>WNGH01008829.1_pt1 | contig 28607 bp, 30 predicted proteins | sample 5400631 | NCBI WGS metagenome assembly WNGH01 (sample SAMN13153373, study PRJNA577476) | soil metagenome | isolation source: 115 cm soil or saprolite under Garry oak tree replicate 1 | place: USA:California | collected 2016-06-15
GCATGGTTGTGCTGATCTCGTATGCGCCCACGGGAAGCAACGGCACACTGTAGGCGCCCCGCTCGCTGCTCACGACACTACGCGTCAGGCCACTCTCGGTATGTTTGATGGTGATACTCACTCCCGGCACCAGCGCCCCCGAGGTGTCCCGCACGACGCCCAAAATGGTTGCCGTGGAAGTCTGAGCAAAAACCGGGCAGGTTCCCAATGCGATTGTTGCAACGATCGCTATTACCAATCTTCCAAACGCTTGCAGACTTATACCGGTCCCCCTTACCATAATCCACTCCTTTCGAATCGAACTTACGAATCCGAAAACAAATATGGCAGGCGTCTAGGCCTTGGTTCTGGCTCTTCCTGGCCAATCCACTGCTTCATAAAAACGCGTCGCGCCAACTGCAGTCTCAGGAAACGAAAGTCCGCTTCCCAGTGTGTAAGATTTTTAATAACGATTAGCTCCCTGCTGGCGAGGTTTGTCAAGAAAATCGAAGGGAGTTGGCATCAAATTGCAGCTTGTCTCTTAGTTGCGGGATCTGGGTCGAACTTTCGCGCAGCCCGAACCCTTCATCTACATGGTTGCTCACGCCCTGAAAATTCTAGGCGGCGACATCCAAAGGAGTCCTGCCCGAAGCGTCCTTCAGATTCGGTGCGGACTCCATAATCAAGAAGATACGAACCAAATCCGTGTTTCCGGCTTGAACGGCGAAGTGAAGTTGATAGCTCCTCGAAAGTCGCCAAGGGTTTACGAACCGTCTCTGGACCATTGTGCGGTTGGTCACTTTGACGTATTACCGGCTAACCGTAATTCTGCGAAATCGAACCGAATCTACAAGCGGAGTAAACGTCGCTCGTTGTGATCACAGCCTGCACTTGTCCAGAACCTTTCCTCAAATCGCACGGCAGCGCGGGCTCTTCACCAGTGGTTCGTGCGCTTGCCTAAACACCCGTAGGTCGCAAGCTGATGACGTCGAAGAACCGAGGAATCCGCTTTGGGTTTGAGCCGCCCGGCCTTTTGGTCGACTCTAAATTACTGCCCCGAAGTAAGGCTGTGCGAGCGAGGGAACGCGAAGGGACGCACCAGCGGCGGGCCGGACTACCTCACTAGCGCTCGGAGGGGCGGCAGAGTTCGACTTCGAATTTCAACCATTCGACTCGCTCGGAGGTCTGGGGGTCGGGGCCCAGCCGGTGGTCGACAATCCGAACGACGCCCTGACAAGTGGGAACCTGGTTCAACGTTTCTTCCGCGCGCTTCACCTGCTCCTCGGAAAAGGTGTATGGCCATAACAGTGTTCGGACTGCTTCCGCTGCACGGTCGTAATCCCGCGGATCCCGCACGAACGAAAACCCACGTTCGTTCATAGCCACAATCTCTCGCGCGGAGTAGCCATAGGAAATTTCCAGGTATCGTGGATTGAAGAATCGATAGGGTGGCGTTGCTACCCAGACAAGCTCAACCTCAGGGCGGGTCTCGTTCTTCGGACGCACCTCAATCGTCCAGCCCGGTGTTTGTGGATCCTGGCTCGCACTCAGTCGAAACAGAAGCCCGGATCCAAATTCTCGCTCAAACGTTTCACCGTATGAAATCTCGCCTGCAAACTTCACCACAGGCGGGGACGGTGTCGCAGCTTGCTGGGCCATGAGGAGCAGAGTCAAAAGCAGAATCATAGTACCGCTACCTTTTCCATCCGCAGAGAGAACGCGGGCTAAAGCCCGCGACTACATAAGGACCAACCGTGGGTGCCACATGTAGTCGCGGGCTTTAGCCCGCGTTCGGCAGGCTGCTGTCACTGTATTGTCCGAGCTTCAGGAGCCGCCGAAGTTGTCCAAACGGAAGTGAGGCTTTCGGAGCCATCTTTTCCGATAGCGCGGACGCCGAATACCCATTCGTCGATCGAGACGTCCTTCAACACAAACTGAAGGACGTTTCCAACATAGAGTTCCTTTTCCCAGAGGGGACTGGTCGTTTTTCGCATCACGACGACGTAGCCCGCGGGATTACCTTCAGCCGGCTCCCACTTCAGATTTGCATCATACCCGGAGGGCTGACGTCCGAGCGCGCCTAACTTTGGGGCGGATGGAGCTTTCGCCAGCGAAGCCAGCGCTGCGATGTTAATGCGGACGGCACGAGACAGATAGTTCAGATCGATTCCCTCCAGAGTGTCGTCCATCGTGTGTTGGCGCGAGTAATTCTCCTCGGCCACCGTGATGCGTACTGCGGGAAATCCTACACGGTTGAACGAGGTGTGGTCTCCGCCGCGCGCGAAGCGGTCGTGGCGGAAAATGAGATCCACATTCACAGCGGGCGTGTATCGCTCGCCGGCTTCCTTCAGGTACCGTGCGATTTGCCGCGAGGGCGAATCGTTAGGCTCTTCCGAAAACACACGCAACGTCTGATTAAGATTCTTGCCGGAACCGCCGATGGAGTTGCCGACAATGTCATTGTTGAGCACACCATCGATCATCCAGTGCTCATCCATCGCTCGCTTTGCCAGCCGGCCGCTGCCGATCAATCCTTGTTCTTCTCCCGCAAACGCGACAAAAACGAAGGTGTGCGGAAACTCGAACTTGCTGAGAATTCGTGCGGCCTCCAGGACTGCTGCCGTACCGCTTCCGTCGTCATTCGCGCCCGGCGCTTTCGTTTCGCTGCGGGATCCCGCCGTGTAGCTCGTCTCTGAAATGGAATCGTAGTGGCCGCTGATGATGAATCGGCGATTTTTCCCGATTGGATCGGTACCGGGCAATACGGCGATAACATTCCGGAGCTCCACATCACGATAGATTCTGCCGCCTTTCGGGATTTGGTGTGTGTCGAAGCTGACTTCCAGCCGCGGCGAAAAACTCTTGAACTGGTCATAAATCCACTGCCGTGCCGCTCCGATACCCGTCCGCGGAGATGTCTGATCCGACATGGTGTTGCGGGTTTCGAAAGCTTCAAGCTGGCGGAGCATGCTTTCCAGTGACTCTTTCGAGACGGAGTCCACAATGCTCTGAATTTCCGGGCTAACTGTTTTCCAGCCCGTTTGAGCATCGGCCGGAATCGCGAGAATCGACAGCACCAAAATAAAAGCAAAACGCATCTTCGGGCCCTCTCGGAATTTCATGCCGACAACACCTTCCCCCGCGTTTCAGGCAGCAAGAATGCGGCGATGGCCATCGTCGCATAAGCGACGGCTGCGAAAAAGCCGATGGCCTGACCTAGTGGCATGTAGGCGGAGAGAAAACCAACCAATGTGGGGAACAGAGCTCCGGTCGCCCGGCCGAGGTTGTAAGCAAACCCTTGACCGACGCCTCGCACGCGCGTCGGGAAATGCTCGGTATAGAAAGCCCCCATGGCACTGAACACGCCGGAAGCAAAAAAGCCAAGCGGAAAACCCAACACGAGCATGGCCCTATTACCGAACGCGATGTGTGTATAAGTCAGCACCACAGCGCCTGCCCCGATCGCGAATACCAGAAACGTCAGGCGCCGGCCGATGATGTCTGCGAGATAGCCGCCGGTCAGATACCCGCAAAACGAGCCGGCGATAAGTACGGCCAGATAACCCGTCGAGTCGAGGATCGAAAGCCCGCGTTCGGTTCGAAGAAACGTCGGCAGCCATGTCGTGACGGCGTAATAGCCGCCTTGTGCTCCGGTCCCCAATAACCCACCCAGGAGTGTGACTCGCAACAAGGGCCCTCGAAAAATCTCCAGGAAAGACGGCCGGTTCCCACGCGCGGCAATCTGCGCTCGCGATTCCAGATAAATTGCAGGCTCCTGGACATACCGGCGCACAAAGAAAACCATCACGGCAGGGGCGATTCCGACAAGGAACATGACACGCCACGCCATCTCAGGCGCCAGTAAGGAAAAGAAGACAGCGTAGAGCACTGCAGCCACGCCCCATCCCAACGCCCAGCCTGCCTGCATCGTTCCGAGAGCTTTTCCACGATGTTCGGCCCGGATCGACTCCCCCAGCAAAACCGCGCCGGCTGCCCACTCGCCTCCAAAGCCAAGACCCAGCAGTGCACGCGCGGCGAACAACTGTTCATAACTCTGCGTGAGACCTGAGAGGAAGCTGAAGACGGCGAACCATAGGATCGCGAGTTGAAGCGTGCGGACACGGCCAAAGCGGTCCGCGAACCACCCAGCCAACCATCCACCGACAGCCGACATCAGCAGCGCCGCGGTCCCGAGCATTCCCGCCTGACCGCGCGTTATGCCCCAAGTCGTAATGAGCGCGGGAATCACGAAGCTGTAGAGCTGCACATCCATTGCATCCAAAGCCCAGCCGCCAACGCACGCTCCAAAAACGCGCCGCTCTCGCGGTCCAAGGTCCCACATCCAGGCAAACGTACCCTTGCGCTTGAGAACCGTTGCAGCCGGTACCGTTCGTTCCTTCATCGCCTCTTATGGACTCCCGGCGGGATTTTAGCATTGCTCCAGATTGCCTTGGGCCTACAAATGGTGAACAATAAGCCCCGAAGCTGTAGCGGCGGTCTAGTCGAAAGCCAATTCATTTGGTCATTTGGTCAGTTGGTCAATGCGTCATTTGGTTGTTGGACAAGTGCATTTGAGATCGTACATGGGACATCCCAACATTTGACATTGTTCGCCGCACGCTGGAGCTTCCCCAAAATCTCAAATGTCGGGATGTCCCATGTACGATGTCCGATCTACTTGTCAAACAACCCAAAGACCAACTGACCAAATTCCCACCATCGCGATCGGAGCAGATATGCTGTTCAAATCCAGGCTATGCCTTGTTTCCTACATGATCTTGTTTGCCACGCCGGCGGGCTGGCTGTCCGCAGAGATCCTGCAGGACAGGCAAGCGCCGGCGGGCAATAAGGGCAAGACCATCTGGGATGGCGTCTATACGCATGCACAGGCAGCGCGTGGAAAAGAGAGTTACGCCGCTCACTGCAGCGCTTGCCACGCGACCGACCTCACGGGGAGAAATGGGCCTGCGCTTCGAGGCGACCATTTCATGGAGAATTGGCGAGAAGACAGTTTGAACAGCCTTTATAACCGCATCAAGAACTCCATGCCGGCCGGTAATCCGTCCAGCCTCGCGGATGACACCTACGTCGACATCGTGGCCCACATACTGCAGGTGAACGCGTTCCCAGAAGGCGCCGAGGAGCTGAAGCCTGACACGCTGGTCACTATCCGGGTTGTGGGAAAAGAGGGGCCGGCTCCCGTTCCCAACTTTGCGCTGGTCCAGGTGGTCGGCTGCCTGGCCCAGGGTTCCGACAACTCGTGGATTTTGAGCGATGCGAGCGAACCGGTACGAACCAGAAATCCAAAAGAATCGACCGAGTCCGAATTGAAGGTCTCGGCGGCGACCCCCTTAGGCGAACAGACATTTCGATTGTTGGATGTCGATTATTTCCGCTCGGACTTCACTGCAGCCGCGCACAAGGGCCATAAGATGGAGGCAAAAGGTTTTCTAATCCGGAATCCTGGCGATCTGCGCCTGAGCACCACCTGGTTGGAGACGCTCGAATCGAGCTGCATGAAGTAAATCGTTACTGCTCGCTACAGCCCTTGAGGTCGCTCGGCATGTTTCCCAGATCGGAATTGAGTCCGATTCCCTGACCGTAGCGTCCGCCTCGAACGGAACGAATGAACGTGCTCGTCTCATCCAGCGGCAAGGTCGCTGCATTGCGGCAGAAGGCGCCCCAGACGCCGTCCTGGTGCAGATATTGTTCGACGTTCGAAAGATAGAAGGCCGACACTGTGGCATCCATATCCTTGAGGTACTTGCCCATCGCGCGAATAGCTGTGGGCCCGGCGAAATTGCCCACGACCGGAACAATCAGATTTCTCGTTTCCAGGTCTTTCATGACATCGAAGTTTTCTTCGCTTGCGAGAAAGCTCCGCGCCTGCCCGCCTTCATCGGTGGCGGCCATCAGTTCGGAATACGAGACACGGCCGAACCCACCGCCTCCGCCGGAACTCGAGTTGTAGTTGATATCCGGTCCGAACTGGTAGAAGTTGCGGTACACGTAATCGATTCCAGCCAGATCATCGATGGAAAGCGGGAAGCCATGAATGAGGAGGAGATGGTCCTTAATCGCCTTTAGGTTCTCCTGATACAGCCCTTCGGTCGCCTCAACTTTGGAATATGCCGCGAAGATCTCAGTCGCAGTCGACTGCGGACCGAGTCCATCGGGCCGTTTTTTTGAAAAGAGGCGGGAGACGAACTCCGCACGATCGCTCGACAACTCGAAAAGCGCCTTATACATCAACTGCAGATCGAGATTCCCACGCCGAATATCGAGAATGAAGGCCATCTTGGGCTTCAACGCGACAATGTAACTGAAATTCTGCTCCGGCCCGACGCCCATGTAAACTCGTCCGGACTTGACCGTCCGATTCAGTTCCGGAATGACGTATAGAAAATAGCTTTCGTTCGATAGCAGGTTGTCGGATCGGAATCTACCGTCCGGCTCTGAGAATTCCGAGGACATTTTCCAGAATTCCTGGCTACTGAGACGCTCCGGAAGTCCCTGGGCGATCCCTCGCGCGACCGGTGCGAATGGAAGCGCGCCGATCTGGGCAATCAAAAGGAGTCCGGCAATCAGAAAGTGTCTTTGTCTTTCTCCCAGAGGGAGAGGGACGCGCCCTCGGCATAGTTGCCCAAGATTCCGGTGAGAAATGCGGGCTAGTCGTGATTCTGCATCACTCCCGGTTTTCGCGATTTCAGCCGTTCGGGCCCGCTCCAGAATACCAGCTTGCCATGCGTGGCTGGCTTGTCCCAAATCGACGGACATTATGGCACTGCTCCATTCAATGTGTCACGATTAACCAATTCGGGGGCCACAATGAATCAGTTAAATGAAGAAGGCATGGATATCTTGTTCAGAAAAGCGCGAACCCATAGAGTTTGGTTGGACAAGCCGGTCAGTGATGATTTGTTGCGCCAGCTTTACGACCTGATGAAATGGCCGCCGACTAGCGCCACCTGTTCTCCCGCCCGGATTGTGTTCCTGCGCACTCGTGAGGCGAAGGAAAGGTTACGGCCCGCATTGTCTCGGGGAAATGTCGACAAGACGATGACGGCGCCCGTGACGGCGATCCTTGCCTATGACTTGAAGTTTTACGAGAACATGGACAGACTCTACCCGGAAAACCCGGCGTTACGCGAGCGGTTTGCCAGTCCGGAACTGGCGGAGGTCACCGCATTTCGCAACGGCACGCTCCAGGGTGCGTACTTCATCATCGCAGCGCGCGCCTTGGGTTTGGATTGCGGGCCGATGTCCGGGTTTGACAACGCCAGGGTCGATGCAGAGTTCTTTCGCGCGCCGCTGGAGCATCTGAAATCGAACTTCCTTTGCAATCTCGGCTACGGCGATGAGTCGAAGCTTTCTCCACGCAATTTTCGTCTTCAGTTCGACGAGGTCTGTCAATTGTTATGAGTGGGCGATCCGCTCCTGGAGTGCATCCGGATGCTAACCCCGGTCTCCCCGAGTCTTCTATTTCAGGAGCGGGATGGTCTCTGCCGCCGGCGGACGCGGCAGTGCTTGAAGAAATGCGTATATGTCCGCGGCCTGCTGTTCGGTAACGACCTTTGCGGTGTAGGGTGGCATCTCACCCGCCGGTTTGCGGATATACGCGATGAACCGGTTGTAGGCGATCGGGTTCGGCCCGAGCCGGGGACCAGTGGCCGTGGAGCCTTGCGCTTCGCGGCCATGACACTCGTAGCAGCCGAACTTGGCGAATAGCATCCTGCCGTTTTCGGCGTTGCCGCGTGGCGCGCTGGCTGGCGCGGGATTCTGGGCAGCGAGCCCGATCGAGCTCGCAATCATCAGAGCGGCCAGGGCCAGAGAAACACAAAAGCGAAATGTTTTCATGTTCAATTCCTCAGCGTGGCTGCGTCACGACATCGAGAAGCGCCGGCTCTCCGCGTTTGACCGCTGCGATGGCGCGCTGAATCGCTGGTCCAAGGTCTTTGGGATCGCTGATCGGACCCTCGGCATAGAGGCCCATGCTTTGGGCCAATTTCGAGTAATCGATATTCGGATCCTCGATGGTGGTGCCGATATGAGGCCGTTCGATCCCACGGTTGTGCCGGTTCGCCATGCGTTGCAGGTGCATCACTTCCTGATGGTATGCACGATTGTTGTGCATGACGCTCAACATCGGAATGCGATGATGCGCGGTGGTCCACAGAACGCCGGGCGCATACATCAGGTCGCCGTCGTTTTGAATATTGACCGATAGCCGGCCATACTTCTTGTTCGCGAGGGCTGCTCCAGCGGCTGCTGGTGCGCCGTAACCGACACCGGCGCCGCCCGAGCCACCGATGTACTGGTAGTACTTATCAAATGTCCACAGCCGCTGCGGCCAGCCGAGGGACGACGAAACCAGAGACCAATCTTCCGTCTTGATTTGTGCCCATAACTCGGCGGAGAGGCGGGCGGTACTGATCGGGGTTGCGTCCCAGGCATAAGTGGCCTCGGTGCGCGCCTGTTGCAGGGCCGTCTGACTTGCAGTGGCGAGTTTCGCACCGCGAGCCTGGAACGAGTTTCGGCGATCTGCCGTCATCAACTTTTTTACCGCTTCAATCAGCGCCGGCAGCGTGGCCTCGGCGTCCGCGGCCATTGCCAGATCGATTTCCGGGTATCGCTGGAAGTCCTGGTAGTTGGCTTTCGTGTAAAGATCAAGGGCAGTAATACTGATCAGCTTTGCGCCGGCTTTTGTAATCGAGCGTGAACTGCGTTCCAACTGATCCCGGTAGGCATTCACGGTACCCCAAAAATCCGTGAGTTCGAGACCCAGAATGACGTCGGCATCCACGACGAGCGCGCGGGCACGGCTGGACTGATTGAGGGGGTGGCGGGATGGGAAATTCATCCGGCCGCCCTGATCGATCACCGGCGCCTGAAGCGTCTCCGCAAGTTCGACGAGCGACTTCATGCCCGCTTGCGTCCGCGCCGCGCGATCGGCAATGATTACCGGATTCTGAGCCCCGGCCAGCAAACGCGCCGCCTCAGCGACCGCGCCCGAATCGCCCTGGGGCGGCGAGGTCCGCGTCAGCTTCGGGATACGCAGCTTGTCGGTTTCATGAATGGGTCTCTCTTGAAGTTCAGTGTCCGCGACCAACAGCACCGGCAACATCGGCGGAGTCATGGCGATCTTGTAGGCGCGTACGGCCGACTCGGCGAAATGCTGCAGTGAGATTGGCAAATCGTCCCACTTCACATAGTCGCGCACCATCGCAGCGGCATCCTGGACGGAGTGGGCCCATTCCACGCCGGGCCGCCGCATGGTCGCGTCAATCGCATTGCCGTCGAGCGACTTGATGACCTCGACCATAAAGTCGGAGCCGCACCGGTCCGCTGTCAAAACGTCGACTTCCGGCGGAGTTCCTGTTTCTGCGCCAGGCGGCGGGAGCGGGACCGCCGCGGCCCGCTGCGCCTGAGCCGGCTGGCTCTGGGCCATTCCCGTTGGCGCAGCCACTGTCGCCGCGCCGGCGACGGCTGCTCCTTTCAAAAACCTCCGACGATCCGCTGAAAACTTCCGGGTCTTTGCCATGGTCTTGCCTCCGCGAAACAGTTTGGTGGTGCCGTAGTTGCACCGCCGATTCTATGACAAGACCGAAGCTAATATCCACGATGGTGTGATCGGAAGACGATGAAAAATGATCACTCTTGTCCAAATTACGGGAGGCGGTTCGCTCCAGAAGCAGGATTGATGCGGGTTTCATGGGATTCTCTATTTGGAAACCTGTTTCGGGCATGTCCCTCTCCCTTTGGGAGAGGGTGGCGCGAAGCGCCGGGTGAGGGCAGGAAATGCACCCTCATCCGGCGGCTAATTTGGACACCACTGAAAAATGATCTTTACCCACAAGTGCTGGACACGGGACGTGTGGGGCGAATGTCGAACAAGAACGTATACCCCTCCTTGCAAAGGAGGGGAATCCGTTCCACTTCCCGCCGTGTCCAGCACGAACTTGTGTTCAGGCTCGTCGATCCTTACATGGACAACAACGTTGTGCAGATCTGGAACAAAGATCAGAATCGGCTCTTTGCAACTTTGATAACTCTTCCGGAGTATCGCAATGAACCCAGCGCCAAGACCGAGTTCCAACTCGAGAAGCGAGGACAGGGTTCGCCGGTGGCAATCAAGTCATGGTTCAACGAGGGCGATTCTACCGGACACGAGTTCATGTATCCGCAGCGTTCCTCGGCCACAGAATAAGGCACTATGAGGCGAGGCGACGTTTGATGGGTGTCGGTGGCATAGTAACGCGATAGGCGGTACGGCCACCGTCATCTTTCAATACAAAAACTCCTCCGACGCTGGGCACACTGGCTTGACCGCCCAGGAATGTGAGCGACTCGCAGACCACTGTTCCCTCGGTACTGCGTCCTCCGATGATGGCCAGGTAGGTACCGGACGTGAATTGGACCGGTGGTCCAAGATTTAAGGCGATGTTCACTTTCGCCGAGTCGTGCCCGCCGGTGAACCGCGCTTCTGCCCTCACGGACTCGCCGTCGCGTACCCCATACATTGAATCGAACTTCAGCCCGAGCGCGACCGGTTGCTCCCCGTCAACGCGCTCGAATCGATACTCTGTGTTCACGCAGCCTGCGATGATCACGCACAGAAGTAACAAACGTCCAATGATCGTTTTGATTTGGCATTGGCTACAGAACCCTGGCTTCAAACTGCACCACGGCTTCATCCTCGACCACATAGTAGACCTCGATCGGTTTGCAACAGATCTCGCAATCCTCAACGTACGTTTGACTTCGCACCGAGTTGTCCAGCACCATGGAAATTTCCTGCCAACAGTACGGACATGTGAAGAAGTATTCCATCTATTTTCCGTTCGACAATTGATAACTAATTGATACGAGAAATTGTATCTGGGAGGTAGACATGGCAGAACAACCAACGCAGGAAATAATTGAACAATGGAACCGATGGTTTGCCGTGGAGTGCAACAATCGGGCGTGGGACTTGATCGAGAAAGCGAATCGCACGCCCGCCGAAGATCGCGAAATGCTACATGCTGCATGCGCTTCGGCATTCCATTGGTCGAAGGTTGGAAAACCGATTCACAGCGCTCGAGGTGAGGTTACCTTGTCGTTTGCGCATGCCCTCCTGGGACATCCGGGCATGGCGCTGCACTACGCCAAGAGTTGCCTTGCATTTTTTGAAAGCAACCCATGCGAGGACTGGGACCTGGCTTTTGCACATGCCGCGATGGCGCAAGCGGCGGCCGTCGCCGGCGATGAGGAACTGCACGCCCGTCATTATGCGTTGGCGAAGGAGCGGGGACAGGCGATCAATGGACCCGAAGACCGGCGCGTCTTTATGGAGAGCTTCTCGCGAGTTCCGCGTGTGACTGGATAATTGTGGAATCAGCTGTGCTATTTGTCGTCGTAGTCACGAATTGGTACAAACGCGGGCTAAAGCCCGCGACTACATGTTGCGACAACGTTTCTGCTAAGCATGTAGTCGCGGGCTTCAGCCCGCGTTCGCACTGAAATAAATGCACTTGGGATGCCCGACTACCGCCCGCTGGCAGGGGAATTGCCCGTATCCACCTTTGGAAGGCGAAAGGAGATTTGCCGATGTTCTTCATCAAGGTCGCTTACGACGCTTGTAATCAGCAATTCAGGTTAACGGACCCCGAATTGTCCTATATGTTTGAGGACGGTGATATCTACATGCTGATCGTGGATTTTTTCCCAGAGAATCCGAAAATCGAAGGACAGTTCATCGATTTGACTCAAGCGGAAACGGGGCACGCTTAGCCGGTGCCGGCTCGCGCGCGTGCTAGAATGGAGACCTGATGAAGCACGCGCAACCCCGAAGTCTTAACCGGCGGCGCGTGGAACAACTCGTTTCGAAGGCCAAATCCAACGGTTCCGCCGGCTCCCGAATCGACTTTCTTTCCAGGCATTTTCTAGGACGCTCCTACAAGGTAACGCTTATCGGTTCAGCCGGCGCCCCGGAAGTCTTCACCGCATCGCTCGACGGGTTTGATTGCGTCACCTACGTTGAAACGGTTCTCGCGCTCTCGCGTTCGTCAGGCGCTGGTGAATTCATAGACTCTCTGCGAAAGATTCGATACGAACAAGGCCGTGTCGAGTGGAGACGCCGAAACCATTACATGACCGGCTGGATTCGCAACAACACGCGAATGGGAGCCGTCCGGCGTCTTTCGACGGGTATTCGTCCGGTTGTCAAAGAGCGCATACTGGATGTCGTGAGCGGCCTGCCTCCCATCCGAACACGGTTCGAGTGTGTGCCGAAATCCGACATTCGGCGGCTGGGAGCCCGCCTCGAAACAGGAGATCTGATCTTCTTTGCCTCCACTCGAAAACATCTCGATATATTTCACTGCGGGATCCTGGTCCGGGACAGTGATCGTCTCAAGATGAGGCACGCATCGCGCAGCCGAAATGGCGTAGTGGAGCAGGATCTGGATGATTTTTTGAAAGCCAACCGCATGGCCGGCGTCATCGTGGTCCGGCCTACGAAGGAACCGCGGCGTTGAGAATCGTCTATCCTGCGGACTCATCGCCGGCGAGCATCTCCGAACTCATCGACAGCGCCGAGTCCGGCGTTTTTTTCATAGGCGACCCCCGTGTCCGCATTGAGCCGGGCCCTCGGATGTTCGAGCGCATGTCGCAAATCATTCGCGAGCTGGGTGCCGGGATCGTTTATTCGGATGCGATCGGCCACCCACGCGTCGACTACCAACCCGGCAGCATTCGTGACAACTTCGATTTTGGTCCCGTCGTCGCAGTTTCTGTGACGGCTGCGCGCCGAGCGCGGCTGGAAACGGGCGCGCGATGGGGAGGCGTGTATGATCTCCGGCTGCGGATTTCGGAAAGCTATCCGATCATCCGTATTCCCGAACCGCTCTATTCGGCCTCGGCTACGGATTCGCGTCCGGCCGGCCAGAAGCAATTCGACTACGTCGATCCGCGGAATCGCGACTATCAGATCGAGATGGAGCGCCTGGCCACCGAACACCTGAAGCGCATCGGCGCCTATCTCGATCCGCTATTCGCAGCAGTTCCTCCTGCGGCAGAAAAGTTTCCTGTCAAGGCAAGTGTCGTCATTCCCGTCAGAAACCGGGAGCGAACCATTCTCGATGCGGTTCGCAGCGCGGCCGGTCAGAAGACCGATTTCGATTTCAATGTCATCGTGGTCGACAACCATTCCACAGATAAGACAACCGAAATCCTTCGGAGTTTTCGCGATCCGCGGCTCGTTCACATCGTTCCTCAACGACACGATCTCGGAATTGGGGGCTGCTGGAATGAGGCGATCCATTCGCCACAATGCGGCCGATACACGGTGCAGCTCGATTCGGACGATCTCTATGTAGATGATGGGGCCCTCGCTCGAATTGTCCGTGAACTCGAGCATGGCCCCTATGCTATGGTCGTGGGTTCGTACACGATTGTGGATTTTTCGTTAAAGGAAATCCCGCCAGGTCTGATCGACCATCGTGAGTGGACGCGTGAGAACGGCAGAAACAACGCGCTCCGCATCAACGGTCTTGGCGCTCCGCGAGCGTTTGATACCACGGTTCTGCGGCGCATCGGCTTCCCGAACGTCAGCTATGGTGAAGACTACGCCGTTGCGCTTCGCATCAGCCGTGACTTCGAGATCGGCCGGATTTACCAATCCGTCTACCTTTGCCGCCGCTGGGAAGGGAATACGGACAGCGCGCTGCCGCAGGAAACCGCGAATCGTTACGATGCGTATAAGGACTGGATTCGGACCATGGAGATCACGGCACGTCAACGGAAGAACGCGGGATGAAGGAAATGTGAAGGAATTGACGACACAACCTGTAGGCGCGGTCTATGACCGCGCGCTGGAGTTTGGACATTTTTCAAGTTGCGCCAAAAAATCCCTTCCTAGATTAGGAGGGGTGCCGTTCGCGCGTTTTTTAGCGAACGGGGTGGTCGATCTATGATGCGAAGCCATTCCGTACCACCCCGTCTGCGCCAATCAAGGAACGGGACCATTTTCTTGGTGGCGCAGCCACCCCTCCTAACCCAGGAGGGGAATTCCGACTCGAAATGCGCGCGGTCACAGACCGCGCCTACAGCAGACCCCCAAACAAATGGTTCATCAGATTGACGATTTGTTCCGCCGGCAGTTCAAAGCCTGGCCGTTGCTCGCGAAGGGCATGAAGGGCCTTGCGGAATCGACGACCCGGCCGGTCCAGATCGACTGGTTCGAAGTGTTCATCCGTCACATTCCACACCGCGTCGGGAGCACAACCGCGGCTGTGGATCGCGAGTCTGTGCTAAAGCGTCCGTGCTTCTTGTGCGTTGAAAACCTGGATCCCGAAGAAGAGGGCGTCGTTTTCAATCCGGACTTTACGATTTACTGCAATCCATTCCCGATTGTGGACCGCCATCTCACGATTGTTTATCGAGAGCATGGCGCGCAGCGGATTGAAGGGCATTTAGGCAATATGCTTGACCTCGCCCAAGCGCTCGTCGGGTATTTCATCATCTATAACGGGCCGGAGTGTGGAGCATCGGCGCCGGACCACATGCATTTGCAGGCCGGCTCGCGAGAGTTGTTTCCGATCGAGAGGGACACGGTGGGTATTCGCGGACACGCGATCACAGACTATTCAAGGAACGTCTTTTTGTTCCGCGATTCAGACCGGTCCCGGCTGATGGACCGGATGAACCGGACGATCGAGTTGCTGGCTTCCGTGACCGGGAAGAAGCCCGAACCGATGATCAACATTGCTGCGTTTCACGACCCGATGGCCGGCTGGACCGTGTACTTATTTCCGAGAGGCAAGCATCGGCCTCGCGCCTTTCATACCGGGGAGTTGACAGTGAGCCCTGCGTCGATCGACTTGTGCGGAATTTTTGTTGTACCGCTGGAAAAGGATTTTCGCCGAATCTCCGGTGAGGATATCGCGGCGATTTTTCGAGAAGTGACGTTGCCGGATGACCAATTTGGGGAAGTCGCCGCCAACCTGGAGCCTGTACGATGAACGTTTCTGTCGGATTGAGCGAAGGCCGGCCGGCCGTTGAAGTCGAGCTGATGGGCACATTCACGGATTCGTTGAGTAACCTTTACGGACCTGGCCGGCATCGCTTTACATCCGAGATGACCTTGACTCCTTCGGACATGTCTTCGTGTGCCTTCGCTCTGGATGACATCACGATTGGAATTGGGTTTCACTGGGAGCGCAAAGAGCGGCAAGTGTTCCGAGGAGATCTCCGGATTATCAAGCGGGCAACCGGTCTCACTGTGATTAACGATGTGCCGCTCGAAGACTACGTGACCAGCGTGATTTCCTCCGAGATGAGTGCGGCCTGCCCGCTGGAGTTCCTTAAAGCCCACGCGGTCATTTCACGAAGCTGGCTGTGGTTTCCGAAGCAGAGAGCCTTACCCGGCGCTTGGCGCCCGCCGTCGCCGGGGGGAAGAGAGCAGGATCATGAGATCCATCGGTGGTACGGGCGTGAAATGCACGCGGATTTCGATGTCTGTGCCGACGACCACTGCCAGCGTTACCAGGGAATCACGAAAGCCTTTTCCCCAGCCGCTTCCGAAGCGGTCCGCGCGACAGCCGGCGAAATGCTCGTTTACAACGGCTCCGTTTGCGACGCCCGGTTCTCCAAGTGCTGCGGTGGGATCACGGAGCAATATTCGACCGCGTGGGACGATCAGGACATTCCTTATCTAAAATCCGTGTATGATGGTCCACCCCAATCGTGCTCGTACAATCCAGAGACGTGGATACGCTCAGACCCTCCGGCCTACTGCAACACCCAGGACACGACTCTCCTGGCTCAAATTCTTCCCGGGTTTGACCAGGAGACCCGCGACTTCTATCGCTGGCGAGCTGGATACACTGCCGAGGAATTAAGCAGATTGATCGAATCCAGACTGGGTGTGGATCTCGGCCGGATCACCGATTTGCAGTCCCTGGCGCGGGGTCCATCGGGAAGAATATTCCGTTTGCAGATCCAGGGCGAGCGTGGCGGACTGATCGTCGGCAAGGAACTCGAAATTCGCCGGGCTCTCTCGCCCTCGCACCTCTACAGTTCCGCCTTCGTCCTGGACCGGGAGGAGGACCGTTTCGTTTTGAGAGGCGCCGGGTGGGGACACGGCGTCGGCTTGTGCCAGATCGGCGCCGCGGTCATGGCGACTGAGGGAAAGGCGTACACGGAAATTCTGGCGCATTACTATCGCGGGACGGAAGTAACCCTCAGGAAAGGTTCTTAGCGAACCAGGCAGAAATCTTCAGCGCTGCGTTTTTGATCTATCTTCGAAATGGGCTACTTTCCATTTCTATTTCGCCTTGACACTGTTTCTCTGCCGATTGACACCGCGTGTTCCGCCAAGTATAGTTCCCGACATTCCGACACCTTACTCATTGCGAGGACACCGCTATGGCCACCTACATGCTGCAAGTCAACGGGCAGAATTACAACGTAACCCTTGACGACCCATCTACTCCCCTGCTGTACGTCTTGGAGGAGAATGTCCGACTCAACGGCCCCAGATTCGGCTGCGGACTGGCCCAGTGCGGCTCATGCACCGTGCTGCTCGACGGAAAGCCGATCCGCTCCTGCGTCACGCCTGTCTCCAACGCCGACGGGCACAGCGTCACTTCCCTTGAAGGTCTCAGGGCCCTCGACAACCTTCCGAACCCGGGCGCTCTGCATCCCATCCAGGAGGCGTTTGTCAAGGAGCAGGCTATGCAGTGCGGCTACTGCGTGAGCGGCCCCATCCTGTACGGCTATGCGTTCGTCCGCGATAACGCGGGCGCCACCCGCGCCGAAATCGAAAAAGCTCTCAGCGGTCTTTTATGCCGGTGCTGCGCGCACACCCGCATGATCGACGCGATTCAGAGCTATGCCAAGGAGACTTCCCGATGAAACCGAAAAATCCTTTCAAGCTCGACGGAGCTGGGCCGCTCCCCGAAAAAGCACTCGAGGCGCTTGACCACTTCGAAGCCTCCCGCCGCGACTTCCTGAAAACCGCCGGCGTCATGATGATCGGCTTCGGCTTCGGCGCCGCCACCGCCGACGCGCAGAGCCCCATCAACCCCTCGGGCAATGTCGACGCTACTCAGGTGGACAACTGGGTCGCCATCGGCGCAGACGAGAGCATCACAGTTTTCGCGGGTAAAGCTGAACTCGGCACGGGTATGCGCACGCTGCAAATGCAGCTTGCGGCCGAAGAACTGTCCGTGCCTTTGAACCGAGTCACGCTCGTCCTGTGCAGGAGCGGCATCACTCCCAATCAGGGCCTAACCGTTGGCAGCTTTTCTACGATGACGCAGTTCGGCACCAACGGTCTACGGGTCGCTGTGGATACCGCGCGCGACGCGTTGTACCAGTTGGCGTCCCTATGGTTCGGTGTTGACGTTAGCCAGCTTGTCCTTAAAGATGGCGTGTTCTCGGTCAGCGGCGATCCGACGTCCACGGTGAGCTATGGTGAGTTGGTCCAGGGACGACGGTTTAATCTTCCGGTGAATCGAATGGCCGTACCGAACGATCCGTCCACATGGAAGGTGCTCGGAAAATCCGTTCCGCGCGTCGACATCCCGGCCAAAGCTAAAGGCACCTACCAGTACGTACAAAAAGTCCGTGTCCCCAGCATGCTGCACGGCAGAGTCGTTCGGCCGCCCGCCCTCGGTGCCCCCGACACGGAATGGCATGCCATCAAGGCTGCTGAAGCTCTGGCTTCCGGGATCACCTGGTCGGCAGGAGATACACTTCCCGCTCAGACCGACCTCTACACGTACATGACGCAGCAGCCCTCGCGCAACTCCCTCGCCGTCAATACCGGAGACGTCGATCAGGTCATGGCTTCGGCGGCGAAGACCATGACAGCCCAGTATCGTTACCCCTACCAGATGCACGGCGCGCTCGCCAGTTCCTGCGCTGTTGCGGACGTCCGCGGCGCTACGGGCCAGACAGCTACCGTCAAAGTCTGGTCCGCGACTCAGGGCGTCTATAACATGCGCACTATCCTGTCCAACCTGCTCCAAATTCCTGCGGCGAATATTGAGGTCGCATTTGTTGAAGGCTCCGGCTGTTACGGCCATAACGGCGCCGACCCGGTGACTCAGGATGCCGCGCTCCTCTCGCAGGCTGTCGGCAAACCCGTCCGCGTGCAGTACAGTCGGAGCGATGAAATGATAAACGGTGAACACTACGGCCATCCCATGGTCAGCAATGAAAAGATTGGCCTCGACGCGAACGGCACGATCATCGCGTGGGACTACGAAAATACTTTGATGCAGCGTGGTGAGGGCGCTGCTATAGGTAGCGCCCCCGGCAACGGAATACCGGGCTACCTCGCCGGTTTCCCCACTGCACAAGTGATCCCTTCAACGACGCCACCAAACAATCCGACGGCTTACAACAACGGCAGCAACGCTGTCCCGTCTTACGTCAGCGGTACCGTGAACGGTGTGAGTTCCGGCACCGGCACCATCCCCAGTCAGCGTGTGCTGAACCGGGTCGTGGCTTCTCCATTGTGGACCGCCTGGCTACGCTCTCCCGATCGCCTCCAGCACACATTCGCCCATGAGAGTTTCATGGATGAAATCGCTGCCAGCCTGCAGGCGGACCCCGTCCAGTACCGTCTGCGCCATTTGTCCGATCCGCGCTTCATCAATGTCGTTAGCACCGTCGCACAGAAAGCGCTCTGGGATACGCGTCCTTCGCCCAAAGCCGATAATCCCATTTTGCGCCTGTTTTCCGGCACCCGCGTGGTCACCGGCCGGGGCTTCTCCTGCGTCCTGTACGAGGGCAATGACGGCTACTGCGCCACGGTTGCAGAAGTCTTCGTCGATGAGATGACGGGCGTCATCAAGGTGACAAAAGTCACCGCGGGCATCGACACGGGCCCCGTCATAAATCCCAATGGCCTCCGCAACCAAATGGAAGGTCAGGTGATCCAGGGCATCAGCCGCACGATATATGAAGAAGTCAAGTTCGACCGGGCATCTAGTAGCATCACTTCGAAAGACTGGGTCAGCTACCCGGTTTTGAAGTTCGGCGAGACGATTCCCGAGATCGTCACGGTCCTGATTAACAATCTGAACGCGCCGGTTACCGGCGCCGGAGAGACCACGATCACAACCATCGCGGCCGCCATTGGCAATGCCATCTACGATGCCACCGGCGTCCGGTTGCGGCAGATTCCGTTTACTCCGGAAAGCTTCCTGGCTGCGAAAGCGGAGCAGAAGGGCTGATCGCTATCCTGTAATTCGGATGAGCGGAGCGAATGCAAGCCCGATAGGGCGTAGCCCTCAATAAGATGAGCGGAGCGAATGCAAGCCCGATAGGGCGTAGCCCTCAATAAGATGAGCGGAGCGAATGCAAGCCCGATAGGGCGTAGCCCTCAATAAAATGAGACGAAGGATCACCCCTTCTTCACCCCACTCGGCACCAACGGGCGCGCGTGCGTCACCTGTCACCAGCCCACCAGCGCCATGAGCCTTTCGCTCGATCTCATCCGGCTCCGCTGGGCTGACACCAATGGCAAAGACCCCCTCTTCGCCGCCGTCGACGGCTCCAACTGCCCGGACCTCCCTCAGGACAAAGAAGAGTCGCACTCCCTCCTGCTCGAACGCGGCCTGTTCCGCATCGCCCTCCCGTGGCCTCCCGTAACCGCCTCTGGCCAGCTCTTCAAGCCGGATTTCCGCATCGACGTTGTGCGCGACCCAACCGGTTGCAACAAGAACCCCGCTTCCATCTCCGTCTACCGTCGCCCGCGCGTCGCCGCCAACCTGCAGTACATCGCCCTGCCCACTGGCGACACCCTCATGGCCGACGGCCGCGAGGGCACCCTCCAGTCGCAGGCCACTTCCGCCGCCCTGACCCATGAGCAGGCATCGGCCGCTCCCACTCGCGCGCAGCTCCAACAGATTGAGGATTTCGAACGCCAGCTCTTCATGGCCCAACAGTGGGATGTCCTCGGCGGCCTGCTCGCCGAACCTGGTGGACCTCCGCTGCTCGGCGCCGATAACCTCGCCAGCGGCGTCGCAGGCGCCGGCGCTGTCCCCGCCGGCGGTAACCTCGCCGCATGGTTCGATCCATGGCGCAATCTCTCCGCGGCCAATCTCGCCATCCGTCAGCGCGCCTTTCGCGAATCCGTCCTGCGTGGTGTCGACCTCTTCGCCTCACGTGAGTTCGGCCTGCCGGACGGCAAGCAGGGCACCTGCGCCACCTGCCACCGGCCCGGCATCAACCACTCCATCGACATCGGCACCACCAATCTGCCCCCGGCGAAGGGATCGCCCGAGCTGCCTCTGTTCCGCATCACCTGCGACGCCTCGGCCCCGCCTCACCCGCAACTGGGCCGGACCTTTTTAACTCAGGACCCCGGCCGTGCACTCATCACCGGAAAATGCGCGGATGTCGGCTCCATCCTGATGCAGCAGTTCCGCGGACTCACCGCCCGCGCGCCCTACTTCGCCAACGGTTCCGTCGGGGATCTGACCGAACTGGTGGACTTCTTCGATCGCCGCTTCAAGATTGGGCTCACGGACAATGAGAAACAGGACCTCGTAAACTTCCTCAGCATCCTGTAGTTCGGTGACAGGCCCGCGCTCCCAGCCTGTGGCTGAGGACGCAAGGGTGAAAGAGCTTGGCGATCGGGATTCCAGCGTCTCGGCAACCAGCCCGGACGCATTTACATACCGGGCACGCCACTGCAGGCGACTCGCACACGCAAGAAGAGCGCGCCGCTGACGCTGATTCTGACGGGCAACTACGCTTTTAACTGGCAGCGAGTCTTACCGGGCTCCGAGTGGTACAGTTTGGAAGTGCGCGTAGTCCGGGCTGGCTAACAAGCGGCTGGAGCGGACCGCTGAAAAGCGCGGCCGCTCAGCCGCAGGCCGTTAGACCGCTGCGAGATGCATTGATGCGGAGCAAGGAAAATCAGGCAAAGTTTCAGCGAGTCCCAATGTACAAATCTCAGATCGTATTCGGTCTCCTTTGGGCAGTTACCGTGTTGGTCGTTGTTACCGCAGCCGCCGGGCTTCTCGGACAGACGGTCCCGACAGTCACGGCTCTAGTCGGTGGGCGCGTCATCGCGTCCCCAGAATTAGGGCCGGTCGATGATGCAGCAGTTCTGATCGTCGGCGGACGCATCGCTGCCGTCGGGCCACGCGAGAACGTAACCGTTCCGGCGGGAGCAAGAATCATTGACTGCCGCAACATGGTGCTCGTCGCAGGATTTCAGAACAGCCACGTCCATTTCACAGAAGACCGCTGGATCGAGTCCGCATCACAGCCTGCCGCGAAGCTGACGGCCCAGTTGCAGTCGATGCTCACGGCCTACGGATTTACCACCGTAGTGGACACGGGGTCCTTCCTGGAAAACACCGTTGCGCTGCGGAGACGCATCGAGACCGGCGAAGTCCCAGGACCGCGGATATTCACAGCGGGTTTGCCGTTGTATCCTCCCGACGGCATCCCGTACTACCTAAAGGACGGCAGCATTCCAGCGGATCTGCTGAAGTTGTTACCACAACCCTCGACCTCCGCGGAAGCGGCATCTACTGTTGTTCGGGACATTGAAGGTGGCGCCGATATCGTCAAACTGTTCACCGGGTCCTGGGTAACGAACCGACGCGTACTTCCCATGCCGGCCGACCTTGCCGCCGCTGCCGTTCAAGAAGCGCATCGACGTGGACGATTGGTGTTCGCGCACACATCGAGTGTCGCCGGTCTGGAAGTTACCCTATCGGCCGGCGTCGATGTAATTGCGCACGCGCTGGACGACACTCGGGGCTTGACACCTGAACACCTCCGTCGGATGAAGCGGCAGAATGTCACGCTGATTCCAACTCTGACTCTATTCGCCGACGCCCAAAACGCGAGCGTCATCTTTCGTGAGGTCGTCGACTATGCGGGTCTCGGCGGTGAGATCCTGTTTGGAACCGATGTCGGCTATCATCAAATGTACAACCCGCGTCTCGAGTACGAGTCCTTGAGCAAGGCAGGACTCTCGTGGAAACAAATCCTGGCCTCGCTAACGACTGGTCCGTCACATCGATTCAATGAGGGCAATCGGCGAGGACAACTTCAGCCGGGCATGGATGGCGACGTCGTTGTGCTCGGAACCGATCCGGGTGCTGGTTGGCAGGCGTTCACTGACGTGCGTTATACGATCCGAGCCGGCAAGGTTATCTACCAGCGACCAGAGAATCGCTAGACTAAGAGCCGGTTCCAAGTACGCGGTCTAATAAGCCATATCTGGACTCCTCCGTCAAGAAGAGACACGTAGACTCTGCTCCTTTAAAAGAAGGTTCCCGATCCCGTAGCAAGTCACGACGTAATAGTTGAGCTGAGGAAGATCAGACTGCAGTCGTATCTTCGGCCTCTGGAGTGGAGCGCTGTCGCTCCGGGCCATGATGAAATCCGCGCGCGGGGAGCCAATCGATGCACCGGCCAGAAATGGCCACGCGTGTTATCGGCTTTCCCCCGCGCCGGTCTGACCGGTTCATCCATCAGTTCGAACCGTAATCGTGCAGCTGCGGGAAAGATGTTGCGATGCGTCGAGCCTGTCAGCCGGCGGCCTGAGACTCGAACGGTTTTCCGAATTTCCAGACAGCCCAGACGATGCGGGCCATTTTGTTGGCCACGGCGATGGCGGGCCGAATTCGCGGAGAAGGCCGCGGGCGGAGTTGATCCGCATGGTGCGCGCCGCCATCCATGTCGAGCGGACCCGGTGGAGGGATGTCAGTTGCTGCTGACTTTCAGTTTTGATTGGAACGGGGCGGATGTCGCTGTTGCGCCAGGCTTCGAGCATGCCTTTGACGTCGGTCCGGTCGGTTTTCGAAAGTTGAACGTAGGGGCGCACCGCGAAAGGCGGCAGCAATTTCACATCGTGGCCGAAGCCTTCGAACTTGCGCCCCCAGTAATGTGCGGAGCTACAGGCTTCCATAACGACGGTCGCCGGCGGCTGTGCGGCCACAAACGCGGCCAGTTCAGTGCGGGACAGACGGTGGTTTCGGGCAATGTGGCCGGGACGATCCGAAATTCCAATCTCGAAAACGGATTTTGCCAGATCGATAGCGATGGTCGTATTCTTCATGGCGGATTCCTCCTGGATGTTTGGTTTTCTGAGAACCGTTCGCCGATCACTTGTCATTGCAAGTGACCAGGAGGAGTCCATCTCATCAATGCAGCCGCCAATCGGCGCATCGGTTTCGCTTAACGAAAGGTGAAGCTCGCGCCGCTTTCGGCTGATCGTGAGGCCGTTAGCCAGATTCCCAGTCCTGGGGTGCGCCCAAGCTATAATGAATCAGGATTACGTTATGACGAAGTCAGTCGAGCAACTCTTGAAGTCATTCGAGCAGCTTCCAGAAGCGGAGAAACGGGAACTGGCGTCCGAAATCATCAAGCGTTCTCTCGCCCTGGACCTTCCGGAACTATCCGACGAATCGTTAATACTCGCTGCTGACCAGATCTTCCTCCAGTTAGACAAAGAAGAATCCATCCATGATTGAGCCTCGCCGCGGCGAAGTCTGGATGGTTGACCTCGGAATGGCAGCCAAAGTACGTCCGCCGCCTGGTTGTTGCTTGTCGATAGTTGACATTTGCGCGGTTTGCGGCTGATCGTGAAACCGTTAGACGTCGCGAATGAACTCACGAGGCGAACGTAATAATGAGCGTCGAGAGAAGAAGTGCATTCCGCGTGTCGTTCGTCACGGGCGGGCCCGAACTGGGGATTGCGCCAGTGTCGAAGATTCTCGCTCGGGTTCAGTCGGGTCCAGTCTGGGACGTGGCCTCAATCGCGCCCGTCGATGAATCGTTTCCTCGACTTCACATCGAGTGGCACGGAAGGAATGGATTCGTCATTCAGTGCTACGAGGACGAATACTCTTGGAGCGACTTTCTTCTGGCTTGCCCCCGTTGTGGGCCTCCCGCGGTTGAAATCAACCTCGGGGGCCAAGCACTCGAACGATGGCCGCAGGAATTGTTCGTTCCTGAGAACCTCGCATACCGAGCGGTGGAGTACTTTCTAAACTCCGGGAAACAGGATCCGGCCTTGCACTGGGTTAGAATCGATGCCTTTCCTCGGGAGACGATTTGGGAAGGCCGCGAAGGTAGAGAGGCCTGGGAACGTGCGAATCGCCCTACGAACCGCGACGTCTAACAAGGCGATGAACCCGTCGCCACAGATTCCGGCACCGCTGCGGCTGCCTGGAGCGGCCGCGGATGTGCTACGCAAGAAACATTCGGCTGGCGGCGCGGGTTATCGCCAAGCCGTTGGGCCGACAAGGAACGATGGAGCTACGCGCACTTGAACTAGCGTGGATAAAAGGTCGCGAGGATGATCCAGCAGACCAGTGTGCTCATGGGAGGATACTGTTTCAAGTTGCCAACGCCATTTTCGTCCGACCCGAGGACGGGATCTGGACCGTGAGTGCAGCCGGTCTGTTTCTGCTGCGGACTCTCGAACACGATCACACTGCCGAAAATCCCGTGTCGGAATTCAATTTCCTAATTCCACATTGCGGCAACGATGCTTGGAAAAACAAAGGTAGCCGATTTAACGTGGTCTGCATGGGGTGCAATCAGGGGCGGAATCCTGAAGTTACCTATCGACACAACAAGATCTTAGTTCGCACCGAACAGGAACAATATGAATTCGTGATCACATTCGCGCCGCTACCCGTTGAGGGCGGCACGGGATCAACGGTCAATCCGCTGGCGATTTTCTAAGCTCTGCAAAGGATGTGCGGAACATACATCTGATCGGATCGAGATAGCGCGCACAGCGTACCGTGGCTGAGCAGTTTCGAGTGCCACCTGGAATCGACAAACTTAAGGTCTCGTTCGAGAAGGGGCCTCTTATTTTTTCTTTCCTATGGGTCTTCTTTTACAAAAGTATCGCCGTTCTGCCAATCATCGTAATAGGAACTGCCCAGTAAGATACGAATGCCCAGGTTGCCCCCCAATCAAGAATGATCCCAACTTGGAGCGTCTGCAATCTTGGGATACCGAAAAAAAGGCTCTTTTGTTTGATGGTATTGCAGTCCAGTCCTGGAGCTAGCCTCTTTTGCCACTGGGTGAGTTCGAAAGGCCTCTCTCGCCCGGCAGGGAGTACCGCCTTGCCAACGAAATTGCAGTCGAAGCTCGAGTCGTCGAGACGTCGCAGGCGAGTATTCGGCACCCTTCTCGGCATCATATTAATGTTGCCGCTTGCCTGCAATCGAGACACCTGTAACGGCGGCTTAAACATGTCGTCACCCCACCTTGATGGCGGCATCTATACCGATGCGGGCCTACCCGCCGTGAGACTTTCGTGGTCCCCGGGAACTGAGCGCGGCGCCCTTTTGCTCGAGGCATACTTTGCGGAGGTTTCCTTGAGTGAGGGTTACGGAGAAGACGATGATCTGTTAAGCTCCGTGAGATTCATGGCACCGCGTACTCTCATCGTCCAATTTACATCAGCCTTCACGGACCGCGCCCGAGGCAAAACCGTAACCTTCGCCCTGAGGTTTCCAGATCGCAGAACGAGTATTTCGTGCAGGCACCGCGGGATGTCGGACAAGTACATTCTGAAAGTCCAAATGACATTTGACGATACAGGCATGTTGAGATCGTCAAACTTGACGGAGTTTCCGGTACTCGGCGCGATATAGCCCGCAGGATTCAAACGCGTATCAGATGTCGTCCCGTCAGGCATCTGGCTCCCAAAGCCGCTTGCGGAAGTATTCACGCCAACCCTCGGGGAGAGCCGGTAACTCGGCCGCCCGGCGCAGAAGATCCTGGTTCGTAGCGTCCGCGGTGTACAAGCCGACAATGTCGGCCACGGTGATTGCAGGGTCGTTGCGAGCAACCAGCGTGACAACGTTGCTGGCCGCGACTTCGCCCTCCTTAGCCACTGCCAGATAGAAACCGGTTCGGCCACTGTGCAGGAAGCGCTTCACCATGTCCGGCCGGTCGAAACGGACCTCGAGCTTGAAGCAAGGCATGCGCGGCTGCGTAACGACGAACTCGGCGGAACCGGCCTCGAGCTTGTCCCCGATTCGAACAGTGTCTTCGAGCAGACCCTCAGTCGTGAAGTTCTCGCCGAAGACGCCCCAGGGAAGATCGACACCGGGAAGTTGCTCGCGCCAGAATTTGTAGTGCTCCGCCGGATACACGTAGACGGCCTTGTCGACGCCACCGTGCACGGTCAGATCGGACTGCTGGTCGCCGTCTACGTTGAGCCGCTCAACCCGGACAGGGCCCGTGACTGGCACCTTGAAGATGGACGTCCGAACAGTCTTTCCGCGCCATTGGATCTCACGCGGAAGCCCAACGTTGACCGACACGATCTTCATTTCGGCCTGGTGTTCAGACATGGGGTGGGGATGGCTAACCCTCGATCGTGTAGATCTCCCGTCGTCCGGAGTCCACGAGATCGTGGTAGCCCTTCATGATATTTTCCAACTCCTTCAACTCCTCCGAACCCTGTCCCATCGCCATGAACGCCTCCAGACTCGGCACTTCCATCTCCGACACCACGGTCCAGTACCGCTCGGCGCTCAGGTCCGTCATGATGCGCATTTTCCCCCTGCCTTTTTTTTCGCTGAGCTTCGCCATCGCGAGAAACTTCTCGACCATGGGGCGGACCTTGCCGGGTTTGCAATACATGATGTCGCGGATGAGTAACATGATGTCTCCCTTCCAGGCGTCTTGCGCAATAATTTCGCGCTTGCGCGCGCGGACTTGGAAATAGGCAACCAACATATATGATAGGTGAATTTTTGAGTGTACCTCTTCGATTGTTCAGAGAAATGATTTCCGAAGAAGTTCTTTTCCTCTCCGTAATAGAACGTGTGAAGCAGTAGAATCTTTTCGAAATGCGGAGGTAGTGCGATGAGATCGAAGGGACTGAACCGTCGTGATTTTTTGGGCCGCAGTTCGGGGCTGGTCGGGGCTGCCGTCCTGCCGGAGGCTTCTCGATTCCAAGGGCCGTTCCGCGCGCGGGTGCAGGAAAGAAGTACCACCATCCGAAGACCGGAGCGCTACGAGGACACGTTCATTTTTGATCGAAAGCCGTTTATGTGGCCGGGAGGAAAAACGCTCGCGATATGGATCATTCCGAACGTCGAAGTTTGGCAATTTGACTCGCCGGCGGGCGCGGCCATATCGCCCAATACGAATAACCGGGTCCCAGACGTCATTAATTACTCCTGGCGAGATTACGGCATCCGGGTGGGGCTGTGGAGAATTGCGGAGGTGCTCGATGCCGCAGGGGTCCGGGCGACAGTGGCGCTGAACGCAAGGGTCTGCGACGTGTTTCCGAAAGCCGTCGAAGAGATGAAGAGACGGGACTGGGAATTCATGGGCCACGGAATCACCAACAGCTGGAACCTGGCGAATGTCCCTCTGGGCGAAGAACGCGAAGTGATTCAGAGCACGCTGCGGACAATCGAGCAAGCGACTGGGAAGCGGCCGCGCGGCTGGCTCGGGCCCGGACTGACGGAAACTTTCAATACCCTCGATCTCCTCGCCGAAGAAGGAGTCATGTATGTCGGAGATTGGAACAGCGACGATCAGCCATTCCCAATGAAGGTGAAGAAGGGAAGGCTTTTTGCGGTTCCCTACGGTATGGACATCAACGACATGTCACTCATCAACCGGCTGGGCTATACCGGCGAGCAATACCTCCAGGCGCTGACGGACCAGTTCGACACTCTCTATGCCGACAGCCAGAAAACCGCGCGAGTCATGGGGATTCCGCTCCATCCGTTCCTGACGGGACAGCCCTGGCGCACTCCGTACCTGAAAAAAGCGATTGCGCATTTCCACGAGCACGACCGGGTCTGGTTCGCAACCGGAAGTGAGATTGCGGAAGCCTATCAGCAGATTCAATCGTAGCCAACAAGACGGACCGGCGGGTGGTGACTCCGTTTGGATATTGCGAAGCGGAGCCTCGCCTACTTCTTGATGACGACTTTCCAGATCATCCCACCGGGTGCACCGGTATCTGCCAGGTATAATGCGCCGGTTCCGCTGTCCCTCGTGGCCTGGTGCGCCTCGACCTGCAGACCTCCGATCCTGTCGATTACTTTTCCATCCTTCACGGTGATGAGCTGATGACCGTTGGTATCCCCGACGTAGAACGTGTCGTTGTCGTCCATCGTGAATCCGGACCCCATGGTGAGGTGGAGACCGCCCCACTCTTCAATAAATTTTCCATTCTGATCCCAGACTTGAATGCGCGGGTCGTCGTCGTGACGGTCCAGGACAATCAGGCGGCCTTTCGAGTCCATCTGGACTCCATGTACGGCATCGAATCGGCCCGGCTCTTTCCCCTTGATGCCGCCAATGATCTTGATGAACTTTCCATCCTTCGAGAATTCGACGATGCGATGATTCTCGTAACCATCCGCGACGAAGATATCGCCGTTGGGAGCAACGAAAACGTCACTCGCGCGATTAAAGGAAGTCTTCGAGGTGTCGTCGCCCTTGACGCCTTTCGTTCCGATAGACATGAGCTGCTTTCCGTCCATCGTGAACTTATAGACCATCTGGCCATTTCTGTCGCCGATCCAGACAAACCCGAACCGGTCGACATCGATGTTGTGTGTGTCCACGAAAAGACCCGTGCCCCAGGAGTTCACGAGTTTTCCCTCACGGTTGTA
>WNGH01002139.1_pt1 | contig 28605 bp, 25 predicted proteins | sample 5400631 | NCBI WGS metagenome assembly WNGH01 (sample SAMN13153373, study PRJNA577476) | soil metagenome | isolation source: 115 cm soil or saprolite under Garry oak tree replicate 1 | place: USA:California | collected 2016-06-15
GATGCCGCCACAAAAGACTTTGCAGGCGGAATCGAGAACAATCAGCTTGATGTCGTCGCGCTCACCGGCGTAGCCGATGCCGTCGGCCATTTCCCGAAGCATGGCCTCGTTGAGAAGATTGTGCTCGGGGCGGTTGAGGGTCATACGGACGACGCCGCCGTCCGAACGCAGCTTCACGAATTTGAATTCTTCGGGCGTCCGCTTCGCGAGTGTAGAGAATTCTTGGTTGACCGGCTCGATCATTTACACACTCCTCGGGGGGGACCCTTTGCCCTTGGCGAAACGAAACGGGCGGTGCAAACACCAAATTCCATGCTAGCACGGCATAATCGAAGGGCCCGTATGAACGAAAAGGGCGGTGCGCAAAGAGTTCCAGTTGAAGAAAATCGGGAGGGGACGGAGATTCACGGTATGAAAAAACGGAACGCGCTTTCAAAACCGGGGAAGGCTGTGGCGGTTCAAATCGCGGAGCCGCTCGATGCGGAACGATTCCCGGCGCCGTCTTCCTGGGAACGAGCCGTGCCGCTGCGCTTCGACGCCGACTGGCAAGGGAAAAATGCGGACGCTCAGCGCGAGACCGAAGTGCGATTGTTGTGGACGACCGAGACTCTGTTTTTGCGGTTTCGGGCGAAATACCGGACCATCACGGTTTTCCCAGATGCCGAGCGGAACGGGAGAAGGGAGCAGCTTTGGGATCGCGATGTGGCCGAAGTGTTTCTGCAGCCGGATGCTTCGCGTCTCCGCCGATACAAAGAGTTTGAGGTGAGCCCCAACGGCTTCTGGATTGATCTCGACATCGCACCCGGCGAAAAACATGACCTGAAGAGCGGATTGCGCCGGCGCGTGGTCCGCAATGAAGCACCGAAGATATGGATCGCGGAGCTGGCCATACCCGTGCAGTGCCTGGTGGCACGCTTTGATCCCGCCGCGACGTGGCGGGTGAATTTCTACCGCGTCGAAGGACGGGAGGAACCGCGATTTTATTCGGCGTGGCGACCCACGGGCACGGGTGCGCCGAATTTCCATGTGCCGGAGGCTTTCGGGGAGTTGCTCTTCACCAGGGACGAGAGACAACGAAAGTAGCGGAACGCTTGCGCCTACCCGGGATTTGTACGGACCCTGGTGCGCCGCGCCGTTTTTGCCTATGCTCTTGCCGTGAAAACGTTCTCCCTCTCTTCTCAAGATCCTTTCCAGAAGAAACATTTCCTTCAAAGCTTTCTGTTTACGCTTGCTTGTCTATTGAGCTGGGTCGGCCCCGCGCGTGGCGCACCACCTCAACAAAACTCTCTCGACTCAACGGTAAGGGTAACGAAGATCGAGCCACCGAATTGGTGGCTAGGATTCACGCCGGAAGTGATGCTTCTGCTTTCCGGGCAGGACCTCGAGGCAACGCATGTGTCGTGCAATCTGCCGACGCTACGCGTTTCGCGCACACAGGCCACGGCGGGAGGGAAGTATCTCTTTGTTTGGCTGAAGATCGGCGCGGACACGAAGCCGGGAACGGTGGTTTGCCGGATTGCGGCGCCGAAGGGCAGGACTTCATTTGAGCTGCCGCTCGAAGCGCGTGCGCCGACGCTCAGAAGGTTTCAAGGGCTGTCGGCGGATGATGTCATTTACCTGATCATGCCGGACCGCTTCGCCAACGGCGATCCTACGAACGACGAGCCGGCGGACGCACCGGGATCGCACGATCGCACAAAACCGCGCGCGTATCACGGCGGTGACTTGCACGGAATTCAGAATCATTTGGGCTACCTGAAGGACCTTGGCGTAACGACTTTGTGGCTCACGCCGGTGGTGAAGAACGGCGCAGCGCAGGATTATCACGGGTACGGCGCTGTGGATCTGTATGCCATCGACCCGCACTTGGGTTCGTTGAAGGATTATCAGGACCTGGTCGTGGCAGCGCACAAAGAGAAAATGAAGATTTTCTTCGATGCCGTCCCAAACCACGTCGGGCCGCTCCATCCGTGGGTGGCAAGCCCGCCGCTGCCGGATTGGTTCCACGGCACGAAGCAGCATCACCTGGATTCGTCTTCGCCCCTGAAGGAAACCTTTTACGGCAAGCCGGACGGACAGGCACGGACCAGTGATAGGTTCGAATCTCTGATTGATCCTCACGCGCCCGCATGGATGAAACGAAATCTTACGGAAGGATGGTTCTTCGGGATCCTGCCGGACATGAACACCGAGAATCCCGTGGTTGCGGAATACCTCCTCGAGAATAGCTGGTGGTGGGCGGAAATTTCCGGGCTGGACGGCTACCGCGTGGATACCTTCCCGTACGTGGGCCGGAAATTTTGGGCTTATTGGCACGCGGGACTGCGACGCTTTTATCCGAATTTGACGACCATCGGCGAAGTGTTTCATCCCGACCCAACCGTGACTTCGTTTTTTGTTGGCGGAGCGCGCCGCTACGACGGAGTTGACAGCGGGCTCACGACGGTTTTTGACTTCCCCATGTTCTTCACGTTGCGGGACGTGCTCTTGCAGAATGCGCCGGTCGGCCGCATTGCGGACGTGCTACGACACGATGCTCCATATCCGCGCCCCGACTTGCTGGTGCCGTTTTTTGCGAATCATGATGTGCGGCGGTTTGCCAGCGCGGAGGGCAGTTCTCCCGCGAAGTTGAAGTTGGCCTTCGCTTTGACGCTGACCTTGCGTGGCATTCCGGAACTGTACTACGGCGACGAAATTGGCATGCCGGGAGGCGGCGATCCCGATAACCGGCGCGATTTTCCCGGAGGATGGACCGAGGACACGAACAACGCGTTCACAGAAGCCGGGCGAACTCGCGAACAGCAGGAGATTTTCTCGTACGTGCGGGAATTGTTGCGAATTCGCCGCGAGCATGAGGCGCTTCGCGGCGGACAGCTGTGGCATCTCGCCGCGGATGAGAGCTCCTATGTTTTTCTGCGCGCGTCGACGGAAGAGCGCCTGGTAGTGGCTTTCAACAATGCCGACCAGACGAGGGATTTGAACATTCCTTTGCAAGGAACACCTGTCGAGGATGCGGAGTCTATCTCGCTGCTGTGTGGCGGAGCGAAAGGGGCATTGGCGGCAGGCGAGTTACGCCTCTCCGTGCCAGCCGAATCCATTTCGATTTTTTCTGTGAATTGAGCAGACCGCCCTAACAATCAAAAGGCGAGGCGGACGCTCCAGTTCTTTAAGGCGTCCGGCACGGTGAGCGTGACGGTGTGCGTTTGGCTGTCGAAGCGCCAATCCCGGGTGACGCGCTCACCGATGCGAACCTCTTTTGGGGCATCGACAGCGCCATAGACCGTCAATGCCGTGCTGTTCCACCAGGGCTTATAGGCATTCCTTTCGATGCCGCTGGTAATCGTAAGGGCAGAGGGTGAAGCCGCGCAGGAGTAGCGGATGCGCAGGATTTCGCCTTTCTGGTACGCGAAGGTGTGGCCGTCATCTTCATAGAGCGAACCACTACAGTCTTCTCCGGGATAAACGCGCAACTCCAGAGGACCGGCCGGAGTTTCGCCGGTGTTCTGAACCACCGGCTGCATGGGAAGAATGGCCCCCGCTCGAACATAGAGGGGCATTTCAGGCAAGCGGGGACGCAACTGGATTCTCTCGCTCGGTTCATGCCTCGCGCCGCTCCAAAAGTCGTACCAACCGCCGGGCGGAAGCGCAATGTCTTCCGCATCCAGCATTTCTGTAGTCACCGGAGCGACAAACAAATCTCGGCCAAAAAGAAAATCGCGATCGTCACCATAGAATTCAGTTGCCTGCGGGTACTCGAGAAAAAGCGGGCGCATCAAAGGAATGCCTGTCCGCGCGGTTTCTTCGATGGCCGTATAGAGGTACGGCATCAGACGATAGCGCAGCTCAATATATTTCTTGCGAATGGCTTCGTGCTCCGGGCCGTGAACCCAGGGTTCCTGATCCGCGGTGCCCTTGGCGGTGTGATCGCGGTAGATAGGATTGAGCGCGCCGACTTCGAACCAGCGCGTCAACAAATCGGCAGGAGGAGAGCCGGCGAAGCCGCCGATGTCGTCACCGACCAAGGGCATTCCGGAGATTCCCATGCTCACGAGCATTGGCGTGCTCATCGTCAAGTGGTTCCAAGTGCTGCTGTTGTCGCCGGTCCAGGTGGCGGCATAGCGCTGGGCGCCGGGATAGGCCGCGCGAGTGAGAACGAAGGGGCGCTCCCCGGCTTGTAGTTTCAGCAAGCCCTCGTAGGTAGCGCGAGCGTTTTCCATGCCGTAAATGTTATGTGCGGCGCGATGGTCAACGGTAGTGCCGTCATCAAGGCGGTGGACGGTGTCGAGCGGCATGGTCTTGTCCGCGCGGAGAAAGACCGACGGCTCATTCATGTCGTTCCAGAATCCGGCGACGCCCATGGCGACAAAATCCTTGTAAAGGCTGCCCCACCAATTGCGCGCGCGGGTCAAAGTGAAATCCGGGAAGACACTGTCGCCGGGCCATACTTTGCCGACGAAAACGGACCCATCGGGGTTTTTCACGAAGACGTCGTTCCTCATGCCGGTATCGTACGGCGCGTAGCCATGGTTTGGGTCTTTCTTGATGTGCAGGTCGGTGATGACAATGGTGTGAAAACCCTGAGCGCGAAAATCGGAGATCATCTTTTCGAACGTGGGGAAGTACTCGCGATTGATGGTGAAGGGCGCATAGTCCTGCTGGTAATCGATGTCGAGGTAGATGACGTCAGCGGGAATTTTCTTTTCACGAAAAGTCTTGACAATCTCGCGGATGCGGGACTCGGGATAATAGCTGTAGCGGCATTGCTGGTAGCCGAGCGACCATAACGGCGGCAAGGGTGTGTGTCCGGTCAGCGCGGTGTATTCTTCCACGACTTTTTTGGGCTCGGGGCCGGCCATGAAGTAATAGTTCAACTCGCCGCCTTCGGCGCCAAAGGAAAAGTAGTCGCGTCCTTGCTTGCCAAAATCGAAAGAGCTTCGATACGGATTGTCGAAAAAAACGCCGTAAGCGGCGCCCTTGCGCAATCCGATGAAGAAAGGGATGGTCTTGTAGAGCGGGTCGGAGGATTCCTGCCAGCCAAATTCGTCGGTGTTCCAGTTGCTGAAGGTGCGGTTGCGGCGGTTCATCGGCCCGGCCTTGTCACCCAGAGCGTAGTAATTTTCATCGGCAGGCATTTGCTTCCAGACATGCACTTGCGGACCGTTCCAGGCCATGGGCAAGCCAGGCTCATCGGCGAGCAAAACTTTTCCGGAGAGGTCAGAAAAGGTAACCAGCAAGGGCGATTTGGTGACTAGCACACTGACGGCGCCAGCCGTCATCTTTACCTCATTCTGTCCATCGTGGATCTGGACAGGGCTGCCTATGGAGTTCACCGGCGTCTCGGCCAGGGCCCACGAGATATCCTTTGGAAAGTGTCCGTTGGGAGCGACTCGCACACGAATAATGCCGTTCGAGACCTGGGCAATTCGAACCTTGGCCTCGCCGGCCGTCAGCTCGGCGCCATCCTGGAGGCCCTCCTTAAATACCTCGACGCGCTCTACTTTGCCGAGGTGGTGCCAGCCCTGAGCAAACACACCCACGCTTGCTATACGGCAGAGCAACAGCCCCGTTGCCAGGCATCGAACCAGCGCTCTCATGTCCATCCTCGTTGTGTCAGGCGGCAAGCCATTGCTCGAAAAACGCAGACGCTTTCGCCCCTTCCATCCGCCGCCTTATGGCATCCATGACTCGACAGCGGACAGAACCACTGCGCTCATAGAAACCAAGCCAATAAGGCAGGTGGAGCTCGCAGGGGACTCGGGTGATCTCTATCCGCGGATCACGCAACTTGAAGAACCCCTGCTGGAAGATCACACGCAAGACTTTGTCGCGCAGCAGCCCCGCCGCGCGCTCCTCGCTCAACGCCGCCCCGAGCAGATTGCGGCTAGGGCGAGTCAGGAGTTCCCCCTCGCCCGGGATTTGCGGGAATTCGAACAAGTCCAAAGAGCCGTCCACGGCATCCATGGCCAACAGACGCGGCGGCATGGCCGTGCATTTGACGCAAAACAGGAAATAGGGCACGTAAACGTCCGCGATTCGCCGCAAAGGGCCGCTGCGGATTCGCCAATAGAGCGCGGAAGCCCCGGCCGAGGAAAAAGCGCGCAGGGCTTCTTCCTGAGTGACATTGGGCTGTAGGATCCGGATGGGGTTTGCACACATGGTGGTCCTAGCAACGGCTCCTAACGGAAGTAAATCCACAGACCGACGACGGTGCCGAGTAACAACAGGCTAAAGGCGATATTGATGCCATGCTCGAGCGGCGTTTCCTTCGCGGGCTTGCGCATCGGCGGGCTGCCCACGGCGACGGTCTCGATCTTATCGTCTACGGTTGCGAAGGTCAGACCGGCGAGCTTCTTGCGGTCGGGTGCAGGACGCAACAGGCTGACGCCAACGAGCACAACGGAGCAAACCACGAACATGAAGATGGCGTAGTGCAGGAAATTCATGTCAATGCACCAGCGCGCAATCCGAGATTCGAAACGATGAGCGCCGGCACGGTCAGCAAGTTCCAGGATGAAACGCGCGGCGCCCAAACCAAAACCGGAAAGCAAGGAGGTGATGGCGCCGGCACCGTTTAGACGCGGCCATAGGATTCCCAGCACAAAACACGCCGCAATGGGCGGGCTGATGTACGCCTGAACGCTCTGCAAGTAAATGTAGAGCTGGCTGCTGATGTAATGAATGAACGGAACCCAGAGCAGGCCAAGCACGACCATAATGCCTGTGGCAATACGGCCGAAATTGACGAGCTCACGCTCTGAAACCTGAGGACGGAGCTTCTTGTAGAAGTCCAGCGTGACAAGAGTGGAAGCAGAATTGAAAACGGAACTCATCGCACCCATGACCGCGGCGAGCAGTGCGGCCATGACCAGCCCGACCAGCCCGACGGGCAGGAGGTTAAGGACAAGCGTCGGATAGGCAAAATCAGGCGATTTCAACTGGTCGCGAAACAGCGCTTTGGCAATGATCCCGGGAAGGACGAGCATGAAGACCGGCAGGATTTTGAGGAAGCCAGCGAAAATCGTTCCCGCTTTCGCGTGGCCTTCATCGCGCGCGGAGAGCACGCGCTGGACGATGACCTGGTCGGTGCACCAATACCAAATGCCAAGGATCGGAGCGCCAAAGAAAATGCCGGTCCAGGGGAAGTTGGGATCCGAGGCGGGCTTGATCATATGGAAGTAATCAGGCGGCACCATCGTGCGCAGGTGCGCCAGGCCGCCGACGCGTATTAGCCCGATGACCGTCAACGCGACCGCGCCGGTAATGAGAATCAACGTCTGGACCGTGTCGGTGTAAATGACCGCCGCCAGTCCTCCCGCGACGGTATAGATGCCGGTAGCGATGACGAGAACGACGGCCGTCTCCCACAATTTCCAACCTGCGACGCGTTCCAGGACGACGCTTGCAGCATAAAGCTGTACGGAAATTTTGGTAAAGATGTACGCGATAATGGACATGCCCGCGAGATAAACGGCGGACTGGCGGTTGAAGCGGCGCTCTAAAAACTCCGGCATGGTGAAGACGTTGCTGCGCAGATAGAACGGCACGAACACCCAGCCGAGCATCAGCAGAATGAGGCATGCCAGCCACTCAAAATGGCCAACCGCAAGGCCGGAAGATGCGCCCGTGCCGGACAGTCCGATGAAATGCTCGGTGGAAATGTTCGAAACGAACAAGGACGCGCCAATGAAGAACCAGCCTACATTGCGACCTGCAAGAAAATAGTCTTCCGAGGTCCGCTCGCGCCGCGCAAAATACATGCCAATGCCGAACACCAGCGCGAAATAAAACCCAATGATGACGATATCCGGAGTTGCCAGTGCCCGGTGACTACTCTCGACCAGTGAAGCGTAGAGCATCTACTCCTCCTTCGTAGCGGAGCAACCATGCTCAAGCGGCGCGAAGAATTGTGAAGGCGAAGTCTATAACAGGCGCAGCAAAGCCTCAACGGTGTTTAGGGTGCCGCCGCAAGGAGAAGGAACTTTGGGCAACCTGCAGCAAGGCAGCCTCGTGACCCGCGTGGGAAGGCCAGACGTTAATCGATGGCCGAGCTCTCTGGTTGACAATCGGGTAAAGCCTTTAATCTCCATAGGGAGAATGTTGGGAAGCGCCACAAAGAGTCGCTGTCCATCACGCCCGATCATAAAACAGCGCGGTTAAACGCAGAAGGCGCGTTCTGACGGAACCCAAGGATAAAAAAAGGACAAGATCAGGAAAAACCCTGATTCCCTTATCCGGCTCAGTGTGATACTTTGTGCCCTCGGTTTAAAGAGCAAAAAGAAGTTTTGGTTTTGCCAGCGAGCATGATCTTCCCCGGCCCGCGGCACACCGCTCGTCTCCACTAGACGCGACAGTGCGGAAAAGGATGATTCCGCACATTTTCTTCGACCTGCTTATCCTCATCCGAGCGGCGTTCGAATTAAAAGCTACGAGGCCCTTTTGTCGGTCCATCTCTCGTAAACTTTGTCCGACAGCCTGTAAGAAGAGCGCCGACACTCCTTTGCCGATACTCCTACTGAATGACCCCACGAGAACCGGGCTTTTGCCAAATGCATTTGCCATGAAGGCGCTGAAACCCGAGATCTTGGAACCGCGGCGTGCCTTGAGGGGTCGCCGTGTTCGGGAGCTTTTCGAGGCCTAGGCGGCCCGAGGGCGTCCGCTTCTTGCGACCCGGCGCCGCCTTCGGCGACGCCGAGAAATTCGGCGTATTGTCTCCATCGCTACGGCCTGCGCGTTGCCGTCCACCGGCCATCGGCTTTGCCTTCTACCTTCACACGGCCGCCAGCGGATTCGCCATCAAACCAACCCGCGAGCGTGGCCACGGCGGGCGTTGTCGCATCTTTGCTGTCGGTTGGCCACTCTGCGTTGAAGCTAAGCTCAACATAACCGTTGCGCCACGTTCCTGTAACGGAGCGATTCTTACTTAGCTCACCGGACCAAGTTCCGGTGACTTTATTGGCATCGCGTGCGAGCTGGAGCGTACCGTCAAACGGCCCGGCATCGCTAGAACACTTCACTTGCCACGCGCCGGTGGCGTCCGAGCCATTCTTTACAGGCAGCGGAGTCGAGTTGCTGATGCGGAGATTGGAGAAGTACGCCTCCTCGCCCTGGTAACCCCACAGCGCGACGCCGCCGCGCAAATCCTCACCCTTCAGTCCATCCACGATGAGGTCGGGCTGCTCCGACCCGTTTAGATAGATCTTGGCTACGCGGCCCTTGACCTCAATCTTGACCTTCGTCCAAGTCTCTGTCTGCAACTCCGCGTGGGACTCGTAAACCCAAGGCCATTCGCGGCGAAGTTTGTACCAGCCGAAGTCCGGCTCGGACGTGTATTGGACGACATGATTGCGCATGGCTTGATCCTCTGCGTGGGAGTTTCCCGGCCGCAGGTAGAAGAGTTCGTAGCGTGAAGCGTCTGGCCGCGCGCGGAAGGCGATGCCGACAAAGCCCGGCATTCGCACGCCCGGCGGAGTGGTAATTTTTAGGGCGATGTCGGCCTCGATGGTGCCATCCTGAAAGTCGCTTCCACGCAGGAGGGCGAAACCGTCTTTTGTCACGTCCTTTGTGAGGCGGACGGCCTTGCGTCCTTTGTATTCGACGGCTTCGGCTTTGACGTTGAGCAACACCAGATCCTGGGTGTCGCTCAGCGCGAACGTTTGATCGTTGGATTTGGCCGGGCTGAAGCCGGCGCACGCGACTACGATCGCGGCAGCCTGCAGTACTCGGTTCGCTAGCCATATGATTCGAGACATATGCTTCCCCCTTCTCAACGTAAAATGCGGAAGACATCGTTCCGCACACGTTGCTCTGCTTCCTTAGACGTCGACGAGGAACTTTGGCGTGCTGTGGTGACGCCAAACGCTTTGGCGGTAATTCGTGCCGAACGCGACCAGTGGATCGACACGCGCCGCCCCTCGAGTTGGAATCCAGCACGCCGTTGCTGCCGTCAACGTCAACAGCAACGTGGTAGCCGCAATGGCCGAGGGCTCGTAGGCCGAGACCCCGACGAGCTCATCGCTGGGGACTTTGAGTTTCAACAGTCGGTGTGGCTTGAGGCGAGCCGACGTTTGCACGTTATGTGAAGCGGCGCCGACAGTCTGTGCATCAGGGTCCGAAGCGTCTGCTAGGCTGATTTCATCACTGGATCACATGCTTTGGCGCAGGCTGATCGTTTTATGACGCTCGATCCGAAGCGGTATCAGCGGGATTTTCCAGAACTGAAGCGCATATAGTCTACCTTCCGTGACTTCGCCCGGTCGCCTACGTCAGAATTTTGCGACTCATTGCAAAAACTTTCTTCCCAAAAATGTACGTGGCAAACCGCGGCTGGGAAGAACACCTCTCTTGGCCAAGGGCGCACTTGTTCTAGAATTGGGTGGCGGAGAGAAGAATGGCCAACGACGTTTCGATAAGGCGCTATTTGGCACTCGGGGGTCTTCTTCTCGAACTGGTTGTTTGTCCGACCCTACCGGGCCAGGCGACGAAATCTCCCTCCGCGATTTCCGTTCCAAGCGAAGTCACCTCGTGGTTTAAGAGCGCTGCAATACCTCTGGACAGCACGAGTCCCGAGAGCGGACTGGGCGACCTGCGCCGGATGGAGTCAACCATTGGGGATGCGCGCATCGTCGCCATGGGAGAGGAGACGCATGGCACTCGGGAATTCTTCCAACTGAAGCACCGCATGCTGGAGTTTCTCGTCGAAAAAAAAGGCTTCACGGTTTTCGGAATGGAGGCGAACTGGCCGGAATCCTTGGCGATCAACGATTATGTGTTGAACGGTACCGGTGATGCTGAGGAGGCGCTTGACAGTTTCCATTTCTGGACTTGGAACACGGAAGAAGTGCTGAACATGATCCGCTGGATGCGCAAGTACAACCAAGATCCGAAGCACACGAACAAGGTAAAGTTTTTGGGGTTCGACATGCAGGTGGCGTACGTGGCAGTGAGAAATGCGGAGAGGTACCTGGAAAAGGTTGACCCCGGAGAAGCCAAAGTGGCCTCGAGGGTACTTGCTCCCTTGAGTGACGCTGAGCGGGAACGCGAATCTGCAGGAAGATCGAGGTACTTCTGGCAGAGAACCGAGCAGAGGATTGAATCCCTGTTGGCGTGGCTTGAGCACCGGAAGAAAGTATACGTGGAGGCATCCTCGCTGGAAGAGTGGACATTGGCTCGACACAATCTTGAGATCGTGCGACAGGCTGTGGAAATGCACTCAGTGGACCGGTCGGGCAATTTTTCGCCTCGCGATCAGGCAATGGCGGCGAACGTAAAATGGATTCTTGAGCAGGAGGGACCGGAGTCAAAAATCATGCTATGGGCACACAACGGACATGTGTCGACGGCGCCGCTCGGAGACGGCGAGTCCATGGGCGCGATCCTCCGGAAGACTTATGGAGAGAAAATGGTGGTGTGTGGATTTTCTTTTGACCAGGGTTCTTTTCAAGCGCTCCAGAGAGGCAAAGGATTGCAGCAATTCACGGTAGGTCCAGCAATTCCCGGTTCGCTGGATGCGGCCCTGGCAGCCGCGGGAATCCCCCTGTTTGCCGTTGATCTGCGCGGCGCGCCATCGAGTGGGGCGGTCGCACAGTGGTTGAATACTCCACAACCGATGAGAAGCATCGGGGCGATTTACAGTGGTGATACCCCCGACGCATATTTCGGTCTAGTGTCTCCGCACAGCTTTGACGTGATCTTTTTCGTCGAGCGGACAACGGCGGCGCACGAGAATCCAAAGCACTCGGAAATTGAACTTCGTGGAGGGCCGTGATGGGAGAAAGGGAGCCCCGCTCATGGAGGACGACAACAGGCGAAACGCTTGGTGCTGAAATTGGCCTCGATGTTGCACCCAATGCACGCTGCTAAGGAAAGTGAGCGCATAGGATCTGCTTGGTGAGCCACAGAGTCTGAATCGGAAATCCAGACTGAGCTATAGAAGGCAAAAAGCAACATCTTCGGCTTGCTGCCGAATGTTAATCGGCCAGAATTCGCTTCGAAAAAATGTAAGTGATAGGAAAGAAACACGTTGGCTCCCCGGGCAAGATTCGAACCAACAATCCTTCGGTTAACAGCCGCGGGTGAAAATCATTAAGTCGTTGCTTTGGCGTCACATACAAAGTTCGGATCACGTCGGAATTGGCCAACTGGCCAACCTACGTGGGACTATTTTCGGCTCCCTGCACATTTCCCGGCCATCAACACTGAACCCGCGTCGCTGATACCATGCGGATAGTTCTTCATAGTCGAGTCTGCCGCCGTGTGGGGGTTGGATGTCACCCCTGATTTCAACTCCGAACTCGTCGGCCAGCGTGCAGAACCAGTCCAGTGCCTTGCTGCCGTAGCCGTTGCCTTCCTGCGTGGACCAGATATTTTCAAGCCAGATGTAGCCATCTTTTCTTGCCACCCAACACCAAACGACTGGAACGTCTGAGACGCAGAACATGCTGCAAGCTCTGTCAGACGAGTGCGGCGCAGTTTGCCTCCAAAACTCGCGCATGAAACTCTTTAGGAGCTTGGGTGATCGGTTCAAGAATGGATTCTTCCTTGTCAATTGCCACTATTTTCTGATGCAATTTATTCCATGCCGAGCAAGACATTCGTACTTGGCGCTGGATTCTCCGCCGATGCCGGGTTCCCTCTTGTTCGCACGCTAAGTAACGACCTCGTTTCCTGGATTGAGGCCGAACAACATCCCTCCGCGAAGCCTCATCTCACGCCCAATATCCACGGCTATCCTCAAGGGCAATTCTACGCGGGATGGGACACGGTTGATCCGGGACGTTCGATGGGGTTCGAGGAACTGATGATGGCAGTCCGCGACCAACTAGCAGCTACCTCTGACCAGGACCCCTGCTACAACTTTGAGCGCATTATGCGGGATGCCTGCGGACGACTACTGTGGAACCGGCAACGCGCGCTTGGCCGCTTGCCTAGTTCCTACGAGAATTTTGCGTCTTGGTTTCACGAGCATCATTTGTACGGACAGACAAACGCAGTTGTCTGCTTCAATTGGGACCTGCTGATTGAAAAGACGCTCACAGACGCGAAGGTTGGCTGGCTTTATACAGCACAGTCGCCTTGGGTTCCGATCTTGAAGCCCCACGGGTCAATCAATTGGAGCGACTATCCCGAAAGGGGACTTCGGGCAGAACGCGAATGGCAACGAATCTCACAGCAGAGTACCTGCCGCTATTTGTCTGATGATCCGTTCTCCGATCCGTTTGAGAATGGCGTAAACCAACGTCTGCGAAAGCTGTTTCTTCCCGGTGATCCAGAGGATCATGGTGGGGCGCGCTTGATTTGGGCTGAAGCCGAAACAGCAATACATGAGCGCGACATGGTTATGTTCATTGGTTATTCGCTACCCCCCGATATGATTCGTTCTCGACTCAATTCTTCCAACGTGTGACTGCTGGCAAACAAATTGAAGTGTATGCACGCTCCGATGAAACTGTTAAACATTACCTTCAAATATTAGGCCACATCTCGACGACTGAGGCGCTTGCGTTTGCCGAATGTCCGTATGCCCGACCGTTCGCGCATACCGCCAGCCACGTCGGAACGCGCTAAACAGTGTTGATGTTTTTATGAGGAGGTCCAATGCCGCGACGCCGGCTGTTCGTTTTGGTAGGCGGTCTTCTGTTTTTCTGTGCGGTATAGTGCCTCGGACAGCAGTAAACGAGGCAATTGATTTAGAATGCAGCTTAGCCATTGGGCCTCGTGTAAGCGAGCTGATGGTTGGAGCCGCCTGGCTACCAACATCAGTCAACTCGCTTCACGCACTATCGAATCTCTAACTTGAGACTGGCCGAAAGTGCTGGTCCTCAGCGCGTTCGTGCGCCGTCATTCCCGGAGCCACCGGATGTAAAGGCCAGAGGAATCCACAAGGAAGCCCGTTCCAAAAATTTCAGGAAAGTGGGGCGGGATACTCGAACCTACGCTCAGCCGATTCACGAAGCTATGCACAGATGGACTGCTGTCCGAAAATAACTTTGTTAGGTCCATTGTCCGAATGTGAAGACGCCGACGAATCGTCCCGTTAGGAGACGGCGCATGAAAGAAGTCACTGGCTTTTAGCCGCGCGCTGCTAGGCTGACTGCGTTTTTCTTCTGCTTAGATTTATACATCTCTTCATCTGCGGCCTTTAGAATTTCCTCCGCCGAGCCATAGACCTTCTCTGCGGCAACAATCACTCCGATGCTCGCGGTCACTGGAACGGAGCCACCAACGTTCTGGAGTTCGATGGCTTTACGAATTCTCTCTGCCGTCGCCGCCGCTTCGGATTCATTGACGTTCGGCAGGACAACCATGAACTCGTCTCCGCTGGCGTAGCGGTATAGTCGGCCCTTGTGCAGCACGACAGACCCGATGATGCGCGCAACTTCCTCAAGACACTTGTCACCCGCATCGTGGCCCTTCGTGTCGTTTACGGTCTTAAAATTGTCCTGGTCGATGAAGATTACGCCTATTTGCCCAGGCAAAAGTAGCAAGCGATTGAGGTCGGTCAGAAGGTCATCTTTCTTCGGCAGTTCTTTAAGAGCCGCGACCTCGGTAGCGGAGAAGGATTGTTGGCGCGGCGCTCCAAGGGCAACTCGTCTGCGCCAAACATTCCAGTCGCCGAGAACATCATCGTGGTAATGCGCTGCGGTTGATCGCACATTATCGGCTCCAAAAGCGTGCGGACTTCCCGCCCGATGAGCACGCTCCCGGATGCTATTTCCCATCTGCTGGATTCCACTCTCGTATACGTCCTCGGCGGCCTTCCAAATCTCTTGGAGTTCATCTTGCGAAGGCTTTGCGCCAGCGTGTTCAAACGCCTCTTGAAACGAGACCAGCCGGGCCTTCATCTGACTGCCGACCAGCGCGGCGTCAATCTCAATTGTCTTTCCGAAGGCAATTCCACTGAAGCTTTGGCTCAATCCGCGCTGCGCCATTTGCTTAGCGGCCTCGGTAGTCTCTTCCTTGTGCTTCTCTCTCGCGTCGTGCAACGCTTTGATGTAGAGGGCGTCCGCGTATTCTTGAACGGATTTTTCCATATCGCATTATAAGCCCTCACCTTGGATGGGTACTACTGAGCGGAGCAGCTTGCAGAACGCACGGAGTTCGTTGGTCAACAAACTGCCGCCCGACCCAGTGAAAAATGCAAGTCCTCGGTTAGCGATTCGCCATTCGGTTGGCACGCCCGGATGAGCTTCGTAGTTTTGGAATGCGCACAGGGCTCAACGGTGACGAATTGGCGAGCACAAGCCGCCTGATGCCGCGGGCCGCTCTTTACAATATGTCGGCAGTTGTATATAATTATCGACGTTTAGTAAACAACTCGTGTCTAATGGTCGTATCGACGACGTGGTTAGGCTCGTCAAGAGAGCGGGAATACTCCGTCCACGAGACCTCGAATCGCACGGCATTCCTAGGCTATATCTTCGCATGGCTGCTGACGAAGGCGCGATCATGCGCGTGGGCCGGGGCCTCTATGTCGCTCGTGGTGCGCGTCCAACTGAGCATCACAGTCTCGCACAAGCCTCTAAGCGCGTTCCTCATGGCGTCGTTTGTCTCCTCTCCGCACTCCGATTTCACGACCTCACAACGCAGTCGCCCTTCCAGGTGTGGCTTGCAATCAGCGCCAAGGCTCGACTTCCGAAGACCGACAACCCGCCGCTGCGCATAGTTCGATTCTCACAAAGAATGCTCGCTTACGGACTTCAAGAACACCGCATCGAAGGTGTTAGTGTCCGCATCTTCTCTCCGGCAAAAACAGTGGCAGATTGCTTCCGATACCGAAATAAGATCGGCCTCGACGTTGCACTTGAAGCCCTTCGCGAATGCATACGCAAGCGCCGAGCGACATCGGACGAACTCTGGCAAGCCGCCAAGGTATGTCGTGTGGCAAACGTAATGCGCCCATATCTGGAGTCGCTTTCGTGAGCCGGGAGAAACCCAGAAATCTTGCCGCCTCGGTTCGTCAACGGCTCTTTAGTCTGGCCCAAGAAAGACGCGAGGACTTCGGCTTGGTTCTAACGCGGTATGGCCTGGAACGCTTTCTGTATCGCCTGGCACAGTCACAATATCGGGACCAATTCATCCTGAAAGGCGCGCTACTCTTCGAACTTTGGACGCATCGCCCGTATCGCTCAACTCGCGATCTTGATCTCGAAGGGCAGGGCGAAGATAGCATCACGCGAATCAAACGGCTATTTATTGAAATCATGGGCCAAGCCGTCGAGGACGACGGATTGATTTTCGATCCCCAATCCCTCCGCGTCGCGAGAATTAAGGAGGAGCAAGAATACGAGGGCATCCGCGCCAATCTTGTGGCTCGCTTGGAACGTGCCAGAATCCACATGCAGGTTGATATCGGGTTCGGCGACGTGATCGTGCCGCCGCCGAAAGAAATTCAGTACCCGGCGCTACTGAATTTCCCGAGCCCGCGCCTACGAGCGTACTCACGAGAAACAGTCGTCGCGGAAAAACTCGAAGCTCTCGTGAAATTGGGGATAGCCAACACGCGTATGAAAGATTTCTACGACTTGTGGAGACTCTCGCAGAGCTTCGATTTTGACGGCATGCTGTTGACTGAAGCAATCAAGTCAACTTTCGAGCGGAGAGGAACCGAAGTACCAGCAGGCACGCCGCTGGCTCTAACGGACGAATTCTCACGCGATACCCAGAAATCTCGACAGTGGCAAGCCTTTCTTAAAAAGAGCGGCCTTGAGCATGACCAGGCTACCCTTGATGCCGTCGCCGCCGACCTTGCGAGATTCCTGATCGCGCCCCTGCAAGCGGTAACCACAGCGCAGCCCTTCCCGACGACTTGGCCCAAAGGCGGTTCGTGGTCTTCGAAGAAAAAAGCTATTTAGTGAGCCGCAACCTGCGACCATGAGCTAGTCACAGATTGCGACCACCTAGATGTGTTTGCATTAGAAACAGCCCAGTGGCAGCTGAATGTGCTCTATAAGTTCCCAAGTTCAGCAACACCAGCTTGCCATTTCGCGTTAAGTTGTCTGTGCCTTAATTAGCTGATTATCATCTGCTCTGCAAGCAGCCGTACGGTAACCGTGCAAAAGCTCTGCTCGTTCGCAATCCTCTGGTGCTGCACTAGGCAGTCGTGGCTGGCCTTCAAATGTCGAGGCAGTGGATAGAAATAAACTCGTACGAGAGATTCTTGGTGACAGGGCAGCGTTCTAACCAACTGAACTACGTCCCCAGCCGTGGAATCAACAACTTAGCCTAAAACCTTGCAACTAAAGCCTTTGCAAGATTCGCATACAGCGCACCGTTCGCCTCGGTTGCCCCTGACTGCAAGCTTTCCTGGCAAAACCTCCTGTAAATCTCCTGTAAAAATCAGTGCGCTCATACGGGTTTCATACTAACACAGATGCATCAAAGAGGCGAACCACCATTCTGACTCGTGGGTAGGCAGCCGACTCATGCCAAGCATTCGGGTCAAAAATTAAATGGTCAAATTCCTCAGCGCGCCGAGTTGGGGTCCGCCGGTTGGGTGTTCTCTTGGTCGCTTCCGGTGGGAAAGAGAGGCAACACCGAAGTGACGACGGTCACATGGGACTGTGCCGAAGGGCACAGCGTGAACCAGTGGTGGGGTTTACTCTTGCGAGGAAGTTGTTTGTGCAAGCGATGAACGGCATAACGCAAACTCGGATTTCGTGGCACAGGCTGGTCACCATAGTTCTCGCGCTCATGGTGATGACAGCGCCGGTATCAGCCTCTCTTTGCGCGACCGGTGATTGTTCCGCTCAGAGTTCAAAGGTCGAAGCCAGGTGCAGCGGAATGGCCATGCCCCGGAATGCCAGTGCGATCAAGGCGGAATCTCGGGTCGATTGCTGCCAAATCAGCCAGGGTCTTTCCGCGACGTTCCGCCAGAGCACTGACACGGAAAAGGCTAGAGCCAAATTCTCTCCCGTTCCTCTGCCGACGGGTCTCCCGACTGTGATTGCAACACGTAGAACGATTGCGCGTCCTGTCGATAGCTCACCGCCTCAAGACGTGCAATCCCTCTTCTGTACCCTCCTGATCTAAGCATCCCTGTCATTGATGCCCTTGGTGCGGGTTCGTCTGTCTGCGACCCCGCGGCGACAAGAACTCTTTCCGAGATGAGGGGATTTGAGATGAAACTCCGAGTTGCATTGAGTGTGAAATTTCTGGTGGTGATCCTCGTGGTTCCCGCGTCACGCGCGCAAGAAGTTCAGACGCCGACAACGCAAGAAGTCGTAACGCTGCCTCAACTCTTGGCCGAAGCGGAGCGGGTACACCCCGCCATCAAAGCGGAAGTGCAGATGATCGAAGCGAAACGGTCGCGCATCCCGCAGGTGAAGAGCCTCCCGGACCCGACGGTCCAAGTGGGGTGGATGGGAAACATCCGCCCGTTCAGCGTTCAGCGCCTCGATCCCTCAAGCTATCGCGGCATCAGTGCGATGCAAGAGTTTCCGTATCCGGGAAAGCTGAAGCTGCGTGGACAAATAGCGGAGAAGGACGTCGAAGCGGAACACTGGAATCTGGAAGCAGCGCGCCGGCAGGTGAAGGCCGATGTGAAGTCGGCTTACTACGAACTTTGGGCCGTCGACCAGGCTCTCTTGATTACGCAAAAGAACAAGGAGTTGCTCGAAATCTTCGGCCCTCCGACACTCCTATCGAATCGCTCGCACCAGTCCAGAAGACAGAACTCAACTATTCCCTGGAGGAATTGGCGGAGAGGGGCGTTGCCAATTCTACCGAGGTACGGCGGCAGGAACAGCTCATTGAACAAAGCCAGTACGCCGTAAATCTCACACGGAAGGATTATTACCCGGACTTTCGCGTCGGTTACGACTACTGGCAGCGTCCGGACATGGCGGACATGCACGGCTTCAACGTGGGCATCAACATACCGATTTTCTACAAGAAGAAGCAGCGCGAGGAAGTACGCGAAGCCACGTTCGGAGTAGAAAGCGGAAAGCAGAGCCGCGATGCAATCCGCACCTCCCTCCTCTTTCAGGTAAAGGAACAGTACCTCCAGGCGAAAGCGTCGGAAGAATTGCTCGCGCTTTATACGAAAGCACTGGTTCCGCAATCAGCGCTGGCGCTGGAGTCCTCGATGGCCTCTTATCAAACGGGCGCGCTCGACTTCGAAAGTCTGCTCGCGAATTTCCAATCTGTCCTCGAATACGAAGTCAACTACTACCAAGAGCTGGCCACTTACCAGAAGGCCCTGGTGAATCTCGAGCAGATCACCGGCGTTGAATTGGCGAATTGAGGGATGAGACATGAATCGAAACATCAGAATCATCAGGATTGCAGCAGCGACCGTAATTGCTGGCGCGGCGCTGCTCGTGGTCATACATTACAGGGTCGGCCTCGCAAAGTGGGTCCTCGCGGGCTCCGTGGAGCGGTCCTCCGATGTCCACGCGGCCCATACAACCGCTCCAGCTGAGAAACAAATTCTCTACTACTACGATGCCATGAGCCCGGAGCACCACTACGACAAGCCAGGCAAATCGCCAGACGGGATGGACTTGGTGCCTCAATACGCCGACGAAGACGCCGGCATGGAGAACATGCCCGCGGGAACCGTGCGACTTTCTCAATCGAAGCAGCAGTTGATTGGCGTACAGACCACTGTGGTACAGCGCGAGAAGCTGTTTCGCACGATCCGCGCTGTGGGACAGCTCACCGCCGACGAGACGAAACTGGCCCACGTCCATTTGAAGGTCAGCGGTTGGATCGAGCAGGTGTATGTCGACTACGTGGGGAAGCTGGTCAAGAAAGGAGAGCCACTCTTCACAATCTACAGTCCGGACCTAGTCGCCACCGAACAGGAATACCTGATTGCGCGGCGGGGCAAACAGAATCTTGGGAACTCCGGGTTTCCGGAGGTCGCCCAGGGAGCCGATGCCTTGCTGCGTGCCGCACGCGAGCGTCTGCGCTTGTGGGACATTTCGGACGACCAAATCAAGAAGCTCGACGAAACCGGAGAAGTGACGAGGACACTGACCTTCTACTCACCGATTGATGGATTTGTACTCGATCGCAAGGCGTTCCCGCAAACCAACGTTACACCGGATATGGAGCTGTACACGATGGCTGATCTCTCCACGATTTGGGCCACGGCAGAGATCTATGAATTCGAAGTGCCTTACGTGCGCGTCGGCCAGCAGGCGCAGATGCAACTCAGCTACTTTCCGGGGAAAAAATACTCCGGGCGAGTGACGTACATCTATCCAACCGTTGATCCGCAAACACGCACGATAAAAGTCAGACTGGAGTTCCGCAATTCGGACTTCGAGTTGAAACCGCAGATGTTTTCCGACGTGATGCTGAACATCGACTACGGCAACCAGGTGGTTGTGCCGCAGGGAGCGGTGCTTGATTCCGGTGAACGGCAAACCGTTTTTGTAGCCCTTCCAGACGGATATTTCGAGCCTCGAGAGATCAAAACCGGGGCCAAGGTGGACGAGAAGGTGATCGTTCTCTCTGGATTGAAGCCCGGAGAAACAATCGTCTCCTCGGGAAACTTCCTGATCGATTCGGAGAGCCGGTTGTCGAGTGCCATGAGCGGGATGAAGCACTAGGCGGCCAAGGAGAATGACAATGACAAAGCAGGCATGGATTGCAACAGCGGTGGTGCTGGCGATGGCGGGGCTCGTCGCTGGTGGTTATCACTTGATGGCCAACCGGGAAGGACAGTTTTGTGGCTTTTGCACCGCTCGGTCCATCCGAACACCAAGGTCGTCGCGGAAATCGACGGCCGGCGCCGAACGGTTTGCTGTGCCCGCTGTGCGATCAGTGAGGCGTACCAGGAAAAGAAGCCGCTGCGGTTGATTGCGGCCACCGATTACGTCTCGGGTAAGGACATCGATCCGAAGCAGGCCTACTTCGTTGAAGGCAGCCATAGGGTGCTTTGCGCCCATAACGAAGCCATGGTCGATGAGAGCAAGCATGTACAGCCGATGACCTACGACCGTTGCTTTCCGGGGACTTATGCCTTTGCTCACCGGGAAGATGCAGAAGCATTTGAACGAGAAAACGGCGGGACAGTTTTGCGACTAGACAAATTACTGCAGGGAGTCAGCGGCCAATGATGAATCGACTCATAGAAGCTTGCGCGCGTAACAAATTCCTAGTCTTCCTTTTCACTGGCGTGGTGGCGATGCTCGGCTGGTACTCGCTGAGCAAAACCAAGCTGGACGCGATCCCCGACTTGTCCGACACCCAGGTGATCGTCTACAGCAAGTGGGACCGCAGCCCTGACATCATGGAGGACCAGGTCAGCTATCCCATCGTCTCCGCACTGCTGGGCATGCCCAAGGTGAAAGACATTCGTGCGTTCTCCGACTTTGGCTATTCCTACGTATACGTGATTTTTGATGAAGGGACCGACCTTTACTGGGCGCGTTCTCGCACCCTGGAGTACTTGAATTCGATTTTGCCGAGGCTCCCGCAGGGGGTTCAGACGGAGTTGGCGAAGGACTACACGTCCGTTGGTTGGGTCTATGAGTATGCGCTCGTCGATAAGAGCAAGAAGTATAGCCTGGCGGACATGAAGAGCTTCCAAGACTGGTATCTGCGTTATGCCCTGCAGTCTGTTCCGGGCGTAGCGGAAGTAGCCCCCATGGGCGGCTTCGTGCGCCAATACCAAATCAACGTCGATCCCAACAAGCTGTTGGCTTACAAAATCCCGATCAATCGAGTAGTCGAGGCCGTAAAGGGCAGTAACAACGATGTCGGCGCGCGATTGGTGGAGTTCACCGGGCGGGAATACATGGTCCGCGGGCGCGGCTATATCAAGTCCGTCAAGGACATCGAGGACTCGGTGGTGGGTTACAACCCCGCTACCGGAGCGCCGGTGCTTGTGCGGGATTTGGGAACGATTACGCGCGGCCCGGAGTTGCGCCGCGGAGTTGCGGAGCTCGACGGTCAAGGCGAAGTCGTCGGAGCGGTTGTGATCATGCGCTTCGGCGAGAACGCCAAGAAAGTCATTGAGAGCGTGAAGGCCAAGCTGGACGAAATGAAGTCGACTCTGCCGCCGGGTCTCGAGATTGTTCCTACTTACGATCGTTCTGAGCTAATTGACCGCTCGATTGAAAATCTAAAGGGTACTTTGATCGAGGAATTGATCATTGTGAGCTTGGTCATCGTGATATTTCTCTGGCACATCCCAAGCGCCATGGTTCCCATTATTACGATTCCTCTGGCTCTCCTGTTCTCCTTTATTCCTATGCACCTGATGGGTCTGAACGCCAACATCATGTCGCTGGGCGGGCTGGCGATCGCGATTGGCGCGATGGTGGACGCATCGATCGTGGTGGTGGAACAGACCCACAAAAAACTGGAACACTGGCAAGCCAAAGGCCAGCCAGGCGATTACAAAGACGTCATCATCGGCGCCATTAAGGAAGTCGGAGGCCCGAGCTTTTTTGCCTTACTGGTAATCGCGGTTTCTTTTCTGCCGGTCTTCACCTTGGAAGCGCAGGAAGGCCGGATGTTTAAGCCGCTGGCCTTCACCAAGAATTTTTCCATGGCCATCGCCGCAGTTTTGGCGGTCACACTGGTACCGCCTCTCTTGCTGCTATTTATCCGGCTGAAGAAATTGGCGTTCCGGCCGTCTTGGCTGGCCAATGTCACCAACGCGATAGCGGTGGGCAAGATCCACAACGAGGAAAACCACCCCATCAGCCGGCCACTGATGAAGATTTATCACCCCGTGATCGAATTTGTACTAGAACACAGGTGGAAGACCATCGCGGCTGCGGTGCTCGCCATGGCAGTCACGATCCCCGTGTATTTCCGTTTGGGCTCGGAGTTCATGCCCCCACTCGACGAAGGTGTTCTGCTCTACATGCCCACGACCCTGCCGGGCATGTCGATCACGCAAGCCAGCCAGATTCTGCAGACGCAGGACAAGGTGCTCCGGGGTTTCCCCGAAGTAGAACGAGTCTTCGGAAAAGCTGGACGAGCCGAAACCGCGACCGACCCGGCCCCTTTCTCCATGATGGAAACGGTCGTAGTTCTCAAACCCCACATGGAATGGCCAAAGAAGAAACGTTGGTATTCCAGCTGGGCGCCCGAGTGGATGCAGAGAGCCTTGCGACGCGCGTGGCCCGATCACAAAAACACCCAGGAACTCATTTATGGCCAAGGTGGTCTCAACGACGCCATGCAGTTTCCGGGTATATCAAACGCCTGGACGATGCCGATCAAGGCTCGCAACGACATGCTGACCACCGGGGTGCGAACTTCGCTAGGCATCAAAATCCTCGGGTCCGATCTCAGCAAGATCGAAGAGATTGGCGAGAACATCGAAATGGCGCTCAAAGGTATCCGCGGTACCACCAGCGTATTCGCAGAGCGCACCGCAGGCGGATACTTCCTGGACTTTGATCTGAAACGAGACGCACTGGCGCGTTACGGAATCACCGTTGGCGATGCCGAAGAGGTACTCATGTCGGCGGTCGGCGGGGAAAACGTGACCACCACCGTCGAAGGGCGGGAGCGGTACCCAGTTAATGTTCGGTATCTTCGCAACTACCGCAGTGATATTGGCGCCTTGGAGCGTGTATTGGTTTCCACTCCGCAGGGTACGCAAGTCCCACTGGCCCAGCTGGCTGACATCCGCATGCGGACCGGTCCCGGCATGATCCGCGATGAGAACGGCCGGTTGAGCGGATATGTGTACGTGGACGTCTCTGGGCGAGACATCGGTGGGTATGTCCAGGATGCAAAGAAGGCAGTTCTTGAGAATGTGAAAATACCGGCGGGCTACCAACTCGTGTGGAGTGGCCAGTACGAATTCATGCAACGCGTCCGGGAACGTCTAAAGATTGTAGTACCTATCACACTCTTCATCGTGTTCCTGCTGCTGTACTTCAATACCGGCTCGATCGTAAAAACCTTCATCATTCTTCTGGCCGTTCCGTTTTCCGCAATCGGTGCGATCTGGCTGCTCTATTTGCTCGGCTACAACATGAGCATCGCGGTTTGGGTGGGTCTGATCGCCTTGCTCGGCGTGGACGCTGAGACCGCGGTCTTTATGTTGCTGTACTTGGACCTCGCCTACCATGATGCGCAAAAGAAAGGACAGATGCGGAGCTGGGACGACCTGCGCGAGGCCATTGTTCAGGGCGCGGTCAAACGGCTTCGTCCCAAGGTCATGACTGTGGCCTGCATGTTATTTGCTCTGCTACCGATCCTGTGGTCGGTGGGAAGCGGAGCCGACGTGATGAAGCGCATCGCGGCGCCGCTGGTCGGCGGAATATTGATTTCCTTTTTGATGGAGCTGGTCGTCTATCCGCCCATCTTCGCCATCTGGAAGTGGAATTTCGAAGTGAAGCCCGAGATGCGGAAGCTGGAATCTGCGTCTGCATAAGGATGATTTCGATGATCTATGCGTGTGAAGTCTCGAAAGAACCTGGGATTCAAGGCGTTTGTGGGCTCTTTGGAAAAGGGACTGTCGGCGGAAGCGATTCCGAGAGATTCATCTTGGCACTTAGGGGAATTGTCGAACGGTTTCAGGTCACATGGGGAGTGACGCCGCTCCACGGGTCCGACTGCGGAGAGAGTGTTGAGATCGGGTTTGTTCTTGACCTGAACGGGACGCATAAGCCGGCTGCGAATCATGTGGGACGGACTTGCCGACACTGCACCAATTTGATGCTGGCCCTAAAAATCATCGGGGACTGGCTCTTGCCGCCGCAAGGAAAATGTTCATTTTGTGAGGTGCAGGCGTACAGCGACTTCGTTCGTGGCGGGCAAAAAGGTCAAGCAGATGCGTCCTCGACGAGGGCGCTTCGTCTTGTGAGTCATCTAGGCACGCGATGTCAGTTGGGAGCATGCCACCTTTGGTGCATGACAAAGATGAAAGCACGGCTGAACAGGATTGGATCGGTCGAACGAGGAAGGAGTTCGATTTCTACAGAATAGACGGAGTCATGAACATGGAAATTCAACGAGAAGCAGGGGCATCGCAAACGGGAAACGACACGAGCACTCCTACGAAACTGAAGGAGCTAGTGCAGTGCTTTCGGATCTGTTGGGAGGCCTTACCCGATTACTACTACGTACAAAAACAAAAACGCCAGATCGGATTCACGCTCGAGTTGACGGGTACGCATGAGCAAGGGGTGGAACATCCGCTGCCTGGGTGCGAGCACTGCCGGAAAGTGTGGCGTGCATTGAAGGCCATCGCGGATTGGATCATTCCACGCGAAGAACGTGACTCCGATTACGACATCGTTCCTTTCGATCAGTCCATCCATTACGACGCAGGGCGAAAGTTCCGGTCGGACGTTTCGCTGAGAATCTGGATACGTCATCGCTCCGGGTTCGACCGTGAAGTGGATGCGTGCGAGGTCCGGTGCCTCGGCGAAATGACACAGCGGCTCGCGACGATCGGTGCGCGCAAGACGCAATGGGAATCGGACTCGGGTGCGGACCAAGGCGAACTTTTTCGAACAGCAGACCGGAGACATCTATGGCAAATGAAAGCGCAACAAGATCAGTGAGAGTAGCCTATTTTTCGATGGAGATCGCGCTGGAACCGGAGATCCCAAGTTACAGCGGAGGTCTCGGCGTCTTGGCGGGAGACATCTTGCGCTCTGCTGCTGATCTCGGGGTTGTGGTTCGCCAAAACTCTGGCCGACCCCTAATCTTGGCCGCTGTAACATTGTTACTGTGATGATTTTGGCGAGGGAGAGGTAGGGAAACGTGCCTGAAGAGAGTGCTATACTGTGCGTAATGGAGATCGTATGAGTTCGAGGGACAGCGTGATCGTCAAAAATCCAAATATCCTGAGCGGAACGCCGGTTTTTCGCGGGACGCGAGTACCCCTCCAACTTCTGTTCGATTCCCTGGAGCGGGGCCACACCCTTGAAGAATTTCTCGAAGGGTATCCGACCGTTTCACGCGAGATGGCCATCGCCGCGCTGGAAGAAGCTCAACAGCTGCTGTCGGCCCAGGCATGAATGCGCGTTCTCCTCGATGAGTGTGTGAGCGAAGGACTGCGCAACTACCTCGCCAGGCACGAATGTCAAACCGCCCGGTATGCTGGCTTCGCGGGACTTGAGAACGGTCAGCTCTTGACTGCAGCCGAGGCCGCGAAGTTCGACGTTCTCCTGACTGTGGATCGCGGATTTGAATACCAGCAGAACCTCGGACATCGGAAAATTGCGGTCATTATTTTCTGTGGTAAATCCGTCCTCTTGGAAGACCTCGTTCCTCTCATGCCCGTTTGCCTCGCTCACCTCGAGTCCATCGAGCCTGGCCAGGTCGTCAGAATCGAAAACAGCGGAAGTGAAGCGAGAAGCTGACTTGGCGGTCGGCACCACACGTAGAGCACATGCTCCGTGCAAGGGGGTTCGAACTTGGTGGGTTAACCGATTGGGATAAGAGAGAGTCCGGAATGGAATCGGAAGTGACGAACATTGAGTAAGCGTGGTAACGGAATATGAAGAGATCGGGCAAAGCAATGACAATGCCCCTGGCTGGCTGCTCGCCTTCGATTCGTTCGGCAAGCCCAGCGATCAGACCTGGACTTCACTCGGTCGTGACAGTGTAGGATTCTAACCAACTGAACTACGTCCCCAGCCGTGGAATCAACAACTTAGCTTAAAACCTTGCAAACAAGAGGCTTGCAAGATTCGCATACAGCGCACTGTTCGCCTGGATTGCCTGCAGTAGCCCTTCTTCCTGGACGAACTGCCCATAAACTGCCATTAAAAACGAGGTGCGCTCATGCGGGATTCATACTAACACAAATCCGTGGGAGAGGCGAAGCGGCATTCCTAATCGGTCGAATCGGAGGGCGGTACCTTAATAGTGGTCTGCAGCTACAACGGTCTTGTAAACCGTTGCCTGAGTGCCATAAAACTGTGAACAGAGTCGAATGCGTCTGCGTCGCAGGCAGGCGTTCTGATTGAGTCGGTAGGGATTCTTGGTGCCCTCAGCTGTGACAGCGCAGCAGCCAGAGGTAACTGATTATAATTTAAGGGCGCCGGTCGCCACCCTTGGCGCTCTACGGAATCCTCGGGAACTGTTATTGCACCTTAATTGCACCCAGATTTTCGCGAGACCAATCAATACAAGCGCGTTTATCGTTACTAATCAGGGTGAATTCAATCTTCGCGACGTCTTCGGTGAAAACGATCCCGCGCGTCGGCGCGCGGCCATCGACGAGCTCTGGGCCGAAGATGGCGTGTTCTACGATCCCAGCAAGAGCGCCATTCGTGGCCGCGACGAGATCGATCGTGTCGCCGGGACTGATTTCATCATTTCCCGGGGCGGTCGGATTGCTGCCCTCTATATGTTTTTCGACAAGCTGCCCTGAGCTGGAGTGTGTGGTGGTGAGGCTCAACCCCATGGCGCGGATGTCGCGATTCTCGAAAACGGGCGGCGCGGTTATGAAAGGCACGCTCGAAGCCGTCGCGGCAGGGAATTGCGCTTTTTTCGGTGCGCATACAATTTGGCGAAGCACAGGCATAGCCTCCTTGGCTCCTTTGGTCGTTGCGAGCTTGTTAATTTTGTTGTATGGTGAGTGTATGGCGCGCATGATCTCGACAACGATTCGCTTGAACAAAGAGGATGTTCGTGCTTTGAAGCGCGCGAGGGCGGCGGGGCACTCCGCTTCGGAGCTGGTTCGGAAAGGCCTGCGCGTCGTCGCCTCGCGATACTACACCGGTCGCCGACCGCCCTCTACGTTACTGTTTGAATCGACGGACACGAAGCTGGGAGACGAATCCGAGCTGTTTCGGGATCTCGAAGATTGAGTGGCCTGATCATCGCCGACACGGGAGGGCTCCTCAAGGCACTCGCCCGCACGCCTGATCACAAACCGACCTTTCCGGAATACCAAACGATTCTGACCACCGCGACCGTCGTGATAGTACCAGCGCTGGTGCTCGCTGAGGTGGACTACTTCCTCAGAGACAATCGGGCAGCCATGCGCAAGCTGATCGCCGAGATCTTCGATCCAGCGACCCGCTACGAGTACGAGCTGCCGCTGCCTTCCGATCTTGTTCGCGCGCTCGAATTCGACGCCAAGTTCAAGGAGCTCGATCTTGGATTAGTCGATGGCACGGTAGCCGCGCTTACTGAGCGGCGCAAGGTCTATCGAGTGCTGACCACCGATCGGCGCGACTTCGCCACAATTCGTGTAGGCCCGCGCTTCTTACGACCGCTCGAGCTCCTGCCGTAGCGACGCTGGTCCAAGGCCTAAAGTGGAAAATATTGTCAAAGGACCTTGCCGCGTCCATTCTCAAGAAGCGCTCAAACAAGTCTTGGAATTCGTGAGCAGGATGCTGCCCGCTTGTGTGTGCCAAAACGTCGTAATTGTAAGCAGTTGTGGGTCGTGAGTTGCACAATTGGTTGCACAACTGAGGCCGAACAGGAGCACTTTGTCCCGCACAGCGGCCTCCGCTCCGAACGTAAGCTATTGAATCCGAGCAACAGGGCGGTGGAACACGCAATTTGCTAAACCGTTGTAACGGTGAAAACTGCAGTTGTAATGCCGCCGATTGAACCAGGGTTAGGAAGAATTCCCGGATCATCCCGCTTCAGGGACAAAGATCGTTACTGATCGCGTATCTCCTGCCAGAGTCCGCCACTTGCCGCAGGTCGCGCCGCGGCGAA
>WNGH01003502.1_pt1 | contig 28533 bp, 33 predicted proteins | sample 5400631 | NCBI WGS metagenome assembly WNGH01 (sample SAMN13153373, study PRJNA577476) | soil metagenome | isolation source: 115 cm soil or saprolite under Garry oak tree replicate 1 | place: USA:California | collected 2016-06-15
GGGCCTGCTGGACCTGGGAGACCAGGGTGGTGCGCTGGGGCTCAGACGGGGGCGTGGCGAACCGCTGGGCCGCGGTGTAAGCCTGCTGCACCACGTCCAGGTCCAGCTCGAGCGGCGCCTGCGGGTTCAGACCGATCAGCTCTCCCTGAGTGAGCAGATGGGTCTCCTGTCCCGGGGACAGGGAAGCAGGAGCCGCTGAGGGGTTGGGGTCGGCGAGCAAGCTGCGCAGCAGCATGATGGCATTGCGTAAAGTTCTGCGCGCATCAGGAGGATCGCTGTCAGGCCACAGCAAGGCGGCCAGTTTACTGCGGGGATGCATGCCGCCTTGGACCGCCAGGTAGAGCAGCAAGGCTTGCGCCTTGCGCAAGGCAAACGGGAGGCGGCTGCCTTCATGAAACACTTCGGGCGGGCCGAGCACGGCCAGACGTAACACACTCATGGCAGCTCCTCTTTCGGATAGGACGACGGACGGGACGAACCGTTTTTCACATGCGGAGCAGCGCCTCGGTGCGTTGTTGCCGTACGGCCAAGCGAGCCATCTCTCTCAGAAGCAAGAGAAAGAGCCGGTGTTCACGGCGTACTGACCTCCTGTATCTCAAGGTAGAGTACCATACAGGATCGTGGCAGGTCAACAACCAAGCAGTGCTGGATCTCCATCCTTGGGGGGGAAATGCGACGAAAGCGGTATCCGCGTAGGGGCATCCCCTTGTGGGTGCCCGCGTCGCTCCAGGAAGGCGGGCACCCACAAGGGGCAATCCATTTCAAATAAGCACCATTTGAGCGTTAAAGGCTGGAAACAAACGAGCCAGTTGGTTGCCTCCAAATCATTCATACGCCCTCCCGTTTCCGCTTATTTGAAATGGATTGCCCACAAGGGGATGCCCCTACGCGGACCGTTTCCCCCCAAAGGATGGAGAACCCAGCACGGTGACCTCGTGTGGAGGAACTTCCTCTTCATGGCGCTGCTCATGGCGCTTTGATGGCGCACCCTCGTCATACTAGCAGCAGAGAGGTGAGCGGATCTGCTCACCAGGTCCAGTTGAAATGTTTACAAAGGAGGACGTGATGGAAACAGTCGTCATCTTGTTCATGGCCCTGCTGGTACTCGATGCAGCGGCCTGGCGGTGGGGCTTCGATAGTCGAGACACCTGGAATAGTGCGGAATGGGAACGACGCCGGCATTGGCCAGGCTTTCACTAGATCCGCAAACGCGTATTCCAGACCATCACCGTGCTCATCTGCTTCCTCTCCTGAGCTTCAGATGGAGCAGCATCCAAGGTGAAAGGCACGGTGGATCAGGGACAGCAGTCCGAAGACGAGCACAGAAGCAACAGGAGCATGGTCTCATGGCACAACTCCAGATCGTCTGCCCGCTGCGCCCGGGAACTCAGGAGCGGTGGCGACGACTCTATCAGGAACTGGCCGCATCACGCCGAGAACAGTTTGAAGCTTCTTGCCGGCAAGCGGGGATCAGCCAGGTGCATGTCTGGCTGGTGCAATGGCGGCGCGGCGAACTGCTGCTCATGAGACTGCACGTACAGCAGCCGCACCAAGCCCTGCTGGAATTGGCGAACTCACAGCGTCCGTTTGAGCGCTGGCTGCGCGGGCAACTGCAGAGCTTGCTGGGATGGAACCTCCAGGAGGTGCTGCCTGAGCAGCAGCAGGAACTGATCTTCGCCTGGCCAGACGAGAGCTTTTCTCTCTCAATGGACGCGCAAGAGGTCTGACATGGGCAAAATCAGACAGGAAAGTTGTCCCAAATCAGACAGGTCAACCCTCTTTCTTTGTAATGATCACAGGTGGTCATCACAGCAGCATCTCACATCATGAGAAAAGGAATAAAGATATGGCAACCAACATCCCTCGGTCGTTCTTGCGCGGCTCATGGCGATCCGGAAGTAGAATGTAAAAAAAAACATTCCAGATGATTGAGAAGATAAGGATAAATAGAATGAATATTGTTGTTTTTGGAGCGAATGGTCCAACAGGACGACACTTGACGAAACAAGCAGTGGCTTCGGGACATACAGTGACGGCCGTCACCCGTCACCCGGAGACCTTCCCTCTCCGTCACGAACATTTACAGGTGATGGGTGGAGACGTGTTCGATCTCGCATCGGTTGAACAAGCAGTTGCCGGACAGGATGCCGTCCTCTCTACCCTCGGTGTCCCCTTTAGTTTCAAACCGATTACCCTCTATTCACAAGGCATGGCTCATATTGTGCAGGCCATGAACCACTCCGGCGTTCGTCGCCTCGTCTGTGTAAGTTCGAGTGCGACCGATCCTCAGACTCGCTACCATGATACTGGGGGAGGTTTCATCTTTGAGAAAATCCTCAAACCGATTATTATTCACAGTATTGGGCGGACGATGTATGCCGATATGCAGCGGATGGAAACGCTGGTGAGGAACAGTCATCTTGACTGGACGATTGTCCGGCCCTCTGGTCTCTTTGAGACGGAAGCCATCACTCACTATCAAGTGGCTGAAGCGTTCATACGCGGAATGTATACCTCCAGGGCAGATCTGGCGGACTGCATGCTCCAACAACTCGCCACTGACCAGTATCTGTGCAAGGCAGTGGCGGTGGCAACTGTCTCGTTGCAGCACCGGCCTAACTAGTTGAAAAGCTTCCCGTTTCAGCCAACAAGAAGAGGGAACGCTTCGGCGTCTCTACTCAGAGAAGGAGAAGGAACATATGGCAAAAACATCTCAAGTCCCGACGTTTGTGCGTCTGGGCAACGTGCTGACTACGACCCTGCTGCGTGCGGGCGTCAAGTTAGGAGGACCCGGGAACTACCCCATGTACCTGCTCACGGTGCGTGGGCGCACAAGCGGGCAGCCACGTACGATCCCGATCGTGATTCATGAGCAGAATGGGAAGCGCTATCTGGCCTCCCCGTATGGCATCGTGGATTGGGTGCGCAATCTGCGGGCAGCGGGAGAGGCCATCCTCACGCGTGGGCGTCGTGCGGAAACGGTCAACGCCAGAGAACTGCCCAAAGGCGAGGCGGCCCTCGTTTTGCGAGCAGATATCAAGCGCAACCCCTTTGCTCGCTACTTTGGCGTCACCGCAGACTCTTCACTTGAGGAGTTTGAGCGTGCGGCGATCAGCCATCCGGTGTTTGTGTTGGAAAGGAAATAGCGCAGGCGTAAACAAGATGGAAGAGTCATTTGAAACCTACCGATCCTACCTCTTTTCTATTGCCTACCGCATGCTCGGGCGTGCGATGGATGCCGAGGAGATGGTGCAGGAGACCTCTATCCGTTACCAGGCCACGAAGCCTGAGACCATTCACTCGCTCAAAGCGTATCTCAGCACCATCCTCACGCGCTTGTGTATGGATCAACTCGATTTAGCGCGCAGGAAGCGAGAACAGTACGTGGGTCCCTGGTTACCGGAGCCGATCAGGACGGCCACGACTTCCGAAGCAGCCGATCCGGAAAAGCGCGTCGAGACGGAGGAATCGATCTCCCTGGCGTTTCTGGTCTTGTTGGAGCAGCTCCAACCGTTCGAGCGAGCGGTCTTCCTCCTGCGCGAAGTCTTCGCGTACGAGTTTGCCGAGATGGCGGCCATGCTCGGGAAGAGCGAAGCGGCCTGTCGCCGCTCGTTTAGCCGGGCCAAACAGCACCTGCGGGAGCACCGGCTACGCTTGCCAGCCTCTCGCGAAATGCACCGGCAACTGCTCGACGGCTCTGTCCAGGCAGTTGAGACCGGTGAGATGAAGACCTTGATGAGCCTGCTCTCCCAGGACGTGATCCTGTGGACGGATGGAGGTGGGAAAACCAGAACAGCCGCGCTGCGTCCGATTCGCGGGCGTGATGCGGTGGCACGTTTTAGCGTGGGAACGAGGCGCTTCTGGCCGCGGGACTCTCATGCGGAGAGGGCAGAAGTCAACGGCCAGCCGGCAATGCTTCTGTGCTCTGGTGACCAGGTGTTCTCCGTTTTGACCATTGACGTGGAGGCAGAGCAGATTCGAGCCATTCGGGTCATTGCCAACCCGGAGAAACTCGCACGGGTCTGAAGAGAAACATGAGTCATCCCGGAACCTGAGAGAGGATGAGGTTAGCGGAAATAACCTCATCCTCTCTCAGGTTCCGGGATGACTGCCTGAAGGGAAAAGAAAGCCCGGCAGAAAAAAGGAAGCCGAGGAGCAAGCAGAACAGGTGCAGAAATGATCAATGCTCCCGTTCCAATCGTTTGTGCGCCTGTCTCTTTTGGAGAAAAAGACACGAGGAGGGACTCCTGAGCACGATGAGGAGCGCAGGAAGGGGCGACGAGGGGTGGAGTGCAAGGGCTGGACGCGAGAGGCGCAAAGCCGCGCGGCGCACAAACCAACACGGAGAGGCCAGCCAGAGTTTGGCAAGTGCGAGACGCAAGCGGGTAAAGGGGAGCTCCACCTGACGCAAGTGTTCTCCGCTGCGATGACAGGCATAATCAATGAGCCAGTCCCGTGCGGTTCTCTCCTCCTCTCGCATCAGGTCCATGAGAAACGCAGAGGCCAGAGCCAGCATCCCGAGCAGTTTGAGACGGCCTTCCCACTCATAGACGCGCAGACTTTGGATGGCCAAATCGCTTTTCAGGTTGCGGAACGCCATCTCAATGCGCCATCGACGAGCGTAGGCCAGGACCACTTTCCAGGCGTCTGCTGCCGTTTCCACCTTCTCGTTGGGAAGCCTCTAGCAGGGCTTGCCTCCCTTGCGCCGACCGACCACCAGGGTCAGGGGCCACTCAGGAAAGTCGGGATGGGTCACGGGAAAGAAGAGCACGCTGCCTTCGACATTGCAGTGGCGAACCGCATCGGAGATCGTGCGGGGAGCCAGGCCCCGCTTGCCGCGAGCGATTTTCCACGCCGCTTGTTTCACGCGCCTCCGCATCCACCAGATGATAGTTCGTTTTCCACCGCAAGACAAAACGGGCCTGGAAGCCTCGAAGGGCTCCCAACCAGGGACTGCCACAAGAGCCGCGGTCCCGCGACGTGGATGAGGCTGCTTGCCCAGCGCTGGGTGACCAACCGCAAGAGCTTGCCGTTTTCATCCTTTTCGTAACTGGCCAGCGGGCCGCGCGAGGTCCACCAGCGCAAGGCTGCCAACAGAGGTGGCCCCTGCTTCGCCGATCGGCCCGAAAGCCTCAAGCCAATTCCATGCAGCCCTGGGACAAAGATGGGCGCGCTGGGAGGATGGTAGTCGCCCTTTTTGACATGGGTGAGCCGAACTGCTTTGCTCGAACGCACCGCGCACAGTCCCTCCCCCTTGAGACTTTCCGGCTTTTCCAACACCGTCGCGTCCCAGATCAGCAGGCCGTCCTGCCCGTTTGCCTCCCATTGCCCCAGTTGCTGGTCTGCTCGCTCCAGCAGAAACTCCTCAAGCTGGTGCGCTTTCCACTTCGGGTGGCGGATCAAGGTGCCCAGCCGTTTCGTTCCTCCTCCTCCTTCCCCGAGTTTGTCCAGGTATCCTCCCAATTCCGAGAGCAATAACCCATGGCTTTGGTCTCGGAACACCAGGATCGCCTCCACCGTTTGCACCAGGGTGCGCAACGGCCTCTTGTCTACGGTCACATCTCACTCTCGTAACACTGGTTCCAGAAAACGAGAGAACTTCACTCCGTACGGCTGTGAGCGCTCCCCTGGCTCCTTTTCCTCGGTGAGCGCCAGCACCTCTGCTTGGACCACTTGGGGCATCGGCCACTCGACTTGTGCCACACAGGGGACTCTGGCATACTGTTCAAACATGGATATCCCTCCTTTGGGTACTTGAGGTTTTAGGTTACTTCTCAAGCATACCATTGGAGGGATACTCGTATCTAGCTCATCCTTTCAAAGTTTCGGGGTGACTCATGTTTCTCTTGTTCACAGACCAGCCGACGTGGAGAGAAGGGGAGACCATCATGAACCTACTCCGTTTTTCGCCAGGCGCAGGACAAAGGGGGACGGAGGTAGTGCGGATCATCATCGATTTTCTTGCGCGGTCCTGGCAGGATCGGACAACTCCTATGGAAAAAGAAGCAGCATTCCCCAATGACGCGCCCTCCGGATGGGGTGGAACTCAGATGTCTGAGCTTTGCAGGGAGCCAGATTCTCCTGTCGGTGCCTTTGGGTTCCACGAAAGACAAGCCTGCCGTGACCGGTCCGCCGCCTCCCGACTGCACTAGCGTCATCAGCGAATTGAGCATTCGGGTTCCTGACTGCTCGGCTGCTTACGAGGTCCTCCGCTCTCGCGGAGCCGAGTTTATCACCCCGCCTTTCGCTTGGAGCGACGAGATCCGGGCCTTCTTCCATGACCCTGATGGACATCTCCTGGAGATCTGGGAGGCGCGGGAAGTCTAAGTGAGAAGCGAATGAACACGTTTGAGTGAGTTGATCGCGGCGTGCGAAAGGCGAGACGATCCCAAATCAGGATGTAAATTTGGGAATTACATTGGGTGAAACCAGTACAATTCTGTGGATAGCTATTGCCTAAAAAGAGAGTCGTACGGATTGGACTTGGTACCCCGCTGTTCGGACTGAGCTGGATTCTTGTCTGGGTCGTGGTGGCACTGCTCGTGATCGCTGCCACACGGGGACGCCTCTCGTACCAGCGCTACCTGCGGGAGACGGCGCTGCCTGCGCCTGGAACGGACCGGGAACAGGAGAAGGGCGAAGTGCGCACGTCCGTCTGACAGTGTTACCTGAGCGTCTCTCGACTTATGATGCGAGGCTCTCGCAAAGGCTCACTCCCGGAGGTACCTTGTTTCGCAGAATCGCCAGCTTACTGTTTTTTCTCAATTCTATAGTGAAGCAGAACGTTGCCTGAGTGAAAATCCCTTGCTTCTAAAAGCTCAAGGTTAAATTTTTTGACGTCTTGAAACAGGAATTTTCCCGTTCCCAAGAGAACAGGAGTGACCAGAAGCAAATACTCGTCAATTAATCCTTCACGCGCAAGCTGTTGGACAATGGTGCCGCTGCCAAAGATGACGATGTCGGGACCATTCCCTTGCCTGAACTTGCTCACCTCTTTTGTGACATCACCTTTAACCAGTTGGGAATTCTCCCAAGTAACTTCTTCCAGAGTTGTTGAAAAAACCACTTTGGTCATCTGATGTAATTCGTTGGCAAGAATCCGAGCTTCTTTGGGAGCTGCTGGATCCGTCGCTACATGTGGCCAATAACTTTCAAACAGCTGATAGGTGACCCTGCCAAATACAATCGTATCAGGTTGCATCATCTCATGCGTGGCTTTGTCAACTTCGGGGTCCATGACAAACCAATCGATTTCTCCTTTTGGACCAGCAAAAAAGCCGTCAAGAGAAACTCTGTTAAACATGATCACTTTTCTCATAATGGTTGTTTCTCCTTTTCCAAATTGTGTGGTTGAAGATGTATTTCTCACGACTCAGTATATACCGCTCAAAGCAAAAAAACTTCTCGAATCTTGCTCTCTTGAGAAGTAAGAACTGCATGTATAGCACATGCTGATCTCCTTCGTGTACTTTAAAGGCAGTATCAGCCCGGTCACCATAGGGGATATCTTGAACGGAGATGATTCTCATAACTAATGGTGCGAGTTGAAGAAGTCATGAAGACCGTTCTAAGATAATGATGCTTCATTACGCTTGCTCATGGCGGACCCTCATCAATTTACTGATGAAACTTCAGCTTGTCTACGATTTTGTCAACCACTTTTCTCTCTGCTCTGATGGCGAGACCCACCAGGTTCAGGTTATCCCGTTCGACACTGCGAACAGCATCACGATTGGCGCCATCATGGGTGGTCGAAAACATCTCTTCCGTATAAAGAGCAGGTTGTACTCCTCGTGCAAGGGCGCGATCAAGCACCCGTGCTAATGCGGTACGATCAGCCCCATAAATTAACATCGGTTGACCAATGAGTCGGAGATAGCCATTCCCGGATGCGTCTTCGTATGGTTCTCCAATACTTTCCGGGTAGGATGCAGCAATCCCGCTCGCCAAGAACGCTGCTACATTCATTTTTTGCCATGAGGCCAAATCGTCTCGAATGACCAACGCAATTTTTGTCTCAAAGAGCATAAAAATAATCCTCGCTTTACAATCTTCTGTGAGAACATCCAAGAGCGTACTGCTCTCATGAGGTCCCGTAGTGGTATTCGCTTCTCTCTCAAACCGCTATCGAGTAGCAGTTGGATGCTCCGCCTGCTTCCATCCAGCGAGGGTTGTGAGCAGATTCCGCAAAAGCTTCCTCTCTTCAGAAGAGATTTCACCGAGAAAATCCTGATTCATCTGGTCCATCTCGCGATCAAGGGGAACCTGGAGATCGCGTCCGCGAGCAGTGAGTGCAACTCTATTCACGCGCCGGTCAGTCTCATGCGCCTTGCGCTCAATCAGTCCCCCATGCTCTAGGCGATCAAGGAGCCCGGTCATCGTAGCGCTATCGAGCAGTAGGCGCTCACCTAGTTCGGCACCACTCTGCTGATCGTGTTCCCAGAGGACCTTGAGCAGCGCGTACTGCACTGGGGTAACACCATACGGGGCCAGACGCTGCTTAGCCGACTGAGTGACCCGCTGATACGCCTTGCCGAGATAAAAGCTTAAACAATCCTCAATCTGATCCATGAGAAACTCCTGTTGAGAGAGAAAGTACGTTCTTGCACCAATCTGTATGCATACAAGTATAGCATGGACATAATACTTTCACAATAGTTATTTGTATACAAGGTAATTTGCACAAGGATGCAGATACTGATCCTTTGTATAAAGGCTAACTGTTTTGTTAGTGGCCATGTCGAGAGCATAGATGCTCAACAAAATGCCATTAAATTATGGATCAAAGGCATAAAGGGTATTCAAAGGGTTCAAATTACCCCTTCTATGCCAGGATGGCTCCTACGTCCGGGTATCGAGTTTTACACTAAAATACCTCGCAGGTATGTGGAGCAAGAACATATCAATTTCGAAAATATCGATTGGGATACATTCCATCCCCAAATGTATACATATATGAGTGAAGTCGAACTCTTGGAAGACTGCGCAAAACTTTTATAATGAGATACTAGAGGTAGCTCTGGCTGGTTTCTGATGTTGACCGCTCCAAGGTATTTTACTCTACCAAACTCACTTCTCTTCGCAGCCACTGCTGAATGAAATGTTGCTGCTCTGCTGTGAACTTACAGTTATCAAACTCAGCTTGTATCTTATCAAGCGTAACGGGCTCAAAATGGGCAATAAGTATCCAACGCATAAGCCCAAACAATGGGAGCACTTTCGTTTTCAGCATATTGATATAGATCGCTTGTTCTGATAGGTCCTGCGCCTCTAACCATACTGCACAGAGAAGAAAGGCGCCAAAGAGTTCGTCAGCATGCCAGGCTTGTGGCGTATCTGTCATTTTTTCGCTCGTATAAAATGCTTTAAATATTTGATGAGGGAATGAAAGGATACACTCGTAAAGATAGGCTTGTTTGATCCACGGCAATGGATAAGAAGGGAGAATATGTCCCACACTTCTGAGGGCTTGAAGGCTCCTGGATTGTTTTAAAGTGTTAAGCAGGAAAACGTCTTTTATAATGATCGAGGCAGGAGGAAGCGAGTAGGAGTTGCGCCGTATGACATGGAGACAAACGCGAAAGAGGTTGCTCACTCCATGCCACTCGATAAAATCTTCTACAGTTACTTTTCCATGAAAGAATGCCCGATTGCAGACCAAGAGAACTTTTGGACAGAGAAGCAACGTTCTCTCAGGACAGCGATCAAAGATGTGATCTACTCGAACAGAAGCCATAATACAAATTTCCAATGCGAGGAATGCATCTTGTTCGCTGCCATTGTTAAATTTGTTAGCAAGGAAGCTTTCAAAGGCATCGACAACAGTTGGTCGATTTTCGCTTAGAGAAGAGAAAAGAAGCGTGAGCAACTTTTCAGGCTTATCAGAATCGATATCCCCCGCAGCCCCCCACTTATCCAGCAATACTATGCCCAACAGAAAGATATGCTCGACACATGCTACGGCAATATCTCGGGTCACCTTGGGGCTGGGTACAATAAATGTCAGGCATCGCGCTGCAAAAAACAGAAGATTCCATTTCTCCTCCTCTTCAGCTTTGCGAGATTGCTCAATAAGCATCGTAAGTAACTCATCTCCCGCATCCTCCAGGCTCCTGTTTTGAATCTGGAAAGCCAATGTTACCACAACATCTGACTCTCCCCGGACAATTTTTGGTAGCAAGACATGTATTAAAGTATCTGGGGTAGGATGGGTACGAACGAGATAGGCAGCGGTAAAATATTCAAGAAAGGTCTGGTGAGTAAATTGGTAGAGGCGCTCGCCTTCCTTTGTTGTCCCTATATCAGTAAAGACCCATCCACGCCCTCTACAAAATCTCACGAACTCCTGAGCTGCCCTGCTCGCTTCATCAGAATCTTCAAAACGTTTTTGACAGAGATACTCTGCGGTCTTTGCAATCAGTTTCTCCTCTGTTACCCCGGTCCTCAACCTCTCATCTGTGTAAATCCAGTGCGCCAGATACTTTATTGTAGGATTGATATGCGCTTCAAAAGGAAGAACGACGTGAATATCGCGGCTTCTGCCCCACCGATCATACAGCATTGTGGCGCACTTTTCATACACATCCGGTCGATTTCTCGGAATGTAGTTCTCCCCCCGATAGATATTGCACATTAATGCGAGCATGAGAGGATTGGAACGAAGGTCGGGAACGATCTGGCTTTCCCTCAAGAAGCTTTCCGCCTTCGTTTGACGGAGTTTCAAGCTTCGATCACCGTAGGCAACATTAAACCACTTTTCTACATATTCTTGTACCTGGCCCTCATCAAATGAAGCCAGACGGTAGACCTCAAACATCTCTTCATTTAAAGGTGATTGCTCATATCCTACTTCGCGAGAGGTGACGAGAACAGGAACGGAGGGATAGAGATGACAGAAAGATTCAATGTCGTTGCTGATTTCTTGCCGATAACTGGTATCCAGTAACTCGTCAAGGCCGTCGAAAATTACCAAGGCTCTACCGTTTAAAAGAAGGTATTCAAAAGTTCCCTTTGGCGGGGCAGGCAACTGATAATGAGACTTTGCTTCTATTTCGATAAATTCGAGGATCGACCACTGATGGCTTTTTTTATTCGTCGCGTAATCCCGCAGTACCACAAGAATTGGTGTCAAGTGGCTCCTTCCTGCAACTAGTCGCTCTGTAGAATGGATTGCGAGATCGTAACACAGCTTGAGTGTAAGAGTAGATTTTCCCCCACCCGGATTGCCAAGCAGCACTGCACGGTACATCCTGGAAAAGAATGAATTAGTATCAAACACTTCTCGTTCCTTTTGTCTCTCTTTAGCCGGGAAAATTTTCGGGTGAACGTAGAGGTTATCGATAGGTATCTTTCGCACTGCATCGAAATTTGGTGGAGTAATGTACCCATGACGTCTGCCAACCTGCTGACGATATTGTTCTTCGAATGTGAAGATGGCTTGAATATCTATCGTCGGCGATGCAATGAGAAAATTGAGTTTCTTTTGAAGGACCTTAATCTCGCTATAGATGATATTGTGACGAAACGCTGTTTTTGCTTCATGAGCCGTTAAGGCGCCTTCATGAATAGCTTGATCAAGGAAAAGGTCACAACCTCGCATGAGTGCTTCAAAGAGGAAGTCAGCAGCCTCTTCGAGCTGATCCTCTTGAAACTCTGTATCAGGATAGGAAGAGACAAACTGAAAGAAGAGAGTCAAGAATATTTTGCGAATAGCTTTGATGTTTGTGATTTCTTCCTCTTTCGCCAGTTTTGTAGAATACACCTGACGCACAATCTCTTCTACTTCCGGCGAAAGTAGAAAGAGAGCTATGATTTCTTCTCTAATACCCCCTCTCCATTCTATATGCTCAGCCACACCCTTAATGGCTTCTAGAAGGTGAGGCTCAAGAACTTCATTCTCATTTTGCCATTTTTCAAGAGACTGCTCGCCGCTAAGAAGCTTGCCAACCTTACGACCCGAAAGTGCAATAAGAGAACCAAGCCCATTTGTGGTAAGCCCTAAGATGATATTTAGAACGTTTGGATCAATGTTCATGAGCCCTCACCTATAGGAAAAGTAAGCCTTCTTGTGTTTATGAGGATCGTTATTTCAAATCCAGTACGCAAATTATAGCTGATTAAGCGAGCAACTCTCAAGAGAGGTGAGTCCCTCCTGTTGCATCAGAGGCCACCCCTGTGCGGACCAGCAACGTGATGGCGGCAGCCAAGACCCAGAGGGACTGAAGGCCCAGAACGACCAGCGTGAGGACGGGCGTGGTGAAGAGACCGACCAGTCCCACGATTTCAAAGGCAATCCCCAGCGCCACGGCCAGATAGCCAAAGACTCGTGGGAGGAGACGTGAGCCGAGGAGAACAGTTCCTAAAAGCCAGAAAGATGAGCGGCGCTGGCGCGATGGGGTAGATGTGCGTAAACACCGTCATGATGTCGAAGCTGGTGAGCGAGGTCACCTGGTGTCCATTGACGGCGGCCTGGGCAAGGTCGAGGGTGAAGACGCCTTCGATCAGGACAACGGCAAGGAGAACAGCAGAGCCCAGGATGGTGAGCAGACCCGCCAGCTGCACCGTCCCTCCGGCTCTCTGGACGAGCGCGAGGAAAAAGACGACGGAGGGCATCCAGTGGAACTATACAACTGTACTCAATATCCTCTTCCTGTTGCTCTCATCATCGAAAGTGTGCATGAACCTATTATTGGGGTTCATTCCCATACTTCAGGACAGGCTGCTACTCACTTCCCTGGCGCGATGCGCCCAATCTTGTTCGCCCCAGGCTCGGTAAACCACAGGTTGCCATCCGACCCGGCGGTAATCCCTTGGGGTTGGCTACCAGATGTGGGTACCGCGAACTCGGTAAACCACAGGTTGTGATCCAGCCCGGTGGTAATCCCTTGGGGTTGGCTACCAGGCGTCGGTACCGCAAACTCGGTGACGGTGCCACTGGGGGTAATACGCCCGATCTTGTCCCCCTGGCCATCGGTAAACCACAGGTTACCATCTGGCCCGGTGGTAATGCCTTCGGGGTCGCTATTAGACGTCACCGGAAACTCGGTGACCTGACCAGCCGAAGCCGATGAAGTTGGAGTACTATTTGATCCTCCGGTTGCTGGCGTCGCACTGCTCGTTCCGGTTGAGCCAGTGCCGCAGGCAGTCATGATAAGTAGGAGAAGCCCAAGTATGCCCATCCAAACAAACCGACGGGCGAATTGGTAAGAGATACCCATTAAGGATACACCTTTCGTTGCAAATAGGCCTGGCGATGGATTTTGACGAGAAAGGGGGGAAGAGTACTATATGACTACTAATTTGTGCTCAATAGCTGTGAGTTTTTCAAAAGTTCGCAACCGCTTCAGAGGGGACTTTAGAGACACAATAGATAATGGTTTGCCTGAATTCGAACTATGAAATAATAGTTATTTGAAATACAGTACGCCCCCCCGCCCATAGAAAAACACCGATAGGCCAGTAACTTTGAGTCGATAGAAGTATATTGTACAGCTAAACGCTTAATTTGTCCAATCTGTCGAAAACTGTTCAAGAAGCAGCTCTTTCCTTCTGTTTTTCCAGCAAGTGCTGCAAAAAGGGTAACAGGCCCTCATTTCTGTCGCGAACCAGCCTCTCAGGTCATTTCCAAAAAAACTATCTGTGCAAGCCCCAGAGTTGCCGTATGCACCACTTAGCACCTCAACACGCGGAGTTCACAGGCGCAAGAGTGCTCCTGAAAAAAGCTTGCATTTTCGGCTTGTCCTCTGCTATGATGAGGCAATCGTGGTTCGGCTCTCGTCCCCAGAGGAGGGAGGACCAGGATCACAGCGAAAATAGCTCATAGCAGATGCCACTTGCCCTGAATACAAGCGATCATTGAGTGCGTTCCACCCGTTTTCAGCTTGGTCGGCAGCTTTGAAGGCAGGAAAGTCGGGCACGCCATGCGCAAAAGCAACCGGTGAAAACCCTGATGATCGATTTTCCTGGTCCTCCCTCTACATCCATTTGCATGCAAAAGGAGATCTCCCATGAAGGTATTTGTTGCTGGCGCCACTGGCGCCATCGGGAAGCGGCTGGTCCCGCAGCTGGTCGCAAGCGGCTACGAGGTCGTCGCGATGACCCGCTCCCCAAAGAACATCGAGCCACTGCGCGCGGCTGGCACGCAGCTGGTGGTTGCCGATGCGCTCGACCGTTCCGCGGTCATGCAGGCGCTCTCGCAGGCCAAGCCGGAGGTCGTGATCCACCAACTGACGGCCCTCACCGGTGTGAAGAATTACAAGAAGTTTGACGACGAGTTTGCCTTGACGAACCGCCTGCGGACCGAAGGGATCGATTACCTGCTGGAGGCTGCGCAGGCAGCGGGTGCCCGGCGGTTCATTGCCCAGAGCTACGGCAACTGGAACTATGCACGCACCAGCACCGGCCTCGCGACCGAGGAGGATCCGCTCGACCCGACCCCGCCGCGGAATCAGCAGAAATCGCTTCAGGCGATCCGCTCCCTCGAGCATGCCGTGGACAGTGCCCACGGCATCGAAGGAGTCGCCCTGCGCTACGGCAATCTCTATGGACCGGGAACGGGATTCGCTGTCGACGGGGAGATCGTGGCGACGGTACGCAAACGCGCCTTCCCGATCGTCGGCGATGGCGCTGGGGTGTGGTCGTTCCTCCATGTGGACGACGCTGCCTCGGCGGCGGTGGCGGCGATCCAGCGTGGCGCTCCAGGCGTCTACAACATTGCCGATGACGAGCCAGCGCACGTCCGCATCTGGCTTCCCGCGCTTGCTCAAGCAGTTGGCGCGAAGCCGCCGCGACATATCCCGGTCTGGCTCGGTCGCCTGGTCATCGGCGAGGTCGGCGTGTCGATGATGACGCAGATCCGCGGCACGACGAATGCCAAAGCCAAGCGTGAACTCGACTGGACACCGAGCTACTCGACGTGGCGCCAGGGGTTCCGGACCGGTCTTGGGTGATGCGCGAAGAACGCCTCCTACTCCTCAGCTGTCGCAACGGGCGCAGGCACGGATGCCTCCCGCTTGTGACGCAAGCGTTCCCGTACTTGGAGGAGTGCGGTGCGCACCGGGCTTCGGTCACGGCAGCAGACGTTGGCTGACGCGACGCGCTTGAGCTCAGTGGAGAGACAGTCAAGTGGAGAGGTAGAAGGCTTCCCTGACTCATGAGCCGGAGGGGAAGCCGATGACACTCAGACCGACCGACTCGCAACGGCGGGCCTGACGAGCGGACCAAGACGAGCAGCGCTGGGTGCGAGGCTTTCAGCGCTATCAGGTGGTCTTGCTGTGTGGGGAAGGCCTGCCGGTCCAGGCTGTCGCTCAGGCATGAGGACGCAGCGAAGCCCGCGTGTCCAACTGGCCGGCAGCCTGGCGCGAAGCGGGCATCGTCGGCGTGGGAGAGGGGACGCATCGCGGAGCAAAGCGCCGCTTCTTGTTCCATTACTCCCTAAACGCCTTGCTCAGCCACTCAAGTTCAACCCACCCCCTTTTGGGCCAAAGCTTGGCAGCTGCTCCAGCCAGACTGCATACGGCAGAAGCAGGTACTCCCCGGTACTCGTTCGCTTCCACTGCCTCACGTAATTGACCAGTCAACCAACCATGCCTGCTGTCTGTGGAAGTCGTTGTACCTCACGATGGTGTCGTCAGGATCGTCGGTAGGGAATCCATACCCGCCGATGGCACTGTGCATTCCTGTTCCTGGTCAGAACTACCGTTGGTAATCTCGGCATAAAGGGCTCGCAGCAAGTGCGGCAGTGGAAACCGAAGCTCTGCTATACTCTCAACGGTCACGAGCTGCGGATTCGAAGGTCTGAAATTCCAGGGTCAACAGACGATTGAGGGCGGCTTGGTGGCGGCCTGTCGTTTCAGACAAACACAGGGTGATGGCTTGCTTGAAGGCGTCAAAGTGCTCATAGTAGGTGCTGTAGAGGCATTCTTTTCTGACGAATTTCCACAAGCGTTCAATCAGATTGAGATTGGGGGAGTAAGTCGGCAGAAACAGGAGTTCAATCCCCAGAGCAGTCGCCTTCTCCACCACGAGCCGACAGCGTTGATAGCGCGCATTATCCATCACCACGGTCATCGGGGTGGAGAGGCCCAGGGCGGCGATCTTCTCGAGCAGTTCGCACACGCTGGTGGCATTGATGTAGCTGTCATTGGTCACGGTAATGAGTTGGTGGGTGACGGCATGCAGCGCCCCCAGGACATTGAAGCGTTGCCGTCCGCTGGGCGCACGCACCAGCACGCGGGCGAAACACCATAACCAGCCCAAATAGGCTCCCAGGACAAAATGGGCCGCATCGACGAAAAAGACGGTGCGTTGACCGGCTTTGGCTTGCTCCAGCCGCGGCTCTAGTTCGGTTTTTTAAAGGTCGCTTGCAGCTCAACATTGCACTTGGCCGGGATGGCAGAGGTTTTCAAGCGCTTGAGGCCCAACTTTTTGAGAAAGATGCCGACTTGGGTGGGACTGCGCTTGAGGCCCGTCAATTCCTCGATGCGCTTGACGGCTTGGGGGATCGTGGTGACGGGATGCTCCCGGAAGTAAGCCTCGATCGTGTCATGATGGGCTTGCAGTTCGCTGGTGGGGCGACGAAACTCCACGTGTTTGAGGGCCTCAATGCCACCGGTCTGATACTGCTGGAAGTAGCTGCGCACAGTGTTTTCACACACGCCCACACAGGAGGCGATCTGCTGGTGAGGCAAGCCTTTGGCCTTCAACAGCAGCGCTTCCATCTTGCGTTGCACACGAGGGTGCGGATGGTGATAGCGCTGGTAATCCAGTTCCTTGATGTCTTCTTCGCTAAACGTCAAGCGCAGCATGATCTCCACTCTTGCCTGTCAGTGGGTTCTCTTCGTTGCTCTTTATTCTACCATACAAACCTCACCTTGTCCCCGTTGCTAGTATAGTTAGCAGGAGGGATTCGTGCCTCCTGCCTGAGACGAACCGAGCACTTCCTGTGAGTTCAGGAACCAGCCTCGCTCGTATGGCCAGTTCACTAGCTTGTTCAGCAGGAAGTCCTTTCGGTGCTGCTGCTTATTGATCCACCTGACATTCGCCACGTACACCAGCTTATACTTTGCGCGTGTGTGTGCTACGTTGAGCAGACGAGTTGCGCGTGTCGCAAACCCCCGATTCTCCCAGACGCGGTCAGAGGTAAACGATGACAGGTCAATCTTGGGTGCCTCCACCGTATCGAAAATCATGGCTTCAAATTCGAGCGATTGGAATGTATGCACCGTGCCAACATGCACCAAACGAATCAGGCCTTCCCTGCGCAGTTCACGCTTGATGCGGTTCGCCTGTGCACGGTAGGGGGTGACAATGCCAATCCGGGGACCACCCACATACGACGGTGGCGGAGGAGGCAGGGTCGCAAGCAGTTGCCGGGCAACCGCCAGGTCACAGCGTATGTGATAGGTGTTGTACCGGGAGCGATCTCCCGGTTTCTGGGTGAAGCACTCCTTCTCACTGGCATCGCTGGTATCGATTAACAGAAAGGGATGCGCAGGCCCTGGTCCCATCTTCGGCGACACCCGGTCTGGATTTCGATTGATGAGCGCTCCACCATAGACGAACTCCGAGATGGGCGCGGAGATGGCACTATCCATGCGCGATTGCTGCCGGAGGAACACGCAGTAGTCATCTCCCCGCTCAGCTTTTTTGAGTGTAATCCCCAAGTAGGTGAAGAGGTCCATCGCCAACCACTTGCGGGCATAGGGAGCCTTCTCCGGATGATACAACTTGCTAATGGGTGCTAACTGGGTGGGATCACCCACGACCACCACTTGTCGTGCAGCGCACGATGCCGCTACCAACACCAGAGCCAGCGATGCCATGGAGGCTTCATCAATGATCACCACGTCAAAGGTCCGGTGCAGCAGCGCAGGAGTGACGGTAAGCATGGTGAGTGTGGTAGCAACGACCTGGGCCTCGGCAAGAATGCGCTGCTTCGTCGTACTCATCTGGGCCTTGATCTCTTCGAGCCGAGCTGCACACCTGCCGAGTTCGCGCTGCTGTTCCTTCATCTCCTCCTCCGCCTCTCCCTCTTGCCTGTCGATCTCCTCCAGTTGCGCAAGGTAGGGCGCGCATGCCTGCTGGAGTGCCTTGATCTGATCGGTAAAGTATGTGTTGGGTTCCTGGAAGCGCTTGAATTCGGCAGCCGCTTTCTCGACAGCTACCTGGAACAGGGTCTGCCCCAGCGCATTTTCATGCATGGAGCGGTCAATATTCGCGATCTCCTGCTCAGCCTTGCCTACCCTGGCGAACAACTCCGCAATTTCACCAGGCTTGGTATGAAGAGCATAGTCGCGATACGAGGAAAAGTAGCGCCTGATTCTCCCCATCTCCTGGACTTTTGCCAGTTCCTCTGCAGCCGCCTGCCACACACTCTTCCTGCATTCCTTCTCCGCCTCCCACCCTGCGCGAAGGGCTCTGAGATGCCGTTCTTCTGCGACGAGCCGGGCTAGCTCTGCCTGCACTGCATTGAGTTTGGCCGTCTCTTCTTTGATCCCACGTGCGATATTCGCTTTGCTCCGCTCCTCATCGGCTTCGAGCTTCTCCAACTCCTTCTTCAGAGGGGCAAGTCGCTGTTCTATCGAGTGGCACTGGGACTGCCAGGTTTTCCTGTTTCGCTCCAGGGCGTGCTTGAGCTGTTCGATGCTCGCAGGCAATGTTAGTTGTTGCTGTTGCAGATCTTCTCGCTCGGTCGCAAGTGATTCATTCTCCTGGTCGGCAATCAGTGCAACCGTAATATCCCGGTACGCTGCTATCAGGAGATCAGGATGCTTGGGATCCCCAAAGCGCACCACCTTATGCGCGGCCAGGAGATGACTGTTGCCTGTCTCGTGATAGAACTCCTTCAAGCGTATTACGGCGTTATCGACGGCGATGTTCGTGTGCGAGAGAATCAAGACGGATGCGTGCTTCCGGGTCGCCTGGAACAGGGCCAGAGGAGCCAACGTGCTCGTCTAGCCGGTTCCAGGGGGACCTACCAGCCTGGTCATCTCACTTGCCAGTCCTTGCTCAATCGCCAGCCTTTGATCGCTGTCAGGGGTAAAGGTGCCAATCTTTTTGAGGATCTTTTCCCTTCCCTGAACACTCGGCAGGAAACCAAAGGTCTTTGCGGCAAGGAGAAGTTCTCCCTGGTCCATGCTTTCCAGGTCTTTTATGCTCTCGCGCAATCGTTGGAGGTGACTACTTACGGGGGGGTGGTCAAGAAGAGTATGACAAGGTGAAGCCAGACCCTTCTGAGAAGAGTTCTGACTCCCGAGAGGATCATGTTGCACAGAGGCACGGCCCTCAGCCAGAGTGAAAGGAAACAGCACCCTCGCTCCCCTTGAAGAGAGCTGTCAAAGTGGGAAGGATGGCCAGTTTTTGCTTTCGCAGCGTTTGGGGAAGGCGCGAGCAGTTGGGCAAATCGTCTTGCTCCCTGCACGGAGCGAAATCCCCCGGAAACTTTATCTTTGATTTTGGCCGCCTTGATTGCCCGCTCGGAACTATTATTATCCGCTGGCACATCCGGGTAAGCCATGAAGGTAAAGATCCAGTCTTTATGCTTGATCAGACGCTTTTGCAACCTGCGCTCCTCCGGCTGGGTCAAAGGCAGACGGTTCAAGGCATCTAACGCATCCTGGTAATACTGGATGATGGCTTCTCGCTGCTTGGGAGAAACTCCTGCCTCCCAAATCGTTTCTCGGGCTCGTTGACTTTTGCGTAATAATCGCTGAACTCGGTAGGCCCAGACGGATCGCTCCTTCTCAATGGCGTACTGCAAATTGCGCAACAGATGCGCATGACAGAGCTGATGCGCACCGGCAGGCGTCTTGTTTTGGGCGCTCCAGCCATCATGGCAGATCACGCCTTGGTAGCTTTCGCTAAAATGCTCTTTGACCACGCCATAGCCGCGCCGATGGTCAATCACAAAGGAGGAAGCCAGAGGCGATTGCCACACCCATTCCCAGTACGTTTTGCCTGCTACCCGCGTGCCGGTTTCATCTGATCCAATCCAGGGGGCCTCCAGGACGTGTTGTTTGATCGTCTGGATAATCCCTTTGGCCTGTCGCTGCATGTGCGCCAGTTTGTTGGCAATGGTCCCCTCCGAGATGGCAAACCCAAGCAAGTCATGGGTGATCTGGCTGAGCCGCTGATAGGGAAGGGCATGTTCGACATTGAAATAGGTGATCAAGGACCCCATCTGTGGTCCGATATTGACGTATCCTTCGATGGGCAAGGGGGGATAATTGCACTCTCCGCAAGCACAGACCTTGATCACTTGTCGGTACTCAGTTGTCAATGGAGGGATGGCAGGGATATCGACTTGTTGGGCGATTTGACCAATGGTTCCTTCTCTCTCAGAGAGAGAAGCCCCACAGGACCTACAGTGGGAGGCTTGCACCATGACGATGCTGTCTGGGTGAGCATTGCGTTCTCGATGCTGACCCGTATGTCCTTTTTGGCCCCCTGGTTTCTTGCCACTCTTTTCCCGTTGACTTCGCGTTCGCCGAATCAGGTCCTTTGATGACGGAAGCGAACTATTCGTGCTATCTTTGGGGACTGGGTGCTTTAACGCCTCAACCTCTTTTTTCAGGTCCGCTATGGTTTGATTCTGATCCATGATGATCTGGATCAGTTCTTCTTGTGTATACTCTACGTACTGGGCTGTCTCTTCCATACCTAAGAGCTTATCATATCTCCCTCACTTTCTCAACCCCCTGAGCAGTCACCGTTGGAGCAACCAGGTGGCTTCTTCATAGAGGGTGATATGCTCCATGGCGCGAACTGGCAGCAGCTCTTCCGTCGCGATGATGATGCTCATGCCGCTGGTCGCAACGATCCTACCCGAGAGCGGATGTGGGTCTTGCGGGTCAACGGAAAGAAGCTGTCCATTAAAAGCACCATAGTGCTCCTCGGCGGACTCTGCGTCCGCAATTGCTTCATCAAGTGATGTGATAATCGTTTTGAGTAGATCCAGCAGATCCTGGTGATACATTACTTCTCCTTTCGTTTGAACATGTTCTTCCTGGGCCTTCTGCCCTTACAGCACTAGCAAGGGATTGTTTCATGGCTGATAGCCGCATGAGCCTGCCTGGAAGGAAGCATGAAAAATACCCGAATGCGAGCTAAACACACCGGAGTACCCTCCAGTGCGCTACCCGCATCCAGGTGTCAGACACAAAGTGGAAAAAGGGGAAAGTTGTCAGACAGGGGCGTTTTGGTGTCTGACAAGGACATTTCACTGCAAACTTACACGCGACGCCATGTAAGCTTGCACTGTACTCCTTTCAACCAATCAGCAAATGATCGGCTGGAAGAAACATTTGTTCATCAGCGGATATAGTGCCTCAGCACGACGTCGAGGCGATTATGGCCCAGTGCATCTGAGACTTTCATCGCCGCCAGTTCATCATAGTCGCTCGGTTTAAGCCGTCCTGTTGATGGAGGCAGTTCCTGGCCAGTCGCATGGTAGAGGTAGAGTGCCTGGGCGTACTCACGCCGGAGGGCATGAATGTCCAGGCGCACGGGGAGACGAGCAAAAACCTTCTCTTCAAGGTCGCGCCCTTCTATGACCGAGAGCACATCCTGCTCTCGACCGGGCAGCACTGGGACATTGCGGGGGCGCCCGCCTTTGCCTCGTTTGACATAGATCTCCATATGCCCATCTGGATACATCTTGATATCTTTGATGCACAGGTCACGAGCTTCTGAGCGACGGAGTCCACAGGCCTGCAGAAATTTGATCTCCCGCTGCCAGTTAAGTGGTTGAAACTCTCTATCTTGTGCGGCAGAGCCACGCGAGCGACGAATCTGCTCACGCCTGCGTGCAGGAAGAGTGATGGTGGATGCTAGATCGCGATCGCTGAAAAACATCCGTAGGGCCGCTCGTTCTGCTTGCACTGTGTAGGCACTGCGGCCAACGTCCACATGCTCGGTGAGGTACTGCGCCGCCAAGTCATCGGCACATACATCGAGTTGTTCTAAGTGGTGGATATGATGGGTATCTCTAGACCAGTTCACGAACTTGAGAATGTGTTGCTGGTAGACACCGCGTGTGGTGAGCGAGTGAATCTTGCCTGTAGAGAACGACCAGACATGTTCCCCGGAGGCGCGTAATGCTTTTTTAGCTTCATAGCGACTCTCCTTGAGTGCCATCAGGCCGTTCAGCCTCTCAATTGTTGCGTAGATGATCCCTTTGCGTTTCGGCATTTCCCTGTCTTACACTAACAACGTGCCGGGTTAAGAAATGCAGAGCTTCCGCTACTTCAGGATGCACCAGGCACTCCGAGACACTGATTTCATCCTATCCACTGTTTATACTTCGCTAGAAGCGCAAGTATAACCGTGGATCATCTTCGTTGGCTATATGCAAACCACTCAACGCGGCCACATCACCAGGAGAGATGGAGGCTCATCTCCTACAAGAAACATTCTCCAAGGACACACTACCAGGAAAACCTATGCAATGCTTTCCAACCTGGCTCGCCGACTCTCACGTCGAGCCAGAACGCACGACAGGGAAGCACAACGGGGACACACTACAGGAATAGCGGTTGCGCTCCACTTCGACACACTGAGAGCAAGCCCCGCGACATGAACTCCGCGAAACACAGACAAGTCCAGCCAGCTTGTTCAAGATGCATCAGGCGGGAGAAACCTTCTCGTTCTGATTGTCGGCAATCAAGGTGAGAAGCCTCGTCGTTTCAAGCCCGGCGAGTAACTCAGCGACAGACAGCTTGAGGTGACCAACCTAGTCCTTTGCAGGGGCAACCCGCTGCCACAGCAGACCAGACTGTTGTTCCTTCAAGGTGGAACATACCTTCAAACAATACTTTGAGTATACCTGATTCCCTGGGGTGCTTGTCAAGGTGAGGGCAGTTCCCGCCTTGGTTCATGGCAATTTGTCGAGTAGCATGCTGGTACATGGAAGTCTTTTGTTGTTCACGGAAATTGGGAAAATTCGTCAAAATTGGTAGTGTTGTAGTTCATATTGATCTGTTTACACGCTCCATTGGCGGGTGGGAATCGGCAGGCTATATGACCAAGGCCTTGCCCAAAGCCACTTTGCTCAAAGCCTTGTAGAGAGCATAGCGGTCGGTTTCTCGAGCAGGTCTACATGCACAAATGGGTCCACTCAGCTTTGGACTATCTGCCTCCACTGAGTTTGAAGCACGTTGGTCCTCGCAGGAGGCTGGCAAACAGGAAGCGCATCTGATATGATAAGGCTAATCTATCTCACCTCGCCCTGAGAAGTTGAAATGAGAGGCCCAAAAAGTGCCCAGCTCTAAGGGGTCACTACAGAGTAGCGTGAATCTACTCTGAAACAGAGATTATACCTCGCTGAAAGGGGTAGTGCCTATGTCACAGCAGCCGCAGGATAGACGGATCCTCTCTCCCGGCATTGTTTCCGACCCTCAAATCAATGGGGGGAAGGCGATTGTGGAGGGAACGCGGATTCCCGTGAAAATGATCCTTGTCGATCTGTCTCAAGGGATGTCGGTACAGGAGATCTGTGAGGAATATGACCTGACAGAGGAGCAGGTCAAGAATGCCCTCAACTATGCAGCAGCCTTAGTGCCGTAGTGAGGAGAAAGGACATTGATGCCGTCTCCCCCCTGGGCATTTCTCCTTGATGAGAATATGCCTAAACGTGCGGCGACAGCATTGCGAAGGGCCGGTTATTCAACTGCTCGTGTTGTAGAGGTGGGATTGCGAGCGCAGAAGGATCCCGTCATCTTTGCCTATGCTCGTGGGCGTGGGCTTATCATCGTCACACGAGATGCTGATTTCCTTGCATCCCAATATCAGCCACCTCATGCGGGTATCATTCTCCTCTCTCTCCCTGGAGTTCCGGGACGCGCTGTGGTTGATCCTCTCATGGCAGCTCTCAATTTGCTTCAAGGACAAGATCTCACAAACAAGGTCTATCTCGTCGACCCGAACGGGCTTCACGTAATCTGAGCCTAGCCAAAGGCAAAGCTGGCAGACGTTACTATTTGAGCATTTGCCCATAGTGATACTCTAGATAAGAAGCTGCAGGCTATTCGGCATCCTGTGGCAGAGTTAGAGCCCAACAGCGTGAATCACCAAAGTGAAGGTCAAATACTCGGATCTTTTAAAACCCTCTCTAGATTGAAAGACATAATCTGAGGGCGAGGCCCCGGCAGGTCGAAACGCCTGCCGGGCAAGCCATACGGCTGGGTGCAAGGCGATAGAGCGCGTTTTCTGCTGCTTGCCTAACACCGTGATTTGTCCGCCGGTGCTTGTCTCGTGCACATCACACCACTGGAGATTACAGAGATCAGCGCAGCGGATGCCACTCCCATAAAGCAAGAGGAGCATCACGTGATTGCGAACATTCCCTGATTTCTCAGTCACATAGAGCATGCGCTGTACCTGGGCCTGGCTGAGGATACGTTGTGCAAGAGTAGCTTTACCTTAAGCTGGAGCGCTGTGCCCAGGTTGAAGCGGATCCGCCCGGTATTCTTGGCAAAGGTAAGCAGTGATTTGATGGTGGACAGCATCCAGGCCCTGGTCGTGACTGCCAAGCCCTTTTCGTCGCGCAGCCAGTCGGCATAGTCCTGCAGGTCGGTTAAGGTGACTTGGTCGAGCGGCTTGCGCACCTGCTCATAAAAGAGGGTGATATCTTGCAAGTACGCTCGTTGGGTGTGAGCGCTGCATTTGGAGCGCAACCACTACGCACGATCGTGCTATCCTGGTCTGGTGAAGCAATCGGGATGAGGGCCTGGGTGTTATCCATATGGGCTACTCCTGCGCTGACATCAGGGGTGCATATGCGCCCCAATTCGCTTTCCAGGGGGAGCGGTTGCGTTCATTCCATTGTTCGAAAGCCTTGGCCTTATGGCGCTCAAACTCCTCTCGGGTACACTGATTCACTTCAAGGAAGTGCTGTATCACGCGCTCATAATCAAGTTTCCCCTCCTGCGCCAGTATCCCAGCTAGGCCGATATGCTTGACATGATGACACCAATCGCATAGGGCAATGAAGCCGACAAGCGTCTGTACATGCTCCTCATCGTCATAGTGCCATCTCTCGTGACAATTCAGCCTGCCCTGCGCTCCACAGATGCCGCACACGTGGCCGTATTGCGCATAGACCTCTTTGCGTAGTTTGTCCCAGGCAGTCTGCCCCATCGCCTTACGGGGGTTCAGGTACCAGAGTGATTGGGGGACCAGTTCAATCTGCAGTTTCAACTCAGCCATGCTCATCCCTCCCGTTTCAAAATTCACTGAACGATAAGTACCGTTCTCTTTCACTCACTCATTCTAACTCTTCCATCCCGAACCGGCAACGTTCTGATGCATCATGCTCAAGGCACCCTTTCGGCATCTGCTTTGAGATCGCGGAGCAATCGATTGAATCCCTTCTGCTATTCGTTGTGGTCTTTCCAGCGAGTAAAGTCTCCAACGTGTCTATGCTGGCTACATGCGCCATGTCATACACAATGAGTCGTCGACGCAATCAGCTGATGCGTTTAATAAACGAATCCATTAACGAATTACATTTGTTCAATCTCGGCTAACGGATTCACCGAACTCTTCTAGCTAAGCGCTTGCTAACGATATCGAAGCTACCGAGAACTGTTCTGTTTCCGATAAACTGTCAATGGGGCAAATTCATCACATTGAAGCGAGGCAGGAAAGTGAAACAAAAGCAGTTTCTAGGAATTGATGAGTAGGAGACCTCCCTTCAGCATCTACCTTTCAACCATCACTATCAACAAGATTCAGTGAGCCGTTGACAGCAAAACTGACAGCAATGCCGGCGATGTAGAACGGTTGTCTGCGAACAAATACGAACAAGAAAAATTCTTTAAGCGAGTGTAGAAGCGCAACGAAGGCCATCAATCAAGCAGGGAAGGGGAGTGAAAAACGGCCAAAAAGCCCTTCCGGGGAGTTCAACTCTCCCTCATCTCCACCACTATAGGCCCTCAATTAGCCTCCCAAGGCGATTGAGGGATTTTCTTTGTCCATTATTGTCCAGTAAAATCCACTGTTGTCAAGCGGTTTTGCTCCCCGTTTTGCTCCCTGTTTTTCTTCGTTCTTACGGCTCTCTCACCCATCTCTCACGCTTCTCACGGTCGAGCAGCATTTTTCTTGACAAGCACCTAGGAAATCACTAGCATTCCAAGGAAGTTTATCAGGGTCTCACGCCAGTAATTGGCCTACGCATCTAGTTTAGGAAGGCCTTCGACTTAAAGAAGACCTACAGAAAATTAAAAATCTGTTCTAAACAGAGTTATTGACCCTGGGAGTACGATGTGTCTGGAAAGATGAATCTGAGACTTGCAATTTCAGAGAAGAAATCGCAGACCCTGGATTGTGCGTGAATAGACCCCTCTCCGACCCCTACACCTATTTCATACACCTCTTCTCCAATCAAGTAAGCAGGAGTTGAGCCACAGTACTACAAACGCGCCGGGCAATCGCCTGCCCATGGCCTAAGGTGGGTTGCCCATGGGTATAGACAGCGATGATATAGGTTTCTTGTCCATTCATCACAATGCCAGATGAATTCATCGCCCAGAGGTTGTCAGGACCTGGCAACCACCCATCTTTCATGGCGACTGTTGCTCCTCCCGGAGCGGTGTCTCCTACACCTACCTGTTGATCGGATTCGATATGTTCCATCCAGTAGAAAGCCAGTTGGCGATGGTGAGCCGTCAGAATCGTGCCTTCATAAAGATCGGTCAGCAGCTTCACCATTGCCTGTGGTGTGACTACACTGTAGCCCCAGGCATCAGGATCGGGTTGCAGGTCGGGAACATGGATACTTTGAAGGTAGCGTGCGACTCCTTGCGCACCACCAATTTCGCTATAGTAGAGGGTCGAGGCTGAATCATTATTCGAGTTTTCAATCATGGTGGTCAGTAGTACCATCTCACGAGCTGTCGGCTCACGATCCTCTCGCTCGATCATGTCGAAAAAGGTCAGCATAATCGGCACTTTCATCGAGCTGCCCATAATGAACCGGGCCGTGGCATTATAGGTGTAGTACCGCTGGTGCGTCACGTCGTAGACCACAGCGTTCACATTGGGGTCCAGGCTGGCAAGATAGGTTGCGAGGTCGGATGAAAGAGCGTCTATTGAAGCTCGTCCAGGTATGTTGCCAGGGGAGCTAAAGGTCGCGGCAGCCGCTGAAACCCAGCCAGATGCCAGCTGTTTGGGAACACTCCATTGGACATGATACCAGAGCATTTCCCTCTTCCAGGTCGTCTCACCAAGCAAGGTGAGCGGGAAATGCTCTTCCATATGTGCTACAGCAAGGCCCGTTCCTGCTGTATCGAGCAGTGCCGTATCACTCTGCGTCCAGATCGTTTGCTGCGCCTGGACCGATACAGCAGGCGGCCCAACGGTGCGCAGGTAGGCGACACCGGTCTCAAGCCGCTCAATGAGGGGCTGCCCTGCTGCATCCACACTGTCCTGGTCAAGCATCACCGCGTCGCGCCAGAACCCCTGTACCAGCATGCGGTGAACATGACCATCTTTCGGAAGAGAAAAGGCAAGCGCCTCGGTCAGTGGAGAGCCGAAATCCATCTGCCACCCATCCGGTGAGATATCTGTGCGCGTGATATAGTTCCAGAGCGATCGGGGAATCACATGACCGACCGCTTTTCCAGCACGCGTCCCTCCTTTGATGAAGGCGCCCTGGCTTGGAGCTGGAGCAGGCAGCAACAATGCAGGAGCAGTAGCCTTGCGAAGGTCAGCATACGTGAAAGAACTGCCATCGCCACCCACCGGAACCTGGCTCCCAACGGTCAGCAGTGTTTGCAGCAACGGCAGGCGAACTGTACCCGTGGCGGCATCCTTGACTCCGAACGCCAGAAGTGAAGCCAGAGGATCGCCGACTCCTTTGAGGTGTTCCGACTGAGGAGAGAGCAAGAGCAATGCACCAAACTGAAAGAACTGCACCCACCCCTGATGAGTGGAGAAGGCGACGGTCACGGCCTTGCCCAGATTGGAAGCAGCCTGGTGGCTGGAAGAGTAATCTGCAAAGAGCGGAGAGAGAGCAATATCTTGTGTGCTGATACCAGACGATGAGAAGTCAAAGGTCGGTGCGGTTGTTTTGCTATCGTTATTCCACCGGGCCGCGCCATTGAGAACAAGAGTCTGACTCGCGGCAGATGGAGCCGACAGGTTTTTGCGAAGAAAAAGGAACCTGGGTCGTGTGATTGCCGGGGGATGGCTTGTTTCTGCTGATTCCTGCATCCTGTAGACACTCCTTTATCTCTAGTTGCCACGTTGATGAACCTTCATTCCAATGTAGCAAAAAGCCTATGGAAAATAAGTGAAGATTCGGTTGCTATTGGGTTAAGAAGGTATATTTTTGCGAATGATGGGGACATCCGATGAATAATTGGGGTTCAGGCCAACCACTGATGTACGCACCAAAAACGGGAAATGCGAACTTGACCGTTCCTGTTTTTGATGCGCAGGGTCTTCGAGTGGCGCAAGACCCTGTTTATAACGCACGCTTCGCGAATTGAAAGTCCCCTCCCCGACGCTTCAGAAATCTCCACCCACTCCGCGATA
>WNGH01000770.1_pt1 | contig 28472 bp, 26 predicted proteins | sample 5400631 | NCBI WGS metagenome assembly WNGH01 (sample SAMN13153373, study PRJNA577476) | soil metagenome | isolation source: 115 cm soil or saprolite under Garry oak tree replicate 1 | place: USA:California | collected 2016-06-15
TTGCGCACGTCCGGTCAGGAGTCCGGCGGCCGATACCGGCGCAAGACCTCGATGGCCCACTGGAGCTTTCGGAATTCGCGCGGATCCCCACCCGCGTCGGGATGGTGGCGACGGGCCCGCTCGCGATACGCACCTTCGATCGCAGCCCGCGACGGCCAGCCCCGGCCGAATCGCGGGGGATGCACGCGGACGTCCTCGAAGCCGAGGATGCGAAAAGCGGCTTCGATCCCTTTCGTCTGCAAGTAAAACTCCCGCAAGTCGGAGAAAATCCCCCCGGATTCGTGGCCGCCTTCGATGCTGTATCGCTTGTGGTCGCGCGCGATTGCGGTCCCGATCCGATGATCCCGCCCGCATGCGAAACAGAAGAACCGCTCTTCCACGTCCCGCCATCCGCTCATTGCTTGATGGGCTTTCGGGTCTCGGAGGCAAAGGTTATTCGCAGACCGCGCCTTGGCGTCGATTGTGTCGTTCCGGGCCGGGCCTTCGGTGTTCAAGGACCAAGGGAAACTGTCATTCGACTACCTGCCCGAAAAGATGATCCACCGGGAAGAGCAGACGAAGCGGCTCTTCAGCCTGCTGAGGCCGATCGTGGAAGCGGGAGCCTCGAGCAACGCCTTCCTGTACGGTCCGGTGGGGACGGGGAAGACGCACACCGCGAAGCGCTTCTGCCTCGATTTCAAGAAATACGCGTCCGAGTCGGACCGCGCGGTGGATTGGGACGTCGTCAACTGCCGCCAGCGGATGGGCGATGACGCGGTCCTGCTCCGGCTGATCCAGCACTTCGACGCGCACTTCCCGGAGCGCGGATTCTCGATCGCGGAAAAGATGGAGACCTTGCGGCGACACCTCGAGAAACACCGTCTCCATTTCATCGTGATCCTGGACGAAGTGGACGCCTTGCTGAAGAAGAGCGGCGCGGACCTGATCTACTCGTTCGCGCGGATCGCGGAGGAGACGGTCGCCTCGAAGGGCAACATCTCGATGATCCTCATTTCGCAGCGGCCGAACGCATTGGAGTACATGGACCGCGCGGCGTTGAGTACCTTCCGCCGATCCAACGTCGTCGAGTTCCCCAAGTACGGTCACGCGGAGCTCCGGGACATCGTCTCGGGACGTGTTCAGCTCGCGATGCACCCGGGCACCGTCGACGAGGACCTCATCGACCTGATCGCGGACATCGGATCCGAGTTCGGCGACGCACGATATGCCATCGAGCTGCTCGAGAAGGCCGGCATGCTCGCGGACGAGGAAAACCTCGAGGAAGTCGCGCCGGAGCATGTGCGCGGCGCGAAAGCCCACGTCCATCCGACGGATGTCCAAGAGCGCCTCGGGCTGCTGGACGTCCCAAAGAAACTCGTGCTCTTGGCAATCGCTCGGAAGAGCCGCAAGAAAGCGTACATCACGATGGGCGACGCCGAGGAGTCGTATGCCGTGGTGTGCGAAGAGTACGATGAGAAGCCGCGGGCCCACACCCAATTCTGGAAGTATGTTCGCGACCTCGATGCACTCGGCCTCGTCGATACGAAGTTGAGCGGCGAGGGCGTCGTCGGCAAGACGACGCTGATTTCCCTTCCGGAAATTCCGGCCAAAGTACTCAGTGATAATCTGGAACGAAGTTTGAAGAGTCGATAGTCGCTATGGAGAAACCGATGGGATGGGTGCAACCTCAGGAAGGCGAAATGGGCACGGAGGCTGAGGCTCTTCGCTCTGCGATGCCCATGGAACTCGAGAAGGGCGTCTGCTATCTCGTGAAAGAGAAGAAGCCTGAACTCAGTTTCCGCCTCTTCGAAATGCTACTGGCTCAGAAGATCCCGAGCCTCTGCATCACCCGCCAATACCCGGATCGCGTGCGCCGTGAGCGGGGCCTGACGGACGTGCGGATCATTTGGCTCAGCCACACGCCGGGCGAGGATTACCACAACCCGACCGCGATCGGCACGCTCGCGAAGGTGATCCAGAAGTTCATCGAGGACAACAACGGCGAAGGCGCGGTCCTCCTCGATGGTCTGGAATACCTGATCATCAACAACGGGTTCCTCCAGACCTTGATGTTCGTCGAGCACGTGAACGAGTTCGTGATGCAACGGCGCGCGATCATCATCCTGCCGGTGAGCCCGGACACCCTCGAAGAAAAGGAGCTCGCCCTCCTCGAGCGGAACATGAAGGTCCTCGAGTCCCCGGCTCTTAAGACGGACCTCGAGTCGCGCGAAGTGAGCCGCCTCTTGGACAATTATTGATCCTTTGCCGGCGGGCCTTCGAGGTGGCGTCCGACGATTTCGTCGACGCGGCTCAGGAAGCGGTCTTCCTTGCCTTTCGGAATCGTCGCACCGGAGGCGATGTTGTGGCCGCCGCCGTTCCCCGAGACCTCGGACGCGGCCTCCCGGAGGGCTGCCGCGAGATCCAATCCTGCCGCGATGTGCGCTCGGGTGCCGCGAGCGGAGACCTTCGTGACGCCATCGAGGACGGAGAGCCCGAGTGTCGGTCTCGTCTGATCGAAGAAGAATTGCATCCCAGTCCCCGCGACCACGCCGGCCAGGCTCGCGTCATCGCAATAGAAGAACTGAACATGTTTCTTCGGGAACAGGCCCTTGGACTCGAGGGCGACGAGGTAACCGAGGACCTTCGACGTGTATTCGTCGAGGAGCTTCTCCGCCCGCACGAGGGCGTCGCGATCGCCGAGACAGACGGCCATCCCGAGCCCTTCCTGCCCGAGGCGGTCGCAGCTGTTCACGTACGCCTCGAGGTCGTGGGCGTACACCTGGTCCGGTTCGATCCAGTACCGATCCGCGACGAGGATCTCGAGCGCCTCCGAGGCCGCGTGTTGCTCGACGAGCCGCGCCGCCAAGATCGATGTGAGCTTCCGGCGATTGCCGGCATCGAGATCTCGAAGGCTCGCCGCCGGGTCGAGGCCGACCGAATGAAGAAAGTCTGCAGAAGCCTCGAGTCGTCCCGACAGACCTCGAAAATACGGTTCGATCGAGAGGGCGAGCGCCTTGCCGAGCGGAAGGTCACGCAGGGCGAGCCGGCGTTCGGGCACGACGACCTTGCGGTCCTCGGCCTCACCGAAGAGCGCGGCGTTCACGCCAACGAAACCCCCCACCGCCTGCTTGTCGCCGATCGCCCCGGCCATCGCGACCCCGGCCAGGTCCCAGTTCCGCTCGTCGAGGACGAGGGCAAAGAGCCACGTCGTCGTGGCACCGCACATTTCCCGCGCGCCGTCGACCCCGAAGAGATGGGGATTCACGTGGGCGACCGTCTCCGAGTCTCGCATCGGCTTGTGGTGGTCCAGGACGATGACCGGGTACGGGAGACCTTCGAGGAGATCGAGCTGGCCGGATCCCATGTCGCTGACGATCAAGAGCTCGTTTGACTCGTCCCGGAGGCGAGCCGCGGACGTCCGATCGAGCGCGTGAGCCATCGTTGCGTGGATTCGCTTGCCGCGTCGCATCAGCGCTCGGACCAGAATCGTGGCCGACGTCGTGCCGTCCGGATCGTAGTGACAGAAGATGCGGACCCGGGCCACGTCGTCCATCAGGCCCGCAGCCCGCCGCGCGCGATCGAGCAGTCCTTCGGGCGCCAGATTTTCCAGGCCCTGGACCATGGGCCACCTACTTCACTTGCAGCTCCGCGAGCTTCAAGGAATAGTCCCAGTCCGACGGGAGGACGCCGCGCGCCTTGTAGTATCGGGAGAGGCGGCGGATTCGCGATTCGATCAGCTCGAGGCCGCGTCGGTTGCTCAGATCCTTCCGGTGATCCTTGAGATGGGTTTGAAGACTCGCCGCGCGTTTGATCAAACTGGCGAGATCCTCCGGCAACGCGAATTTCGTCCCCTTCGAGGAGAGAATCTGGGTCACGCTCCGACCCGTCGCCAGACGGACGTTCGGGACACCGTAGGCGTCCCTCAACCGCACGCCAATCGAAGCCGTCGAGAGACCCTCTTGATGGAGACGGGCAATTGTCTCCTCAATCTCAGCCTTCTCCATCCCGACCCACTCCGGGTTCGCCTTGAGATACGGTCGGGTCGAGCCGCTCTTTCCTTTGCGGTGTGCATGGAGGCGAGCCATCGGTTTCCTCGGGAGGGGCTGCGCATACCGCGGAATCGTATTTAAGATTGAGCCCGCGACCGTGGAGCGGTGCTACGGTTTTGTGACGACTACTGCGGCGTGATCGGCCTGGAATGGCTCGAGGGTTCGGAAGTCGATCGGCTCGAAGCCGGCGTCGGCCAGCGTGCGTTTCGCCGATTCGAAAACCTTGATGGGTGACGCGGCGACATTCGCGGATCGCGCCTTGATGATCAAGAATCCGGTGGCCCCGGATGGCAAGAGGTCCAGGTTCCTCAGGAAGATTCCTTCCTGGTCCCGCTGCGCGACGTCCTGGTAGAGGACGTCCGGGGAACCGAGCCGACCGCGGTAGGACTCCGGCCTTCCGGCGTCGCCGAGGATCGGGACGAGATTCGGCCTCTTCTCGGCGAGGGCGAGAAGATCCCGGAACGATCGGGGGGAGATTTCGACCGCGGTGATCGTGCCCTCGGCGCAGACATCGGACACGTGGCTTACGGTGGTCCCGCTGCCTGCGCCCAGATACAGGACGGAGGACCGAGGACGGAAGGGCCACACGCGTCCACCCCGTTTCAGGTACGCGGCGAGCTTGCTCCGGTTGGCGTCCCAGCGGCGGAATTCCTGCCCCTTTTCGCGGACGAGGCCTTCCCCGTAGACGACGGCCCCGGGCACCAAGTTCTCAGTGAGGAGCCACGGGCCGTCCGCGTAGACGCCCTCCCATTCCGTGGATCGCACCGGCACTGATTTCCGCTACCGCGAGGGCCGTATTGATTGTTTCCGGACGGCGAACCTACGGATTCTGTTTCTTTCGAGCGGCAGGTTTTTTGGCTTTCGGTCGCGGAGGCGGCTTTGGGGCGCTCGCGAGATTGAGTCGGATCCGCGGAGAGTCGATGTATTTCGCGGCCTGGGACAAATTCGAAGCCGCAAGTTTCGGCTCATCCATCTGCAGATAGGCGACGCCGAGATTGTTGAGGGCTTCCCCGCGCTCCGGGGCGTTCTCGAGCGTCTTCTGGAAGATGTCGATCGCTTCGCGCGTTCGTCCGAGGAGGAGGAGCGCGGCTCCGTGATTCAGCGCCGCTTCAATCGTGACCCCATCCGTGCGTACGGTTGGCCCGAACGCCTCGAGGGCCACCTCCGGACGGCCGGCCTTAAGGAGGGCAGTCCCCGCCCCTGTATGCAGAAACGGAAATTCGGGATGGGAGTCCGCCGCGGCGAGCAGGGTGCGTGCGGCTTCTTCCTTGAAGCCGGACCGCGCGAGGAAATCAGCCTTCATCGCGAGAGCCCGGAGCTCCATGGGATGGGATGCCAAGTACGAGTCGCAGGCGGGGATGGCGAGATCGTAGTCGCCCCCGGCTCCGAGCGCTTCGGCGCGGTGCAACAGGGCGGATGCGTCGCCCATCTGGATTGCGCGGTCAAACGACTTGGCCGCCTCGATGAGGAATCCGCCGGCCACCTGCGCCTGTCCGAGACCGACCCACGGACCGGGCGCATCAAGGCGAATCGCGGATTCCCACAAATCCTCCGAGAGGTCGGGGAACCCGAGCCGCGTGAGCAACGCGGCCATGTGCTCTCGCCCCGCGCGCCAAGATTCGGGGCGGCCGCGCCGGCGGACATGCTCGAGGACCCGCATCCGGACGACCCCGCTTCGGCCTTTCGGGTTCAGCCCGAGGGATTTGCACATCCCCTGAAGCGCCGGCCAATCCGCATGCTCGACTTCCGCCGCGGAAGGAATGCTCACGGCGTCACCTCGCGGCAGCGCGGACGGATCTCGCACTCCTCGCAGCCAGGATCCCCTCCGAGGTGCGTCCCGAAACACTCGTACGGGCCGCGGTAGAAATCCGACTTCTCCCGCATCGCCGTTGCCTTTCGGAGCGAGGCCTTCGCTTCTTTGAGCGCCGGATCGAGCGCGAGCGTGCGGTCGAACGATCGGATCGCGAGCGTGGATTCGAGGAGCCCGAGATGCGCGAGGCCCTTCGCGTACCAGAGCCCCGGCGCCTCCCGGATCCGTAAGGCGCGGTCCGCCCAGAGGACCGCTTCGCCGTGATAGCCTTTTTTTTCGCAGAGGTAGGTCCGGTTCGCCATCGCATCGACGCAATCGGGATCGAAGTGCAATGCCTCTTCGAAGCAGCGGCTGGCTTCGGCCTCCTGACCGAGTCGGAGCAGCGCGGCGCCCTTGTTGTTCCACGCCGCGGCGACCTCCGGTCGAAGTGCAAGGACCTCCTCGTAGCACCGGATTGCCGCGGGGTAATCCCCCAATTCATGGAGGACCGCGCCCTTGTCGATCCATGCGTCGAGCGACCGCGGGTCGAACGTCAGCAGCCGATCGTACGCCTCGGCTTCCTCCTTCAACCGGCCGAGTTCGTGCAACACGGACGCGAGGCCCATCCAGCCTTCCTTCGAGTTCTCGTTGCACCTCAACGCCTGCATGAAGGCGTCGAGGGCGCCTTCCCGATCGCCCGCCTTGTGGAGGACCGCGCCTTTGAGGATCCACGCCGCGTCGTATTCCGGCTTGAGCCGGAGGGCGGCACTGACCTGACCGAGGGCGGCCTCCAGGTCCCCCCGTTCAAAGGCGCGGCGCGCGGCGTGCATCGCGGACTCGAGGCGATCCACGCTCGGCAGGAATCGCTCTGTCGCGTCGGGCACCAGAGTCATTCGTTCGCCTCCGGCGGCATATGGCGGACACAGGTCTCGCGCCACTTGCGCGCGAGCTCATGGTTCGGCTTGAGGGAGAGCGCGCGATCGTACGCCTCGAGGGCCTCCCGAAACCGTTCGAGCTGTTGGAGGGCGACGCCTTTCCCCGTCCACGCGTCCGCGTTGCGGGGATCCCGCTCAATCGCCTGTTCGTACCGGAGGAGTCCCATCTGCGGATCCCCGCCCTCCATGGCGAGTTCCGCGAGTTGCAGGAGCACGTGCGTATCTTCTTTCTCCGGTTCGATCGACTCGACGAACGACTGGAAATCGGACGGCACGGACGATGCCGGAGACGCAACATCATCTTCGATCGCCTCGAACGCCTTCGCGAGCGACGGAAGGTCCGTGATGGGCTCCATGGGCTCGGAGACTTCCGGGATCGGCCCCGTCATCCGTGCGATCGCATCGCGTGCGGCACGGACGGCCGGATGGTCGGCTCCGAGACGGATCGCCTCAGCGAGGACCGTCTCCGCTTCCCCGCGCTGCCCCAACGCGGCATGAGCTCGGGCCTCGCCGGCAAACGCTTCGACTCGCTTCGGCTCGAACGAGGCTACCTTCTCGAAGCACTCGAGAGCCTCAGTCGGACGAGCGTGATTCAGCAGGATCTCGCCTTTCGCGAGCCATGGATCCGGGTAGTTCCACCGGAGGGCGATCGCGCGGTTGTGATATTGGACCGCCGCTCCCCAGCGGCCTTTCCGCTCGAGGAGTTCGCCCTTCCGGAAGAGAATCGGGGCGTTGTGCGGATCTTTCCCTAACGCGCGGGTGAATTGGGCCTCTGCGGCCTCGGCATCTCCGAGGTCGATGAACGCGTCGCCCAGACCGAGGATCGCTCGCGGGTCGTCTGGAGTGATGTCGAGGACCGCTTGAAACAACCGGATGGCCTCGGTCGGGTGTCGGTCTCGTCGAAGCTGCTCGGCCTTCGGAACGACATCTCGAGACTTCGACGGCTCGAGCCGGAGCGCATCGCGCAGCGCATCGACCGCATCCGGGAGACGGCCGAGCCCGAAGAGCAGGTTCGCCCGCTCGTACGTCGCTCGAGCGTTCCCTCGATCGACATCGAGGATTCGCGCATAAGATTGAAGGGCTTCCTCCGAGCGATCGAGGAGGACCAGGACCTCGGCTCGATCGAACCAGACGCTCGTCTCCTCCGGTCGGGCCCGGAGGAAGCGGTCGTAGCACTGAAGGGCGGCATCGTAGTTGCCCTCCTCGACGAACGCTTGGGCTTCCTCCCGGAGTCGGGTCGATCGACGTTCATCCTCGAGCTCGCCGGGGGCAAGTTCGAGTCGAATCGCCCGGGCCAGCGCGTCGGTCACCCCTTTGCACTGAGTCAGCGCCTTCTCGTCCGCGGCGGTCAGCGAGGCGATGTCGGGGAAGGCCGTCGCAACGACGTCCGCCTGGGCCGCGGACATGCCGGGGATCCCGCCGAGGAACCGCAAGACCTCGCGCCGGGCCGAGTCTTTCTCTAAGGCGATGAGCCGTTCCGTTCCGGCTCGGGAGCGGGCCTCGACTTCCTCTTCCTTCGATGCGACGGACCGCTCGCGAACGGAGAGGAGTTCTTCCTTCGACACCAGATCTTGCGTCCGGGATCGAACGAAGGCTTCGGCGTCCGCACGCTCTTTCTCCAGGGCCCGGCGGGACTCTTCGAGTTCCGCCCGTTGCCAATCCTCGATGGACGTCTCCTCGGGTTCGGGTCCGGGCTCCGGTTCCGGCACCGGACCGGGCACGGGCTCGGGCTGCGGAAGCGGGAGCGGAGGCTCCGGATGAGGAAAGGGATCGGGAGGGACCGGCGGACCCGCGGGCAGGGACACGTCTTCCTCAAGGAGCTCGAGGTCCTCCAGCTCGTCGAGGGCCGGTTCGTCGAGGGCCGGTTCGTCGAGGGCCGGTTCGGCCGGGACTTCCGGCACATCCGGTTCCGCCGAGACCTCGAGGAGAGACGGTTCGATCGGAGGCAATAGCTCATGCAGTTCCAGGTGCGCCGGTTCGGGGATCGGCTCGACGGCCGCCGGGGGCTCAATCACCTTCGCACGGAGCCCGTATTCGGCGGCGAGATGAGGAGGCATCCACTCCTGGGACCGCAGATAGCGGCAGAGGATCGCGAGGGCGCGCCGTTCCTCCATGTTCGTGGGCGTGTTCCGACGGGCCTCACGCAGGAACGCGTGGAGGACCTCCGCGTCGCCGACGCTGACGACCGCGGTGCGGTCGGAATCGAGGCCGAGCAGCCGCACGAGCCGGACCGCCTCCGTGGCCGCGGGTCCGCGCGCCGGCTTGTGCCATTCGATCTCTGAAAGGTCGGCTCCGACGATGGCGACTTCGTTCCCACCGGTGAGATCCAAGAGCGACGGCCCGGGCAGCAGTCCGGGATTCAACCACATCGGGCGATCGGCCACGAGGAAATCGAGGCAGGCCGCACACAGAAAATCGCGACTCACAGCGCCGCATCGAGCGCAGCGCGAGGGGAGCACAGGCGCAAGAACAGCCGGGGGTCTTATAAAAGCTGGGCACTGAATGATGACCGCCCGAAATGGTTTCGCCGCAGGGCGGCCGGGAGGGCCGACACCTTCATTGACCGGGAGACGGTGTCGCGAAGAGGGTTCTACCGTGGACGTCCAGATGAGACGGGCCCGGCGGGCGGATGAGGAGGTCCTGTGGCGAGCGACGCTGCAGACCGTTTGGGACGACATTCCCGCGGACGAACGGGCGCGCCTCAATCGCGAGAAGTGGGAGGCGCATTTCCGCAAGAAGATCGAACCGTACATGTCGGGAGACCGCACGGAGCGATGGATCGCGGAGACGGCGGCCCACGAACTCCTCGGCTATCTCATCCTCGGCGAAAGCGGTTTCATGACGCCCGAGGCCCAGGGCTTCATCTACGATGTCTGGGTCACCCCGACACGCCGCGGCGAAGGCGTCGGGAAGTTCCTCGTCGAGTGGGCGAGCGACTGGGCTCGGCAGCGTGGCTATCGAAAAATCAAGCTCGAGGTCTCCGAGGCGAACGCCCGGGCACGCCACGTCTACGAGAGCCTGGGATTCCGCGCCGAGCGTCGGTACATGGGCAAGCTCTTGGAGTGAGCCGCCCGAGAGGCTCGGAGTCGCGCAACTGGCCACCAAATGGTTAAATAGCGGCGTCATCGTGTTCCGGGGATGCGGGTAGCGCAATGATTCAAGTGACCCTGACGGAAACCGCAGCGAACAAAGTCAAGGAGCTCATCCAGAGGTCCGATCCCGAGACCGGCCAGCCGTTGGGCTCGATCGAGGACACGTATCTCCGGATGTACGTTGCGGGCGGCGGCTGTTCCGGCTTCCGCTATGGCCTCGCCCTCGACCGGAAGATCCACGAGGACGACGAGGTCGTCCAAGTGCACGGACTCAAGGTCCTCGTTGACGGCAACAGCAAGGAGTACCTCGACGGCTCGAGCGTGGACTATGCCGAGAGCGTCGCGGGCAGCGGCTTCCTCGTGAGCAACCCGAACAACTGGTCGACCTGCGGATGCGGTCAGAGCTTCAACCCGAAGGGTGAGGAAGCTCCCGACCAGCAGCACCAATCCGCTCACGCGCACACGCACTGAGGCGACGAACTTCCCTTTTCGATTTTCGCAGTCAGCGGAGCTCTTCCCGTGCGAGCCGCAGGAAATTCCCGAGGAGCCGGGGACCCTCCGGCGTGAGAATCGATTCCGGATGAAACTGGATTCCTTCGACCGGATGCCGGCGGTGTCGCACCGCCATGATCTCTCCATCGCCGGAGGTCGCGCTGACTTCCAGATCGGGCGGAATCGAATTGCGTTCAATCGCAAGCGAGTGGTAGCGGCCCGCGGCGATGGGGTTCGGCAGACCTTCGAAAATCGTACGGTCATCGTGATGGACGAGGCTCGTCTTGCCGTGCAGGATGCGCGCCGCGTGGGCGACATGGGCGCCGAATGCGGTCCCGATTCCCTGATGGCCCAGACACACTCCGAGCGTCGGGATCGTCGGACCGAGTTCCCGCACGACGTCCATGCATACGCCGAAGTCCCTCGCGTTCGCGGGGTGGCCGGGACCCGGCGATAGAACGATCGCGTCCGGATCGAGTCGGCGGATCGCCTCGACCGAGATCGCGTCGTTGCGATACACGACCGGATGGGCGCCGAGTTCCCCCAAGTATTGGTACATGTTGTAGACGAACGAGTCATAGTTGTCAATGATCAGAACGTTCAGAGGAATCCCCCCACGATCATGAGATCGAGGATCACCATCGCGGCGACATTCTCGACGACGGGTACGGCCCGCGGGACGATGCAAGGGTCGTGGCGGCCCGTGACGATGATCTCGGTCGGCGTCATGGTCTCGAGGTCGACGGACTGCTGCGGGGTAGCGATCGACGCCGTTGGCTTGACCGCGACGCGAAAGGTCACCGGCATTCCGTTCGTGATCCCGCCGAGGATGCCCCCGGCGTGGTTCGTCGCGGTCACGACCCGCCCCCCTTCGATCGTGAACGGATCGTTATGTTCGCTCCCGCGCATCGCGGCGCCCCGGAACCCGGCCCCGAAGTCAACGCCCTTCACGGCCGGAATTGAGAACAGCAGATGAGCCAGGCTCGACTCGACGGAGTCGAAGAACGGCTCGCCAATGCCGGGAGGTAGGCCGGTCACCATCCCCTCAATGACGCCGCCCACGCTGTCCCGACCTTTGCGGGCCTCCTCGATCTCGGCGATCATCCGGTCTGCAGCCTGCAAGTCCGCGCAACGGACCGGCGTGTGCTCGACGTTCACCTCGATCTGTTTCGGCGTGACGGCCTCCGCGGTGACCCGTCCAATCTGAGCGGCATGGGCGAAGAACTGGATGCCCTTCGCCTCCAGGACTTGGCGGGCGATCGCGCCGGAGACCACGAGCGGGGCGGTCATGCGGCCGGACAGTTGGCCTCCTCCGCGGAGATCCGTCTTGCCTCCGTATTTCATGACGGCGGTGAAGTCGCCGTGCCCCGGCCTCGGGACGCGGGCATTTTCCGCATACGACTTCGATTGCACGTCTTGGTTGGCGATAATCACTACGATCGGCTCGCCGGTCGCCGTACCCGACCGGAGGCCTTCCGCGAACTCGACGCGATCCTCCTCCTTCCGCTGGGACGTCAGGAGGCTTTGCCCCGGTCGACGGCGGTCGAGCTGCACCTGCACCAACCGCGGATCGATCGGCGTGGCGGCCCGGAGCCCCTCGATCGTGCAGCCCACGAAGGGGCCATGGCTCGTCCCGAAGATCGTCGTCCGGTACCGCGAGCCGAAGGTGTTCATCCGACCACCGCGTGGAGAGCGCCGAGCGCCCGCATGTCATCCAGAAACGACGGATAGGAAACCTGGAAGCACCACGGGTCCGAGAGGTCGAGCGGCCCGCCCGCCGCGAGGCCGGCCACCGCGGCGGCCATCAGCATCCGGTGGTCCCCGCGCGTGTCGATGAAACCGCCATGGAGCCGCTCCGGCCCGTGAACGATGCATCCATCCGCGGTAGGCTCTGTGTGGCCTCCCAACGCCCGCAGCATCGAGACGGTTGCGGCAATCCGATCGGTTTCCTTCAGAGGAAGATGTTCACCGTGGACAAACCGCGTCTCGCCGTCGGCCTGCGTCGCGAGGACGGCCAGGACCGGGAAGAGATCCGGCGTGTCGCCGACGTCGACGGTCTGACCCACGAGGTCGCCGCTCCGCACCCGAACCCGATTCGGCGGCGTGTCGACCCTCGCGCCGAACGAGCGCAACAAGTCCACGATGCGAGAGTCCCCGTCGGAAGAATCCGCGCTCAGTCCTTCGACCGTCACATCCCCGCCGGTGATCGCGGCGGCGACGAGCGGAAACGCCGCGGAGGAAAAGTCACCCGGGATGTCCACATCCGTTGGCGTGTACGACTGTCCGCCCTCGATCCGAACGGTGTTCGCCGTGAGATCCACTTCGACCCCGAAAGCGCGCATCGCGCGTCGCGTCAAGGAGATGTAAGGCTCCGACCGGATGGGCGGAACGACTCGGATTTCGGAGGCATTCGCCGCGAGTGGGCACGCGATCAGAAGGCTCGATAGGAACTGGGAACTGATGAATCCCGGAACGGAAGCCCGTCCACCGCGGATGACCCCCTGCACCTTCACGGGCGGGCGGCCGCCTCCACCGAGGGATTCCGCATGGGCGCCGAGGCGTTCGAGGGCGTCCAGCAACGGGCCCATCGGCCGCTTCCGAAGGCTTGCGTCCCCTGTCAGGAGGGTCGGACCGGGAAACAGCGAGGCGACCCCGCTGAGGAAGCGAAGGGTCGTCCCCGAGTTCCGTGCGTCGATTGGAGCATTGGATGCATGCGGTGGCCCTGCGGAGATTTGCAGTCCATCGCTGGTTCGAGTGATGTCGGCGCCGAACGCACACATTCCTTGGATCGTTGCCTGCGTGTCCTCCGCGAGCAGGGGTCGGTGCAGGTGGCATGGACCTCGGGACAGAGCTGCGAGGACGATCGCGCGGTGCGTGTAGCTCTTCGACGGCGGTGCTTGGATGGAACCGGAGACGCGAGAGGCCATGGACAGATACCTCAAGCGTCCACCTCGCGCGACTCGATGTGGTTCAGCGGGACGACCCGGACCACGGACGCAGGCTCTGCCATCGCATCCCGGACCGGCTCGACCTGGGAAGGCTCCGCGAGCGCGATGATCGTGGGTCCCGTGCCGCTGATGCCCGCGGCGAGGGCGCCCGCCTCCCTGGCGCGGACCGCAGGCGCTTCGCTCACTCCGAGGACCGCCGCATACGCCCCGCTGTTCGCCTCCATCGCCCGAAAGTATTCACCGCGTTCGGCGAGACGAAACGCCGCCTCGACCCGAGGACGAATCGGCCCGAAGTCCAGGCGTTTGAGAGCCGCCTTCCGAATCGTTCGATCGGGGATGTGGACGACGGCTACGACGTCCTCCGAGAATCGGTCTCTCTTGAGGATCCTGCGGGCGTGGTTGTCGGTCAACACGATTCCGCCGAAGAAGGAAGCGCACGCATCGTCGAACGCGCCGGTGAGGGTCACGCCCGCGTCGACGGCCGCGTCCACGCCGATCCGGATCATCTCGAGCGGTTCGATTTCCGCCGCCAACGCCCGGGCGCTCGCGAGCACCACGGCATTCGCGACCGCGGAGCTACTCTTCAGGCCCCGAGAAATCGGGATTTCCGAGTCGACCGAGATCGCGAGGCCGCGCCCGCTCCCACTCCGCTCGAGCGCCCTCCGGGCGGCGCTTACGACCAACTTCGGATCGACGCCATTCACCGCGTCGACCCGCACGCCGAACGGTTCGGGTTGCGTCTCGGCCGTCGCGGTAGCCCGGAGGGCCAAGCCGAATGCGACCCCTCGGCCGGCCGCAATCGCATTCACGATCGTCCCGGCACCGAAGCACGAGGCGCGGCCTTTCATCGGAGCGCCTCCTTCGCGGCCCGCCGCATCGCATCGAAGGGCGACGACTTCCCGGTCCAGAGTTCGAACGCCTTGGCGGCCTGATGCAGCAGCATGTCGAGGCCAGACGTTCCGGGTCGGTTCAGGCGCCTGGCGGCTTGGAGCAGCGGAGTGGCGGTCGGATTGTACACCAGATCGTAGACGAAAGCGGCCTTCGCTATGATCGGCTCGGGTACCGGAAGCCCGGGCGTAACGCCCTTCATCCCGATCGGCGTCGCGTTCACCAGAAGGTCCCAGGGGCCCGCGCGTTGGAGCGTCTCCATCGGGACGACCGCAACGGAATCATCGAACGAGTCCGCGAGGGCCTCCGCGCGGGCGATCGTGCGATTCGTCACTTGGACCGATGCGCCCTCCCGGAGGAGGACGTGGACCACCGCTCGGGCCGCGCCCCCCGCGCCGACGACGAGGGCCGTCCGGTCGCCGACCCGGAGGCCGAGGGCACGCAGGGACACCCGGAACCCGTAGACGTCCGTGTTGTGGCCGACCGTCCAGCCATCCTGGACGACGACTGTGTTGACCGCGCCGAGCCGCTCGGCACCCGCGTCGAGCTCGTCGACGCGTTGCGCGATCGATTCCTTGAGTGGATGGGTCACGTTGAAGCCCCGGATGCGCAGGCGGTCCACCGCCACGAGAAATGGGTCGATCGAATCGGGGGGAATGTCGAAGGGCAGATACACGGCCGGCAGGTTGAGGGCGGCCAGGGCCGTCTCGTGAATCACCGGAGAAAGGGAATGCCCCACCGGATGGCCGACCAGGCCGAGGACGATCGGTTCGCGCCCCCGTAACCGGGCGGCAGTGGCGAGCGGGAGTTGCCCCGGGGCCGCGGCGTTCCCCCACGCCGCATACTGGATCTCCTCGCCAAGCGCGTCGGCGAGGGCGCGTGTGACCATCCCGCTAGCGCCGGTCCCGATCAGGATGATCGGACGAGCCCGATCGGTCTTCGTCCGCGCGAGGTCGATCAGGTGAATCGCGATGTCGAGGTCGTCGACCGGAGCCACGACCTTTGCGATGTCGCCCCGAGCAGCGCACGCCTCGAGGACCTCGGACGTTCGATGGATATCTACAGCCTCGGCGAAGTGGTGGGATACGATGACCTTCGTTCCGCGGTCGTGGGCGACGCGGGCAAGGGCATCGAGTTCCGCGTCATCCTCCTCGAGCTCAAGGTCGACGTACGCGAACCGATGGCCGCAGATTTCTCTCATCACCGCGGAATGCGGCGAACGGCCTCTGCGTTGAGCCCCGCCCTGGCCGGGGGACCGCATCGTCGCGATTGTGTGTTCGCCGAGAGACTTCGCGAGATGACGAATCGTCCCAGGCCCTAAGTCTGCGATTGCATCCAGCCGGAGCTCGACGAGGTCGGCGCCCTTGCCGAGGGCGATCCGAGATTGACGCTCGACCTCCGCCGCGTTTCCGGCGAGGATGACCGCCGCGACCTTGGTCATGTCATCGCTCCGCAATGGTTTCCTGAATCGGCATCCCGAAATGGCGGCCGCCCTCCTCGAGACGGAGGAGAACCACATCGCCCACCTGGAGCTCGCTCACGCCGACCGATCCGGCTTCCGGTGTCACGAAGCGGACCGTTTCCGCGTTCTGGACAATCGTGGAAAAGCGGCGATCGTCGGCCTCGGCCTCGACGAGGAGCAGCGGTCGGCGTTCGATTTTCACCCGACCGACGACCACCGAACGGGCGCGGCCTTCCGAGTCTACCGCGAGGACGTCGTCGCCTGCGCGGAGTTCACTGAGATACTTCGTCGTGCCTCCGGGCAAATAGACATAGGCATGGACGGGTCCCGCGTTCACACGGAATGGCCGGGCGGCCACGTCGCCCGTCTCGATCGTCTCCGAATGGATCAGGAAAAGGCCCGCCGCGGAGTTGCCCACGAGCAGCCCTTCGCCGCGCCGGAGGAGCGAGGCCGTATCGACGCACACACGGTCGCCGAGGCCGATTCCTCGCGTCCCCGTGACTTTCGCCCGCACCAGGCGAACATCCTGTTGAAAGGATTCGAGCAAGGCACGAACGGCCCGAATCTCATTGGGCGCGGAGGTCATCAAGAGAATGCCGTCGGCGCCCACCTCCATCGTCTCGAAGGCGAGCTTCGCTTCCATGACATCATGGACCTCCACGAGCAACCGGGTCCCGCTCCCCTGGAAAAACGCGATCAGGTTCTCGAGCGGGATGACCTTCCACGGTTCCGGCCGGACGACTACGTACTTCGTCGCGCCACGCAGCGCGCGGACCAGGGCCTCGTCCTTCGCCGAGCGGATCGTCGCGAGCCGTCCGACTTCGGCCTCGCCGAGCAAGAACGTGATGCCCTTCAGGAGAATCGGCGAGAAACGCCCGAGCCGCTGGAGTGACGCATCCGGCTTGAGGAGGACAATCTCGTCGAAGCCGACCTCGAGGGCCGTCGAGACGACGGACCGAACGTCATCGGAATCACCGCGGGCAGACGCCCCAATCCACACCACGCGGTCCATGTAGCCTCACCCGCGGTGGACCTCGTCGATCGAGGCTCCATCGAAGACCATGCGGGCGATCGCATGCGTCATGCTCATCGGATCTTTCGACTGGAAGATGTTCCGGCCGATGGAGACGCCCACCGCACCCGCGGCAAGACCTCCCGCGACCATCTCGAGGACGGATCGATCCGAATCGAGCTTTGGGCCGCCCGCGACGACGACCGGGACGGAGCATCCCCGGACGACTTCGCGGAACGTTTCGGCAGAGCCGGTGTACGTCGTCTTGACGAGGTCGGCTCCGAGCTCCGCACCCACGCGGGCTGCGTGCCTCACGATGTCAACGTCGTATGGGTTGCGGATGGCCGGGCCACGGGGGTACATCATCGCAAGGAGCGGGAAGCCGAGGCGATCGCAATCCCTCGCCGCGGTCCCGAGGTCGACCAGCATGCGGTCGTCGTCCTCGCCCCCGAGGTTCACGTGGACGCTCACCGCGTCCGCGCCGTAGGAGACGGCCTCCTCGACCCGCGTCACCGCGACTTTCCGATCGGCCCGCGGGCTCAACGAGGTCGACGCACTAAGATGCAGGATCAGCGCGAGTTTCTCGTCGAAGTAGTCTTTCGCAAAGCGGACGGATCCTTTGTGGAGGACGACCGCCGTCGCGCCGCCCTTCGCGACGTTCGCCACGGCCTTTCGGATATCTTCGAGTCCCGCGAGCGGCCCGGACGAGACGCCGTGGTCCATCGCGGCGATGAGCGCCTTGCCATGGCTGAGGACCCGCCGGATCCGGATCTCCTTTCCAATGGAGGACAATGGCCCCTCCCCCGCATGCTAGCGCGGAGCACGCAGCGGATGAGCCCGTTCTATTTGTTTTCATCGGTCGAAGCCGGACTCACATGCCGGCCAACACTTGGACGAAGGTCCGATCGTCCTTCGTGCCGGAGGGCGTGCTCGCCCACGCGACGACGGCGTGCGGGGATCTCCGGCGAACCTCCTGAAGGATTTCCACCTCGTCTTTGTTTGGTTCCGGAATGGACATCAAGACAATCGCGTGACTAATCTCCTCCGGGATCGAGGTGAACCACGGGGACGCGTACGCCTCTTCCACCGCGACAAAACAGCGGTGCTTCTCCCGGCCCGTGCCCATGCCGAATCGCCATTCCCGGGCTCGCGCCAGGGTCCGCCGCAGCGGCACCACGTCCGGACGGGCGAGGGCGGCTCCCAGTTCCGCCGCCGGCCGGGCCATGATCGCCCCCAATGCCGCGAACGCTTTCGTCAACGGCAGGTCTCGTGCGATCTGGAGGAGCCGATCGTTGCCGAAGGTGACGACACCGTCTGCGCGCTTTTGGAGGAGTCGAAGCTGGGCCTCGGCGAGCTGCCGCCGAATCGGCCCCTCGATCGTGAAGGGCACCGTCGCGAAGGCGATGCTGGTGTCGCCGAGGATCCTCGTGACGCGGCCGACGAGGCTCATGCCCCACCCGCCAAGTTCGCCGCCGAGACCGCCGAGCATCACGACGATGTCTCGATCGAGGAGTGCCGCGGAGATCTCCTTCTCCGCGTCCGTCTCCATGTTCGGCACGGCCTTTTCGTCCATCGAGGCGTATGCCTGCAGCGAGCCGGCGGAGAGGAGGACGCGGGTCGAGATCTCCGCCATCGACGGATGGATGGTATCGTTCACCGCGATGCGAATCGCGTTGGGCGGCGCCGCGACGCGGCGGAGGACACTGCATCCGGCTCCTCCGCAGCCGACGAACGCGACCCGGGCCCGCTCGTCTCCGATGCCCAGCCTCCACGTGTCCGGCACGCCCGCGCATCGGGAGTCCCCGGAGATAAAGGATTGTCATTCACGGATCGATATCTATGCCACGATGGGAATAGAAAAGCCGCGAAGGAAAGCGCGATAAGGCGGCACTCGATGCGGGACACCGTGCCGTCATCCGGCGTCCCACGCTCGACCGATGCCGTGGTCATCGGCGGCGGCTGCATGGGGACCAGCATCGCGTGGCACCTCGCCCGACGGGGCGTGGGGGTCGTCTTGCTGGAGAGGACGCATCTCGCGGCCGGGGCCACGGGACACAGCGGTGCGCTGGTCCGCCAACATTACGAGGCACGGATCGGCATCCGGCTCGCGCGGGAGAGCCTGGCGTTCTTCCAGCGTTTCGAGAAGGAGACCGGCTTCACCTGCGATTTCCGAGCAACGGGCTTCCTCTGCGGGACGCGAGAACGGGATCTCCCCGCGTTCGAGGGACTGGTCGAGTTGCTCCGCGCGGAGGGAGTCCGGGCCGAACGGTTCGCCCCTTCGGAGGCGAAGACGCTGGAGCCGCAACTCGAGGTCTCCGACTACGCCGCCGTTGTCCACGACCCGGACGCGGGATACGCGGACCCGATTGCCACCGCCCACGGCTTCGCCCAAGCGGCCGAGGCCGAAGGGGCGAAGGTCTTCCGAGATCACGAAGTCTCGTCCATCACGACGCGATCGGGATCGGTCGTCGGCGTCAAGATCCGCGGTGCGGGACGCCTCTCCGCCGAGCATGTCATCCTTGCGGCGGGGAATTGGACGCGGGACCTGGCCGCGACCGTGGCCCCTCAGCTGCCGGTGCGATACGTCCGCGGCGAAGTCGCGATCCTGCGACGACCCGTCGACTTTGGCCCACGGCCCAGGATCCATTTCGATTTCTACGGAAACACGTACTCGCGGCCCGAAGGGGAGAAGGACACCCTGGCCGGCTACATGAACACGGACCCGCGGGAGACGATACCGGGGCACGCGTTCACAGAGTCGGTCCCGGCGGCCACGGTCCGCGACTTGCGTACGCGGCTCGCGAAACGATTTCCGCGGATGAAGGATGCGCAACCGCGAGGGGGATGGACAGGTGCCTACGACGTGACGCCGGATTCGTATCCGATCCTCGACCAAATCGGCCCCGACGGCCTGTTTGTCGCCGTCGGCTTCAGCGGTCATGGATTCAAGCTCTCTCCGGCGGTCGGTCGCCTCCTCGCCGAGTATGTCGCCACGGGCAAACGGCCCGAGCCTCTTGCGCCGCTCCGCGCATCCCGCTTCGCGGACAAGCAACCCGTTCGCGCCGATGCGCCGTTCCCGGCCGGACGGCGGCGGATTCCTTAGACGCGTGCCGATGGTTCGACACTTTCGCCGACCGTCTCGTATATATTATAAGTAGCAAGGCGGCCTTGCGCACGCCAGGATGCACGAGATCGTCTGCGTGGGCGATGTCCACGAGGGCCTGAGCTTCGATTTCCGCATTGATCCGGAGACCGGGATCTCGGACCGCGCGTTGGACCTCCACGGGAACTTCGCGAAAGCCGCCCGATGGGCAATCGAGCATCGCGCATCCCTGTTCTGCATCCTCGGCGACCTGTTCGACCGCGCGCATGTCGCCCCGGTGTTCCGGGAGATGGTCCGGAGGGATGTCATTGAGCCCCTCGGCGAGGCCGGCATCGAGGTGTGGATTCTCGCGGGAAACCACGATCAACCGAGACGCGCGGTCCGCTCGACGTCGCTCGACGACTATCGCGGGTACTCGCACGTGACGGTGTTCCGGGAACCGAAGATGGAAACCCGCGACATCGACGGGCGCCGGATCGGGTTCATCCTTATCCCGTACATGCATCCGGAGCAAGTCGTCGAACAGGTGCGGGAAACCTTGGCAAAGGACGTGCCGCGCGAACTGGCGTACGAGGCGGCGCGCCGCACGTGGCAGGAGTGGATCCGCAACCGGGCGCACGACCTGAAGGACGCGGACCTCCGCATCCTCTTCGGGCACTTCGAGTTCCAGGGCGTCCGGTACGCCAGCACCGCGCCGACCGAGGTTGTCCCGAACGATTTCACCTTCACCCCGGACATGATCCCCGATGCAATCGACCTCGTCGTGTTCGGCCACATCCACATGCACCAGACCGTCGGCGGGAAGATCGTGTACGCCGGCGCGCCGGAGCGGATCGACTGGGGGGAACGCCTCGACCCGAAGGGATTCCTCGTCATCCATCCGGAGGGAGGCTGGTCGTTTGTCGAACTCCCGGTCCGACCGATGGACAAGGTCGAGACGGTCGTCGGAATGGGGGATGACGTTACGGAAAAGGTCCTGGCCGCGATCCCGGCACAGGTTGCGGGCCACCTCGTCCGGATCGAGGTCACTCTCCCGGACGAACTTCGGAACCGACTCGACGAGAAGCGCCTCGCGGATCGCCTCCGGGATGCGTTCCACTACGAAGTCAAGTTCATCTCGGCAAGCCGGCAGCGGGTCGTGACGGAGGAATTCACCCTGGACCCCGGTCGCCTCCTGGCGGACTACGTCGACAAGGTCCTCGCCGACCACCCGAAGCGGGAGGCGATCAAGGTCGAGGCCCGCCGGGTGCTCAAGGAGGCCCTCGCGTGAGGGACGATGGGGAGATCGAGGCCACGGCGGTCTCGAACCTGGAGCCCACCCCAGGTCCGGAGGGATTCATCCTCGAGGAAATCGAGATGCGCGGGTTCATGCGATATCTCGAGAAGACGGTTCCACCGCTCCGGTTTCCGGAGAAATACACGGTGATCACAGGCCGCACGGGTGCAGGGAAATCGTCGATCTTGGACGCGATCACGTTTGCCCTGTACGCCAAGACGACACGGACGGACATCCAGAGCGTGAAGCTCGCGGACATCTGCCGGCCGAACGGCTACGTCCGCGTGGCGTTCCGCCAAGGGGACGAGCGCTGGGAAGTCACCCGCGGCTTCACGACGAAGAAGGAATCGTACCTCGAGCTCACACGGGACGGCGAGGCGGTCCAGGGGACGATCCCGGACAAAGAACGGACGATCCGTGACGTGGTCGGCCTCGACTACGACGGATTCCGGAACTCGACCTTCGTCCGCCAGGAGGAGATGAAGGAGCTGGGTGCCGCGAGCGGGGCGCAACGACTCGCGGTGTTCCAGAAGCTCTTCCGTCTCGAGATCTTCGAACAGGCCTTGGAGCGGGCGAAGGAACGATTCACCTCCCTGAAGGGGGACATCCAGGCGAAGGACGCCGAGATCGCCGCGCGGGAGGAGGCGCTCGGTCGCCTCCCAGCATTGCAAGAACAACTCGGAGGTTTGGATCAAGAGCGCAAAGAGCGAGGAGCGCGCGTCGCGCAACTCCAGGCCACCCTCGAAACCGGCTCGCGGGAGATGAAGGATCTCGAGGCGAAGCACGAGCGGTGGGTGCGGTCTTCGGCCGCCCTCGAGGATCGTACGGCGCGGCTGAAAGCCTTGGAGGCCCGCGAGGCAGAAGTCCGAGACCAGGGTCAGATCGCCGCCAAACTCGAACCGGAACGAGCCGCCCTCGAGAAAGAGATCGAAGACCTCGATCGCCTCAGGGAAGAACGGGACCGGTTGAAGGAGACGAAGGCGGACCACCAGCAGCGCGAGACGGCCGCGCGCGCAGCGGGACGGGAGTTCGACCTCGCGAAGCACGAGCACGAGAAGCGACGCGATGAGACCAAGAACCGGATCGACGAGCTTCATCGCAAGATCGCCTCGCTCCGGACCGACATCGATCGGGAGACCGCGTTCAGCTCCCTCCGAGACGAAGGACGACTCGAAGAGCGCGTGACGCGAATCGCGCGGGAACTGGAATGGCTCGCCGACCGGGCCGACCTGGTCCGGGAGCTCAGCGAGGAACAGGCACGCGCGGAGAAGGCCCTCTCCCGGGTCCACGAGAAGGTCGCCTCGATCGATCAGGACTCGTTCGTCCTCACAGAATACAAGCGGCAGCTCGAGCAGCTGAAAGACGACCTTCGACGGGAGGCGGACGACAGCCATCGGCTCCTTCAGCCTCTCGACGATGCGAAGATCGAGGCGTTGCGCCAACTCGACGCGGTTCCTTTCACGGAGACCGACGAGAAGCGACTGGAACTCGTGAGCGGGTCAGTCGTGGAAAAGGCCGGGAAGCGGAAGCGGCTCGACGAACTCTCGGTCCTCTTGCGGCAAGTCGGCGAGGCGAGCGCGCGGCTCGCGGACCTCGCGGTGCAACGGAACTCGCTCGAGGCCGAGCGAACGACCCTCGAAGCGGAACTTGCGGGACTCCGATCGTCGGAGGAGACATTCGGTGGCGCGAAGGCGAGGATCGAGACCTTGCAGGGAGAACTCGATTCGGAGCGGAAGGCGTGGCACCTCCTCGAGGGGCAGGCCACGACGCTGCGGGAACAGATTGCGGGTCTCGAAGCCGACGCGAAGAAACTGAAGGACTCGCAGCGGCAACGAGAGGCGCTCCGCGGGGAACTCGAGATCTACGATGTCCTCGTGAACCGCGTGTTCCACAAGCGGGGCGTCGTGATGTACGCGGTCGATCAGCTCCTGCCGGAACTCGAGATCGAGGCGTCGAAGAACCTGTCCGAGCTCACGGACGGCCGGTTCGGTCGAATCCGCCTGGAGACGTACGAGGAGGGCCGGGGCCACGGAATCCGCATCCTCGTCCAAGGCGTCGACGGACAGTGGCACGACGTCGCAGAATTCAGCGGCGGGGAGAAGACGCAGATCAACGCCGCCCTTCGATTCGCGATCGCCCGGGAACTCGCGTCGATGCCGCAGATCGGCCGCACGTTCGGTCGCATGAAGACGCTGTTCATCGACGAAGGGGACCTCGGCTCCCTCGACACGGAGATCTCGCGGGAACTCTTCGTCCAGAAGTTGCTGCGGATGGGGGAGGTCTTCGAAAAGGTGATCCTGATCACGCACCTCGCCGAGATCGCCGAGCGGTTCCCGGGTCGGATCCGGGTGACGATGACCCCGAACCAGGAGTCTCGTGCGGAAGTCCTTTCCTGATCGGCAATGGAGATGCGGGTGGCCACCATAGATTCGTTCGGTCAGATAGTAGTGCGTCGGATGCCTCAGGACCGATGGGGACGGTCCTCCGGGAACCGGAAAGATTGACTCGGCAACGGAGGACCGCCGGCCAGTCTCCTCGGGTCCGTCCATAGTCTCCGGAGCTCGCCGTAGGTGCCGGAGGAAAGGTTGACCATTTCTCTTCGGGTTACTCGGTCCGGGGTAGGCATCTCCTTTCGTCTCGGCCTTGATCTCACCTACCCCTCCCTTTGTTGCCGCGAGCCCGAACCGGTTCGTGCGTAGTTTTGCAGGGGTGTTCGGCATCCTTATATCCCGTCCCGCGCCCTCTTTGGCGCTTGAGGGTTGCCCTCTGGTCCGAAGGGATGAGTCGGGAGACGCTCCGGACCCGAAGCGCCCGCGCGTCAGCTACGTCGACGACATGCAACGGGAACTCGAGCTGCTCGTGAAGCATCACCGGGACGTGCCGCTCCCACTGGAGCAGGTCCCGGATTTCCACACCTTCCGAACCGCCGACCCCGCGAAGGATATGATCGCGGTCGACGGCTCGTATTCGTTCCTGCTCAACCTCTCGAGCTGGTGGCTCGCCCTGATCTCGGTCGGCCTGTTGCGCTATGCCTTCGACGGGACGGCTTTCCGGAGGAAGAACTGGCGGCTCGTGCAGCGCATGGTCGGGGTGTCGACGTTCGCCGAGTTCGTCGCGACCCAGGACGAACTTCATCGGTCCCTCTTCGAGTTCACGAAAGACCGGCGCGAGGAACAGCCGCGGGACATGGTCAACGAATACCGCCGGCTGATCGAGGGCCAGACGGCCATCAACTTCGCGGACGACCTCGAGGGGTGCATCGTCGCGGTCGATGGCACGCTGTCGGAATTCCCGAAACAGTTCTCCGTGATGGAACGACTCGCCGAAGTGTGCGAGAAACGCGGGCACCTGCTCGTCGGGATCTCGAAAGACAGCCAGCTCCACGCCTTCGGACACGTCCTGACGGACGAGGAGCTGATGGCCCGATGTCAGGACCGGCTGCCTCCCGACGCCCTCGCGTATGCTCGTGCCCCGAAGGCCGCGGAGACGGAGAAGGAGGGTCTCCTGTACGGCGACATCTATTATGCCCGATTGCATCCACGGGCGAGGAAGTGGTTCCGGGTGGACCTCGGGACGTTCCGCGACCGGCCGGACGAGGCGTTCGGACAACTCTCCGCCTACGGTAAGAGCCTCGTGTCCGTCGGCTATCCCTGGCCCCTCATCGAGGCGCACCGCATGGCGGTCACGGTCCGCCAGCTGAAGCCGGTGTACCAGGAGACCGTGATGAAGATGGCACTTCGGATGGGACTCGACGTGCGCACGATCCTGGACGGGCTCACGCAGGTCGAGGGGCGAAAGCGGAGCGCATTCCACGAGTACCTCGACAAGGTCGCGAGGGACCTGCGATGAAGATTGGCGAGATCGTCGCCGCGTCCGTAATCGACGGCCTCGTCGCGAAGCTCCAGCTCGGGAACCCCGAGGAACTGAAGATCGCGTTCCCGGTCATCGTCGAGGGCGCCCGGTACGATTTCTATTGCCTGGTCGAGGACGTCCTGAACGAAGAGAGCGACATTGCAGACCAGCTCGCGGGCTCGACGATCGCCGACGTGATTGTGCCCCGCCCGGAGACGCACGAGGGATACGGCGGCCCAATCTTCTACAGCAAGGCGAAGCTCCGGATGATCCAGCTCGTGGATCGGGAGACGAAGAAGCTCAGCGAACCCCAGACGATCCCGCCGTACTTCTCCGCGTGCCGACATGCGACGCGGGACGACGTGGAGCGGATCTACGAAGTCACGGACACCTCGGCGACGCTCGGCACGATCACCGGCGTCGAACCGTTCCATGTCCAGCTCGACATGAAGAAGCTCGTTGAGAAACCGTTCGCGATCTTCGGGCGGACCGGGACGGGCAAATCGATTCTGAACAAGCTCGTGTGCGCCGGCATCCTGTCGAAAGACGTCGGATCCGTCCTCATCTTCGACATGCACGGCGAGTACGGCGTGTTCAGCGCGACCGACAAGACGGAGGGCCTGAAGTACTTCTTCCCCGGGAAGGTGGACATCCTCTCCCTCGATCCGAAGAACAAAGAGGCACGGCCGTTCGTCCTCGACCCGCGGGAGATCACCCCGGAGGACCTCATCGTCGCCCTCCAAGACCTCACGTCGCCGATGGTCGACACCCTCTACGAAATCGCGAAAGGACGCGCGGGCCGCGATCTGATCTCGACGGTGAAGGACGCATCGATGGAGGTCCTCGGATCGGAACGGACCCATGAGATGTCGCTCCAGGGTCTCAAGCGTCGGATCGGACGACTCGACCGTCTCCCATTCCTGAAAGAGACGAAAGAAGGCAAGGATTCGTTCAACCAGATCCTCGCGGCGATCCGGGAGAGCAAGAGCGTCGTCCTCGATTTCGGGGACTTCGGGACGGACCAGATGGTGTACCTCTTCGTCGCGAACATTCTCTCCCGTCGGCTGTTCGACCTGTACACCGAGAGGAACGAGGACTTTCCGCGGCTCGTCCTCTTCCTCGAGGAGGCCCACAAGTTCCTGAGTCCCGAAATCGCGCCGTACGCGCACACGTTCAGCCGCCTCGCTCGCGAGACGCGGAAGTTCAATCTCATCCTGGCCCTCATCGACCAGCGACCGTCCCGCATCTCGGACGAGGTGCGCAGTCAGCTCGCGAACCGCCTCGTGATGTCCCTCAAGGAGCCGTCGGACGTCGAGGCGGCCCTCGCCGGAGTCCCGGACAAGAAGATGTGGGAGAATATCATCGCGAAGCTCCCCTTGCGGACGGTTGCCGTCATCGGCGACGCGATCCGCATCCCCACGGTCATCGACGTTCTCAGTTACGACGACCTGAACGTCCGCGAGCACATCCTCGGCGCCGGCATCTTCGATGAAGGTGCCGTCCAGGAGATCGCCAAGCACGCGGACGATGTCTTCGGGCGCGGATAATCGAAGGCCTCCGACGAGATCGGAGAACGCCCGCGCTGTCTTTTTATAGAGGGAGCCGAATCGACACGCGATGGCGCTCCCCTCGATCATCAGCTCACCGGAGATCCGATATCTCCTCGCGGGGATCCTCATCCTGACGGGGCTCGCCCTCGCATTCTGGGGCCACGGTCTGTGGGCGACTGTGATGTCCATGATCGGTGCCCTACTCGGCGCCGTGGTCGGCTACCTCTTCGGCGCCGCGCTGGGCGGCGATCTCGCCGGGCTCATCCTGGCGATCGTCGGCGCGGTGATCGGCAGCATCTTGTTCACGAAACTCGTGAAAGTGGCCCTGGCGTTCCTCGTCGGCCTCCTGGCCGGCGCGGCGGTGTACGGAGTCCTCGGCGGCCGGGCCCAGTTCACGGCGGGGCAGTTGGACGCGCCCCTGATCGCGGCGATCCTCGTGCTCATCGTCGTCTTCGGCATCTCGTACTATTACATCGACGATATTATCGGGATTATCACCGCAGCGATCGGTGGACTGCTCCTCGCGCTCGGCCTGTACCTCTTGCAGGTGGTCTCGACGCTCACCGCGGCCCTGGCGGGTCTCGGGGTGTTCGTCCTGGGAGCGTTCTTGCAGACGGCCGCGCTCCGCCGGAAGCGTCGGGCCCGTGCGGCCACGGCCGCCGCGGCGAGTCCGCCGCCTCCACCGTCGAGTTAGGGCTCGGGTCCAATTCAACCTTAAACAAGGTTAACCGCGAGGTTCATCCCTGGGCGCTCGCGTGGTCCCTGTCGAATGAAGGTCCGCGTGAATCGCAAGACGCCGTTCCCGCGAGACGCCGTCTTCGCATGGTGGACGGACTTCCGCTCGGACGACCACCAGCATCCCGGCTCCCCCGCCACCAGCACACGCACCGTCCTGCTGCGGAACGGGAATGACATCTGGTTGCGGGACCGTGCGACGCGTCCGATGCGGGTCACGATCGATGAGCATGTGATCCTCAATCCCCCGCTCGGGTACGCGGTCGAGGCGCGCTATCCCGCGGCGGATGTCCGGTACACGTACCGCTTCGACGCGGAAGGCGCCGGCACCCGAGTGACTCTCGACGCGGACGTGCGACCGAGGCACATCGGTTGGATCCTGATCCCGCTCGCGGCGGCGTGGTGGCGGCGGTACACGGAGCGGGACCTCGACTTCCATCTCGAAGCGATGCGGCGCGACCTGAGCGGGTAAGGCACTTTCACCGACCTCCCCTCCGCCCCCGACTTTATATCGCCATCGCCATCGCCATCGAATCGCGGGGAGGATTCCATCGCCCTGGCCGCGGAAGCCATCGTCGTCCCGGAGGTCCGCGTCGAGACGCGTCCGGCCCTCACGACCCTCGTGCCCACCCTCGACCGAATCCTCGGGCCCTTCGAGGCGGGCAAGATCACGCTGATCGACAGCGGCTCCGACTTCGTATATCACCTGACGACCTTGCTGTCCGTGCGCGCGGTCATGGAGGGCCACGAGGTCGTCTTCCTCGACGGCGGGAACTCGGTGGACCCGCACGGCATGGTCGCCCTCGGAAAGCGGGCCGCGATGACGCGCGAGGAGATCCTGCCGCGGGTCCATGTGGCCCGGGCGTTCACGTGCCACCAGATGACCACGTTAATATTAGATATGCTGGATAAAAAGATCGAGGAGACCCGCGCCGGCCTCGTCGTGCTGGCGTGTCTGCCGACGATGTTCCTCGATGAGGACGTCGAGGTGGGCGAGGCGCACCAGCTGTTCCAGCGGTCCATGCGGGCGATCCGCCAGACGGTCGGGGAGCGGGAAGTCGTCGGCCTGGTGACGAACGCGGGCCTGGCGAAGCTCCATCGCCGCAAGTCGATTCGGCGCCAGTTGTACGAGGGCGCGGACCGCGTGATCCGCATCGCCCACGGGAAAGGGGGCGTCCTCATCCACCGGCTCGACACCGGGATGTCGGAATGGTACGCCGCGGTGCCGCCGGACCAGACGACGATGGACGATTTCGCGATCGCGACCCCGCGCATCCCGGCGTTCGGCGTGGCGGGCGGATCCCGCGAAA
>WNGH01000782.1_pt1 | contig 28279 bp, 23 predicted proteins | sample 5400631 | NCBI WGS metagenome assembly WNGH01 (sample SAMN13153373, study PRJNA577476) | soil metagenome | isolation source: 115 cm soil or saprolite under Garry oak tree replicate 1 | place: USA:California | collected 2016-06-15
CCGTCTGCACGAGCTGGATGATCAGCTCAGTCTGCGTCTTGACGGTGGGGACCAGGTGCCGAGGGCCGAGGAACATGTCCGCCTGGTAGTGGCCGGGCAGCTGCCCCCTGAAGTAGCCGACGAGTTCCGGCGCGACCGGGCCCGGATACGCCTCGACCAGCGCTGGAGACTGGCTGTCGGCCCGGAGGTCCGCTGGCAGCGACACTGTCTGCTCGATCGCGCCGCCGGCGCCGAGGGCCTCATCGAGGCACCGCGCCATGTACGGCGAGCATGGCTTCTTGCTGTTGAGGACCTTGGACAGGTAGCTCGCGTCGTACCCTGCGGCATCGGCGAGCCTGCGCAGCGACATGCCACGCTCTGTCATGAACCGCCGTACCTCAGCGGTGAAGTCCGCCATTCGCGTGTGCCAATCGCGCCGGGAAGGTGTGGACCTGTGGACCATTGTTAAGGACACCCCGGTCCACTACTTCTACATTACGCCCGGTGCGCGGTTGACTGCCGGTATCCGCGCAGGCACACGCGATCAGGAGGCATCCCGCATGGAACGGGCGGCAGGGAGGGACGGTGCCGGGGGCCGGCATCAGGCAGCGGGCGGCCTGCCCGCGCGGCCGACGGCGGGGGCCGCGCGGGCCAGGGCGCACCTGGAGTACCTGGGAGCGCACCGCGCACCTGGGACGGAGGGGCCACGCTGGATCACTGACCGGGCCATCTTGCGCCGTGTCCGTGACGCCCTGGCATCCGGAGGCCAGCGGTGAGCGGCGGGACGCCGTATCCCGGCGGGCAGCCGGACGAGCTGCACGAGCTCAGGTTCCACTGGGGGTCGGCGTACGAAATCGAAGCCGACGACGACAGGTACACCGCACGGCGCAGAGACAGGACCGGCGCCACCCTGACCGATCCCTTCCCCGAGGGGCTTCGGCTGCGGATCCAGGCGGACTACGCGGCGATGCCGGTGTCCAGGGACCTGCCGTGAACGGGCCGGGAACGCCCCCGGCGCTCCGGGGCGCGATCCGGGCGTGCCTGGCTTGCGGGACGGCGGACCCGCCGCCGGACATGACCTGCACGCTGGGACGGGACCACCGGGTCGGTGCCGCATCCGGGTGCCCGGCGTGCCTGCGGCTGACGGCCGCGTGCGCCGCTCGGCCATGCTCAGCGAGGAGGACGCGGTGAGGTTCCGCGAGGACAGGCCGGAGGACCTGCAGAAGGCCCGGGCCGCGGTGACGGAATGGCGGCAGGAGCCCGAGCAGCCGGACGTGATCACGGCCGTGCACGCCGACGTTACCCAAGCCGCCGACGTGGCGGCGCTCGTGGCCGAAGCGACCGATCGTCACGGACGACTCGACATCCTGTGCAACGTCGTGGGCATCGCCGGCATCGCCCAGGCCGCGATCCCCGACATCGTCGAGGCAGAGTACGACCAGCTCATGGACATCAACCTCAAGAGCGTCTTTCTCGGCATGAAGCATGCGATACCCGCCATGGTCAGAAGCGGCGGAGGCTCGATCGTCAACTGGTCGTCGGTGGGCGGGCTGGTGTCCTCCGAGCACACCGGCGCGTACGGCGCGTCCAAGGCCGGCATCTTGTCCATGACCCGCACCGCGTCCCGCGAGTGGGGCCGGGCCAACATCCGGGTGAACGCGATCTGTCCCGGGTTCATCTACCCGACCGGAATGACCCTCATGGGCGAGGAGAAGTTTCCCGAGGCGTTCAAGAGCGCATCGTCGAAGTCCGCACTCGGCCGGCCCGGCCACCCCGACGAGGTGGCGGCCGTCGCCGCGTTCCTCGCTTCCGACGACGCGTCCTACCTGACCGGCTCCTACCTCGTCGTGGACGGCGGCTGGACCGCCGGCGGCTGAGCCGCCTGCTGTGACGGCGGGTTCCCCGCGTCAGGACTCTATGCCCAGGTACCGCTGGTAGATCTGGTCCGGGTCGAGCTCGCTGGCCTGCCCTGTGTGGATGACCTCACCCCGGCTGAGGACGTAGACCGTGCTGGCGAGGGCGAGCGCGCGCTGCACGTACTGTTCGACGATGACGAGCGAGATCCCTCGGGCTGCGAATCGCGCCAGAACCTCGTAGATCCGGTCAACGATGCGCGGCGCGAGACCGAGACTCGGCTCGTCGACGAGGATGACCTTCGGGTTGGTGAGACAGGCCCTCGACAGCGCCAGCATCTGCTGCTCGCCGCCGGACAGGCTGCCGACGGTCTGGCCGAGGCGCTTGGCCAGAATCGGGAACAGCTCGGTGACGTCGGCCAGTGACTGCTTCAGGTCGACCTCGCGCGCCTGCACGGTGAGGTTCTCGGCGACGGTGAGCGACCGGAAGATGCCGCGGCCTTCGGGCAGATGACACACGCCACGCCGGCTGTACCGGTGGGGAGCGTTGCCCGTGACGTCGTGGCCGTCGAGCGCGATGCGGCCGGATCGCGGCTTGACGAACCCGCTGGCAATGCGCAGCAGCGTGGTCTTGCCCGCTCCGTTCGGACCCAGCAGCGCGACGACCTCGCCGTCGCCGACGGTGAAGTCGACGCTCCGGAGCACGGTCGTGTCGCCGTAGCCGGCGGTGACGGAATCAAGAGTCAGCATCGGCCTACTCGCGTGTCGTGAGGGGCCGGCGGGCATCTGCCTCGACCGGCCGGGTCTCGGGGTCCGGCTCGCCGGCGTCCGGGGTACGCTCCGAGCCGCCCAGGTAGGCGGCGCGTACCTGGGCTGAGTTCTGCATCTCCCCGGCCGTCCCTTCGAAGATCAGCTGCCCGAACTCCAGCACGTATACGTAGTCGCAGACCTCCCGCACGAGGGTCATGTCGTGCTCCACGAGCAGGATCCCGCACCCGCGTTCGCGAGCCACGGTCCGCAGTACCTGACCGAACTGCTCCGTCTCGTGGCCATCGAGCCCGGACGAAGGCTCGTCAAGCAGGAGCATGTCGAACGGTCCGGCCAGCGCGCGGGCCAGCTCGACCAGGCGCCGCTGTCCGATCGGCAGCACGCCCACGTGGGCGCCGGAAATCCGCGCGGTGCCAGTCAGCTCGAGGGCCTCGTCGACGACGGATGAGATGAGCCGGTTGGAATGACGCGAGCCGAAGATCTGGGCCAGCGGGTTCGCCCCGGCCATGGACGCCTCGCGGCCCATGGCGACGTTCTGCCGTACCGTGAGGCTGCTGAACAGCTGGGTCCGCTGAAAGGTCCGGCCGAGGCCTTGCCGAGCCCGGCGCGGCGGCCCCTCCCGCGTGACGTCGATGTCATGCAGCACGATCTGCCCGGAACTCGCTCGGACGAGGCCGCTGCAGGCGTCGAACGTCGTGGTCTTGCCCGCGCCGTTCGGCCCGATCAAGCCGGTGATCTTGCCCACCGCGGCCTCGAGGCTGACCCCGTTGACCGCATGGACGCCGCCGAAGCGAACGGACAGGTCCCGCACGACCAGCCCCTGCCTGGCCGGCGCGCCGGGCGCGCCGCGTGCCTGCGCGACGACGGCCGCGGGCGCGGCGGCCCGCGGTTGATCCGTTGTCGGGGCGATGGCGGGCGCAGGCCTGCGACCGCCCAGCCGGTCGAGGAAACGCCGGACGGACTCGGGAGTCGTGCCGTTCCCGGCGGTCAGGGCGGCGGTCGCAGCACCGAGCCCGAAGATCAGGTTGAGCACGCTCGTCGTGGTCGCGCTGGTGATGTAGGCCGGAATCACCGAGTAGCCGACCGCGGCGATCACGGCGTACCAGGGGTCGCCGACCGTGACGATCACGACCAGGACGACAAGCGTCAGTGAGTTGAACGACGGGAAGTAGGTGCCGCTGCCGACGTGGAACAGCATCGCTTCGAGCGCGCCTGCCATCGCGGCGATGGCCGAGGCGATGCAGAACACGATCACCTTGAGCACGCTCGACGTGGTTCCGTGCGTCTCCAGGGCCAGCGGCGAGTCGGCCAGCGCCTCAAGCAGCCGGCCCAGCCGCGCGCGATTGACGATGGTAAGCGTGACCACGACCAAGACGGTGATGATCAGGAGCAGGTAGTAGAAACCCGTGTCGGTCGACAGGTTCCACCCTCCGATCGAGACCGCCGGCCGCGGGGAATCGAGCCCGAGCGTGGACGACCCGAACATGAAGCTGCGGGTGTAGAAGGCCTGCTCCTCCAGGATGCCGAATCCCAGCGTCGCCAGCGCGAGGAACACGCCGGACACCCGGACGGCCGGTATCGCGATGAGGGCACCGGCCGGCACCGCGACGAGCGACGCGAGCACGAGCGCAAGCAGCCAGGGAAGATGGTCGTTGCCCGCGAAGTGTCCGAACGCCGCCGCCCCGACCGCGGCAAACGCCAGCTGGCAGAGCGAGATCTGCCCCGAGCGGCGCACGAGCAGGCCCAGGGAAAGGAACAGGATCATGTTGATCAGGGCCAGGGACCACACGCTCACCTTGCCGGCCTGAATGACCGGCACGACCGCGAGCAGGCCGATGGCGATCGCACCCGCCGCCAAGCGGATCCGCGGCGGAGCGTGGTACGTGTGGCGGACCTGCATTGCCGCCGCGAACCTCCGCTGCACCAGCAAGCGCCGGGGCAGGACGATCAGCACCACGAACAGCACGATGAACGGCAGCGCCGGGGGCAAACCACCGACCCATGTAATCGTCGCCGAGTACTTGTCGACGAGCGCGCTGGCCACGCCGACCACCAGGCCGCCAGCGAAGGTGAGCGGCAGATTGGTGAAGTAGCCGATGGCCGCCGCGCCGAACGCAGCGAAGACCGCGGTGGTGAGGGTCGCGCCGTCGAGCAACAGCGAGGGCGCGAGGAACAGGCCGGCCACTCCGGCGAACACGCTGCCGATGACCCAGGCCCGGCGGCGGACCAGCACCGGGTCGTCCCCGCTCATTGAGACCAGGTCGGCGTTGTCGACCACGCCCCGCATGACGATGCCCGACCGGACCGACCGGAAGAACCAGTAGAGCGCGGCGGCGGCCACCGCCGAGAAGAGGAACAGGATGATCTGCTCCCAGGTGACGTTCACGCCCAGCATCCGCACGGTGGACTGCGGCAGGAAGTCCGGGAAGGTCGGCGGGTTGGTCGGGTACCACAGCGACCCGAGGCTCTCGACGATCAAGATGAGGCCGACCGTCGCGACTACCTTGATCGTCTCGTCGGCACCGCCCAGCGTCCGGGCCATCAACTCCAGGAGCAGCCCCAGGATCGGGGCGAACACTCCAAGCGAGATCGCCGCCGAGGCACCCCAGGGCAGTCCGCGGGAGTTGAGGAAGTAGAAGCAGAACGCCACGAGCGCCGCGATCGCCCCGTAGCCGAAGTTGAAGATGCCTGATGTCTTGTAGGTGAGCACCAGGCCGATGCCGGCCAGGCCGTACACCGCACCGGTCGCCAGCCCGATAACGATGAAGGGAAGGAATTCCTGCACTAGACGCCTCCCTTGGCTCTTCGCCCCTGCCTTCTGCGCCCGCCTGTATCGCCGGTCCTGGCAGCCAGCTCCGTGAGCGCTCGCCCGGGAAGCAGGTGTGCCTGAGTTGTGAGCTAATTTAGTAAATAACTACTCACTCTGCAACGGTCGCGGCACGCTCAGCCGGGGCTGCACTTCCCCGGCGGCGAGCGTCACCACCTCGAGCGTGTTCTCGGGCGTGGCCGGCGAGATGATGAAGTGCCGGACTCCGGCGTCCACGTACTCCTGCAGCCGGGCCGCCACCTCCTCCGGCGTGCCGGCGGGGGCAATGCGATCGAGCATGCTCGCAGGCTTGTCCCCGTATGCACCGCCGAGGAACCGGGCGACGTCGTCGCGGGCCCGATCACCGTCCGGTCGCACCGAGCAGTACAGATACATCATCCACTCGAAGTCGCGGAGGTCCCGGCCGGCCGACCGCGCCTCGTCCTCGATGACCTGCACCGACCGGGCGTAGGCGGTCGGTGACATGAGGTAGGGCATCCAGCCGTCTCCCAGGCGAGCCGCACGCCGCATCGCCGGAGGCTTGCGCCCGGAGACCAGCAGCGGCGGACCGCCGGGCCGCATTCCCGGCGCACCTGCCTCCGGGGGCCGGACCGGCCGTAGCTCGACGCCGGAGAACTGGAAGAACTCGCCGTCGTGGCTGGCCGGGCCGCCCTGCCACAGTGCGCGCAGGATTTCCATTGCCTCGTCGGTGCGGCGACCGCGCTCGCCTACCGGCACGCCCACGGCCTCGAACTCGTGGCGGAACTCTCCGCCGACGCCGAGGCCGACAGAAACCCGGCCGCCAGAGCGCGCATCGAGGTCGGCGAGTTGCTTGGCCACGATCACCGGGTGGTACAGCGGCAGCAGCAGGATCGAGGTGCCCACGCGAACGCGCTCGGTCCAGGCGGTCAGCAGCGACAGCCGGGTGATCGCCTCACCCGTGGCCGTCGGCGGGAGGAGATGCCCGCCCTGCCAGATCGATTCGATCGGGAGGCGCTCGGCCGCGGTCAGCCAGGCTCGCTCCGGCTCCGGCAGCGCCGCGGCCCCGAACGTGATGCGATCGGCTGGCAAGCCGCCTCCTTCGCGCGTTGCGACCCGTCGCCGTCCGGGCATCTAAAGATAGCAAAGGCTCACTCCGTTCTGCGAGAATAGTGAGCGAACGCTTTCTTCGCGGCCGAACGTGAACAGGGGGCTCAATGGCAGGGCCACTCGCCGGACTTCGAGTCGTAGAACTGCAGGGCCGTGGGCCGGGTCCGTTCGGCGTCATGGTCCTCGCTGATCTCGGCGCGGAGGTGGTTCGCATAGACCGGCCCGATGAGACGTCCCCCGGTGACGGCGAGACCAGCGAGGAGCGCATGATCAGCGGTCACCGCCGGATCGACCTCGTCTCCCGCGGGCGGCGATCGGTCGCGATCGACCTCAAGCAACCCGACGGCCTGGCCGCGGCGCTTCGCCTGATCGACCGAGCCGACGTCCTGGTCGAAGGCTACCGGCCGGGGGTCGCCGAACGGCTCGGCGTGGGGCCCGAGGTCTGTCTTGGCCGCAACCAGCGCCTGGTCTACGCCCGTATCACGGGCTGGGGACAGGAGGGGCCGTACGCCCAGGTGCCCGGGCACGACATCAACTACGTAGCCCTCTCCGGAGCACTCGACCCGTTGCGTCGGGGCGACGCGCCGCCGGCTCCCCCGCTCAACCTGCTGGGCGACTACGGCGGCGGTGGGATGCTGCTGGTGATCGGCATCCTCAGCGCGCTCTTCGAGCGCTTCCACTCCGGGGCGGGCCAGGTTGTCGATACCGCGATGATCGACGGCGTGGCGCTGCTGAGCACCCTCTTCCACGGACTGCGCGCCGAGGGCCTGTGGTCCGACGTCCCCGGCACCAACATCCTCGACCTCGGGTCGCCGTTCTACAACGTCTACGAGACCGCCGACGGCCGCTACGTGACGATCGGATGTGGCGAGCCGAAGTTCTATGCGACACTGCTGGAGAAATTGGGGCTCGGCAGCGAACTCCTGCACCAGCAAGGTGATTCGGCCAGCTGGGCGGCCGGTCAGGCTCGGCTGGCGGAAGTGTTCAAGAGCAAGCGGTTCGACGAATGGCGCGAGCTGCTGGAAGGCACCCAGACCTGCTTCGCCCCGGTCCTGACCTTCGCCGAGGCGCCGGCCCACCCGCATAACGTCGAGCGCGCGACGTTCGTGGAGGTCGACGGCGTGGTGCAGCCCGCTCCCGCTCCGCGATTCAGCCGCACTCCCGCCGGGCCGCCCCGGCGGCCCGCGGCCGCGAGCGACAGCGCAGAGGTGCTGCTCAGCTGGGGCGGATCGTCATCTCCGGCAGCAGCCGGTTTACCTGGGCGGGCCGGACCCGGCCGGCACGGTGCCCGACGCCGCGAGGGCCCGCCGCTGCCCGGGGTCGACGCCCAGCGACTCCAGCATCTCCGTGGTGTGCTCCCCCAGCCCGGGAATGCCCGCCCAGGCCCCGGGCAGCGGTACCGGGCCGAGCCACGGGGGGAAGCGCGGCTGCTCGACCCGGCCCCGGTCGCCCCAGTGATGCGTGACGACCCGGCCCAGCTCCCGGTTGACCGGATCGTCGAGGAACCGGGCCGCGAACTCGGTGCGGTCGACCTCGTCGACCGGCTCGACCGGCACGCCGGCCCCGCGCAGCTCGCGCACCCATACCGCGGTGTCCTTCGTGCGAAACACCGCCTCGAGAACCAGCTCCTCCGGTTGCGGACCGGCCAGCTCCGTGCGCAGGGGCGGTGGCGACGCAGGCAGATCTTCGCCCGCCACGACGTCACGCAGCCGGGCCCACGTCGCGGCATCGGGCACGGCGAGGGCGAACCACTCCTCGTCCCCGCCCTGATAGAGGCGGTAGGCGGCCCCGTATCCGGTCTGCTTGGCGTCGAGCACCGGTCCGCCCACCACCCGGTCGCCGGCCAGGAACGCGCCGGATTTCAGCGTCATGGCGGCTCCGAGCAGGCTGCTGGCCACCGACTGCCCGCCCCCGCCGCGGCGCCGTGCGTACAGGGCGGCGATTATCCCGCAGGCGGAGACCCATCCGCCGGTGACGTCCACGGCGCCCCAGACGAGAAAGGTCGGTGGCTGCCCGGCTCCGCCCTGGGCGGCCTCGATGCCGGCCAGCGCCTGCATCAGCTGGTCGTTGGCCGGCAACAGGGCGCGCGGACCGCGGTCACCGAACCCGCTGGCAAAGCTGTAGACGACCCCGGGGTTCGCCGCCCGGACCGTGGCCTCGTCGTACCCGAGGCGCTCGGCCAGCCCGACCCGCGAGTTGTGGTGCACCACGTCGGCCCAGCCGAACAGCCGGCTCAGCACCGCCGGCGCGCCGGCGGACTTCAGGTCGATGGCCATCGCCCGCTTGCCGCGCTGCCCGGCGGCGAACATCGGCTCCATGGTGCGGTGGACGTCGCCGGCGAGCGGTTCGACCTTGACCACGTCGGCGCCGAGCTCGGCGAGGATCAGCGGCCCGACCGGCCCGGCCAGATAGGCCGACAGGTCGACGACCCGGACGTCGGACAGCGGCCCGCGCTCACGAGCCGGGGCCGCCAGATTGAGTGATCGCCCGGTGCCCCCGCCCGAGGCGAGCGGCGTCACCGTCACCACCGGACCGAGCCGGGTCATCGGCCCGTCCTCGCCGGACTCGCCGTCGACGCTCAGGCCGACCTCGCGCAGATGCGGGTCCCGCAACGCCTCGCCTGGGCGCCAGGCCGGCTCGCATCGGAAATTGTGACCGGCCAGGTCGGCGATCCACCAGTCGCGGTCCTGGGTGCCGAACTTCTCGGCCCACCGCTTCCCGCGCTCGACCATGGCCCCGCTCATCGTGTCGGCGTTGTAACCGGCTTCGCTCGGCGGTTCGCCCATATGCTCGAGGAATTCCTCGTACGCGCCCTTGGCGCCGAACCAGAGCTGGACGTATCCGCCGTCGGCACACTGGTAGCACAGCGCCTCGGCCGGTCCCTGGTTCTTCCACAGCAGGGTGGTCGCGGGTGAGTGATGCTCCACCCGCCCGCCGATCATCGGCAGGATGGCTTGGATGCCGTCATAGAGGGACGTCTCGGCCCAGCCGCCCGCGCCGGTCGACTCCCGCTCGTAGAGGCTGGCCAGGGCACCGGCCGTCGCGGACAGCCCGGCACCGGCGCTGCCGACGGCGAGGTCGCCGAAGGCCGGCCCGGCCCGGTGGGCGCGGATCTGGGTGGGCAGGCCGGCCCGGGCCTGGACGAGCAGTTCCAGGTCCGGCAGGGCACCGAGGGCGTTGCGGCTCGGCCGGATCCGGACCACGATCAGGCGCGGATTGGATCGGGCCAGCCTGTGGTACTGCAGCCCGGCCTGCTCGATCAGCTCCTCGGGACCGGCGAGAAACACCACGTCGGCGTCGCGCGCATGCGCGGCGACCGTCTCGGCGGCCCGTTCCGGATCGTCGTCGGCGTCCACGACCTCCTTGCCGCGATCCCATGCTCGAGCGAACTCGACGCCCTGGTCCAGGGTCGAGCGCCGCGTGGACTGAACCCGTACGACGTCGGCGCCGAAGTCCCGCATGAGCGAGCCGGGCAGGCTGATCGCCAGGCCCGCGCCCACCGCACTGACACCGAGCGAGACCTCGACGACGCGAATCCCGTTGAGCGGCCCCACCGGATGCCTCAGCTGCGAATCAGCTGGCCCGGCGCGACATCTGGAATATCCTCGCCGTCGCGCCGGGTGGCGATGCCGTTGACCCAGGTGTGGTGCACGCCGGTACTGTGCACGACCAGGCGGTCGGCGCCGCCCGGCTGGTCGTAGACGCGCTCGATGGGCGTGGTGCCGATGGTCCCGGGATCGAACGCGACCAGGTCGGCGCGGAATCCCTGCTTGACCAGGCCCCGGCCGGCGATGCGGAACGCCTGATGCGGGTGTCCGGTCAGGCGCCAGACGGCGTCTTCGAGGCTGATCGCCTTGCGGTCGCGGACCCAGTAGCCGAGCAGGTGGGTCGAGAAGCACGCGTCGCACAGCTGAGGCGCGTGCGCGCCGGCGTCGGAGAGGCCAAGCAGGGTGCGCTTGTCGGCCAGTAGCTGCCCGATCTCGTCCTCGGCGTCGTTCTCCAGGACAATCCGGAACCGCGTGGTCATGTCGTCGCTCAGTGCCACGTCGAGCATCACGTCAAACGCGGTGGTGTCCCGGCTGGCCGCCAGCTCATCCAGGGGGATGCCGACCGCGTCCGGGTGCGTCTCGGTCTCGCCGACGCTGATCTTGTTCCACCGGTGGCTCCACGCCTGCAGCGTCACCGCGCGGGCCCGGGCCCGCCATTCCGGGTTCCGGTACAGCCCGGCGCGTTCTGATCTCGGACGGGCGAGCACCTCCTTCCACACGTCGATCTCGGCCAGCGGCACCGGGTCGGCCATGCTGACCTGCATAACGATCGGCCGGCAGGCGATCTGCGGATACACCTCACCGGGAAGCGCCCCGGCCCGCTCGATCGTGCGCAATGCACCGCCAGGCTTGTCGGTGCGGGTCACCAGCGCCGTCCACGTCACCGGCACGCCGTACCGCACGGCGAGCTCGGAGAACTGCTCGATGAACAGCCCGGGCCCGATAGACACCTGCAGCATGCCCTTGCCCAGGTCGCCGAGAACTCCGGCCAGGGCGTACACCTCATCCACCCGGGCGAACCGGCTCGGCACCGGCCGGCCGTAGGCGCCCTGGTGGGCCGGCTGCCGGGACGTGGAGAACCCAAGCGCACCGGCCTCCAGCGCCTCCCGCACGACGGCGCACATCGCCTCGACCTCGGCCGGCGTCGCTTCCCTTTCCTCGCCGCCGGTCACGAACAGGCGGACCGGCGTATGCCCCACGAAGGCGCCGACGTTCAGCCGCTTGGGACGCTCGTCGAGAGCGGCCAGGTATTCGGGGAACGTCTCGAAACACCAGTCGATGCCAGCCTCGAGCGCCTCGATCGCCATGCCCTCAACGTTCTCCAGGGTCCGCACGATCGTGTCGCGATGCTCCGGGCGCGTCGGCGCCACACCGAACCCGCAGTTACCCATGACCACACTGGTTACGCCGTGCCAGCTCGACGGCGTCAGGTCAGCGTCCCACAGGATCTGCGCGTCGTAGTGGGTGTGGATATCGATGAACCCTGGCGCAAGCACCAGGCCGCCGAGGTTCACCACCTCAGCGGCGGCGCCGGGCACCAGCACGCCTGGTTCGGCCACGGCGGAGATCCGGCCGCCGTCCACCGCGACGTCGGCCGGCCGAGCGGCCGCACCCGACCCGTCGACCAGCAATCCACCCTGAAGCAACAGATCCATGGATGTCTCCGATCCCTGCGGCTCAGACGCACGGTCCAGCCGGACTTGCCCGAGCGGCCGGACGCGCTGGCGCTTAATTAGCGAGCATTCGCTTTCATACTAGAACAGCCGGCCAGCGGCGCACTCCAGGAAGCCTGACCTGTCGGTGACCTGCAGGTGCCCGGCTACTCCAGCAGTTCGTAGATCGTCACGACGGGGGGCGGATCGACCCGCAGCGCGTCACTGCCGTGCGTCCGGCCGGCGGCCGCACGCGCGCGCCACTCCGCGGCGGGAGCCATGAGGTCGTCAGCGTCGATCTCGTAGATCGCGAGGTACGAATGCGAAGGCGAACCCTCCGCGCCCGCCGCCGGGTGATGCACCTGGTAGCGGCGAGCGGAGACGAACCCCGGCACCGCGCAGATCTCCGGCACGTGCGTGTTGTCGTACCAGTCGTTGTACTCGTCCTCGCGGGAGGGGTCGGCGGGATCGGATTGCACGACCATGATGCCCTTCGGCACGGACGACCTCCTCGGCGTGACGGACAACGGACCGGCTCGGACTCAGCACCGCGATTCCTGCCTCCATGGCGGTTCACGCAGGACGGTCACGGCGTGGACCGGGCAGTCGAGTATCGCGCGGTTGACGGCAGCCTCGTCCTCGGGAGCCACCTGGCCATCGCCGGTCAGCGATGCGTACCCCCAGTCGTCGAGCGAGAAGTAGCCTGGCGCGCGGGCCGCGCAGACGCCGAAGCCGTCGCAGATCGTGCGGTCCAGGCGAATTCTCATCCCGGTCATGCCAGGCTCACCGTTTCTACCTCGAAGGGACGGGCCGCCCGGAACGGCAGGCACGCGCAACCGTCGCAGCCACCGTCCACGTGGCGTGTCACGCTGCCGGGGAACCGGCCCAATAGGGAGGCGGCCAGGCTGGCCGCCCCGTCGAGGGTGGCGCAGGCCCCGCGGCCCCGGAGCACCTCGGACCACCGCCGAAGGCGGGCGAGATCGTCGGCGCTGACCCCGCCGTCACGCAGCGCGTCGAGCACCGCGCTCATCGCGGCGGTGCCGTTGAAGCACGAGCCGCACTGGCCGGCGTTCTCCCGGGCGAAGTACGCCATCACCGACGCCGCGACCGCGACCGGGCAGTCGTCCTCCCCCAGGATGCACAGGGCGCCGCAGCCCAGTCCGCTGCCCAGGCCGCGGACCGACTCGTGATCCAGGGTCATGCCGAGCGCCTGCCGGTTGAGCAGCCCGGAGAAGTAGCCTCCCATCAACGCGCCCTGGACGGCGCGGGAGGCCACGCCGTGCAGGGCCAGGAGTTCGCGGAAGGCGATCCCGTGGGGAAGCTCGTAGAGCGCCGGCGGCCGGCCGCCGCCGCTCACCGTCGCCAGGAAGGTCCCTGGGGACGCGGCCGTACCCGCCTCCCGGTAGACGTCGGCCCCGTGCCGGTAGAGGAACGGCAGGTTGGCCAGGGTCTCGACATTGCTCACCAGCGTCGGGCGATCCGAGACGCCGGCTTCGAACGGGCGCGGCGGCTTGTCGGCCGGCTTCGCCGGGCCACCGTTGATGGCCCGCACCGCGGCGGTCTCCTCGCCGGCCACGTAGGCCGGCTCGACGACGGTGATCTCCACGGGAAGCGCGAGCCGGCCAGCCCGCCCGGCCTCCTGGCGAGCGCTGGCCACCGACCGGGCGGCGAGCGGGTCGGACAGGTAGACGAAGGCCCGGTCGGCTCCGACGGCCGCCGCGGCCAGGCGCAGGCCGTCGAGCACGAGATGCGGCCGATGGCGAAGCAGCCAACGGTCCTTGATGGAGGCAGGCTCGCCCTCCTCCCCGTTCGCGACGACGACCGGCGTGCGGCCCCACTTGGCTGCGCGCCGCACCGCCCGTGCCTTCGTCGCAAGGGGAAAGGCCGCGCCGCCACGGCCGCGCAGACCGGACTGCTCGATCAGGTCGAGCAAGCCCTCGGCGTATAGCTCACCGCTTGAGCTGTCCGGGTAGCCGCCGGCCTCCGCGACGTACGAGCCGAGCGGCTCGACGGCCGGATCCGCGCGAAGTATCCGGCCGGCCAGGCCGGGCCACACGGCCACGGAGCACGGCACCACGAGGTCACTAGTGGTTTCCATCGTCACGAGAACCCTGTCCTATCGGCGGTTGCGGTGAGCACGGCAACGTTGAGCGCGGCCGGACGTGCGCATTAGGCTTCGGCCATGCGAACGGCGGTCATCCGAATCAACGTCGATCCAGGTGGCACCCTCGGCGAGGCCGAAGTCGAGACCGGCGTGGCAGAAGTGCTGGCCGGCGCCGGCGAGTTCGGGATGCGACTGGTCCACCCGGACCTCGGATCGCTGCCGCCGAATCGTCGCGAGCTGCAATTCCTGGCGGCAGGCCAGGACCCGGCCGCCATGACGCGGTCGGCCCGCGACCTGTGCCGGCGCGCCTTCGGCACCGAGCCGGCCGAGGGCACGACCACCTACCTCAGCCGCGGGACCGACGAGGATGCGCTGGGCGTCCTGCTCGCGTTCGGGGTAGCCGGCGACCTGTCCCGCGCGAGCGGTGCGGACGGGTGGGACGTGGTCACGGTGCGCCTGGCCGAAGCCGATCTGCGGCGCGTGCCCGAGAGCCGGATCCAGACCGCCCTGGAGGCATCGCTCAACTGCGAGGTGCGCATCGTCGCGACGTGAGCGCACGGGCGTCGTCACGGCCTGGAGAAGTCGAGGATGGCCGGCGCGGCGAGCACCCAGGTATCGAACATGTTGTACCGATCGGCCCGGCCGGCCGCGCGATCCCGGCCGGCCTGCTCCCACGCGTCCTCCGGCCACGGCGGGTCGATCAGCTTGGACCCCTCGATGAGGCAGCTGACCTCGAGCGAGGTGCGCTTGGGGTGATCGAGGTCCTTCGCCCCGCCTCGGATGATCAGGGTCGGGACCTTGATGTTCTCGAACATCCAGTCGTCAACGCCCGGAATGGCCTGACCGGGTTTGACGACGAAAGCGCTGAGCCAGCGATGCATCACGCGCTCGAATTCCTCCGCGCCGAGGTCGAGCAGCCGGTCGCGGTTCTTCGGGTTCGCATCGATGAGCGCCGTCCACTCCGGAAGCTCCAGCACGCCCTTCATGCCGGCCCAGCGCACGGCGTGCAGGCTGGGCAGCGCGTAGTGGGCGCCCAGGTTGTACGTTCCGTACACGCCGCCGACGATGTTCCAGACCACCAGCTTGGTCGCCAGTTCCGGATAGAGCATGACGGTCAGCATCGAGTCACGGGCACCCCCGGAACCCCCGGCGATGATGCACGGCGCGAGGTCAAGACCGGTGAGGAGCCCGCGCAGTGTCTCAGCGCGCATGTGCGACTCGGTCTGCCCGTAGAACTGCACGTCGGACTCCCCGCAGTTCGGCCGGTCCCACAGCAGCACCCGCATCCCGCCGTCGACGAGCGCGTCGGCCAGCGGCCGCAGGCCGGGAATCTCCTTGCTGAACCGGCCGCCCGGCGTCAGCACGATCACCGGTGCTCCCGGGTCGCCCAGCACGTCGTACACGACGTTGCCGCCGTTGATCTCGATCGCCGCCACCTGTTCCTCCTCGCCCTCGGACGTCGATGTACTCGGGGGATCGTCGTCGCCGGCAGGCCGGCCGCTCATCCCGGCCGGTGCTATGCGGTGACCAGTACCTCGTGGCCGACCACGCGCACGGGGTAGGTGCGGATGCTCCACTCCGGCTTCACGGTCGTGGTGCCGGTGGCGAGCTCGAAACCCCATTGGTGCCACGGGCAGTAGATGAACTCCAGGTCCCGCACCATGACGGCGTCGCCGGGGGCGTCCGCGTCCGTGACGCTGCGCCCGCGGGGCCGGCCCGAGCACAACGGCCCGCCTTCATGAGGGCAGTAGTTCGCGATGGCGTAGTAGGTCCCGTGGACGTTGTAGACCCCGACGCCGTGCCGGCCGATGGGTACGATCTTGACGCCACCGTGCGGGATCTCGTCGGTGGTCGCGACGACGTGCTCGCGCCCCTGGGCCAGGCGGGGACCTTCCGCGGGCCTGCGCACCTCAGAAGACCAGAGTCTTTCCGTCGAGAGCCAGCACGGTGTCGGGCAGCCGGTAGGTCTCGAGGCCGTTCCTGAACATGATCGCCTCGCGCATGTGCTCGGGCAGGTGCTTGAGCAGCCAGCGCGGGTCGTCGTAGGTCCAGTGCGGGTAGTCGGAGGAGAAGAGCAGGATCTTGTCCCCCTCCATGAGTTCCAGGGCGCGGGTCAGTTCCGTCTTGTCATCGGGATAGTCCAGGGGCTGCGTCGTGAACTTGATGTGCTCCTTCACGTACTCCGACGGCTTGCGCTTTATGTCCATCGAGGACTTGCGCGCCGCGTAGATCGCGTCCATCCGCCACATCAGCGGCAGGATCCAGCTGAACGCATGCTCGACGAGGATGATCCGCAGAGTCGGAAACCGCTCGAAGACCCCGTCGAAGATCAGGCTCATGATCTGGTTCGCCGCGAGCAGTGAGTACGTGACCATGAAGTCGTGGTTGTAGCTCGGGAACCCGACCGGCGGCATCGGCATCATGTCGTCCCGGCCGCGGCTGAGGTGACAAGCCACCGGGATGTCGTGCCGGGCCGCCGCCGCCCACACCGGGTCGTACTGCGGCCAGCCCCAGGCCGGGCGAGGTTCGGCCCGGATGAGAACCTGCGACATGTACGGGTGATCGGCCCACTCGTCGATCTGCCCGACGGCGCCGGGCGCGTCCTCGATCGCCACGCAGATCGATCCGCGCCAGCGCTCGTGCCAGTTGTTCTTGCTGTCGAGCCAGTGGTTGGACAGCCAGTGATTCATGCCGGTGCACAGAGCCTGGCTCATCTCGGGCAGGAAGTGCGTGGCGAACCCGGGTTCGAGGATGCCGATGTCCGACCCGCCCTCGACCACCGCCTGGCGCAACGCGAGGTTGGGGTCGCTGCCGGCGAAGTTGCCGTCGTCAGGGAAGGTGTCGACCCGCATCGCCTTCGCGTAGGCGTAGTCGGGCGCGTCGTAGATGATCGTGTCGCCCTTCTTGTGCGACAGGTAGTACTTGCTGCGGAAGGGCTCTGGAATGTACTGGGCCAGCTCCCCGGCCCTGGGCACCGGGTGGATGTCGGAATCGACCACCCGGACCGGCGTGCGGACCGTGCCCTCGACGCGCTCCCGCGTCTGCAGCGATGTCATTGTCTGCCTCCGTCTCCTGGTGGCGGCTACCGCGAAGCCGCGGCGGCCGGGATCTCGATGCCGTACAGCTCGGCCGCGTTGCGCCAGAGCACCCGGTCGCGCTGCTCCACGCCGAACGAGGCGGCGATCGCGGTGGCGTCGTTGAGCTGCCAGCTGGGGTAGCTCGAACCGAACATGAGCATGTTTTCCTTGCCGGTGAACCGCAGCCACTCACCGGCGAAGTCCACGTCGCCCGGACCGTCCAGGCTGCCCTGGACGAAGTACACGTGCCCGGGCAGGTAGTCGCTCGGCATCCGGGGCGCCCACGGCGTCTGTTCCAGGTGCGGACGGCCGAACGTGTCCATCCGCCAGATGAACGGGGTCAGCAGGTCCGCCGCGCCGTCGGCCCAGACGACCTTGAGGTCCTGGGTCCGCTCGAACACGCCCTCCGCGATCATGTTCATCAGGTGGTACAGGTAGTTCAGGGCGGAGAAGCCGAGGTACTGCTCATACGTTCGCGGCTGGCCGGACGGGGTCGGCGGCAAGCCGATTCCGGTCCCGGTCTCCAGATGGACCGCGACCGGCAGCCCGGCCTCCGCGGCGGCGTCCCACAACGGCCAGAACTGGGGCTTGCCGTACAGCTCCCGGGTCTGCATGGGCACGCCGATCTGCACGACGCGCGGGTGATCCTTCCACCGGTTAAGCTCCCGGAGCGCGCCGCTGATGTCCTCGGGATTCACCCGGATGGTGCCGCGATAGCGGTCGGCGAACTGTCCCGAGTCCAGCCAGCGGGAGACCATCATCTCGTTGTGGGCCGCGAGCACGGCACTGGTCAGATGGCGGTCGGGCAGGACGCCGCGCGTCATGGGGTGCAGGACCGCGACGTCGGCTCCGCGCCGGCCGAACAGCGCGGCGCCGGTGACGTCCGGATCCGAGGCGGGGTAGTCCTCGCCGGTCCCGACCGCCTCCGGCGCGTACTCCCCGCCGGGCCTGCCCCACCAGTCCATCTCGGCATCGGGGATACCGCGGCTTCGGAACGGCTCGCGCATGAAGCTGCGCAGGTCGGCGTTCGAGCGGAAGAAGATGTGGACGCTGGCATCGATCACGGGCGTCGTCGTGCCATCGCTGTGCACCATCGACATGCCGACTCCTGCGAGCTCGTTTCACCGGCGCCGCGGTGCTCGCGCACCCGGACCTAACATTTGTTCTATCGCAACGTAACACCGGCGGACGCCGGCAACAACCGTCGGTTTCCTGGCCGTGGTCCGGTACTACAGGCTGACCGGCCGCAGGTCGTCACCGCGCGCCGCCAGCGCCGGGCGGGGGGTGACGGGATGCGCGGCGGCGCCGCGCATCAGCGTGGCGCGGCAGTGCGCGAGAGCCTGCTGCGCCCCGGCCAGCACGACGATGGCCGATGGCCAGACGAGATCTCGGTAGCACATGGCCAGCACGTCGAGCGAGGGCCGGCCGGAATCCGAGCACCCCGCGCGCAATTCGCCCCGGCGCACGCCCTCGGCCACGATCTCGTGGATCTGCCGGGCTCGTTCCCGCTGGAGCGCGCTCAACTTGCTGGTAGCCGGCGGAATCGCCCGCATCCAGGCGCGCTGGATCGCGAACTCTTCCGGGGAGCTCACCAAGATGTTGATATTGAGCCAGGTGAGGGCGTCCAGCTTCTCGACCGCCGGCGAATCCGTGGCGATCACCGCCCGGTAACCGTCGGACAGCTTCGCGTGGTAGGACCGCATGATCGAGTCGAGCAGGGCGTCCTTGGACTCGATGAAACGGTAGACGCTCGCGCTGCCCATGCCGGCCGCCGCCGCGATATCGCGGATCGTGGTCGCCTCGAAGCCCCGCCGGGCGAACTCCGCGCGCGCGACGGATAGCAGCAGGCTCGTGCGGTTGTCCGGATCGAGCCTGTCGCGGTCGGCCCACGCCCGTATCGCCGCGTTCGCGGCCCGCCGCGCGGGCGAGCGATCCAGCCGGCCGTCGCGCGGCGGCTGGACGGGGCCGCCGTCGAATACGAGCTGGCACAGGAGGACCGCCACCTCGGCGGCATTCGCGTTGCGGTACATGACGCCGAGACCCACGTGCCGCATGACCTCGCACAGCTGCTCGGCGAGCAGTTCGACGTCGACTTCGTCCGTGATCGCGCCCTGGGCCCGAGCGGATCGCAGGATCGCGGTCATGGCGGCTTTGACCGGGCCCGGCCGGGAGCGCACCAGTTCGACGAGCGCGGCACTTGCGCTGGCAGGCGGCTCGTAGGAGGTCAGCTGCAACGCTGCGCGGTGCGCAAGCGCGCATTCGGCGATGGACGTGCACAAGGCGACGACCTGCTCCTGCGGCGCGCCCGCCCGGCCATCGGCCGCGGATTTCAGCGCGCGATCACCGATGCGCCGCAATTCGACCTGGTAGCGCGTCACCAGCTCGACAACGATCGCCTCTTTGGAATCGAAATGATGGTAGAGACTGCCAGCCTGAATCCCGCATGCGTCGGCGACGTCCTTGAGCGAGGTCCCCACGTAGCCGGACAACGCGAACACCGCGGCCGCCGTGGCGAGGATTTCCTCACGACGAGCCCGTTCGGCCGGGGCCGCATCGCTCGTCGCTCGCCCGCGCCCCGAGCCGGTATTGCGGGCCGTGGTACTCACACCTGGGCTCCCGGCTGCGCGTCGTGGGTCTGGTCGGGAGAATCAGTCTACGCCCGGCCTGCCGGGTCGCGCCGTCATGAAGGAGGTCCCAGGGTGACCCAGCCAGTGGATGACAGCTCCGCACCCGCCGCCGGCGCGCGCGGGCGCCCGGACGAGCGCAGCGCCACGCCTGCTCGGCAGCGGGCCGCGCGAGCGAGAGGCGGCCGGTTTTGATCAAGCGGATCCGGCTGGCCGCCCGCAGGCGCAGCCTCGGGCCCGAGAAGTTCGCCGGCCTCTGGCGCGACGCGGCGGCGGTGGCGGCGACCGCGCCGCCATCGGCTCGACCGACCCGGCTTACCGTCTCGACGGCGCTCGGGGAGGTCGTGGCCAACCAGAGGTACGACGGCGTCGCGCTTGAGTGGTTCGCCGACGCCGCGCACCTGCGCCGATTCGAGGCCTGGCTGCGCACGCCCGGCGGCGTGGCGTCGGTGCGGCAACTGGGCGATGCGATTGAGCTCGACGCCAGCCCGGTCGTCGTGAGCGACGAGAAGGTGGTTCGCGGGGCCGAGTGGCTCGAACGCCGGTGGCACGACGGCGGCCCGAAGCTCAAGCAGCTGGCGATCGCCAACCGGGCGGCGGGCCTCACCCTGCCCCAGTTCCTCGACCTGTGGCGAAGCCGCGCCGGCCAGCTCGGCGCCGCGCCGATTCCCGAGGCGTTCCGCGGATTGGCCTACGTGCAGAACCACCCGCTGGTCGAGCCCGGCCGGGACTGGGCCTTCGACGCGATCAACGAGGTCTACTTCGAGGAGATCGACGACCTGCTGGCCCGGATCGCGTACTTCGAGCGGGAACTGGCCGGGCCATCCGAAGACGACCTGGTGAGCGTCAACTGGTTCCTCGCCGTCCGGGAGGAGCCGGTCGTGCCGCCGTGACGGCACCTGGCCGGCTCGACGGCGAGCCACCGTTATTGCAGAGTGAGCGCCTACTGACTAATCTGAACTCACCGCGAACGGGCACTTCGCTCATCACCTCGGGAGCAGATCGTGGACAGGGAATCACTAGAGCACAGCCTCGCGCGCCGCCTTCTGGAACACATCGCGAACCGGACCACGGACCTGGCCGAGGAGGTGCTTGAGCTTCCCACGGATGTGTACTCTGAGCAGCGGCAGGCCGAGGAGCTGCGGGTTCTGTTCCTGGATCGTCCGCTCGTGCTGTGCTTGTCCGGCTCGCTGCCCGAGCCGGGCAGCTACCTGGCCATCAACGTGTGCGACATGCCGATCCTGCTCACGCGAGACGCGGGCGGTCGCGCGCACGCCTTCGCCAACGCCTGCCGCCACCGCGGCGTGCAGCTAGTCGAGGGAGCCGGCCAGGCCAAGAAGTTCACCTGCCCGTTCCACGCCTGGGTGTACGACCTCGGCGGCCACCTCGTGCGCACCCCGGTCCCCGAGGGCTTCGAGGGAATGTGCCGCGACGAGATGGGGCTGATCGAGCTCCCGGCGGCCGAGGGATATGGCCTGATCATCGGCCGGCTGCGGCCCGGCGCAGCGGTCGACGTCGACGCCTACCTCGGCCCCGGGCTGGCCGGCGAGCTTGCGGTCCTCAACTTCGCCGGCTGGCCGGTCTTCGGGCAGACGCACGTGCACGACGTGAACGCCAACTGGAAGGTCACACTCGACACCTTCCGCGAGAACTACCACTTCAACTACCTGCACCGTAAGACCCTGGCCAGCTACGCGTACGGATCGACGCTCACCTTCGATCCGTTCGGCGAACACCTGCGCAACTGCTCGGCGATTCGCTCGATCGACGAGTTGCGGGACCGGCCCGAAGACGAGTGGGGCGATGTCAGCCCGCACATCAGCCCCCAGTACGCGCTATTCCCGAACGTCAGCCTAACCCTCGACGCGCGGCACGTCGAGCTCTGGCAGATCTTCCCGGCCGGGGCCGCCGGCTCGAAGGTACTGCACACGACCTATGTGCGGCCGGATCTGAGCGAAGCCGAACTCGCCAAGTACGCCGAGATGGCGCCGTGGATCTGCGAGACCGTCGTGGACGGGGAGGACTTCTGGGTCGCCGGCCTGACCGAGCCCGGCGTCCGGACCGGTGTGCTGGGCAAGGTCGTCTTCGGACGCAACGAGCCCGCGCCGCAGCACTTGCACCATGGCTTCGAGGCCGCCCTCCAGGCCGCCCGCCGGGAGCAGGCCCGCTAGAACGGAATGGTCAGGCGGAGACTTCGGTGCCGGCCGTGGCTTGGTCACGCAACTCAGCGACCCGGCGCCGCCACTTCCCGACCGCCGCTTCCTTGATCGGTCCGTACCCCCTGATCGAGCCGGCGGACTCGGCGATCGCGGTCAGGAGTTCGTACGAGCCGGCCGGCCCGCGCAGCAGGCCGGCGACGATCTGCTCGTACTCGCTGATGACCGCTCGCTCGGTGCGGCGGTCCCGGTCGTAGCCGAAGACGTCGAGCGGGGTGCCGCGCAGCCGCCGCATCCCGCGCAGGACATGGAAGGCGAGCTCGTAGGGCTTGCCCATCGGCAGCTTCTTCGCCATGCCGAGCCGGCGCAGGATCGGCGGATGGAGGTGATAGGTCACCGTGTACGGCCCCTCGATGCCCAGCTCGCCGGCCACCTGATCGGTGTTCACCTTCAGGTGCAGGCGCGCGACCTCGTACTCGTCCTTGTACGTGAGCAGCTTGAACCAGGACTCGGTCACCGCCCGGGTCAGCGCCCAGCCGCGCTCGGCCGCGTCGACGGCAGCAACTCGTCCGGGGAGCTCGAGGAACCGCCGGGCCAGTCCCTCCGACTGGTAGTCGATCACCTGGGCCGCGCGCCGGACGAGCAGGCCGGTGAGCTCGGCCGGCGCGCCACGCTCGGCGACCAGGCCGGCCGCCGCCCGCAGTGCCGCCGCCGACGGATCGAACGGGCTGGACTCCGAGCCGTGCCCGTCGCCGACGCTGGCGAGGGCGGCCTCGACGGCGGCCGGGTCGTGCACGGCCCAGCGCCCCCAGGCGAAAGCCTGCTGGTTGGCGGCCGCGCTGTTACCCGGTCCGGCCATGGCTGCCTCGAAGTCGGCGGCAGACATCGGGAAGCCGCCGAGCTGGAACGCCGCGCCCAGCAGGGCGACGTTGGCCATCAGGTGATCAGAGAACACGACGTCGGCGACACGCTGCGGTGCGAGGAAGTGGGCCCGGGCCGCACCGACCCGTTCGGTGATCGCGGCCACCAGCGAGTCGATGTCCGGCGCGGGAACGCCGCTGGTGAGCATGGCCGCGGTCGGGGTGAGCGTGCGATCGATGACCGCGATCGCGTGATCCGGGCGGGCCTTCGCGAGATGGCCGGGGCTGGCGGCCTGCATGATGTCGCCCGAGAGGTACAAGTCAGCTCCGTCGGCGCTGACCGTCGCTGTTCCGACCGACGCCCGGTCGGCGGCCAGCTGCAAATGCGAGACGACCGCGCCGGCCTTCTGCGACAGGCCCGTCTGGTCCACACCGCCCACGACGAATCCCGCGGCCTCGGCGGCGGCCGCGATGATGCGGTTGGCCGTGACCACCCCGGTGCCCCCGATACCGGTGAAGTAGATGCTGTACCGGCGGTCGACCACCGGCCGCGGTGGCGTCGGCAGCGCGCCGGACGGCAGGGCAGGCCGGCGGCCGGCGGTGTTCACGCGATCTCTTGCCCGCGTCCGCGCAGCCGCCGGACGGCGCCGGCCACGCGCACTGGGCTTGAGCGAGACGAACGACGGGCAGTCGCCCTCCAGACAGGTGTAGTCACGATTGCAGGACGGGTCGTGGACCTGGCGCTTGGTCCCGAACTCGGTCGCCACGGTTACCACGGAGAGGCAGTTGCTCTTCGCGCTGCAGTCCCCGCAGCCTTCGCAGACCGCCTCGTTGATCACGATCCGCCGCGGCGGCTCGGGCTGCAGCCCGCGCTTGCGCAGCCGTCGCGCCTCGGCGGCGCACTGCTGGTCATAGATGATCACGCTGACACCCGGCGACTGCCGCAGATCCTCTTGCACCGTCGGCAAGCGGTCCCGGCCCAGCACGGTGACTCCGCTGGCCCACCTGGCCTTCGAGCCGTAGTGCTTCGGATCTTCGGCGCACACGACGATCCGCCGCACTCCCTCCGCCTCCAGAGCTCTCGTCATCGCGGGCACGTCCATCAGCCCGGTCACGTCCTGGCCACCGGTCATGGCGACGGCCGCGTTGTAGAGGATCTTGAAGGTGATGTCGACGCCGGCGGCGACGCTGGCCCGGATGGCCAGGGTCCCGGAATGACTCAGGGTGCCGTCGCCCATGTTCTGGATGACGTGCGGCTCGGAGACGAACGGCGACAGACCGATCCACGGAACGCCTTCGGCGCCCATCGGCGTCGGCGGCAGGCTCCGCATTCCCTTGTGCCGCTCCTCGAAGTACATGATCCCGTGACAGCCGACGCCGCCGCCGACGAGCGCGCCATCGGGGAAGACGGTGGAGCGATTGTGCGGACACCCGCTGCAGAAACCGGGCGGCCGCGGCGGGAGCTGCAGCATCGGGAGAGCCGAACGCGCCGGTCCACGCTCGCCCAGCGAGGGAAGGACCCGCCGCAGCGCCGCGCCGACGGCCGTCGCGGCCAGCTCCCCCACCGACGCGACGAGCAGCTCTCCGGCCCGGTCACGCTTGCCCACGACCGGAGTGGCGCACCGGGCTTCGTGGAGGATGCTGCGCAGCTGGGTCTCGACGAACGGCCGCTTCTCCTCGACGACGAAGACCTCGCCGACCGACGCGGCGAATTCGGTTACGGCCGGCTCGACCACCGGGAAGGTCAGGCCGAGCTTCAGAATGCGGACGCCGAAATCAGCCAGCTCGGCCAGGCCGACCCCGTGATCGGCAAACGCCTGGACCACGTCGCAATAGGTCTTGCCGGCGCAGACGATGCCGAGCCGGGCACCCGGCGCGGCGCCGACCACCCGATCCAGGTGGTTCGCGCGGGCATAAGCCTGCGCGGCCTTCAGCCGCCGCTCCACGACTAGCGCCTCCTGATCCGGCACGGCGTGCTGGCCGACCGTTCGCAGTGGCACGTGCCGCCAGGGCAGGCCGTTGACGGTGAAGTCGCCGGGCTCGACCGGACGGTGGCGATCGAGGTCCAGATCGACCGTCCCGATGCCGTCGGCCACCGAGGTAACGATCTTCAGACCGACCCAGCTGCCGGAGTACCGCGACATGCGGTAGGCGTGCACCCCGAAGTCGATGATGTCCTGCTGGTCGCCGGGGAACAGCACCGGCATGCAGGCATCGGCGAAGGTGTAGTTGCTGTCGCAGGCGAGCGTGCTGGACTTCGACGAGGGGTCGTCGCCGCAGAACATGACCACGCCCCCGTTGGGGCCGGATCCCATCGCGTTCGCGTGCCTCATCGCGTCGCCGCTGCGGTCCAGGCCGGGGCCCTTGCCGTACCAGGCTCCCACGACGCCGTCCAGGCCGTCGTAGTCGATCACGGCACCCATCTGGCTGCCCCACACGATCGCCGCCGCCAGTTCCTCGTTGAGCCCAGGGCGGTGCACGATCTGGTGGGCGGTCAGCAGATCGCCCTGGCGTTCCAGCGCAAGGTCGAATATCCCCAGCGGCGAGCCCGGATAGCCGGAGACCATCGTGGCCGTGCTCAGACCGTCGCGCTCGTCGAGCTGGTGCCGGACGGCGAGTAGCTGAACGAGCGCGTCGACACCGGACAGCAGGGCCGTGGTCTGCGCACGCTCACGAACATCGGTCACGGATAGGCCTCGGGGTTGACCCAGGCGAAGGCGCCGTCCTTGATCACCGCGCGGCGGCACTCGGGACGCTGAAGGACGGTCACGTCGGTGGTCGGGTCGCCCTCGACGACGAACAGGTCGGCGAGGAATCCCTCTCGGACCTGGCCGGACCGGCGCTTGGCGGCCGGGCCCATATGGCGGGTCGCGGTGTGGATCGCCGCCGCCGGCGTCATGCCCACCAGCTCGACGTAGCGCTGCATCTCGGCGGCGTACGTTCCGTGGCGGGTCCACTGATGCCCGAAATCACCGCCGGAAAGGATCTGCACGCCCGCGGCCGAGAGGATCTTCAGGCCGTCGATCTGGGCGCTGAGCTCTTGGCGGTAGCCCGAGGCATCGACGCGCTCGGCGGTGATCCCCCAGGGTTCGGCGTGGCCGCTGACCACGGCGTAGAGGTAGTGCAGGCCCGGACAGACCCACACGTCGTCACCCCGGGCCTCGATCTCGCGCAGCGCTTCGTCGTCGAGGAAACAGGCGTGGTGGATGATCCGGACGCCGGTGCGCGCGGCCATGGCGACGCTGGCCGAACCTCGCGCATGGGCGGTCAGGAACGCACCGTACTTGTCGGCCTCCTCGACCGCGGCCGTCAGCATCTCGTCGTTCATGTAGACGTCCTGCGACGGGTGTTCCGGCACCACCCCGTCACCGGAGATGAACAACTTCAGCGCCCGGACACCCTTGTCGCACTGGCGGGCGACGATCTCGCGAAGGTCACTGGCGTTCGCGGCGACGTCCATCATGTGGCCCTCGCCGCCGAGTCCGCCCGCCTCGGCGATCATGGCGCCGCTCGGGACGATGTGCGGGCCGGGGATGTAACCGCGATCGATGAAGTCCTTGGCCAGCAGGTCGTCCAGCTCCTGGGTGACCCCAGCACCGATGATCAGCGTGTAGCCGCTCTCCAGGAAGGTCCTCGTGACCGCGGCCACGTCGAGCAGGTGCTTGCCCTCGGGAGCGGCCGCGACCGCGGCGTGGTCGAAGACGAAGTCCAGCGGCCAGCTGATGTGGGTGTGGGCGTCACCCAGACCGGGCAGGACGGTGGCGCCACCGAGATCCACGACGCGGGCGGAGGCCGGATCGGCATCGAGACGACCCGGGCCGACCGCCACGATCCGGTCGGCCTCCAGGAGCACGTCGGCGTCGAGGAGGCGCTCGTCCGGACCACCCGAACAGGTCAGTACACGCCCGTTGGCCAGCAGCGTCCGTTCGGTCATCTCTGCTTCCTCCGCTGAACGAATGATTACTCAGCCTGGCAGCCGAGCGCCGGCGATGCCATAGCCAGATGCGAAGTCTGCCTGCAGGTCAATACAGAGAGCATGCTAGCATAGCCGAGTAAGCACCCACTTATTTGATGTCGGGCAAACCGCCCCCGGATCCGGTGAGATCGCCACTGACATCGCGGAGGATCCTTCGTCATGACATCGGCACCAAGCCTCGGCCTGCTCCTGCTGCGCCTCGCCGTCGGCCTCGTGTTCGTCGCGCACGGATGGAACCACATCTTCGGCGGCGGGAAGATCGCGGGGACCGCGCGCTGGTTCACCCGGCCCCGGGATCATCCACGCCTGGACGGCGAGCCTCACCGAACTCGGCGCGGGCGCCCTGCTGATCGTCGGGCTCACGACGCCGCTGGCCGGGGCCGCAGTGGTCGGGGTCATGCTCGTCGCGTGGATCACCAACCACCTCAGGAACGGTTTCTTCATCTTCCGTCCCGGTGAGGGCTACGAGTACGTCCTCATCTTGACCTTCTGCGGGCTCATGTTCGGCGCGACCGGAGGCGGCAAGTGGTCGGCCGACCATGCGGTTGGCATCTTCGACCCGCCGGGATGGATCACCGTGGTCGTGTGCTACGCCCTCGGCATCGGTGGCGCGCTTCTCCTGCTGCTCGCGTGCTGGCGGCCCGGTTCACGCCCGGCCGCGGCCCCGGAGGCCGCCACCGCGACCCAGACCACCTCGAACGCGTAGCGGCGGCGAGCTACTGGTGCGCGGCGGCGACGCCCGGCGACGGTTGCTACCGGTGCTCCTCGTGTCGCTGGGAATGGTCGACGTTGCCCGGTACCGGCGTCGTCTACTCCTATGCCTGGATACCTGATCGATCGCGCGCGGCGGCCGGCGGCGAAGCCGCCTGCTACAACGTCGTCGTCGTCACGCTGGACGGTACCGAGGGCGAGCCCGTCCGCATCCTGAGCAACGTGGTGAACGCGTGGGGCCCGGACGACCTGCACGTCGGCCAGACCGTCGAGGTCGCCGGGGTGCCGTTCGCCGACGGCCTCGCCCTTCCCTGCTTCCGGACGATGGCGTGACGCCGGGCTTCCCGCGCGAGGCGGCGTGCATTGCCGGCATCGGCCACTCCGCCTACGGCAAGCGCGGCGCGTTCGCCGGCGCCGGCCTGCCCCGGCTGGCCCTCGACGCGATCCACGACGCGTGCGCCGACGCCGGACTCGAGGCCCGCGACATCGACGGTTTCACCGGGTACTGCGATGACGTGACCGCACCCTCGGATCTCGCGGTGTCGCTTGGCACCTCGGAATTGCGTTATACCGCGCTGGTATGGGGCGGACGCGGGTCGGGGCTGCCCGGCGCTGTGGCCAACGCCTACGCCGCGGTCGCCACCGGGCTGGCCGACTACGTGGTGGTCGTGCGCTCCCTGATCCAGACCTCCCGCCTGGGCCAGTCGATGGCCGCCGGTGTCGGGCCGGGCGATGCCATCCCGCTGTCGGCTTCCTACACCGCGCCTTTCGGGATGGCCCTGCCACCGGCGATATACGCGATGAAGGCGCGCCGGCACATGAGCCTGTACGGCACGACCATCGAGCACTTCGCCGAAGTTGCCATCAATGCGCGTCGCAACGCCGTGAACAACCCGCACGCGCGATTCCGTACCGAGATCACGGTCGAGGAGCACCACGCGTCTCGGTTCATCGCCGACCCGTTGCGCCGCTACGACTGCTGCATGGAGTCCGACGGCGCGGCGGCCGTGATCGTGACGTCGCCGGACCGAGCCCGGGATCTTCGTCAGCCGCCGGTGAGCATCAGGGCGGTCTCC
>WNGH01000783.1_pt1 | contig 28239 bp, 24 predicted proteins | sample 5400631 | NCBI WGS metagenome assembly WNGH01 (sample SAMN13153373, study PRJNA577476) | soil metagenome | isolation source: 115 cm soil or saprolite under Garry oak tree replicate 1 | place: USA:California | collected 2016-06-15
AACCCCGGTGGGGCGGAGGGCGGCGGTGTCACGCTGGCCCTCGAGGGGCGACCGACAACGGCCGTCACCCCCACCCTCACCGAGACTTCAACGAGACCACGGTCCCTTGCTCATGTGGGGGAGCGTGGACCAATGACCCATGAGGACGACGCCGAGCGAGCCGTGCGGGCCGCCCTGGACCTCGTTCAGTCCGTCCAGGCCCTGGGAGCGGACGTGGGCGCTTCCGACCTGAACGCCCGGGCTGGGATCGTCACCGGAGAGGCCGCCGTCACCCTGGGCGCCGTCGGGCAGGGCATGGTCGCCGGGGACCTGGTCAACACGGCCTCCCGCCTGCAGTCCGCGGCGGAGCCGGGCACCGTCCTGGTCGACGACGGCACGCGCCGAGCCGCCGAGGCCGCCGTGGTGTACGACGACGCTGGCCCGCACTCCCTGAAGGGCAAGGAGAGTCCGGTTCAGGCCTTCCGGGCCCTCCGGGTCGTGGCGGAGCGCGGCGGCGTGGGCCGGAGCGAGGCCCTGGAGCCGCCGTTCGTGGGCCGGCACGAGGAGGTGAAGCTCCTGAAGGAGCTCCTCCATGCGACCGGTCGCGAGGGCCGTAGCCGGCTGGTCTCCTTGAGCGGGATCGCCGGGATCGGGAAGTCCCGCCTGATCTGGGAGCTGAAGAAGTACGTCGACGGGCTGGCGGAGACGATCTACTGGCACCAGGGTCGCTGCCCCTCCTACGGCGAGGGGGTGACCTTCTGGGCGCTGGGCGAGATGGTGAGAGGCCGGGCCCGGATCGCCGAGACCGACGATCCCGGGGAGGCCAGACGGAAGCTCACGGCCAGTGTCGTCGAGCACGTCCACGATCCCGAGGAGCGCCGGTGGCTGGAGCCTCGCCTGGCCCATCTCCTGGGTCTGGAGGACGCTCCGCCCGGCGAGCGGGAGGAGCTCTTCGCCGCGTGGCGGAGGTTCTTCGAGCTGCTCTCCGAGCGGGGCACCGTGACAATGGTGTTCGAGGACCTCCAGTGGTCCGATGCGGGGCTGCTCGACTACGTGGAATCTGTCCCGGAGTGGTCGAAGTCGTGTCCCATCCTGCTCATCACGCTGTCGCGCCCGGAATTGATGGACCGCCGGCCGAGCTGGGGCGCGGGGCAGCGGAGCTTCACCGCCGTGCACCTGGAACCCCTTCCAGACGAGGCCATCGACGAGATGCTCCGGGGGTTCGTCCAGGGCATCCCGACGCGGGACGTCGAGCGCGTCGTGTCCCGGGCCGAGGGCGTGCCGCTGTACGCCGTCGAGATGGTCAGGATGCTCGCCGGCCGGGGCATCCTCGAGCCCGGCGAGGTCGCCTACCGCATGGTCGGAGAGATCGGCGACCTGGACGTCCCCAACAGCCTGCACGCGCTCATCGCCTCGCGGCTCGACGGGCTCGATCCGCCGAGCCGGCATCTGCTGCAGGGCGCGGGCGTGCTGGGGAAGAGCTTCACGGTCGAGGCCCTGGAGGTCGTGACGGGCGAGGACCGCGCGGAGCTCGAGCTCCGCCTGCGGGAGCTGGTTCGGAAGGAGTTCCTGGTCCTGGACAGCGACCCCCGCTCACCCGAGCGCGGGCAGTACGCGTTCCTCCAGGGCCTGATCCGGGAAGTGGCCTACGGGACCCTGGCCAAGAGGGACCGCCGGCAACGACACCTGGCGGCCGCGCATCACTTCGAATCGCTCGGTGACGACGAACTGGCCGGTGTGGTGGCCACGCACTACGTCGAGGCATACCGAGCGACGCCCCCGGGACCCGACGCCGAAGCGCTGGCCGCACGGGCCCGCGACTGGTTGAGCCAGGCGGCCGATCGGGCGATCTCGCTGGGGTCGCCCGAGCAGGCTCTCGCCTTCTTGGATCAGGCGCTGGCCGTCACCTCGGGGGGCGCGGAGCGGGCGGGCCTTCTCGGCCTGGCCATGGAGGCTTCACGGATGGCCACGCAGTACGACCGCGCCGTCGCTTTCGGCGATGAGGCGGTGGCCGTCTACGAGGCGGAGGGGGACGTCGCAGGCGCGGCTCTGGCCACGGCAAAGATGGTCCGCCCGCTGATCTGGGCCGACCGGCCTTCCGAGGCGATAGAACGCTTGGAGCGAGCCCTCCAGAAGCTGGGCGACGATCACGAGGAGATCCACGCCGAGCTCTTCGCCGCGTTGGCGCACGCGAACGCAGCCATCGGCGCTCCCGACCGCGGACTGGCCTGGGTGGAGAGAGCACTGCCCATCGCCGATCGGCTCGGCCTCGTGGACCTCCTGCTCAGGGCGGTCCGCGTGAAGGCGTGGACGCTCTACGACCTGGGGCGCCATCAAGAGGCCGCGATGCTCGCCAAGGGCCGACTCACGCTCGCCGAGGAGATGGGAAGCCTGCTCGATCGGGCGGGGGCGTCGGTCCAGCTCGGCGTGGGGCTGCTGGACGACGACCCGGCGGCTTCCGTGGAGGCAGCGCTGGAGGCGGCCGCCCTGGCCCGGCGCGGCGGCGACCGCAGCATGGAGGGCATCGCGCTGGGCAACGCCGCGGAGACCGGGATGTGGGCCGGGAGGTGGTCCGAGGCGGAGAGCGCACTGCACCAACTCCAAGAGCGGAACGAGTCGCACCCGAACTTGACGTCCCTGGAGGCGATGCTCGCCGCGCTGCGAGGGGACACCGTCGGAGCGATCCAGCGCCTCGACGAGATCGCGCCGGAGGTGGAGGCCGCGGAGTCGGTGCAAACGCGCACGACCTATCTGGGCATCCGGGCCATGGTGGAGCTGGCGGAGAGCGACACGCATGCCGCGTTCGAGCACGCCATGGCGGGGGTGGCGGCCGACCCGAGCGGGATCAACAGCCCCACGGCGCTCTCGGTCGCCGGTCGAGCGGCGCTGTGGCTGGGCGACGCGGTGAAGGCGCGAGAAGCTATCGCGGCGATGGAGGTGTTCCGGGGCCGGTGGATGCGGGCGGTGAAGGCGACGGTGGAGGCGGGCATCGCGGCACTCGAGGGAAGCCCCGAGGAGAGCGCAGCCGGCTACCGCCGGGCGATCGAGGCGTGGCGGGCGCTGCAGACGTCGCTGGACCTGGCGCTGTGCGGGTTGGACATGGGGACCCTGCTTGGCTTGGACCACCCAGACGCGGCCGAGGCCGTGGAGGAGTCGAAGGCGATCCTGGAGCGGCTCGGGGCGAAGCCGTTCATGAACCGGCTCGAGCAGCTGGAGCAGGCGAACCGCAAGCCGTTGCCCACCGCGACCTGAGCGGGCGCGATCATCAGCCCGGAGAGCGGAGCCTGGAGCTCGCCCGGCTCGATCGCGTATTGGTCGCTGGGCTCATGACCCCTCGCTCCGGCCCAGCCGGGCGGCGAGCTCGGTGCGGGACCTGACCCCGAGCTTCCGATAGATCTTGGAGAGGTTCCACTGCACGGTGTTCACGCTCATGAATAGGGCGTCCGCCACCTGCTGATTGGTGTTGCCCTGGGCGACCAGCGACGCGACACGCTCCTCGGTCGCCGTCAGGGCGAACCGGTCGGGCGCCCTGCGGCCGACCCGCCCGGCCTCGCGGCCGGCTCGCTCCGCCCACAGCGCGGCACCCAGCCGGCGGAAGAGGTCGAGCGCGCGCTCGAACGACTCCCGAGCCTCCCGCTTGAGCTTGGCCCGGCGCTGGACCCGCCCCTGGGCGAACCACGTCCGGGCCAGCGCGAAGGGCTCGGGCACCCGCTGGTGGAGCTCCAGCGCCCGCGCCAGCGCCTCCAGGGCTCCCTCGGTGTCGCCGGAGGCCGCCAGCAGCAGGCCCCGGCAACGGGCCGCCGTGGACAGGGCCCACCCTCGGTCCAGCCTTCCCGCCCGCTCCTCGAACGGGTCCAGGAGGGCCTTCGCTTGGTCCAACTCGCCCAGCGCCACCAGCGCCTCCAGCTCGTCGGGAATGAAACGAAAGACGCCGGGCTCCTCGACACCTCTCGCGGCCACCAACTCCGCGGCCCGGCCGAGGTATCCATGTGCTCCCGCCGGGCTCCCCATGAACAGCTCGAGGAAGCCCAGGACCGACAGGTTCTGGATCTGGGTCGTCCAGGAGCCCACCCGCTCCGCGAGCTCGAGGCCCTCAGCGGCGGCCGAGCGAGCCCGGTCCACGCGCCCCCGGAGCCCGTCGACCAGCGCGTTCGCGTACAGGGCCATGGCCCGGTAGAAGGCCAGTCCAGTCTGGTGCGCCGCTTCCAGGCTGGCCCGGGCATGCCGCTCGGCAACGTCCCAGTTCCCGGTCCAGCACTCCAGCTCGGCCAGGTGGTACTGGAGCATGGGAATGGGGTGCTCCTGGCCCTGTTCCTGTGCGAGCTCGAGCAGGCCGAGGAAGGCGGACCGCGCGGCGTCGAACTCCTCCGTGTACACGAGGAGCTGGGCCCGCGTGTACGAGGGCATGACGTTCAACATGCGCAGCTCCTGGGCCCGGGGCTCCAGGGCGATGCCCCGCTCCAGGAGGTCCCATCGAGGGCCCCTCCCCCGGATGAAGTCCAGATACACGACGAACTGGAGGGCCTCGGCGATGGCGGCGGGATCGCCTCCCTGCTCCGCCAGCGCCAGCGCGGATCGCGCGTGCCGCTCCGTGGCGGCCAGATCTCCCATGAACAGCTCGGCGTATCCGAGGCCCTGTTCGATCGACCCCCGGAACGCCGGATCCGGTCCGGCCTCGTCACGGGCCTGACGGAACAACGGCACCGCGGCGGTCCAGCCCTCCCCCTCCGCCCGGACCGACGCTAGTCGTCGGAGCACGCGAGCCCTGAACGGCCCCGGCGGCGCCCGGTCCACCTCCGCCTCCAGCAGGGCCCGGGCCCGCGACGTGTCCCCGGCCGCGACGTGGTGGTTCGCCGCGCGCAGGCTTCGTTCCCGCAGCTCGTCACCCCGGTCGGCGGGGGTGAGTCGCGTGGCCATCTCGGAGAGCTCCGCAGCCGCCTCGGGTGCTCCACGGGCACGGGCCCGCCGGGACGCCTCGTCCAGCGCGGCCGCCACGGCCTCGTCCGGCCCATCGGCCCCCAGGGCCAGATGCCGAGCCCGCTCCTCAGGATCCGTCAACACGCCTGCGAGGCGTTGATGGAGGAGACGGCGTTGCCCGGGTGTTGCCTCCGAGAGGAGCACCGAGCCGAACAGCGGATGGGTGAACCGGACCCTGTCCCCGTCGTCGATCTCGACCACGCCCGACTCGGCGCTTGCCGCGAGCGCGTCCTCGGCCCCGCCCCCGATCGTTTTCCGCACCAGATCGATGGTGGGCGAGGACACCGCCGCCGCCACCAGCAAGGCCTCCCGAGTCTCCGCCGGGAGCGCCGAGACCCGCCGTCGAACCACCTCCCGGAGGCTCTGCGGCACCGGGAGCGCCTGCCCCGTGGCCGGCTTGTCCCCCCGAAGCGACGCCCGGGCGATCTCGAGGGCGAAGAACGGGTTCCCGCCCGACATCTCGTGGAGCCGGACCAGGGTGGGGCGGGGGAACCCCGCTCCCAGCCTCGCCCGCAGCAGGCTGCTGAGCGCATCGACGGTCAGCGGGCCGAGGTCGATCCGCCGGAATCGGCCCTCCGGCACGGAACGATCGAGGCCAAACGGCGGGCTCGCCTCGTCCCCGCCCCGGATGGTCGCCAGCACACCCACCGCCTCCGTTTCCAGGCGGCGGAGGGCGAACTCCAGCACGCGCGACGTGGGTGCATCGAGCCACTGGGCGTCGTCCACGGCCAGGACCACGGGGGAGGCGTGGCTCAGGGTCCGGAGCAGCTCCAGCACCGCCAAGGAGACCGCACGGTTGTCCGGCGGGGCACCCTGCGGCTCGACACGGAGGAGTGCGACGTCCAGGGCCCTGGCCTGGGGTTCGGGCAGCGACTCGGTCTCGTCCCGGGTGCCGCCGAACAGGTCCCCCAGCGCGGCGAACGACAGCTTGGTCTCGGACTCCACCGGCTGGCAGGTCAGGACCCGGTAGGAGCGGAGGCGAGCACCGGCTACTCCCGCTTTCCACACGGTGGTCTTCCCGACGCCGGCGTCAGCCTCCAGCAGGAGAGCCGCCGGGCCCTCACGGACGTCGCCCAGGAAGCCCTCCACGACCGAGAGCTCCGCGTCCCGCCCGAACACCTCGACGCCGGTGGCCATCGACAGCTTCCGGGTAAGCCTGCTGTCCGACATGGGCGACTGGCAAGCGGCAGCGAAAGACCCCCGGGGGCCACACCGGGGGTCTTGCGAGATCGTCCCACCCGCCGCCCTCCGCTGGAGGAGGTGGCGGGCCTCAGTGAGGCCGGGGTCTCAGGACCCGAAGTCCGTCACGCCGGGCACGAATGGGTCCGCGTGCGCCGCCGAACCGAAGGAGGGGAAGTCGGTCACGCCCGGGACGAAGGGGTCCGCCGGTCGCGCAGACCCGAACGAGGGGAAGTCCGTGACGCCGGGGACGAAGGTGCCCTCCGCTCCCCGCGCGGGAGCCGCGATCTCCGCCTGCCGCAGCCCGGTCGTCGACGGGGCGGTCCACCGACCCACCAGGACCCCCATCACGACAGCCGCAGAAAGCATCAATGCCAGCGCCGCCATCCAGAGCGGGGTCAGGACGATCCCCCTCCTGAGCAGTGGCTGGACCTCCGAGTTGACGGCCATGGCGCCCTCCTTTCATCGCGGCTTCTGCGCCGATCCGTTCGTGGCCACCGTAGGCGCCGGGACGCTCGGAGGAACCACTGGAATCTGTGGACTGGGCCTGTCACTGACTGTGGATACAGTTGACTTGGCACTCGAGTCGCTGAGTGCTGGCCGAGAAATACGGTAGTCCTACGGATGCTTGTCCCCGGCCGGCGGGGCACGCTGGCCACATGGACGAGACACGCGCAGCAGCCAAGCGGCTGGTGGAGGCCGTCGCCGCCAGAGACCTCGGCGGGATCGTCGCCCTCCTGACGCCAGACACTCGCCTCCGGTACCTGATCCCGAAGGGGCCGGCCGAGGTCCAGGGCGCGGCCGAGGTGGCCGCCAGGTTCCTCGAATGGTTCGGTGACGCCGATGTCCTCGAGGTCCAGAGCGTCCGGGTGGAACCGCTGGCCGACCGGATGTCGGTCCGGTACCGCTTCGTGCTGCACGAGCAGGAAGGGTGGGAGGTGGTCGAACAGCAGATGTATCTCGACATAGACGGAGAAGGTCTGATCGCGGCGATCGACCTCCTGTGCTCCGGGTTCCGGCCCCTCGGCGGCCCGGACGAGGGGCGGTCGCCGGGCGCGCACCGATTCGACGCCGGCACGCTGGGGTGCGCCGACGGGCTGGCCCAGGAGTTCCGCCGGCGGATCCTGGCCATCGCGCTGGGGGACGTGCTGGTGGTCCAGACCTCGGACCCGGCGGCGAAGGAGGACCTTCCGCCCCTGGCACGGATGATGGGGCACACGGTGCGTTCGGTCGAGCCGTCCGGGAACGGGCGGCTCCTGATCACGGTGGAGCGAGGACGATGAGCGAGAAGCTGATCTTCAACTGCACGCATGGCAAGGAGGACCCGGAGCGCGCCACGCTTCCGTTCGTGGCGGCCAACATCGCGGCCACGGTGGGGCAGGACGCGGTCGTGCTGTGCACCATCGACGCGGTGTGGCTGGGCACAGAAGGGGGAACGGAAGGCATCGCCCAGGCCGGGCTTCCCGTTCTGGCGGATCTGTACCGGGAGTTCGTGGAGAACGGTGGCCAGGTGTGGCTCTGTGGCGCCTGCACCAAGCCCCGCGGCATCACCGAGGAGCAGCTCGCCAAGGGAGCGACGATCGTCGGCGCTGCCAAGGTCGTCGAGGAAGTGATCGGGGGAGCTCGGACGATCGCCTTCGCCGGGTGAACGCGGATCGGAGGCAGACGATGAGGAAGCCCCCAACCGCGGCCAGGTAGGCTCCCTGCCGAGTGAACGACCACTTCGTCGATCGGGAGCGGGAGCGAGCGGAGCTCACGGCGTTCCTCACCGAGGCCCGCTCGGATCGGTCGTCGTTGCTCCTGCTCGCCGGCGAGGCGGGAGTGGGCAAGTCGATGCTGGTCCGGACCGTCCTGGAGGAGCTTGGCCAGGCGGCGATGGAGGGCGACGGGAACCAGGACGGCACGTCGCCCTACGGCCCGATCGCGGCGGTGCTCCGGCAGCTTCACCGCGTCGACGGCCTCCGGGTCGAGGCGCCGCTGCGGTCGCATCTGGCCGCGCTCCTCCCGGAGCTCGGTCCGTCGGCGGAGCCGGGTGACCGGGCCGTGCTGTTCGAGGCCATCCGCTCGGCGCTGGCGCTGGCCGCGTCCGAACGCGCCGTCACGGTGTTCCTGGACGACCTGCAGTGGGCCGACCACGCCACGCTGGAGGCTCCTCCCGGCCCTGGCCCGGTCGCTGGGCCGCGAGCCGGTGGCGATCCTGGGCGCATACCGGAGCGACGACATCCCCAGGGGGCACCCCGTCCGGAGGATGCGATCCGAGCTCCGCCGGGCGGGGCGCCTGCGAGAGGTCGTGATCGAACCGTTCGACGCTCAGGCCACGGCGACGCTGCTCGCGGTGACGCTCGGATCGGCGCCCTCACCCTCGCTGTCCGCCGCCGTCTTCGACCGCACGGACGGCGTTCCGTTCTTCGTGGAGGAGCTCGGGTCGGCACTGGCCGCCGGAGGGCGGCTGAGGCCAGGACCGCACGGGCTGGAGCTGGTCGCGGGGCAGGACCTGCCGATCCCGGACAGCGTGCGTGACGTGGTGCTGCTGCAGGCCGCCGGCATGTCCCGCGAGGGCCGGGCGGCGGCCACGACGGCGGCCGTCGCCGGCCAGGAGTTCTCCCCATCCATGGTGACGGAGGTGGCCGCCCTCCACGCGTGGCCCGACGAGCTGCTCCTGCGTGGCCTGGTTGTGGAGACCGAACCCGGCCGGATGGCGTTCCGGCACGCGCTGATCCGCGACGCGTTCTACGGGGAGGTCCCCTGGACACGGCGCGTCGAGCTGCACCGCACGGCGGCGGAATGGCTCGAGACGAGCGGCGCTCCGGCCGTGGTCGTGGCGGAGCACTGGGTGAAGGCCCGGGAGCCGGCGCGGGCCCGGCCGTGCTTCGTGCGGGCGGCGGAAGCGTTCCATCGCGTCCACGCGTACCGGGACGGAGCAAGGGCGGCGCGCCGGGCCCTCGAGCTCTGGCCGGAGGCAGCCGAGGAGAGCGAGCGCGTGGACCTGCTCGAGCACCTGGCCGCGTGCGCGGAGCTGGCCGGGGACCTGGGCGAGGCGATCGCCGCCTGGCGGGAGGCGGCCGAGGGGCGTCGGGAACGTGGCGACCACGCCCGGCTGGGCGAGGTTCGGCGCCGGCTGGCATCGGCGCTCGAGCTCCAGGGCCGGTGGGAGGAGGCCCTGGGGTGGCGGGAGGAAGCTGCCGCGGCCTTCGACGCCGGGGGCTCACCGGCGGATGCCGCCGCCGAGCGCCTGTCCGCGGCCGCCCACCTCCGCTCGGCCGCCCGGTTCCGGGCCGCGCTTGACCTGCTCGAGCGCGCCAGGCGGGACGCGAAGGAAGCGGGGCGGCTCGACCTGGACGCCAGGATCCTGGGCCTGGAGGGCAACGTGCGGGCCCGGATGGGCGAAGGTGCGGATGCGGTGGAGCTCGTTCGGACCGCGCTGGCCACGGCGCTGGAACACGGGCTGACGGGACCCGCCGCCGAGATCTACCAGCGGCTGGCCGACTCGCTGGAGCACGCCGGAGACTACCCGTCCGCCCGGGACACCTACGACGCCGCCTTCGCCTTCTGCGAAGCGAACACGTTGCAGCCGACCGCGCAGCTGTGCCTGGCCTGCCTCACGGTGGTGCTTCGGCAGCTCGGTGACTGGGACCGGGCGGCGGTGCTCTGCCGGCGGGTCATCGCCTCGGCCGAATCGACGGCGCACGCGCGAGCGGTGGCCAGTGGGATCCTCGGCTCGATCCTCGGCGTCCGCGGACAGATCCGGCGAGCTCGCCCGCTGCTCCTGGAATCCGCCTCGCTGGCTCGCAGGATCGAGCTGGCGGCGATGGAGCTGCTCTCCGAGTGGGGGCTCGCCCTCATCGACGAGGCCGACGGCGCCGGGGAGCGGGCCGCCGAGCGGTGCCGGGCGATCCTGGAGCGATGGAACGGAACGGAAGAGCGGCACTACGCCGTGGGTGCGCTGCGGTGGGCCACCACGTTCTTCGCGGAAACCGGCGACCCCGACGGGACCCGGGCGTGCGTGGCCGCTCTCGGTCGGATCGCCACCGATTCGCCGCAGGACGAGACCCTCTCCGCGTTCTCTCACGGGCTCGCCGAGGCTGCCCTGCTGGAGGGCGACCACGACCAGGCGGTGGCCCACTTCGGCAGAGCGATCGAGCTGCTTCGGAGCGTCGGAGCCCCATTCGAGCGGCTCGTGTCCGAACGGCGGGCTGCGAAGGCGCTGGCGCTGGCCGGCCGGAAGGAGGAGGCGGTGGAGCGGCTGGTGTCGGCGTACCGGCTGGCCGGGCGGCTCAAGGCGAGGCCGCTCGCGGAGCGGCTCGCCGGTGAGCTCGCTGCCCTCGGCGAGAAGGCCGAGCGGAGGCTCAGCCGGCGCGCCGTCGCCGGGGCCGGAGCGGGGGGACTGACCCGGCGGGAGACCGAGGTCGTGCGCCTGGTCGCCGTCGGCCGGACGAACCGGGAGATCGCCCAGGAGCTCTTCCTCAGCCCCCGCACGGTCGATATGCACGTCCAGAACATCCTGCTCAAGCTGGACTGCCGCTCGCGCGCCGACGCCGCGCGCCGGGCCACTGAACTGGGCCTCCTGGCCGACCCCGGGGCCTTCCGCCGGTCCTAGTCGGAAGGGCCTCGGCACCCCCGCCCGAAGCCGCCCTGCGTCTACCCCAGGCCGAGCGCGTCGCGGAGGAACCGGAGCTCGATCCACAGCAGGTTCTCGGCCACGGCCTCCTCCTTGGCCATGTGGCTGGCCCCCGACAGCGGAAGGAACGTGTGCGGGCGGCCCGCTTCCAGGAATGCCCGGGACAGCCGGAGCGAGTTGGCCACGAACACGTTGTCGTCGGCCATGCCGTGGATCAACAGGAGCGGTCGCTCCAGCTTCCACGCGTCGTCGAGGAGGGATTCGCGCCGGTACACGTCGGGCTCGTGGTCGGGGTGGCCCAAGTGCCGCTCGGTGTAGTGGGTGTCGTAGAGCCGGTCCTCGATGCCGGGAGCGCCCGCGATGCCGGCGTGGAACACGTCCGGACGCCGAAGCACGGCCGCGACGGTGAGCGTTCCCCCGAAGGACCAGCCCCGCATGGCCACCCGGGTCAGGTCCAGGAACGGGAAGCGCTCGGCGGCTGCGTGCAGGGCGTCCACCTGGTCCTCGAGCACCGACCCCAGCACGTCGCGGTAGATCGCGCGTTCCCACGAGGGGCCGCGGCCCGGCGTCCCGCGGCCGTCGACGACCAGGACGGCGAAGTCCTGGTCGGCGAACCATTGCGACTCGAGGAACCGGTCCCTGGCCCGAACCACCCGCTGTAACCCCGGCCCGCCGTACGGATCGAGCAGGACCGGGAGCGGCGCTGTGGGTTCCCGGCCGCCGGGGAGGAACAGAGCAGCTCGGTGGTCCCGCGCCCCCGCCAGGAAGAGCGTCGGCTTGGGCTCGACCACCGGCGCCTCCTGGTTGGACACGATGGCGCCAACCGCCTCTGCGCCCCGGCGGACGGTGGTGGTGGGAGCGCTGTCGAGCGTCGCCGACGTGACGACCAGGACCTCCCCTTCCGCGACCGCCCCGTGGACACCCTGTGTGTCGGTCAGCCGCTCGAGCGTCCCATCCGGCGACCACCGCCAGACGTGCTCCTCCGTGGGGTCCTCCGAGGCCACGAACACCACGCTCGAATCGGCGTGGACGATCCGCCGGACCTGCAGGCCGGGAGGCGTCACCGGCGTGCCGTCGACGGCGAGGCGCCGCGTGTCGTCCCCGTCCACCGTGGACACCAGACGGCCGTCCTCCGTCCAGGCCGGCGACCCGAGCACCAGCTCGACCCAGGCACCGTCACGATCCTCCCGGACCAGGGAGGTCTCCCCCCGCTCGGCGGCCGTCAGAACCTGCGTCAGCCGCTGGTCTCGCGACTGCACGAGCAGCGTGAGCGGGGTCCCCGGGCCCCACCCCACGCGGGCCAGGTACTCGAACCGCTCCCGGTCCCACCGGACCTCCACCTGCGAGCCGTCGTCGAGCCCCAGGACGTGCAGGGTCACGTCGGCGTTCGGCGTCCCGGCGGCCGGATACCGCACGGCACGCGGCGCCGCGTGGGGATCGACCGCGTCGAAGAGGTGCCACGTCGGGAGCCGGCCCTCGTCGACCCGCGCCGCCGCGATGCGGCTCCCGTCCGGGGACCACCAGAACCCTTCGGCCCGATCCATCTCCTCCGCGGCCACGAACTCGGCCAGCCCCCAGGACACGTCGGGGTCTTCCTCGGCGGCGAGCACCCGGTCCTCGCCGTCGAGCTCGACGACGTGCAGGGCCCGGGTGGCCACGTACGCCACGCGGCGACCCGTCGGATCGATCCTTGGGTCGAACACCGGCGTGACCGCGGGGAGCTCGCGGGATTGCCCGGTCAGGAGGTCGGCCACGAACAAGCGTCCTCCGACCGAGAACACGGCGACGGTCGCCTCCCGGTCCGTCGAGTAGGCGACGACGCCTTCCGCCCGTTCGCGGGCCCGCTCCCGCCTGGCCAGCTCCTCCGGCGGCAACTCCGCTGCGCCAGCGTTCTGCCCGCGTGGGTCGAACGCCAGCCGCTCCCGACTGGAAGGGAGGTCCAGCACCCACAGCCCCGTCACCGGGTCGTCCCCGGCGAAGGAACGGAGGAACGCGATCCGTGAGCCGTCCGGGGACACCGTGAAGTTCCGCGGCAGCCCCAGGCTGAACCGCTGCGTCCTGGCATGCTGCCGGGGAAACGAGTCGCCGCTGGGCGCTTGAGCGTCGCTCGCGGGGGTTCCGACACCACGTTCGAGGGACGGCATTCCTCGCAGCCTACCGGTCGCCTTCCGGCGCTGTGGGCGATCACCGAACCGCGAGGTCGGAGGCACGTCTTTCGTCGCGCGGTGGCAAGGGTGTACAACGCTTCCGGGAGGGCACCCCACGGACACCCGCATCGGCACCGAACTGGCCGGATACCGGATCCGATCCCTGCTGGGCAGAGGTGGGATGGGCGTGGTGTACCTCAGTGAGGACATCCGCCTGGGGCGCAACGTTGCCCTGAAGGTGCTTGCCCCCGAGCTCTCCGGACACGAGAGCGTCCGGGAGCGGTTCGTCCGGGAGTCGAGGATCGCCGCCTCCCTCGACCACCCCAATGTCATCCCTATCTACGAAGCGGGTGAGGTGGATGGGGTCCTGTTCATGGCCATGCGCTATGTGGAGGGCACCGACCTCAAGGCGTTGATCGGGCGGGAGGGGCCCCTTCCTCCGGAGCGCGTGGCCTCGATCGTGAAACAGATCGCGAGCGCGCTCGACGCAGCGCACGACCGGGGTCTCGTTCACCGCGACGTGAAGCCGGGCAACATCCTTGTTGCCTCCGCGAAGGGCACCGACCATGCCTACCTCACGGACTTCGGCATCATCAAGCTCCGGGAATCAACGACCAGGCTCACGCGCACCGGGCAATTCATGGGCTCGACGGTGTACGTGGCCCCCGAGCAGATCGAGAAGAAACCGCTCGACCGACGAGCCGACGTGTACTCCCTGGGGTGCGTTCTCTACGAGTGCCTGGCCGGCGGGCCCCCGTTCGTGCGGGACAACGAGGCCGCTCTGCTGTACGCACACCTCCAGGAGCCTCCGCCGAAGGTGACGAGAGCACGTCCGGAACTGCCGGGCGGGATCGACGAGGTGATCGCGAGGGCCATGGCCAAGAGGCCCGACGACCGCTATCCGAGCGCGGGGGAACTCGGTGCAGCCTGCGAGGAAGCCCTCGCAGCGGGCAAGACCTCCGCGCGAGCGGGACCCCGGGTGCCTCCCAGGCAGCCCCAGGAAAGGGCTGATGGAATCATCGGGCGCGCCGCCGAATTCTCCCAGGTCACGCGGTTCATCGCCGCCGTTCCTACGGGGCCGGTGGCGCTGCTCCTGGAGGGAGAGGCCGGGATCGGCAAGACGGCTCTCCGAAAGGAGACCATTGCGCTCGCCTCCCAAGGGTCCTACCGGGTGCTCGAGTCCAAGCCGATCGAGTCGGAGACCCAGTTGCCGTTCATCGCGTTGGGCGACCTCCTCGACGACACCCTCGATGAGGTCCTCGGGCTCCTCCCCGAGCCACAGGCGAGAGCCCTCGAGGTCGCTCTGCTCCGCTCGGAGGCGGGAACCAGCGCTCCCGATTGGAGAGCGGTCGCTCTCGGGGTCCTCGGTGTGCTTCGCCACCTCGCCCGATCGAGCCCCGTGCTGGTGGCCATCGACGATGTGCAGTGGCTGGACCCCGCTTCCGCCAGGGTCCTCGAGTTCGCCATTCGTCGGTTGAAGGGGGAACCGGTCGGCATCGTCACGTGTGCTCGACCTCTGCACGGGGCGGGGGTTCCACTGGGTCTCGACACGGCAGTGTCGGAGAACCGTCTCCAGCGACTCTTCATTGGCCCGCTCGGACCCGATGCGCTCAGTCGTATGTTGCGATCCCGGCTGGGGTCGGAGTTCCTTCGGCCAACCGTGCAGAAGCTGCATCAGGCCTCCGGTGGCAATCCGTTCTTCGCGCTGGAGATGGCCCAGGCGCTCCTGCGACGGGGGGTTCCCCTGGCCCCGGGCGAATCCCTTCCGGTCCCGGAGAACCTCAGTGAGCTGATCCGGGAGCGGTTGGTGTCGCTTCCCCCCAGAACCCGTGCCGCGCTGGCCGTGGCCGCTGCCCTTTCACAGCCCACGGTTTCGCTGGTCGCGGCGGCATTGGAGGGTGACCGGCCAAAGGTGCCTCCGCTGGCCGAGGCGGTGGAGGCGGGGATCATCGAAATCGAGGACGGGGCGATCAGGTTCACCCATCCCCTGTTCCGGTCCGTCATCCATGCACAGGGCACACGAGAAGAAAGGCGAAGCCTGCACCAACGCCTGGCGGAGGTGGTGACCGATGTGGAGGAGAGCGCACGGCACCTCGCCCTGGCAGCCGATGGGCCCACGCTCGAAGTCTCGGCCGCGCTGGACGAGGCGGCCCTGAAGGCCCGGGCCCGCGGGGCTCCTGATGCCGCCGCCGACCTGGTCGAGCTTGCGCTCTGGCTCACCCCGGCCGACCGGACCGAGGACCGGTATCGACGAAGCCTGAGGGCCGCCGAATTCCAGTTCGAGGCGGGGGACACCCGCCGGGCCAGAAGCCTGCTGGAGGACGCGCTGAAGGTTCTTCCGCCCGGCCTGACCCGGGGGAAGGCCCTTCGCCTCCTTGGGTCGATCCGGTCCTACGACAGCATGAAGGCCGCGGTGGATCTGCTGAACGAAGCCCTATCGGAAGCGGAGGGCGACACCACGCTGCGCGCGGAGGTGGAACGGGACATCGCCTGGGTCTCCATGTTCTCCGGCAACATGGCGGATGCGTCCGTTCACGCGCGGGCCTTCCTGTCCCTGGCGGAGGGCCTGCAGGACCCCCACCTGCTGGCCGAGGGACTGACGGCCGTGGGCATGACCGAGGGGCTCACGGGATCGGCGGACTGGCCCGACACCCTGGAACGCGCGGTCCGGTTGGCCGAGCGGAGCGAGGGACTGCACCTGTTCCGCCACCCGAGTCTGATGTACGGCATCCTCCTGAAATGGGCCGACCGGTTCGAGGAGGCGCGGTCGAGGTTCGAGAGCGTCCGCCGGCAGGCCGTGGAGCGAGGGGATGAGAGCACCCTCCCCTACGTCCTGTACCACATGTGCGAGCTGGAGAGCTGGGCCGGCGACTGGCAGAGCGCCGAGCGATACGCAGGAGAGAGCTACGAGGTGGCGGTCCAGACGGGACAGGACCCCTTCCAGGCGGCATCCCTGTACGCCAGGGCACTCCTCGAGGCTCGAATGGGGCGGGTCGAGGCCGCCCGGTCCGCGGCCGAGGAGGGCCTGATGATCGCCGAGCGGGCTGGTGACAGAGTCCGGACCATGCAGAACCTGCATATCCTGGGTTTCGCGGAGCTCTCGTTGGACCGCGCTCAAGAGTCCGCCGGCTACCTGGTGCGAGTCGAGGACCTCTCCAATGAGATGGGCCTCAAGGAACCGGGGGCGATCCGCTTCGCCGGAGACCAGATCGAGGCCCTCCTGGGAGTGGGCGACACGGACAGAGCCAGGTGGCTGCTCGAGGACCTGGAGGAGCGGGGCAGAACGCTGCGGCGAGCGTGGGCCCTGGCCGTGGCGGCCCGGTGCCGGGGGCTGCTGGAGGCCACCCTGGGCCAGCCGGGGGACGCCGTGGCCTCGCTGCAGACCGCGCTCACCGAGCACCAGGGCCTGTCCGACCCCTTCGAGCTCGGACGCACCTTGCTGGTCTTGGGCATCGTGGAGCGACAAGCCGAAAACCAGCATGCCGCCCGGCGGGCCCTGGAGCAGGCGCAAACCATCTTCGATCGCCTCGGAGCCGCGCTCTACTCGGAGAAGGCCGCGGCCGAGCTGGCCAGGTAGCTGCCCGGGCACAGCGGTGAGTGGTCAGGCGAGCCAGTCGCTCAGCTGGGGCATGCTCCTCAGGCCCGAGAAGTCGCCGCGGTCGCGGATCTCGGTGGCCACCGCGACCATGGCGTCGACCGCGACCCAGGTCAATCCGCCTCCCACGCTGACCCGCTGGGCGCCCGCGGCGAAGATGTCCTGGAGCGACAGTGCGGGCAGCGCCAGGACATTGACCGCTTCGAGACGGCCCGGCACACCGCCCGGATCTCCTCCGGGGTCCGCAGGCCGGGCGCGTAGAGGACGTCGGCGCCCGCCGCCTCGTACGTCTGGAGGCGGGCGATCGTGTCGCCGAGGTCCGGGTTGCCGCGGATGTGGTTCTCGGCTCGCGCGGTCAGGGTGAACGGGACCGAGAGCGCGTGCGCGGCCTCGGCTGCAGCCGCCACCCGCTCGGCAGCGTGGCCCACGTCGTAGAGCCGGCCGCTCGGGTCCCAGTCCTCGATCGAACCCCCCACCGCCCCGGCCTCGGCGACCCTGGTGATCGCGAGCATGGCGCTCTGCGGATCCGGTCCGTATCCGTTCTCCAGGTCGACCGACACCGGAAGATCGCTCGCCCGGGTCAGGCTCGACACGTGAGACACCACCTCGTCGAGCGTCACGTTGCCGTCGAGCCGGCCCAGCGTGAACGCGAAGCCCGAGCTGGTGGTGGCCAGCGCCTTGAACCCGAGCGCCTCCAGGACCCGGGCCGACCCGGCGTCCCAGGGATTCGGGATCACGAAGGGCTCGCCGGTGTGCAGGGCCCGAAAGGCCTCTCCCAGTTCCTGCTGTGTTCTCATGGCTGCATCTGTAGCACGATGCGAGGATGCCGATGGTGTCTCGAATCGAGCCGATCCGCCGGACGCTGATCGTTCGGAGCGATCCTGGACACGCATTCGACCTCTTCACCGAGGGGATGGGGACGTGGTGGCCGCTCGACGCCTACTCGCGGGCGGTGAGCGAGTTCGCCGACCACCACGTCCAGGCCACACGGCTCGAGTTCCAGGCTCGCCTGGGCGGCTCGATCCTGGAGCACGTGTCCGATGGGAGGGTGCTTCCGTGGGGAGAGGTCATCGCCTGGGAGCCGCCCAGCCGCGTCCTGATGGCCTGGCGGCCGCACTCCCAGCCTGAACCCCCCACCGACGTCGAGGTGACGTTCACGGCGCGAGCGGACGGGACGCTGGTCCGGCTCGATCACCGCGGATGGGAGCGCCTGTCGGACGCGTTCCGCCAGGGGCTCTACCCGATCTACGTCCGCGGATGGCCCCCCACACTCGAGCGCTTCCGCGCGGCCGCTGTCACTGGCGGCGCTTGATGGCGCGGATGATGGCCGAGTGCATCCCGTCGGCCACCGAGTGCGTCGGGGTCACCGACACGTCCTGGAACCCCGCTGCCCGCAGCCCTTCCTCGTACTCGCGGAACGACAGGGCGCCCGCGATGCAGCCCGCGTAGCTCCCCCGCTCGGCCCTCTGCTCCGGCGTGAAGCTGTCTTCGGCCACGATGTCGCTGATCCCGATGCGGCCTCCCGGCTTCAGCACCCGGGCCATCTCGGCGAACACGCGGGCCTTGTCGGGGGACAGGTTGATCACACAGTTCGAGATCACCACGTCCACGGCCGCGCCGGGCAGGGGGATCTCCTCGATGTACCCCTGGAGGAACTCCACGTTGGTGGCGCCGGCCCCCTCCGCGTTCCGCCGGGCCAGGGCCAGCATCTCGTCGGTCATGTCCAGCCCGTAGACCGTGCCCGTGGGCCCCACCCGCCGGGCCGAGAGCAGGACGTCGATCCCCCCGCCGGAGCCGAGGTCGAGCACGGTCTCCCCTTCCCGCAGCTCGGCCACCGCCGTCGGGTTCCCGCACCCCAGGCTGGCCAGCAGCGCCGCGTCGGGGACCAGCTCCCGATCCCCCGGTCCGTACAGCTGCGACCCTGGGGATCCGCAGTCGCTCGTGCCACCGCAGCACCCATCCTCGGCCACCGACCGTGCCGCCCTGGCATAGTGCTCCCGCACCTCTTCGCGCACGTCACTCATGGCGTCCTCCTCCCCTTAACAGCAGTCCGTGAGCAGGCGAACCAGGTCGGACACGCGGTCCGGCCTGACCGAGTAGTAGATGTGGCGCTCCTCCCGCCGGCTCTGGATCAATCCGGCCCGGCGCAGGAGCGCGAGGTGGTGCGAGAGCGTCGGCGCGGGGATGCCCACGGCCTCCTGGATGTCGCCGGCGCTGACCTCCCGCCTGGCTTGGGCCAGGAAGAAGAACACGCGCAGGCGGGACACGTGGGCCAGCGCGTTGAACGCTTCCACGTGCTCCTCAGTGACCTCGACGGGCTTGGCCCGCTCGACGACGGGCAACGACGCTTTCATGATTTTCAAAATACCGAATCGGCGTCAGTTCGTCAACCCACCGGATGGACCCGGGTCAGGTTCAGGTCGCGATGGGCGCGGCCAGGAGCGCGTCGGGGATGCCGAACGCGTCGACCAGGTCTCCAGCCATGGGGTGGACCTCGCCGCACAGCTCACCGACCAGCCTGACCACGACCTTGGACCGGGGGGCTGACAGGAAGCCGTGTTCCTGGAACCACCTCCGGTCGCGTTCGATGCGGGACAGCGCATGCAGGTCGCACAGCGTCGACAGGGCCCGGCGGAGCTCGCCGGCCCGGGTCCGTCCCACTGCCCGCGCGAACTGCTCCAGGACCACCCACTCCACGTGGGCCCGGGCCGCGGCGAGCGCGTGGTCCTGGCACTCCAGGAACGCCGCGTAGGAGTCCACGCCGGCCTCGATCGACCCCTTCAGCCGGCCGGCCAGGCCGGCCAGCAGGTGCTCGGCCCGGAACCGCAGCGCGGCCCGGTGGAACTCCCGGTGCCGGAGCTCCTCGGGGTCGGTCAGGCCCGGGATGGCCCCCCGAAGCGCCTCCAGCACCACGCCGGCCGGTGTCCCTTCCGAGACCCGGGCCAGGGCCCGCCGGGCCAGGTACCGGACCGACTGCGCCCAGTCCATGTCCTCGAAGTGCAGCCGGTAGTCGCCCAGCAACCCGCGCGCCACCAGCAGCAACAGGACGGTGTTGTCGCCCTCGAACGTGGTGAACACGTCGGTGTCGGATTTCAGCGGCCCCAGGCGGTTCTCGGCCAGGTAGCCCTGGCCGCCGCAGGCCTCCCGGCAGGCCTGGACGGTCTCCGTGCATTGCCAGGTGGCCACGGCCTTCAGCCCGGCGGCCAGGCCCTCGAGCTGCCGGCGGGACCGGGCCGAGGAGCGCTCGCGCGCCTGGGTCCGGCCGAACTCCTCCACCAGATGGCGCACCGCGAAGTGCATGGCGTAGGTGGTGGCCAGGGCGGGCATCAGGCGCCGCTGGTGGAGGGGGTAGTCGAGCAGGAGCCCCTCCTCTTTCCCCGGCGGGCCGAACTGCCGGCGGCGCTGCCCGTACCGGACCGCGATGGCCAGGGCCGACTTCGACGCGCTGACCGCCGCCGCCGCCACGCTCACCCGCCCCTGCACCAGCGTCCCGATCATGGTGAAGAACCGCTCCGCGGGATCCCCGATGGGCGAGGTGTAGGTCCCGTCCTCCCCCACATCGCCGAACCGGTTCAGCAACGCGTCACGGGGGACCCGGACGTGGTCGAACCGGAGCCGTCCGTTGTCCATCCCGTTCAGCCCGAGCTTCTGGCCGCAGTCCTCGATCCGCACGCCCGGGCGAGGCTTCCCCCGGGCGTCCCGGATCGGCACCAGCAGACCGTGGACGCCGTGGCCCGTCCCGGCCACCTCCAGCTGGGCGAACACGACGGCCAGGCGCCCGTGAGCGGCGGCGTTCCCGATGAAGTCCTTGCGGGCGGCCTCCGACGGCGTGTGGACCACGAACTCGTGCCCCTGCGGGTCGTAGCGGGCCACCGTCTCCACGCCGCGCACGTTGGACCCGTGGCCGGTCTCCGTCATGGCGAAGCACCCCGGCAGGGACAGCGAGGCCACCTTCGGCAGGAACCGGCGGTGATGTGGTTCCGTGCCGAGATTGGCGATGGCCCCGCCGAACAGGCCGAACTGCACGCCGAACTTCACCAGCAGGGACAGATCGTGGAACGCGATGGTCTCGAACGCCGCTACAGCGGCAGTGACGTCCCCGCCGCCCCCGTACGCGGCCGGGTACCCGAGACCGCCGAGCCCTTCCCGGGCCAGGTCCCGGCACCACCGGAGGACCCGGTCCCGGTACGAATGGGTGTCCCGGCCCGAGACCCGGGACAACGCGAACTGGGGGCGGGAGAGCAGCCGCAGGATGCGTCCGCGCAGTTCGGCATGTTCGCCGTCGAGGAGCCGCGTCAGGGCCGGGACGTCGACACGCGGGGGCTTCCCCGCAGCGGCGGCATCGGCGGGCACGATCAGGGCTCCGGTTGGGCCGTGTACACGACGCACTCGCCCTTCAGCACCACGACGCCGTCCTGGTTGGTGGCCACGCACCGCAAGCGGGTGATGGGCTTGTCCGCGCGAGCCTCGAGGACCTCGGCTTCCGCCGTGATGGTGTCGCCGACGAGGACCGGCGCCGGGTAGTCCCATTCCTGGTGCAGGAAGACGCTGCCGGGGCCCGGCAGGTGCATCGCCACCAGCGCATTGAACAGGCCCGGGGCCAGTCCGCCCGGAGCGATCAGCCGTCCGAACCGGGTGGCGGCGGCGAACTCGGCGTCGAAGTGCAGCGGGTTCCGGTCCCCGGTCATCTCCGCGAACAGCTCGACGTCACGCTCGGTGACGGTCCTGGTCACGGTTGCTCGTGCTCCCGCGGCGGGCGGCGTCCAGCTCACGCTTCCCCCGGAGGCCGAACCGGCAGCACGAAGCGCATGGCGGTGCCCTCGCCAGATGCGCCGTCGCTGTGCGCGGCGATGGTTCCGCCATGGGCTTCCACTAGGCTCTTGGCGATGGCCAGGCCTAGGCCGGCCCCGCCCGAGTCGCTGGCCTTCACGAACCGGTCGAACACGTGGGGCAGGAGGTCCGGGGCGATCCCGGGGCCGGTGTCGGTGACGGAGAACGCCACGCCGGTCGCGTCGGCGGCGACGGCCCGCTCCGCCGAGACGGTCACCGAGCCGCCGGGAGGCGTGTGGCGCACCGCGTTCTGCAGGAGGTTGGCGAACACCTCCCCGATCCGCACCGGGTCGACCTCGATCTCGGGCAGGCCGGGAGCCACGTGCTGCTGCACCCGTACGTCTTCGGCGTCGGCCCGGGCCCGGCACGCCGTGACGGCGTTCGCCACCAGGTCGGCCGGCGCGACCGCCTCGCGGTGAAGCCGCAGCGCGCCCGCTTCCGCCGTGGAGAGCGTCTGGAGGTCCTCCAGCAGGCGGGACATCACCCTGGTCTCCTCCAGCACCGCCTCCAGGTGCGTGCGGTCGGCCATGTACAGCCCGTCCAGCATCCCCTCGGTGTTCCCCTGGATCACCGACAGCGGCGTGCGGAGCTCGTGGGCAAGGTCGGCCAGCAGGCTGCGCCGCTGTTCCTCGTTGGCCTGCAGGCGCTGCGCCATCTCGTTGAACGAACGGGCCAGGCGGCGCATGTCGCGCGGGCCGCGTTCCTGGACCCGGGCGTCGTAGTCGCCGCCGGCCACCCGGTCCGCCGCCTCCATGACGTCGCCGACCGGCCCCGCGACCCGGCGAACGCCGCGGATCGCGATCAGCGCGACCACCAGCAACACGCCGAAGAACACGATCCCGGGCCCGAACCGCCAGTGTCCCCGGGGCCCCGGTGGGCGCCCGAACAGCGTCCAGGCGATCGCGTTGATGGCGAAGATCAGGCCGAAGAACACCAGCACGGCCAGGAGTGCTCGGCGGCGGAAGCGCCGGCGCCACACGCCCGGCCCCGTGGGGGGGAAGGGCTCGTTCTCCGGCCACCACGGCGGACGGTGGGGCGGTCCGGGCCCGCGCCAGTGGTAGGTGTCAGGCATCGGCGAACCGGTAGCCGACGCCGTGCACGGTGAGGACGTACCTGGGCCGGCCGGGGGTCGGCTCGATCTTCTTGCGGATGTTCTTCACGTGCGCGTCGATGGCCCGCTCGTAGGACTCGAACGCCACGCCATGAACGGCGTCCAGCAGCTGGGCCCGGGTGAACACCCTCCCCGGCTCACGGACCATGGTGGCCAGCAGGTGGAACTCGGTCGGCGTGAGGTCCACGCTTCGGCCGACCACCTGGACCCGCATCCGCTGCACGTCCACCTCCACCCCGGCGGCCCGGAGCACCTCCGGGGAACCCTCCCGCGACAACTCGGTCCGTCGAAGGACGGCCCGGACCCGGGCCACCAGCTCCTTCGGGCTGAACGGCTTCACCACGTAGTCGTCCGCCCCCAGTTCCAGGCCCACGATGCGGTCGGCCTCGTCGCCCCGGGCGGTGAGCATCACGATGGGAACGTTCGACGAGCGGCGGAGGTCCCGGGTCACGTCCAGGCCGTCCCGGCCGGGCAGCCCCAGGTCGAGGACGATGAGGTCGGGCTTCGCGCCACGCGCCGCCGCCACTGCGGCCCCGCCGTCCCCCACCACCATCACCTCGAACCCGGCGTGCTGGAGGTAGTCGCGGACCAGCCGCGCGATCTTCATCTCGTCCTCGACCACCAGGATGGTCCTCATGTCGTGCCCTTCCCAAGCGTGACGACAGGAAGGGGCGGAGGCAACACGGCGCCTCCGCCCCGTTCCCGCGCGGACCGGCCCTGCCGGGTGGTGGCTACGCGCTGCTCGCCGGCTGTGGCGGCGAGCCCGACTGGTCCTGCGTTCCCTCGCCGTGCTGTCGCCGGTGCCAGTCCTCGAACCCACCCGGGCCGCCCGATCCGTGGCCCCAGGGGCCCATGTGGTGATGCCCCTCGTCGGGGCCCCCGCCGTAGGCCCACCGGCGGCGCCAGAAGGCTCCCCGGATGAGCAGGAACAGCCCGATGAAGAACAGCGGGAAGAACAGGAATCCGAACGGGAACCCGTACCCGGGGCCGTACCCCGGACCCACCACGACCTCGCGGACGTGGCCGTTGTGGATCAGCCCGTGGTTGTACCCGGCGTGGTACGCACCCACGCCGATAGCCACCCCGGCCAGGATCACCAGCAGGGCCACCCCGACTCCGAACCACCGTCGCATCACGACCTCCTTCCTTCGGCACTCGTCCGTCTCGTGCCTTTCGCCACCCATGCTGCCCCCGAGGTGTGAATGCACCGTGAACGCGGCGAGGAGGTCCCGGGGAGACGGCTACGGAATCGAACCGGCCGAGCCGCCGGCGGCGGGAGCTGAGGCCTTCACCCGGGCCATGTGCTCCGCCATCATCGCGTTCCCCCGACTGAGCAGGTCCAGGACCACCCGGAGCTGGTCGGTGGCGTACCCCTCGTACAGCCTCGACGCGAACTCCGCGACCCCCTGGAAGTAGACCGCGGCCCGCGTTCGCGCCTGCGGCGTGATCTCGACCATGACGCGCCGGCGATCGGCGGTGTCGCGGACTCGGGTGACGATGCCGTGCGCCTCGAGTCGGTCCAGGAGGGCGGTGACCGCGCCCGTGCTGAGGTGGGCCGCCTCGGCCAGCTGCCCCGCCGTCATCGGGCCGCTCCGTTCGAGGATGTCCATGCACCGGTAGTCCGTCCGGTTGATCCCCATGGAGTCGGCCACGAACTGGTCGAACGCGTCCGTGAGGTTCTGGTTCTGGCGGATGGCCATGTTGAGCTGCTCGATCACCGCCTGGCGCGTTTCGTTTGACATTCAAGCCTCTTGATATCTAAGATTCTCGTCGTTCGAGTGGAGTGTACCTCGCAGGACGGACGGATGCCAGCACGGCGGGGTACCGGAGACGAGGAGGGCGCGAGAGATGGAACACGCCATCCAGGCCCAGGGCCTGGTGAAGCGATTCGGGCGCACGACCGCCCTGGACGGGCTCGACCTGATCGCGGAGCGCGGGCAGGTGGTGGCGGTCCTGGGCCCGAACAGCGCGGGGAAGACGACGTTCGTCCGGGCGGTGGCCACGCTGCTGCCCCTGGACGCCGGCTCACTGCGGGTGGCCGGGCACGACGTGCGGAGGGAGCCCGAGGCCGTCCGCCGCATGATCGGCCTGGCCGGCCAGTTCGCCGCCGTGGAGCCGACCATGACCGGGCGGGAGAACCTGGAGCTGGTGGCCCGGCTGTTCGGCCAGAGCGCCAGCTCCGCGAGGGCCAGCGCGGCCGCCGTGCTGGAGCAGCTCGGCCTGGCCGAGGTGGCCGACCGGCGGGCCCGGACCTACTCGGGCGGCGAGCGGCGCAAGCTGGACCTGGGGGCCAGCCTGGTGGGCGCGCCGAGGCTGTTGCTGCTGGACGAGCCGACCACCGGCCTGGACCCCCGCAGCCGCGTCGAGCTGTGGGACGCCATCCGTGGCCTGGTCGGGCGGGGCACCGACATCCTGCTCACCACCCAGTACCTGGACGAGGCGGACCACCTGGCCAGCCACATCGTGATCATCGACCACGGGCGGGCCGTGGCTTCCGGAACGCCCAGCGAACTGAAGCAGCGCGCCGGGCGGAACGTCATCGAGGTCCACGTGCGGGACCGGGCGGACCTGGCCCCGGTGGCCGAGGTCCTGGGCCGGGTCGACGGGGGCCGGCCCCGCATCGACGAGACCACCCGGCGCATCAGCGTGGCGGTCGAGGCCGGGGCGGCGCAACTGATGGCGGCCCTGCGCTCGATCGACTCGCTGGGGGTGACCCTCGACGACATCGCCCTGCGCTCCCCGACCCTGGACGAGGTGTTCCTGGGCCTGACCGGGCAGCGCATCGAGCAGGACGACATCGTATCCGAGCCCGTCCGGGCCTGACAGAAGGAAAGGGGACCTCATCATGGCAACCAACGCGACAACCCTTGCCCCCGGCATGACCACCGGCCGAGTTGCCAGCACCCTGGCCATCGCCCGGCGATCCGTCCTGAAGTACCTGCGGACCCCGCAGCTGGTCGTCCTGGGAACCATCCAGGGGGCGCTGTTCCTGCTGATCTTCCGCTACGTGTTCGGCGGCGCGATCCACTCGGGCGGCCTGGACTACGTGAACTTCCTCGTCCCCGGCTTCGTGACCACCGGGGTGCTGTTCTCCGGGATGGGCTCGGCGGCCGGCGTGGCCGAGGACCTCGAGCAGGGGTTCGTGGACCGGCTGCGCTCGCTGCCCATCCCCCGGAGCTCGGTCCTGGTGGGCCGGTCGGTGGCCGACACCGCGGTGCTGGCGTGGGGCCTGGTCATTACGACGGCCATCGGCTTCGCGGTCGGGTTCCGGATCGGCGGCTCCGTGGAAGCCGCGCTGGGGGCGTTCGGGCTGTGCGTCGTCTTCGGCTTCGCGTTCGAGTGGCTGTTCATCGCGCTCGGGCTGTTCGCGGGAACCGCCCAGGCCGCGCAGGGGCTGGCCATCCTGGTGTTCCCGCTGACCTTCGTGTCCAGCGCGTACGTCCCGGTCGCGTCCATGCCGGGATGGCTGCAGGCCTTCGCGCAGCACCAGCCCATCACGTACATGGTGGACGCCGTCCGGGCCCTCACCGGGGGGCAGGCCGCGCAGGCCGTGCTCGGCCACGCCGCGGGCTACTTCGTGGGCCGATCGCTCCTGTGGGCCATGGCCATCGTGGCGGTGTTCGCGCCCGTGGCCGTGGCCCGGTACCGGCGCGGATAGCCCTGCGAGGCGGCGGGATGGGGCGGGGTCGGTCCCCGCCCCATCCGTCCGTCCATGCGTGTCGGGACTACGGGATCAGGTGGAAGATGAAGTCGTACTGCGTGCCGCCGGCCCGCGACTTCAGCTCCATGAATCCCCGCGCGTTCTGGTAGATCCCTGTCCCCCCGGTCACCGTCAGGACGCTGTCGCGGGTGTCGTAGAAGGGCCCCTCGACCGTGAGGTGGCCGCCCGCCACGAACGTGGTCCACATGCACTCCCACGTCCCGTGCTTGGGAGCCTCCCGGATGCACATCCCCTGGTCGTTCCCGGCCTTCGCGCTGTTCTGTGCGTTGTACACGGGGTTGTGGAACGACAGCAGGTCACCGGACGTGTCCCCGGCTGCACCGGTGTCGATGACCGTGTCCGTGTTGGCGTGCTCGATCACGTGCACCACGGTCGGCGTGGAGATGCCCGGCGACGCGGTGGCCACGCCGAGGGCCCATCCTCCGACCGCCATCGCCGCGCCGGCCGTGAGCACAGCTGCGAGTCGTCCTCGCATGTTTCCCCCCCCCTCGCTTGGATTGCTCGAATGGCAGGGGGAACGGTGCTCGGTGGGAAATCGGCCGTGGCCAGCGAGGCGCCCGTATATCGTGTGCGCGTGCAGCGGGTGCAGCAGCAGCCGGACGCAGACGGCCCGCGGTTCTCCATGCTCGGCTCGATCGGCGTGTTCGTGGGTCTGGCCGGGGTCGTCGCCGCGCTCACGGTGATGTTCCTCAGCATGCGCTCGGTGATGTCCATCGGCGGAAGCTGCGCTTCGGGGAACCAGCCGTTCGAGGTGTCCCATCCCTGCCCCGCGGGCGTGGCCCTGCTCCTGCCCGCCTCGATCTGGGTCGCCCTGATCTTCCTGGGGATGTACGTGTGGCAGTCCGCCCGGCACAAGGCGCCATCGCTGCTGTCCCTGGCCTGGCCGGCCCTGTTCCTGTCCCTCGGATGGAACTTCCTGGACTTCGGCCTGCACCCGCCAGGCGGCCAGGGCGGCGTGGCGGTGGGGTTTCTGGTGTGCGCGGTGCTGTTCGGGCTGATGGGCGGGCTGCCGCTGCTGTACGCCCTCCCGGCCACCGTCCGCCACTTCACCGGGCGAACGCCGCACCCCACGCCGGTCCCGAGCCTGCTCAACTCGGCGTTCCGGCCCACGTGGACGACCGTGCCGGGGTGGGGACCCACGCCGCCCATCGGAGGGACGCCCACCCTCGGCGCCACCGCGCCGGTCGGGAGCATGCCGGCGCAGGCGCCCGCGAGCTCCTGGTGGCCGGCGACGGGCGCGGCGGCGTCGACGCCGTCCGCCGACGTGGTCTCCGCGCTGGAGCGGCTGGCGGCGCTGCACACGTCCGGTGAGCTGGACGACGACGAGTACGAGGCCGCCAAGCAGCGGATCCTGGGAGGTGGAAGCGCGTGATCAGGCTGCGGACCTGGTGGCTGGTGGTCCAGATGGGGGCGATCGCGGCCGGGATCTGGGCGGGGATCCGGCTGTTCGACCTGGCCACGAGGTGACCCACCGGGCTGTGGGCGGGTGGCCGGGCGCGCTGCGTGAAGGCGCTACAAATGGAAACCGCCGGAACCCGAAGGTCCCAGCGGCTTCCAATACGAACTCTAGGGCAGGGTCGCTTCGGCGGTCAAGCCCTGACCCCGGATTTGTCACTCTTTTCGGGTGCCGGCGGGCCGACGCGTGCCCGGAGCCCGCCCGGGGTAGGACTGGGGACATGCCCGAGCACGCCGAATCAGCGCAGGAACGGGAGCATGAGCGCCGCTGCCCCGTGTGCGGCCGGGGGGTCCTGCAGCACCTGGGGACGGAGTCCGGCCCCCGGCTGCAGCGTCCCGAGTCCCCCATCATCGAGACCTACACCTGCGGCCACGAGGTGACCGAACCCCCGCTCGAGACCTCGGACGCCGAGCGGCTGGAGGTCGAGCGCCGCTCCAGCGAGGACACCACCGACCCGGCCTAGCTGCCCGAACGCGCAGGTAGCGACCCTATCCCCAGGGGTAGGAAACACTGCCTTCCCTGCCACCAGAACACCTCCCTGCCGCCCATTCTGGCCGACCCCCTCTCCGGGGGATCCTTCGCCTGTCAGCAACCAGGAACGAGCGAAGGGAGAGGGAAATGACCAG
>WNGH01000812.1_pt1 | contig 28236 bp, 29 predicted proteins | sample 5400631 | NCBI WGS metagenome assembly WNGH01 (sample SAMN13153373, study PRJNA577476) | soil metagenome | isolation source: 115 cm soil or saprolite under Garry oak tree replicate 1 | place: USA:California | collected 2016-06-15
GACTCAGGCGAGAAGGTCCGCACCGGGCCGGCCACGGCCACAGTCGGACCGACGAAAGGAGGGAGGTAACCGCTAGCACCTGGCCCGGGTGCGACAGGATTCGACCGGCCACTGCGACAGGATTCGACCGGCTTTTACAGCCGCCGGGTGTTCGAGTTTTCAACCGGCGTTCATAGAGGGCGCGTGGCCAGGAAGGGTGATCTTATCGTCGTCAATCCGCGAAGCGTCGGCGGGCCGGCCCGGGAGGGGGAGATCATCGAGGTGATCGAACGCGATCTTAGGGTCCAATACCGAGTCCGGTGGAACGACGGACACGAGAGCGTGTTTGCCCCTGGTGCGGGCGCGGCAAGGAGCGAGCCCGCCCGAGATAGGAAGAAGACCAGTTCTGTGGGGGCCGAGCCCAAGAAGTCACCTGCCAAGGCGTCGTCGGCCAGGATGTCGGCGGCCAAGAAGGCGTCGGCAGGCGGTGAATCAGAGGGCGGCAGCTCCCCGACCCGAAGTGGGTCGTGGTGCCGCAGGCCACTCGCCGCTAGGGGACCAGCGCCGCTCGGTTGGGTTGGTCCCCCCAGGGCCAGGGGCAGTTCGCGACCTACTCCGCTGGGCGGGGTAAGGTCGACGACGAACTGGCCGGGGCTCGGTTGACGTCTTCTGCCACCTATGATTGGCGCGACGGGGGCAGCGATGGAGTCACGTTCCCCTGAGGGTGGGGATTCGACGTGCCGTCTAGCGTTCGTTCAGGCTCGGGGCGTGGCACGCTCCTGCTCGCCGACATCTCCGGCTACACCGCGTTCCTCCAGGCGGTCGCGGGGGCCCACGCCGCCGAGATGGCGGCCGGAACGTTCGTTCCCGAGGCGTATCCGCTGTTGACGATCTGCTCGACGGGATCGTCGAGCAGATCGCGCCGCCGTTCGTGCTGTCGAAGTTCGAGGGCGACGCCGTGTTCGCTTTCGGACCGGACGACGAGCTGGAGCTCCGCGGCGGTCCTCTGCTGACCCGTCTGACCGCCTGACGCACGCAAGCGCCGTGAAAGAGGGCCATTCGTCGAAGGAGCGGGGATGTCCGGAGATAGGCCAGACGACGGAGCTGAGGGTCTGCCACCCATCCTCATCCACCTGTGGATCCGGACCCGGGAGCCCGTGGCCGGGGAGGTGGCGGTGGACGGGGGGCCCGCCAGTTCCTTCCGGTGATGGCTGGACCTGCTGGGGCGGCTATCGGGGCTCGTTGCCTCCGCGGTCCCGGGCCAGCCGGGCGGGGCGACCTCCCGCCGAGTGGACGGGAGGAGGTGATAGGGGAGGCCTGGGCAACCTCCGAGCCAGCCGGCATGGGGAGGTAGACGGCAGGAACTGGCGCTCATGGACGCCGCAACGGGGCCACGAGCGCGGAAGGGAGCGAGCATGACACCACGATTCATCCTCCGGAGGGCCGCAGCGCCGGCAGGGGATCGGCCCGCGGCGAGATTCGGGGTTCGCGGGCACTTTGTACTCACCGCGCTGATCGCATCGCTCGGCATGGTGCTCGGAACCGTTACCTACGCTCTCGCCGGACACCAGGAAGCCAACGTCGTCTCGATCACCGGCTGTCTCGTCGGCGGAAAGCTGAAGGCCATCGCCATCGGCGATAGCCCTGCGTCACCGTGCGGGTCGAACGACACGGTCCACCTCAGCGGCGGTGACATCACCGCGGTACGCGCCGGCAGCGGCCTCAGTGGCGGGGGTGAAAACGGGGCTGTCTCCCTCGCCGTCGATCTTTCGACGGTCCAGTCCCGGGTCGTGGGAAGCTGCGGGGGTCGCCTGGGTGACGCGTCGATTAGCGAAATTCATCAAGACGGAAGTGTCACCTGCAATCCTGACGACGTCGGCGAGACGCCCGCCTACGCTGGATTTCTGGATACGGGCCCGGATCTCGAGTGTTGCGGGCATTTTCACACCGTTGCCCTTGAAGTTCCTCCGGGAAGCTACGTCATCAATGCCAAGGTAGGACTGATAGGAATCTTGGGAGGATGCTGCCTGAGCAATGAGGGAGCTCTGGGCTTTTGCAAGCTATTCACTTCGGATCCAGACTCGGGCACTGGTTTGGACTCGGATCTATCCCCGTTTATCATACCCTCCACTGGGGCCTCGAGCGTCATCAACGAAACCACTACGCCCCTCCAACTCGTTCAAACGTTTGCCCAAGGATCCGCAATCATCTACGTGGGATGCCAGGTCGACAGCATGACCCACCCGGACATTTCTCTCGTACATATGGAGCAAGTGAAGGTCACCGCGGTCGCAGTCGATAGCCTGAGCACCGTCGACCTTGCTGGATGAGGCCCACCGAACTCCGCGGTCGCCACTCTTGCTGGCATGCCGGATCCGAGTTGGGCCAGGGGTATCCGCGGAGCAATCCCCCAGACAGGGCAGGGGAGGTCATGCCCCATGAATGAGGCGATCTCCGTATGGTCTGGGCTCCTCGCGGGTCCGGATGGGAGGGAGGAAGGGGTGCCGCCTTCCAGATGCAGTGCCTCTCGGAGGCAGCCTCGGCGGCCCTCGTCGTCGAGGGGCGGTATCCGGCCCTGTTCAAGATCGAGCACGTCTCGGGCGCCTGGCTCGCCGACATGCTGGCCCGTCTGCAGGTGCGCTACCCGGAGGTCCCGGTCGTGTTCGCCGACTCGAGGAAGTTCGGGGAGGAATGGACCTATCGATTCCTGGCTGCTGCCCTCGCCGATTCGATGGGCCAGAGCGACTCAAGGTGAAGCGATAGGACCGAACGAGAGTTTTCGACCCCTTCAGGTGGCGTGGTCCCCCGACGGCCAGGGCCTCGCCACCGCCTCGCATGATCGGACCGCTCGCGTATGGGATACGCACACCACCCTTGAAGCGCTGATAGTGAAAGGACGTAGGCGCGCCCTTCGCCAATTGACTGCAGAGGAACGAAAGGTCGTCTTGCTCCCCGACGTTTCGAGAGCCGGATAGCAGCTGCAAGATGACCGGGTCCAGCGTGGTTGCGCATGCCTCCGCCGCTGTCAGAAACAGCGGTGCAGCAGAGACGATGCCCTGCAATTGTCGGCACCGATGCGGTCGGTCCTGAGGTGGCTATTCGGGCAGTCTGACTTGCGCAATCAGCTCAGCAAGCCTCTCAGCCGTTTCGTTCACGCCGTATCTTGCAGCATTCTGACGGCAGCGATGGGCCAGCTCCGCTCGTAATCGCGATTGCTCTATCAAGGCACATAGGCCAATGGCAATCTGAGAGTGGGCCACTAGCATGGCTCCACGGTGAATCTCGGGATACGCAGCCGTGCTGGGGACCACACAGGCGGCGCCAGCATAGGCCGCTTCCAGCATGGCGACACCGAACGTCTCATGAAACGAGCACGAAAACGCAATATCCACATTAGACAGGAAGCGCCAGTAATCGACCTGACTGGCGAAGCGACGTACGAAGTGAACGTTCCCGAGACGGGTGAGCCTCGCAGGGCCCGGCCGACGTACTCTCTTAAGGCCTGGGGAACCCAGTAGGGCTCATCCCAGTCCTCGTACCGGCCTATAAGAAACGATACGTCTCTGTACTTTCCTGCCAGGGCCTCGATGATGACTAGCGCACCTCGGAGATTCTTGTCGGTGCGCCAGCGGTGCTGCCACAGCACCGTGGGCCTGAAGCTTTCGGTACGCTTCTCCTTTCGGCAGCTGTCTATAGTCTCTAGATCGAGCCCGAGGCAACATACCTCAAACTGATACCCTGCGATTCGCTCCTCCAGAAGTTGCTTCGTGAAGAAGCTGTTCACGGCATGTCGGGGGAAATAGGGCATGATCTCCGCCACGGACTCGAGGAATCCATCCATATGCACGTTCCTTTTCCGGTCCCATCCCGTAAGGTAGTCTGGGTAGAGAGCCCAGAGAAGTGTTGGAACCCGCAGGACGTCCTCCTTGCGAAGGACAAGCGCGTCCACCCGGCGGTGAGGCGCATAGATCACTACGTCAGCGGCAAACTCCTCTAATTGGTACTGAAACGGGGGCGCTAGCCAGTTGCCGCCAACCTCAAGGCCTCTCAGGTGCAGCCTATCGCTTCCCCGATTGGGGAAAGTCCAAGAGTCGACGTTAGCCAGGTAGACCCTCATATTTCCTCTCGTGTTTTGGGAACGACACCGCGGCACCTGCTGGGACGCGGGAGCGAAACAGCGATTGGCGGGCTACATTCCATGCTTCCTGCCAATCAGGAGGCCTCTTCCCCCCCTAGGGATCCCTTCTTCCGTCTCTTCCCCGTGCGGGTCGAAGTAAAAGCCCTTGAATTGCGCTTCCTGAAAGCCCGCGGCCCTCACCATATCCTCGAGGCACTTGGGCCCGTAGATCCACCAATTCGTCGAGTCACCCCTGTATGGTCCCTCAATGAACCTAGCCATATGGGTGAGGCCCGGGTCGATGAGGAACTCACTCTCAATGAGGATGGTATCGGCGCACACAGCAGCAAGGCGCGCGAGGACGGTCGTGGGGTCGGGTATGTGATACATCAAACCGGTGCAGATAATCATGTCGAAGTTGCCGAGTCGCGTGTCAACATTGTGAGCGTCATTGTGCAAGAAGTCCACATCAATGCGTAGCAGCCTCGAGAGGTATTGTGCTTGTCTCACGAAATGATCGTCTAGTTCCACCCCGACGACTCGGCCGGCTCCTCTTCTCTTGGCGACAAAGCTATAATATCCGGCGTTGCAGCCGACGTCGAGAACGGTTTTGCCAGAGAAGTCACCTGGGAAGCCGAGCGCGTCCAAGTGGCCCAAGACGGAGTTGCCGTCATGGACCGCGCCAATCTTGAGCCAATCAGCGAGGTCAAAGGACTGATACCACGGTCCGAGTATTGCTGTATCGTGAAGAATCCTTTGTCGCTCCTCGAAGGACTCCACATCGAGATGCCAATTCAAGGCGCCACCTCCTTGGACTCGACTGCAAGAACTCCCTTGCTGCGTCGGTTAGGTTTCGGGTCTGTGTGTGTTTGCCTTTCGTCGTTCCCTCCGAGCAATGAATGATATCCGATCGCCTTTAGTCGCTTTCGGGCCTGTGGGGCGCGGAAGCTCGATTCGCTCTGTGACCAGCTGATCCGTACCATCCGCCGGTGCTCTTCTTCCTCCTCTACAGCGCCGCACGCCGGGCGGCCCGGGCGCTGGCCGGCGGGTCATCCACCCGGGCTCTCGAGATCGAGAACGCGATCCTCCTGAAGGGGTCCAAGACCCTGATCCGCACCTGGACCAAGCGTTCTCGTAGGATGCGCAGGTGCTGTTCTCCGTCTTCTACCTGATCCTCCGAGGTCTGCTCCTGTGGGGTGCGAATACTCCGATCGGTTTGTGACCTGCGGAAACGGGTGGAAAGCAGCCCGGCAGCAGGAGGCCATCCTACCATGGTAGGATGGCCAGGTGACCGTGGAGAAGCTGTCTCTCTCGTTCGAACCGGCGCTGGCTGAGCGAGCGCGCCAAGCGGCCGAGGCGAGGGGCCAGAGCCTTTCGTCCTTCGTGGCCGGGGCCGTAGAGCACAGGCTCAAGCTGGAGGAGGGCCGGAAGCTCCTCGGGGAGTGGGAAGCCGAGCAGGGTCCCATCACCGAGAAGGAGCTGGATCGTGTGAGGTCGAAGTGGCGGGCCTGACCCTGGACACGGGGGCGCTGATCGCTGCCGACCGCAACGACCGGGCATTCTGGGCCTTCTTGAAAGAGGCCGTCGGCCGGGGAGTTGTCCCGGTCATCCCGGCGCCGGCCCTGGCCCAAGCCTGGCGCACTCCTCGTCAGGCTCGCCTTCACCAGGTGGTGAAGGCCTCCTGGGTGGAGCCCCTGGATGAGCCCCTGGCCAAATCGGCCGGCGAACTCTGCGGACGCGCCAAGACTTCCGATGTGGTCGACGCCGCGGTGGTGGCCGGGGCCTCACGACGCGGCGACGTCGTGCTGACCGGCGATCCACGAGATCTTCGCCGCTTGGCGGCGGTCGCCGGCACCGTCGAGGTCATCAGGCTGTAGCCAGGGGAGTCCCGGCCGGAAAGCCGCCGCCTGGGAGCGGCCCCTCTTCCTACCGCGGTGGGAGCGATCGATCAGTCTGGCGCGTTTTCCCTGGTCAGCGGCGTGTCCCGATAATTGCACCCCACAGGCCGACGTGCCGGGCCGATGCGAGCCGGGAACGGGGGAGATCACCTATCCGGCGATCGCCGCCGCCCTCCACCGCGTGGGGTTCTCCGGAACCGTCGGCCTGGAAGCATGGGCGTTGGGGACAGCACCCTGGCCCTCGAGCGGTTCCGGGAGGCATTCACCCTGTAGCCGGATCGGCGGGCCGGCCGGTCCCCGGTGGTTCGGTGCGGGCCCGAGAGGGCGGAGGCGCCGTGGTCCCCCGCACGACCAGGCTCGGGCGCACCACCACGTGGCGGGCGCGCTTGCGGCCGTCCTCCAGTCGCTCCAGGAGCAACCGCACGGCCGTGCCGCCGATCTCGCGCTTGGGCTGATCGATCGTGGTCAGGTTGATGTGCCCGAGCGCGGCGAGGGCGGTGTTGTCGTAGCCGACGACCGACACGTCGTCCGGCACCCGGAGGCCTATCCGCTCCAGCGCGTGCAACGCTCCCACCGCGGCCAGGTCGTTGGCCACGAACACGGCGGTGGGCCGCCGGCCCCGGGCCAGGAGCCGGTCGACGCCCGAGGCGCCCCCCTCCTCCGTGTAGTCGCCCCGGGCCACCGCCGCGCCGGCGGCCAGCCCGTGGGAGCGCATGGCCTCCAGGAAGCCCTCCCGGCGGGCCCGGGCCCCCGCGCCCTCGCCGCCGTCCACGTGCCCGATGCGGCCGTGCCCCAGGGACACCAGGTGCTCCACGGCCAGCCGGGCCCCCGCCCGGTCGTCGTTCGCCACGGAGTCTACGGAAGACGACCGGGAGGTTCGGGCCACCAGCACCAGAGGAACGGAGGCCGCGGTGGCCAGGATGCGCGAGGAGGGGAGGACCGTCCCGGCCATGATCACCCCCTCGGTCCGGAGTTGGAGGAGCGTCTCGATGGCCTCCCACTCCCGCTCCGGCACCCGCCCGCCGGTGTTGATCAGGGCCCGGTACCCGGCGGACAACGTCTCCGCCTCGATGCCGTCCACCACCTCGGCGAAGTACAGGTTGTGCAGGTCGGAGAGCATCACCCCGATCACGTTGGTGCGCCGGCGGACCAGCGAGCGGGCCACCGCGTTCGGGCGGTAGCCCAGCTGCTCGGCGGCACGGAGCACGGCCCGCCGCTTCTCCTCCCGCACTCGGGGGGACCCCCGCATCACCAGGGACACCAGGGACTTCGACACCCCGGCGCGCGCGGCGACGTCCCGGATGGTCGGGTGCCCCGGCCGCTGGACGTTCCCGTCCGGGGCGGGCGGGAGGCCGGGTCCGAAGGGAGCCGGGCTCACGCGCCGTCCCGTTGGTGCCGGCCTCGTCGTCTCCCCATGGGGTCCCCCGGTGATCGACGGTCCACGCCCCCGGGCCCGCTTGACAGCCGGCCGCGAGGTCCGTATCGTACGCCAATCCATTGGAACGTTCCAATGCCCTTAGGGGCGGGACGCCGAGCCTGGTTCCCTCCTCCACCGGGTTGGACGGTCTGGCGGCGTCACGGTAGGGGGGCACGGCCGGATGCGGGTGGGCGTCATCGGGGTCGGACGGATGGGCAGGGTCCATGCCGCGTCGCTGTCGGGCGTCGCCGGAGTGGACGTGGCGATCACCGACGCCGACTCGGACCTCGCACGAGAGGTCGGTGGCAAGCTCGGCGTGGAGGTGGCGCCGGGCGTGGACGAGCTGATCGGCACGTCGGACGCCGTGGTCGTGGCGGCGGCCACCGAGGCTCACGCCCAGCTGGTCAACCGGGCCGCCGACGCGGGGCTCCCGACGTTCTGCGAGAAGCCGATCTCCCTCGACCTCGAGTCGACGGCCGACGTCGTCGCGAACGTGGAGAAGGCGGGCATTCCCTTCATGATGGGGTTCCAGCGCCGGTTCGATCCGGGCTACCGGGCGGCCCACGACCTGGTCCGCGAGGGCGGGATCGGCACGCTGTACGTGGTTAGGATGGCGGGGCACGACCCGGCGCCGCCGCACGAGGCCTACATCGCCACGTCGGGCGGCATCTTCCGGGACTTCAGCGTGCACGACTTCGACGCGCTACGGTTCGTCACCGGGCGCGAGGTCATGAGCGTGTACGCGGATGGGGACGTGGTCGAGTTCCCGGTGTTCACCAAGTACGGGGACGTGGACACGGCCGTGGCCGTCCTCCGCCTGTCCGGAGGCTCGCTCGGCATCCTGTCGGTCACCCGGCACGATCCGCTGGGCTACGACGTCCGGATGGAGCTCATCGGGTCCGGCGACTGCGTGGCGGTGGGGTGGGACGAGCGAATGCCGCTGCGCTCGCTGGAGCCCGGAGCGGCCCCCGCCCCGGCCAGCCCGTACCGGTTCTTCCAGGACCGGTTCCAGGAGGCGTACCGTGCCGAGATGGCCCGGTTCGTGGAAGTCGCGGCGGGCGCGCAAGAGAGCCCCTGCACCGCGCAGGACGCCCTGGAGGCCCTCCGGATCGCGGTGGCCTGCGACCTGTCGCGAGCGGAGCACCGGCCCGTGACGCTGGAGGAGGTGGGGTGAGACACCTGACGGCGCGGGTGGCCGGAGCCCCCATCACCTGGGGGGTGTGCGAGGTCCCGGGGTGGGGACACCAGCTCGCCCCGGACCGGGTGCTGGCCGAGATGGCGGGGCTGGGCCTGCGGGCCACCGAGCTGGGGCCGGAGGGGTTCCTGCCGAACGAACCCGGCCCGCTCCGGGACCTGCTGTCCGGCTATGGCTTCGACCTGGTCGGCGGGTTCCTCCCCATGGTGCTCCACGTGGAGGACGGGCTGGAGGACCGCCTGGCCGGGGCCGCCGCCTACGCCGATCTCCTGGCCGGAGCGGGGGCCGCGATGGTGGTGCTGGCCGCCAGCGCCGCCGCGGACGGATACGACTGGGCCCCCGAGCTCGACGATGACGAATGGAAGACCCTCGTCCGGGGGGTCGACCGGGTGATCGACGTCGCCGGGGAGCGAGGCCTCACCGTGGCGGTCCATCCGCACTACGGGACCGCGATCGAGCGGCCCGAGCACGTGGAGCGGTTCCTGGAGGCCTCACCGGCGTCGCTGTGCCTCGACACGGGACACCTCATGGTGGGCGGCGCCGATCCGCTGGAGGTCGTCCGGTCGGCCCCCGGCAGGGTCGCGCACGTGCACATGAAAGACGTGGCCGCCGAGGTGGCGGAGCGGGTCCGGGCCCGGCGCCTCGGCTATCAAGAAGCCGTGAGCGCGGGGCTGTACCGGCCGCTCGGCGCTGGGGACCTCGACGCCCGGGCGATCGTTCGAACGCTCGAGGAGTCGGGATACGGGGGGTGGTACGTCCTCGAGCAGGACACCGTGTTGGAGGTGGCCCCCGACGAGGGGGCCGGTCCGGTGCTCGACGCCTCGGCGAGCCTGGAGTTCCTTCGCCGGGTGGCATTGGAGCTGGACCAGGACGGCTCGGCCGGGGTGGCCGGGAGGGAGAGGGCGGCGCAGGGTGCGACGCCCCTGTCAGGAGAGGAGGGGTGATGAAGCGACGGATGTGGGCCGCCCTGCTGCTGGTACCGCTGCTGGCGGCCGCATGCACGAGTGGGGGGAAGAAGAACCCGTCGCCGGGGGAGTCGACGAGCGGGGCCGTGAAGCAGACGAGCTTCCGGATCGCCGTCGTGACCCACGGACAGGCCTCCGACCCGTTCTGGTCGGTGGTCGCCAACGGGGTCAAGGCCGCCGCACAGGACGAGGGGGTCTCGGTCACGTACAACGCGCCGACGACCTTCGACATGGTGGCCATGGCCAACCTGATCGATGCCGCCGTGGCCTCCAAGCCCGACGGGCTGATCGTCAGCATCCCCGATGCCGACGCTCTCGGTCCCTCGATCAAGAAGGCCGTGGACGCGGGGATCCCGGTCATCTCCATCAACTCGGGGAGTGACGTGTTCGCCGACCTGGGCGTCCTCGCGCACATCGGGCAGACCGAGGAGGTGGCCGGGCAGCTGGCCGGCCAGAGGATGAAGGACGCCGGCGTCACCAAGGCGATCTGCGTGAACCAGGAGGTCGGCAACGCCGCCCTGGACCTGCGGTGCAAGGGGTTCGACGAGGGTCTGGGCTTCCACGCCGACGTCATCCCGGTCGACCTGAACGACCCGGGCGGCATCACGCAGGACATCCTGGGCAAGATCCAGGCGGACCCCGCCATCAACGGGATCTTGACCCTGGGACCGACCGCCTCGACCCCCGCGATCCAGGCGCTGCAGCAGGCGAACAAGCTCGGGCAGATCAAGCTGGCGACGTTCGACCTCTCCACGGACGTCCTCAACGCGATCGTCAAGGGCGACATGCTGTTCGCCATCGACCAGGCGCAGTACCTCCAGGGGTACCTCGCGGTCACCTTCATGACCCAGTACCTGAAGACGGGGGCGCTGGCCCTGGGGAGCGCGGACCGGGTCGTGCTGACCGGCCCGCAGTTCGTCACCAAGGACAACGCCGCCCAGGTGATCAAGTTCACGCAAGAGGGAGTACGGTAGGCACATCCGGCGGTGGTGGAGGGTCCGCGCCGCGGGCCCTCCACCCCGGCTGGCGATCGGGGAGAGCGAGGAGGGGCCCATGGCGACGGAGGTCGCGCCACCGCCCACGGTTGCAGCCGACGAGCGAATGCGTCGGTCGGGCGTGCTCTCGAGGGTGCTCAAGCGTCCTGAGGTCGGCGCACTGCTGGGGGTCGTGATCGTCTGGATTTTCTTCGCGATCGCGGCTCACACCCACAACTTCATCAGCTGGGCCACGACGGCTTCGATCCTCAACCGTTCGGCTCCGCTCGGCATCCTGGCCGTCGCCGTGGCCCTGTTGATGATCGCCGGGGAGTTCGACCTGTCGGTGGGGTCGATCATCGGGTTCTCCGGCATGGTGATCATGGTCCTGGTCACCCCCACCAGCGGCGGTGGCTTCGGCTGGGCGCTGTGGCCGGCAGTCGGCCTCTCCCTGGTCTTCGCCCTCGTCACCGGGGCCCTGAACGGGGCCGTGGTCATCGTCACCAGGCTTCCCTCGTTCATCGTTACGCTGGGCACGCTGTTCGTGTTCCGGGGGCTGACCATCGCCGAGACCCGGCTCCTCACGGACCGCACCCAGCTCGGCCAGCTGGACCTGGTGTCGGGGTACGGGCTGGCCAGGAAGATCTTCGCCAGCAGCCTGACGCTGTACGGCAGCCAGTTCAGCGTCTCCATCCTGTGGTGGATCGGCCTCACGGCGCTGGCGACGTGGGTCCTGCTCCGCACCCGGGCGGGGAACTGGATCTTCGGGACCGGCGGCGCGGTCGACGCCGCCCGCAACGTCGGCGTGTCCACCCGGCGGGTCAAGGTGGCGCTGTTCATGACCACGGCGTTCGCGGCGTGGCTGGTCGCGGTGATCGAGGCCGTGCAGTTCACCGGCGCCGACACGCTGCGGGGCACGGGCCAGGAGTTCCAGGCCATCATCGCGGCGGTGGTGGGGGGCTGCCTGCTGACCGGCGGCTACGGCTCGGCCATCGGCGCGACGCTCGGGGCGCTCATCTTCGGCATGGTGCAGCAGGGCATCGTCATCACCGGCGTCCCTGGGGACTGGTTCCAGGTGTTCATCGGAGGGATCCTGCTGGGCGCGGTGATGTTCAACAACTTCATCAGGAGGAGGGCTGCGCTGCGATGAGCGGGAACGGGACTGCGCTTCTGGACGTCCGGCACATCTCCAAGTACTTCGGCAGCGTGATCGCGCTGAAGGACGTGTCCATGGGGTGCAAGGCCGGAGAGGTGACCTGCCTGCTGGGAGACAACGGCGCCGGGAAGTCCACCCTCATCAAGACGCTGTCCGGCGTGTACCGGCCCGACGAGGGCGAGTACCTCTTCGAGGGGCGGACCCGGGAGTTCGCCTCGCCCCGGGAGGCCCTGGAGCTGGGGATCGCCACCGTGTACCAGGACCTGGCCATGATCCCGCTGATGTCGATCTGGCGGAACTTCTTCCTGGGCTCCGAGCCCACCAGGGGATGGGGACCGTTCCGTCGGTACGACGTGGGCTTCGCCAAGCAGAAGACGCGTGAAGAGCTGGGCAAGATGGGCATCGACATCCGGGACGCGGAGCAGCCCGTGGGGACGCTGTCCGGAGGTGAGCGCCAGTCGGTGGCCATCGCCCGGGCGGTGTACTTCGGGGCCAGGGTGCTGATCCTGGACGAGCCCACCGCCGCGCTCGGCGTGAAGCAGGCCGGGGTGGTCCTCCGCTACATCGTCCAGGCCAAGCAGCGCGGAGTGGGGGTCATCTTCATCACCCACAACCCGCACCACGCGTACCCCGTGGGCGACCACCACGTGATCCTGCGCCGGGGGCAGGTCTTCGGGGACTACACCAAGGAGGACCTCGGCCTGGAGCGCATGGTGCAGATGATGGCCGGGGGCGAGGAGCTCGAGACCCTGGCCCACGAGCTGGAGCAGGCCGCTGGGAAGGCCAGCGGCGAGGCCGCCGATGATCTGTCCCGGGCGGCCGAGGCGCTCGAGCTCGAGGCGAGGGGCACGACCGAGGCCCCAGAGCCCGGCGACTAGGTCTTCCGGGGGCGGGGCACTCGAGGTGGGGGACGGTCCGTACGACGTCCTGACCATGGGGCGGGTCGGGGTCGACCTCTATCCCCTCCAGAGCGGCGTCCACCTGGCGGACGTGCGGACCTTCGGGAAGTTCCTGGGAGGGACCGCGACCAACGTCGCCGTGGGCGCGGCCCGGTACGGGCACCGGACCGCAGTGATCACCCGGGTCGGGGGCGACCCCTTCGGAGCGTACGTCCGGCAGGCCCTGCGAGGGTTCGGGGTCGATGACCGGTACGTCGGGACCGACCCCGACCTGCGGACGCCCGTGGTGTTCACGGAGCTGTTTCCTCCGGACGTGTTCCCCATCCTGTTCTACCGGGAGCCGAAGGCCCCGGACATGAACCTGACGTTCGAGGAGGTCGATGTGGCGGCAGTGCGGTCCGCCCGGATCTTCTGGACCACGGGGACCGGGCTGTCGGACGAACCCAGCCGAACGGCCACCCTGGGGGCCCTGGAGGCTCGGGCCAGGTCGGGGATCACCGTGCACGACCTGGACTACCGGGAGATGTTCTGGCTCTCCCCGGACCAGGCCGGGACCTACCAGCGGCAGGCCTTATCCCGGGCCACGGTGGCCGTCGGGAACCGGGAGGAGGCCTCGGTGGCGGTGGGCCAGGACGAGCCGGAGGGCCTGGCCGGGCGCCTGCTGGACCTGGGGCTCGAGCTCGCCGTGGTGAAGCTCGGCCCGGAGGGCGTGCTGGTGGCGTCGAGAGGCGGGATGGAGCGAGTTGCGCCCGTCCCGGTCGAGGTGGTGAACGGCCTGGGGGCCGGGGACGCCTTCGGGGCTGCGCTCTGCCACGGGCTGCTGTCGGGCTGGGACGTGGGGCGGACCATCCGGTTCGCCAACGCGGCCGGGGCCTACGTGGCGGGACAGCTGGCCTGCGCGGACGCGATGCCGACGGAGATCCAGGTGGAGGAGCTGCTGGCCCGTGCCTAGGCTGTGCGGAGCGTCACCGTCCCAGTCCCCAGTCGCGGATGGCGGCGACCGCCCCCGGCCTCAACAGGACCAGGGAGTCCGGCCGGGGGCCCAGCACGACCTGGATCGTGGCCTGGGCGAACTGCTCGGAGGGGATGTCTGCCCACGTGTCGCCGCGGCGCCACGGCGTCCCCGCGGGGATCCCTTGGGCCGCCAGGAAGCGCGGGCGGAGTTGCACCTGCTCGGGGCACGTGAACTCCAGGTGGTGGGCGAACTCGTGGACCAGCGTGGCCGAGAGGTTCGGACCGGTGCCGGGGACGCGTACGGTCACCAGCCTGGCCTCCGGGTCGTATGCGCCCCTGTCCCCGAGCTCTCCCCACGTGTCGGTCACGGTGACGTCCGAGAGGCATCCCCACCGGGCGGGGAACGCATCCAGGAAGCGTTGCCACGTGTCCGAGGCCAGCGCCCGCAGGTCCTCGGGGACCGCGGGGGTGAAGGAGATCCCGGGCCGGTGTGGCAGCGGGGTGTCGGCGGACGCTGTGATGGCGAGCGACAGCACCGCCGCGGTCGCCACGAGCGTCGCCGTCAGTCGCCTGCTCCGCACGTCGGGCCTCAGCCTACCGAAGAGGCCTCGCCACGGGAACCGGGACCGGTGCCGTGATCGAGCTGCACCGTCCGGCGGGCTCGCTGGCCTCAGGCCCCGACGCGGTGGTGGTCACTCCCGAGGCCGCGGGCTGGACGCTCTCGGCGTTGCGGGTGCTGGTCCTGCGGCCGGGCGAGCGGCGGGTCCTGGAGCTGGAGGGGTTCGAGGCCGCCGTGCTTCCCCTGGCCGGGTCCGCCGAGGTGGAGGTGGGGAGCCGGTCGTTCGCGCTCGTGGGCCGCGAGGACGTGTTCTCCCGGGTCAGCGACTTCGTCTACCTGCCCGCTGGGTCCGAGGCCGTGGTGTCCACGGAGGCGGGCGGGGAGTTCGCCCTTCCTGCTGCCCGGGCCGAACGGCGTCTGGAGGCGGCCCACGTGCCGGCGCACGCGGTTCGCGTGGAGGTCCGGGGAGGCGGGCCCGCCACCCGGCAGATCAACAACTTCATGTCGGCCGACGCCTTCGAGGCCGACCGGCTGATCGCGGTGGAGGTCCTGACCCCCGACGGCAACTGGTCGTCGTTCCCACCCCACAAGCACGACGAGCATTCGGAGCGGGAGGTCCCGCTCGAGGAGATCTACTACTTCCGGATCCGCGGCGAGGGCGGGTTCGGCCTGCACCGCACGTACACCACCGACGGCGAGATCGACGCCACGGTGACCGTGGGCGACGGGGACGTGTTCCTGGTCCCGCGCGGGTTCCACGGACCCTGCGTCGCCCCTCCCGGCTACCCCATGTACTACCTGAACGTGATGGCCGGGCCGGAGCGGGCCTGGCGCGTGTGCACGGACCCGGCCCACGAGTGGCTGTGGTCCCTGTTCGAGCGAATGGGCCCGGATCCCCGGTGCCCGCTGAGCACGGCGGACGGGCCGGTGGCGGATCCGCACCCGGCCGGGAGGTGACGGACATGGAACGCATCGGCCACTTCATCGGGGGGAAGGCGGTGCCCGGCGAGTCCGGCCGGACCGGCCCCGTCTACAACCCTGCCACGGGGGAGCAGACCCACGAGGTGGACTTCGCCGGCGTGGAGGAGGTCGACCGGGCGGTGGAGGCGGCCACCGAGGCGTTCCCGGCATGGCGGGCCACGTCGCTGTCCAAGCGGGCCGACGTCATGTTCCGCATCCACGACCTGCTCGACCATCACCGGCGGGACATCGCCGCCCTGATCACCCAGCAGCACGGCAAGGTGCTGTCGGACGCCATGGGGGAGGTCGCGCGAGGCCTGGAGAACGTGGAGTTCGCCTGCGCCATCCCTCATTTGCTGAAGGGTGGGTTCACCGAGCAGGCCTCCACCGGGGTCGACGTGTACTCGATCCGGCAGCCGCTGGGCGTGGTGGCGGGGATCACTCCGTTCAACTTCCCGGCCATGGTCCCGATGTGGATGTTCGCGGCGGCCATCGCCTGCGGGAACACGTTCGTGCTGAAGCCGTCGGAGAAGGACCCCGGCGCGTCGATCCTGATGGCGGAGCTGCTGAGCGAAGCGGGGCTGCCCGACGGCGTCTTCAACGTGGTCCAGGGCGACAAGGTGGTCGTGGACAGGCTGCTGGAGCACCCCGACATCGAGGCGATCTCGTTCGTGGGCTCGACCCCGGTGGCTCGGCACGTGTACACCACCGGCACGAGCCACGACAAGCGGGTGCAGGCGCTGGGTGGCGCCAAGAATCACATGGTCGTGCTCCCGGACGCCGACGTCGACATGGCCGCCGACGCCGCGGTCAGCTCGGCCTACGGGTCGGCGGGGGAACGGTGCATGGCCATCAGCGTGGTGGTCCCGGTGGGCGACGTGGCCGAGCCAATGGTGCAGGCCATCCTGGACCGGCTTCCCAGGGTGAAGATCGGCGACGGCATGGATGCGGAGTCCGAGATGGGCCCGCTGGTCACGCGGGAGCACCGGGACCGGGTGGCGGGGTACCTGGAATCGGCGCGGAAGCAGGGCGGAACGGTCGCCGCCGACGGCCGGGAGCACGAGCTGTACCGGTCGTCGGACGGGTTCTTCCTGGGTGTGTCGCTGGTCGACCACGTGACGCCCGAGATGGACTGCTACCGCGACGAGATCTTCGGGCCGGTGCTGTCGGTGGTCCGGGCCCGCGACTACGACGAGGCCCTGCGGCTGGTCAACGAGAACCCCTACGGGAACGGCACGGCCATCTTCACCCGCGACGGCGGCGCGGCCCGGCGGTTCCAGTTCGACGTCGACGCCGGCATGGTGGGGGTGAACGTTCCCATCCCGGTGCCCGTCGGGTACTACTCGTTCGGCGGCTGGAAGCGGTCCCTGTTCGGGGACACCCACATGTACGGCCCCGAGGGCGTCCACTTCTACACGCGGGGGAAGGTGGTGACCGCCCGGTGGCCCGATCCGGCCACCAGCAGCGTGGACCTCGGCTTCCCGCGGACCAGGTAGGCGGGGACGGCGGCGCCGTCGTGGACGGGTTCCCGCGCTTCTCGCTGGACGGACAGGTCGCGCTGGTCACGGGCGCGGCCCGGGGGTTGGGCCGGGCCATCTCGCTGGCCCTGGCCGACGCAGGCGCGGACGTGGCGCTGGGCCTCCGTGACCTGGGCACGGGAGGGGATCTGGCGGCGGAGATCGAGGCCCTGGGCCGGACCGCCCTGCCGCTGCAGATGGACGTCCGGGATCTGGCGCAGATCCGTGAGGCCGTGGACGCGGTGGTGGAACGATTCGGACGTCTGGACGTCCTGGTGAACAACGCCGGGGCCGCTCCGCGGAACCCGGCGGAGGACGTGACGGTCGACGACTTCGACCTGACCCTGTCGGTGAACCTGAAGGGGACCTTCTTCGCCAGCCAGGCCGCCGGACGGATCATGGCCCGCCAGAACTCCGGGCGCATCGTCAACATGAGCTCGCAGGCCGGGTTCGTGGCCCTGCCCGGGGAATCGGTCTACTGCATGACCAAGGCGGGCATCGCCCACCTCACCAAGTGCCTGGCCGTGGAGTGGGGCCGGTTCAACGTCACCGTGAACGCGGTCGCTCCCACCTTCATCGCCACCCCCGGCACCGAGGAGGCGCTGTCGGACCCCGCATTCCGGGCCGAGGTGGTGGAGCGGATCGCAGGGCTGCACCGGATCGGCGAGCCCATGGACGTGGCCGGCGCCGTCGTGTTTCTGGCCTCGCCGGCGGCCTCGCTCATCACGGGCCACACCATCGTGATCGACGGCGGCTGGACGGCCCGGTAGCGATGGGGAGGGGGTGAGGCGGCCGTGGAGATGCTGATCGGCGGCCGCTGGCGGCCGGCCGCGGGCGGGGCGCGTACCGAGGACGTGACCTCGCCGTTCGACGGGTCGGTGGTCGGCACGGTGCCGGTGGCCGGTGCGGACGACGTCGAGGCCGCGCTGGCCGCCGCCGAACGCGGCGCCCTGGCCTGGCGGCGAACGCCGGCCCACGAGCGGATGCGGATCCTGCTGCGGGCCGCGGAGCTGGCGGACGAGCGGGCCCCGAAGACCGCTCACACCATCAGCGCCGAGACCGGCAAGACCATCACCGAGGCCACCGCCGAGGCGGGACGCTCGGGCGAGGTCATCCGGCTGGCGGCCTTCGAGGGGACGCAGCTGTACGGCGACACGCTGCCCCTGGACGCCCACCGCGGGACCGGCCAGGACAAGGTCGGGTTCACCCTGCGCCAGCCCTGCGGCATCGTCGTGGCCATCACGCCGTTCAACTATCCCGCGCTGTTGGTGATCCACAAGCTCGCCCCCGCGCTGGCCGCCGGCAACGCGGTCGTGCTCAAGCCGGCCCGCGCCACCCCGTTGACCGCGCTCGAGCTGGCGGCCTGCTTCGTCGACGCCGGCCTGCCCGAGGGCGTGCTCTCGGTGTTGACCGGGCCGGGCGGGACGCTCGGTGACGCGCTGGTGACGGACCCGCGCGTGCGCAAGGTCTCCTTCACCGGCTCGACCACCACAGGTGAGCACATCACCCGCATGGCCGGGGTGAAGAAACTGTCGCTGGAGCTGGGCGCCTCCTGTCCGGTGATCGTGCTGCCCGACGCCGACCTGGAGCTGGCCGCCGGCGCCGTGGCCACCGGCGGCTACGTCAACGCCGGCCAGGTGTGCATCTCGGTCCAGCGGGTCATCACCCATCCCGAGGTGACCTCGGACTTCCTGGACGCGCTCGTGCCCAAGGTCGAGGCCATCCGAACCGGCGACCCGTCGTCTCCGGAGACGATGATGGGTTCGCTGATCACGGCCACCGAGGCCGAGCGGGTCCAGCAGGCGATCGGCGAGGCCGCGGCGGGCGGCGCCCGGGTCCTGACCGGCGGGGAGCGCGACGGGGCCGTCGTCGCGCCGACCGTGGTCGCCGGCGTCGACCCCGCCTCGCCGTTCAGCCAGGACGAGCTGTTCGGTCCCGCCGTGGGGGTCAGCACGGCGCAGGATTGGGAGGCCGCCATCGCCCAGGCCAACGGCACGCCCTACGGCCTGGCCGCCGGCATCTTCACCGGGGACGTGGCCGGCGCGGTCCGGGCCATGCGTGAGATCGACGCCGGCAGCATCCACATCAACTGGACGCCGCTGTGGCGAGCCGACCTGATGCCCTACGGCGGCCTGAAGGGGAGCGGCTACGGCAAGGAAGGTCCGCGTGCGGCGGTGGAGGAGATGACCGAGGCCAAGACCATCGTGCTCCACGGCCGGCCGTGGTAGCGAAGTGGGGGCCCGATGGAGGCAGGAGACACGACGAGGAGGTCGACCCGATGAATGACCGGACTCGAGGGGGCACCGTGCGACTGACGGTCGCCCAGGCCCTCGTCACTTACCTGTCCCGGCAGTACTCGGTAGCGGACGGGCGCCGTCGCCGGCTGGTCCCCGCCGCGCTCGGCATCTTCGGCCACGGCAACGTGGCCGGCCTGGGCCAGGCGCTCGATCAGTACAGCGACGCGCTCCCGTTCATTCAAGGCCGGAACGAGCAGAACCTGGTGCACGTGGCCGTCGCCTACGCCAAGGCGTCGCTCCGGCGTGCCACGCTTGCGGTGACCTCGTCCATCGGCCCGGGCGCACTGAACATGGTCACCGGGGCGGGGGTGGCGGCAACCAACGGCCTGCCGGTGCTCCTGCTTCCCGGCGACGCCTACGCCACCCGGCGGCAGGGCCCGGTGCTCCAGCAGCTCCAGCATTCCACGGAGGCAGACGTCTCGGTGAACGACGCCTTCCGCCCCGTGGCCCGGTTCTTCGACCGCATCACCCGCCCCGAGCAACTGCTGACGGCCCTGCCTGCGGCCATGCGCGCCCTCACCGACCCGGTCAACACCGGCGCGGTGGTCCTGGCCCTGCCGCAGGACGTGCAGTCGCATGCGTACGACTACCCGGCGGAGCTGTTCGCGGAGCAGGACTGGCCCATCCGCCGGCCGGCGCCGGACCCCGACGAGGTCGACGCGGTGGCCCGTCTGATCGCGGTGGCCGAGCGGCCGCTGATCATTGCCGGCGGCGGCGTCATCTACTCGGAGGCGACTCCAGAGCTCGAAGCGCTGGCCGAAGCTGCCGGGATGCCGGTGGCCGAGACGTTCGCCGGCAAGGGCGCCGTCCAGCGACGGGCGTGGTGGCAGCTGGGCGGGATCGGCCTGGAGGGCACACCCGCCACCAACGACCTGGCCAGGGAGGCCGACCTGGTCCTGACCGTCGGCTCGCGGCTGACGGACTTCGCCACGGCGTCGCACTCACTGTTCCAGGACCCGGACGTCCGCTTCGCAAGCATCAACGTGAATGCGGAGGACGCCGGGCGGCTGGGGGCCGCCGCCATCGTGGCCGACGCCAAGCGGGCCCTGGCCGCGCTGGCCGATGCCGTCGGACGGGCCGGCGCTCGGAGCCCGGAGGCGTGGCGGGAGCGGGTCCGGGAGCGGACCGAGCGGTGGCGGGCCGTGCGCGCGGCGGCCATCGACCCGGACACACCGTTCGACACGTCGGCGCTTCCGCCGGACTCCGACGTCGTGTCGGACGCCGGGGCCGTGTTGACCCAGGGCCAGCTCATCGGGCTCCTCCAGGAGCACGCCATGGGCGGCGACGTCATCATCGCCGCGGCCGGCGGCCCGCCCGGGGACGTGCTGAAGGTGTGGGACGCCACCGAGGGCCGGTTCGCCCACCTGGAGTTCGGATTCTCGTGCATGGGCTACGAGCTGCCCGCGGCGATCGGGGTCCGTCTGGCACAGCCGGACCGATCCCGGCGGGTGGTGTCGCTGATCGGCGACGGCACCTTCGTGATGGCTCCCACCGAGCTGGTCACTGCGGCCCAGGAAGGGCTGTCCATCACCGTCGTGATCTCGGAGAACCGCGGCTACCAGGTCATCCATCGGCTGCAGATGCTCCGCAGCGGCCGGGAGTTCGCCAACGAGTTCCGCTACCGTGACGGCAGCCTGGACCTCAGCGGCGAGCAGCTCACGGACAAGCAACCCCGGCTGGAGGGCGAGTACCTCCGTCTGGACCTGGCGCGCGTGGCCGAGGGGCTGGGGGCTCGCGCGGTCGCGGCGACCACCGCCGGGGAGGTGCGGGCGGCGCTGGCGGATACCCGCGACCACGACGGCCCGGTGGTGATCGTGGTGCCCACCATCCCGCACGCCGACCTGCCGGGCGCCGGCGTGTGGTGGGATGTCGCCCCGGCCGAGGTGTCCGAGCAGGAGCCGGTGGCCAGGCTGCGGGCGGAGTACGGGGAGGGCCTGGCCACCCAGCGGTGGTACGGATGAGCATGACGGCAGACGCCCGGGCCGCGCGGTCGCCGCTCGACCACGGACGGCTGCGGGCCCGGCTGGCCGCCGGCGAGCCCACCGTGGGCACCTTCGTCGGCACCGCCTCGCCCATCGCCGCGGAGGTGTGCGCGGCCGCCGGCGTGGACTGGATCGTCTTGGACCTGGAGCACGGAGCGGGTGGCGAGGAGCAGGTCCGCCACGTCGTCCCCGCCACTGGCGCGTACGGCGTCCCGACCGTTGTCCGGGTGGAGTCCGCCGCCCGCATCCGCCTGGGCCGGGTCCTCGACCTCGGGGCGGCGGGGGTCATGCTGCCTCGCATGGAGTCGGCGGAGGAGGTGCGTGAAGCGGTCCGGCACCTGCGTTACCCGCCGCGTGGCGACCGCGGGGTGGCCACCTACAACCGGTCCTGCCGATTCGGCCTGGACCCGGGCGCCCTGGACCGCGCCGACGACGAGGTCCTGGCCGTGGTCCAGGTCGAGTCGCCTAGCGCGGTCGACGAGGTTGAACGAATCGCCGCCCTTGACGGTGTGGACGTGCTGTTCGTGGGCCCCCGCGACCTCAGCCACGCCCTCGGTGTCCCGGGCGACTGGACGGCCCCGGCGTACGTGGCAGCCGTGGAGCGGGTTCGATCCGCGGCCACCGCGCACGGTAAGGCGTGCGGCCTGCTCGTTCCGGACGGAGCGACCGTCGCCGAGCGGTGGACCGAGGGCTGGGCGTTCGTCGCCGTCGGCTCGGACTCGACGCTGCTGGCGGGAGCGCTCTCAGCCGAGCTGGCCCAGGCCCGCCGGCCGGACTGACGGCCCGTTCGCGAGAAGGGAGGGAGGTGACGCCCGTGGCCGGGGGGACCACCGGCACCGTCCGCGAGTTCGGCGTAGGGCTGATCAGCGTCGGCTGGATGGGGAAGCTCCACAGCCGCGCGTACCAGGCCCTGCCCTTGGTGTACCCGGAGCTGGGCCTGCGGGCGCGCCTGATGCACGCGGCGGACACGGCGCCGGACCGGGTGGCATACGCCCGCGACATCCTCGGCTACGCCAGGGCCGGCACCGACCACCGCGACGTCCTGGCCGACCCGGAGGTCGAGGTGGTGTCGATCTGCGCGCCCAACGTGCTGCACCGCGAGATCGGCATCGCCGCCGCGCGAGCCGGCAAGCACTTCTGGATCGAGAAGCCGGTGGGACGCAACGCGATCGAGACGGGAGACATCGCCGCGGCCGCTCGCGAGGCCGGGATCGTCACCTCCGTCGGCTACAACTACCGGCATGCCCCCGCCGTCGAGCACGTCCGCGACCTCGTGGCGGACGGAGCGCTGGGACGCATCACCAACTTGCGCGCGGTGTTCTTCTCCGGCTACGCCTCCGAGCCGAGGGGGGCCCTGTCGTGGCGGTTCAAGCGCGACCTGGCCGGGGCCGGCGCCCTGGGCGACCTGCTCAGCCACGTGGTGGACCTGGTGAGCTACGTGGTCGGGCCGATCCGGGAGGTCGCCGCGCTGACCACCACGGTGTACACGGAGCGGCCCACCCTGCCCATGGGCTCGGGCACCCACTTCGCCGTGATCGAGGACGGCGAGATGGGCCCGGTGGAGAACGACGACTACGCCGCCGCTCTGGTCCGCTTCGCCCCCGGGGCGCACACGGAGGGTGCCGTCGGGACGCTGGAGGCCTCCCGTACCATCGTCGGACCCGTGTGCGGCCTGAACTTCGAGATCTACGGGACCGACGGCTCCGCTGCATGGGACTTCGAACGGATGAACGAGGTGCGGATCTGCGCCGTCCGGGGCGGGCCGCACCAGGGGTACACGACCGTGTTGGGCAACCAGCACATGGGGGACTACGCCAGGTTCCAACCGGGCCCGGGCATCGCCATGGGCTACGACGACCTGAAGGTCGTCGAGGCCAAGAAGTTCCTGGTCGCGGTGGCAGGCGGGGAGCGCATGAACTCGACCGTCGAGGAGGCCCACGCCGTGGCCGAGGTCATCGCCGCGGCCGCCGCGTCGGCCGAGAGTGGGACCTGGCAGAAGGTGGCCGAGGTGCCGGGCGCGACGTTCGGCCACCGGCCCGCGGGCTGACCGGATGATCGAAGGGCCCAATCCGCCGATGGTCCCGCTGCCCCTGGTGGTGGCGCTGGGCGAGGTCGAGCCGGCTCTGGTGGCGGACACCCTGCGCGACCACGTCACCTTCGTTCCCGATCCGGGCCCTGACGATCTGGCGGTGGCCCGGGGCGCCATCGCCCGAGCTGACGTGGTGATCGACGGCGCGTTCCTGGAGCGGGCGCCGATGCTCCGCGTCATCGCCCGCACCGGGGTGGGGGTGGATCTGATCGACCTCGCCGCGGCGACCGCTCTGGGCATCCCGATCGTCATCACGCCGGGTGCAGGCACTCGCGCCGTTGCCGAGGGCGTCATGGCCATGCTGCTGCACCTGGTCAAGCGCCTGGGGCCGCTGACGACACTGGTGCGCCAGGGCCGGTGGGTGGAACGCGGCGCCATTCCGGTGGGCGACCTGGACGGCGCGACCATCGGGATCGTGGGCTACGGCCGGATCGGCCGGCGGGTGGGCGAGCTGGCGGCGGCCTTCGGCATGCGGGTGCTGGCCCACGATCCGCTCAGCCCGCCCCCTTCCGGGGTGGCCTGCGAGGACCTGGTCGAGCTGGCCGCGGCCAGCGACATCCTCACCCTGCACGCGCCGCTGACCGACGAGACGCACCACCTCATCGACGCGGACGTCCTGGCTCGGATCCGTCCCGGCGCCGTGCTGGTCAACGGCGGCCGGGGCGGGCTCATGGACCTCGACGCGGTCCTGGCGGCGCTGCTATCGCGCCGTCTGGCCGGTGTGGGGCTGGATGTCTTCGACCCCGAACCGCCGCCCCACCACCCGCTGTTCGACTGCCCCGACGTGGTGCTCACCCCGCACGTCATGGGGTTGACCCGCCGCGCCACCTCGGCAACCTTCGCCGAGGCCGCCCGCGGCGTCGTCGACGTGCTGGCCGGGCGTCGACCCATCGCGGTGGCCAACCCCGAGTGGATCCACCGCGCCGCCGCCACCACCGAGGAGGCCTGAAGTGAACGCGCTGCTCGTCGGCAGGGTCGTCATGGTCAGCGGGGGCACCCTGGGGGTGGGCGCCGGGATCGCCCGGGCCGCCGCACGAGAGGGTGCGGCCGTCGCCATCACCGGGAGGAGGCGCGAGCCGGGGGAGTCGCTGGTCGCCGAGCTGCAGGCCGCCGGGGCGACAGCGTGGTTCGTTCAGGCCGACGTCGGCGACGTCGCCCAGGCCCTGGGGTCGGTGGCGTCGGTGGTCGCGCAGCTGGGCCGGGTCGACTGCCTGGTCAACTCGGCGGGGTTGACCTCACGGGGGACGTTGCTGGATACCACGCCGGAGCTGTTCGACGCCCACATCGCGGTCAACCTGCGGGGCCCGTTCTTCCTGATGCAGGCCGTGGTGAAGGACATGATTGCCCGCCGGGCCCCGGGGACCATCGTCAACGTCATCTCCTCCTCAGAGCTGGGCGGGCAGCCGTATCTGGCGCCCTACGTCGCCGCCAAGGCGGGGCTGGCGGGGCTCACCCGCAACGCGGCGTACGCGCACCGGTGGGACCGCATCCGCATCAACGGCCTGGACATCGGGTGGACCGACACCGAGGGCGAGGACGCCGTCCAGCGAACGTTCCACGGGGCCGACGACACGTGGAGGGAGCGGGCCGCCGAGGCCCTTCCGATGGGCAAGCTGGCCCAGGTGGACGAGATCGCCGACTTCGTGGTGTTCCTGCTGTCCGACCGGAGCGGCGTGGTCACCGGGTCGGTCATCGACTGGGACCAGAACGTCGTCGGCGCTCGCGACTGAACGACGGCTGACGGCTCACTCCGAACGCGGCCGCTAAGATGGCCGCTCATGCCAGCGGCTGCAGCCAGCGGCCGGGAAGGAGGTTCCGCCGTGGCCGACCTCATGGAGGCCATCACGTCCCTGGCCAAGCGCCGGGGGTTCGCGTTCCCGTCCAGCGAGATCTACGGCGGGATCCGCTCGTCCTGGGACTACGGCCCGCTGGGAGTCGAGCTCAAGCGGAACGTCCGCAGTGCCTGGTGGCGATCCATGGTTCAGCTCCGGGACGACGTGGTGGGGCTGGAGAGCTCGATCATCATGTCGCCGCAGGTGTGGGAGGCGAGCGGGCACCTGGAGTCCTTCGCCGATCCGCTGGTGGAGTGCCTGAGCTGTCACCAGCGGTTCCGGGAAGACCACCTCCCCGCCAGCCGGGCCTGCCCGAACTGCGGGCAGAAGCAGTGGACAGACGCGCGCAACTTCAACCTCATGTTCAAGACCCACATGGGGCCGGTGGAGGAGGAGGGCGCGGCGGTGTACCGGAGGGCTCCCACGAGCGAAATCGAACAAGCGTTCGAGCCGAAGCGTGATGCGTTTCCCCTGGCCAGGGAGGTGGAGGGGATTCAAGGGCCTGCGCCCGCGCCATCGCGGTGTGACGGGCCCCGCGGTGGGGGGTATGCGAAGGGTGCAAGAAGGTCGCCGCAGGAGGAGGCTCCCGACCCGGTCTCGAAAGCCGGGGGTCGCCCCCTGGCCAGGAACGTCTGGCCCCTTCAGGCCAAGGGGGACGGGGCGGTTGCGGTGGACGGGCACCTTCGTGAACCCTTCGTGAGGAATACTCAAGAGTTGTGGAACGGGATCCCGTGATCACGCGGCGTCCTCCTTGTCGGTCCGCTCGACCAACCGTCCGTTCACGAACTTTGCGCCCGCGCGAACGAGCGCCACGAGCTCCGGTGCGTTGACCCTCCTCCACCTCCCTTCCGCCGCCTCGATCAGCTTGAAGCACATGGCAAGGCCCGCCTGCCGGGAGCCCGGTCCCTTGGTCACATCGGTCCTGGCCCGCACCGGCGAGAACGAAGACCGACGTGGCCGACTCGGCCTGGATCTGCCAGCTCGTCGAGCACGGGCTGGTCCGGCCGTCCTTCGTCCCGCCCCGGGAGATCCGGGAGCTCCGGGACCTCACCCGCTACCGCAAGGCCCAGATCCAGGAGCGGACGAGAGAGGCCCAGCGCCTGGAGAAGACCCTGCAGGACGCCGGGATCAAGCTCTCCTCGGTGGCCTCCGACGTCCTGGGCGTGTCCGGGCGAGCCATGGTCACCGCGCTGGTGGAGGGGACGCACGACCCGGAGGTCCTGGCCTCGCTCGCCAGGGGGGCAGTGCGGAAGAAGCTGCCCCAGCTGAAGGAGGCCCTGGAGGCGCACTTCCGGGCCCACCATGCCCTCATCGCTTCCGAGATCCTCGCCCACATCGACTACCTGGACGAGGCCATCGAGCGCCTGTCGGGGGAGATCGAGAAGGTGATCGCCCCCTTCTGTGAGCAGGTGGCCCTCCTCGACACCATCCCCGGGGTGAACCGCCGAACGGCCGAGACACTCATCGCCGAGATCGGCGCCGACATGGGTCCGTTCCCCACCCACCGTCACCTGGCCTCCTGGGCCGGGATGTGCCCCGGCAACAACGAGTCCGCCGGCAAGCACCGCTCGGGGAAGACCCGCAAGGGCTCGAAGTGGCTCCGCCACGCCCTGGTCGAGTCTCCGGTGCCCTGACGCACGGGGCGGGTTCTACAGCTACGACTTCCTAGAAAACCTGGTCGGCGCCGACATCCACAGCGCGGAACGGATCGTGCCCGAGTTGCAATGGCCCTTCGCCCGTCCGCCGGTAGGCGATGCGGAGTCCTTCGATCTCGATCTGGTCCATTCCGCCCGTGTCGGCATGGGGGTCCATACCCACCGCATGCTAGCCTTCGAGCGGCCGCCCAGCTTCCTGCACAGGGCACGGTCGCATCTTTCCTGGACGAGGCTCCCTCGCTCGTCGCGAAGCGCGGCCCCCCCGCCACGTTCGCCGGGATCGGGGACGGCTTGCGACGGCTGGCTGACCACCCAGGCATCCTTGACGAGGGGCTTCGAGGCCTGGCGCTCCAGGGCGAGATGAGCCCACATCGTCCTCGGGCCGGGCCGGCCACCGCAGCTCGGATTCGATTCGAGCCAGCAGGTCCCCGGCGCCGAAGGCCGTCCCCCCGTAAGGGGTGTGGTCCTCGCAGGAGCGCAACAGGGCCTCCTTGTGAGGAGGTCGGTGAGAGACTTGCCGGGTGTCCCAGGACGACCTGATCCCGTCCGGCGCGGTCGAGCATCCGGCGTCTCCCGAGGACAGCAAAGAGCACGGGCACGCTGGGGCTCGCGGACCGGTGGCCCTCCGTCCGTTCCGGGACCCGGTCGTGGTGATCCTGGTGCTGGCCGGGGCCTTCGACTGGCTGTCCGGGAACCCCATCCACTCCGTGCTGCTCTTCGCGGTGGCCGTGGCGCTCGGCAGGGATGCCGTCCTGGGAGAGCCTGGGGCGGGCGGCGAGCCCACTCTCGGGCTCACCGCCGCCCCCCGGCCGTCCCCCATCGCGGTGCTGGGCACCGTCGTCTACGCGGTGGTCGTCGGCGGGTTCGGACGCTACTCCTGGCCGGCCACGGTGGCCGTGGTCGTTCCGGCGGCGACCGTCCTGGCCCTCGTGTGGCCCGGGCCGCTGCACGCACGGCCGACGCCCGGCAGGCTCCATCCCGGCGGGGCCCTGGTGTGGGCCTCGGTGTTCGTGGCGCTCGCCCTGTGGGAGCTGACCGAGCTGTTGCTTCAGCCCTCCCTGACCACCGACTCCCACGCCCACCCCACCTTGAGCGTCCTCACCGACCCCGTCCTGGCCACGCATCCGGGCCGGTCGGTCGCCCTGCTCCTGTGGCTTGGGTTCGGCTGGTTTCTGGTGCAGCGATGACCAGCCACGACGTGACCCTCTCCGTCTATCTGCTGATCGCCCTGGTCGGGGTGGGCCTGCAGGTGCTCAGCACCAGGCAGGGCTCCCGCATCCCCTCGGTGGGGACGGTGTTCAGCCGGATCATGCGGACCCGGTCGGGACGGGTCGGCGTCGCGGCGGGATGGGCCTGGCTCGGCCTCCACTTCTTCGCCCGCTGAACGCGTTTCCACACGATCGGCCCTGGCGCCCCCAGGTGGATGGATGCCTTTCGGCCGACGCTACTCAGCCTATTTGGGAACTCTGGCACAACGACTCGTGGCCGGGATAGGGTCGTCGGCGTCGAGCGCAAGGACTCGAGGAGGATGGGCGTGAGACTCGAGCGGCGAAGCATGATCGGATGGATCGTTCCCCCAGGGCGTCGATCATGAGCTCCCGCAGATCCATGAGTGGAGCCAGGGCCCTCGGCATGGTGCTCTTCGTCGTGGGGAGCTGTGAAGGCCGGTCGAAAACTCGAACACTGGCCGCTCGAAAAGTCGAGCACCCGAGGCAGATGCTAGCGGAGTCCACCACCCCCTTCCCGTGCGGGTTCGGGGGGTGAGGAGGAGCCCTCGGCACGCCCTTGGCC
>WNGH01000784.1_pt1 | contig 28235 bp, 30 predicted proteins | sample 5400631 | NCBI WGS metagenome assembly WNGH01 (sample SAMN13153373, study PRJNA577476) | soil metagenome | isolation source: 115 cm soil or saprolite under Garry oak tree replicate 1 | place: USA:California | collected 2016-06-15
TTTGGAGGACGAAGTAGGTTTAATGATTTATCTCATCGAACACTCGCAAGCCACCGGCCCCTTCAATGCCACTGCGCCTAACCCGGTCAGGATGAAAGAGTTCTGCCAGGTTCTGGGACAAGTCATGGGCCGTCCCTCGTGGGCTCCCGTGCCGGCCTTCGCGCTTCGTCTTGCTCTGGGAGAGTTGGCGGAGATGCTTCTCACGGGCCAGCGGGTTATTCCCGCAGCGGCTCAAAAGCTGGGCTATCAATTTCGCTACGCCAATCTCGACGCGGCCCTGAAAGCTTGCATGCCTCTGTGAAAAGAGGCCACTGCCCAGAGGACAACGGACTACGTGGTCTGAAGGACTCGGATGATTCACCACGGAGGCGCAGAGGGCGCGGAGGGGGAGTTTGAAAATAAAAAACTCCGCGTACTTTGCGCCTCTGCGGTGAGTCCTTCTTTTTGTCCTTTAGTTGCGGCTCTGCCGCGCCAGGGAAACCGATATGAATTCTAAAAGTCAGGTCATTTTGATCACCGGCGCATCGAACGGCATCGGCCGGCGTCTTGCTTTAGATCTGGCGGCCAAGGGAGCTGTTGTCATCGGGTGTGGCCGCTCGCAAGAGCGACTCGATGAGATGTTAACCGAAGTCAGACACATCAGTTCGTCATCCGCCGCCATCGCTTGTGATATCGGCCAACTTGACCAAGTTCGTGTTATGATCGCCAAAGTTTTGGCTGATTTCGGTAAGATCGACATCCTCATCAACAACGCCGGCATCGGCATGCGCCAGCCGTTCGTCGAGATGTCTTTTGAGATCATCGAAGACATCATGCGAACCAATTATCTCGGCGCGGTCTATTGCACGCATGAAGCGCTGCCTTCGATGATCGCACGCGGGCGAGGTCACATCGTCAACATCTCCTCCGGAGCGGGAAAGATAGGGACCTTGAACATGGCCGCTTACTCTGCGTCCAAGTTCGCCATCAACGGCTTTTCCGAGAGTCTCTATCATGAGCTCAAGCCGTTGGGCATCGATGTCTCGGTAGTCTGCCCCGGACCCGTCGAGACAAATTTCAACCGGCTGTTCGCCGATACCCAGCCTAAATCCCCGCCCAGGTTGATCATCACTCCCGAAGCGGTTTCACAGGCCGTAATCGCAGTCATCGAAACAAAGAAGTTTGAAGTGGTGGTGCCGCGTTGGTTAGCTTTGATGTGCTGGTTTAAACGCATGACACCCAATCTGTTTCGGTCTGTTTCGCATCGTGCTTTTCGACGCCATGTTGTAGCCGCCAAAAAACCATGAGATATAATTCCCCGGCGTCCAGTTATGATCCGACGGGAGGGTCTTAGCCCGACAAATCATAGGGCGCTTGATTCGTGAGGGGAAGCTGATTCCGCCCGATTAATTTCAGGCCCGGGAATCTTTTGCTGACTTTTTCAAAGCCCGATTGGCGGAGAAAAGGTTCTCGCCCCCTTTTCCCGTCTTCCCAGATCCCAATATGAGACGATTGAAATTGAGAAACGGGCGGAAAGATATCGACGACAAGTACAAGAAAATGATATTTGGGGAGAATGCAAAAGGGTTCTAAAATCCAACGTCAGCTCTTCCTGTTGACGATATAGGAGTAAGCATGTTTGCAGACGTTAACGGCATTCGACTTTACTACGAGTCGCAAGGCGATGGGCCGCCCGTCGTGCTGGTTCATGGGTTGGGGTTGAGCGGTGACATGTGGCGCTATCAAGCGCCGGCCCTGGCACAGCGCTATCGCGTCATCACGCTTGACACGCGAGGGCACGGTCAATCTAGCAAGCCGCCGGGTCCCTATGACATGGCGATGTACGTCGAGGACATGCGCCAGCTCCTCGACTTTCTCGGATTTGAAAAGCCCGTGTTGATCGGATTGTCCATGGGCGGCGGCATCGTCCAGAGCTTCGCACTGGCACATCTGGAACGCGTGCTCGCCCTAGGCCTGATCTCTACCGGTAGCGATCACACCGATGCCGTGCGCGCCGAGTTTTTTCATAACGCCGATACCGTCGAGCGTGAGGGCATGTCGCCGCTCATCGAATCTCTCGTCCCGAAATGGTTTGCACCGGCTTCGATTGAGCATCGGGCGGCCGAAGTCCAACGTACGTTACAAACCGAATTGGCCAACGATCCTTCGGCCTGGGCAGCGGCCGCCCGTCTCAACGGCGCTCGCAATTGGACGGCGCAGCTTGGCCGGATTACCTGTCCGGTTCTATACATCGGAGGCGCGCTGGATCGGTCAGCGCCGCGGCGGGCGGAGACTTACCCGCGCTACCTTCCCGACGTTGAGGTGCACCTTCTGCCAGACGTAGCGCACCTTTTGCTGCTGGAAGTGCCCGATCAAGTCAATGGACTGCTGCTTCGTTTCATGGACCGCGTCTATACGGCGTAGGGTAAAACCATAGACCGCATCTTGATGGGGAAATTGGATGACAGGCGAGCGCTTTGTAGATGTGGACGATGTTAGGACACGCTATTTCGACAAGGGAAGCGGTGAAGTGTTGGTTCTGTTTCACGGCAGCCATCTCGGGACCAATGACGCCTGCGAGAGCGCGCTCGACTGGGAGCTAAATTTCGATAGGCTAGCCGGATGGTTTCGGGTGATCGCAGTCGATAAGCTTGGACAAGGTCATACGGATAATCCGAAACGGGACGAGGATTATACGATGGCCGCGACTGTCAGACACGCTTACCGGTTTCTTCAGACGCTCGGGTTAAAAGACGTGCACGTGATCGGCCACTCGCGGGGCGGATACGTGGTTGGACGTCTTGCTCTTGAACAACCGGAAATCATTCGATCGTGCATCATCGTAGATAGCGGGACGCTTGCTCCCGGTCCTTCCGAAACCGAGACCATTATGGCTCAGGCGCCTCAACCGCGCTTAACTCGCGAGAGCCAGCGCTGGATTGTGGAGCACTACTCCTATAGCGGGGCGCACATTACAGATTCATGGCTCGATGCAGCCACTGCGATCGCGAACCTGCCTAAATACCAGGAAGCGGTGAGCAAGATGTACGACCAGGGACTTAGGAACAAACAATTTCTGCCGCAGCTCGCGCTCGACAAAGAAGAATCTCTCAACTGGATCATCCAAGGCCGCCTCACGAGTCCGACTCTTCTTGTCTGGGGATACAACGATCCCACTGCGGCATTAAGGCGCGGACAATATCTTTTTGACCTTATCGCCCAAAGGACACCGATCGCGGAGATGCACGTTATCAATCACGCCGGTCACTTTTGCTATCGTGAACAGCCAGAGACCTTCGACTACATCATTCGAGGATTCGTGGAAAAAGTGTCCAGAGGGATTCGGCCTCCCGGCAATTAGCCAACTTGGTAAGCCATTAAACTGGCGCAGGCCACTCGTTCTTCTTTTGGCCGCCCTTTGACCCTGGCTTCTTAACCCTTCCACCCGTGACCTCCGGTACTCGTCATCCGCCGCGGATGCCTGATAGTTTCTCTCTCTTGACTTCCCGCTTCGATTTCCACTATTTGTACCGCGACTGGTCGAAGCACGATCCGGACTTAGAAAGGAGTGGAAATAGGCATGGCTGCACTAACGCTTGAGATGGCAGAAAAGGCGGTCAAAGCGGCGCAGGCAAAGGCGCGGGAGCTAGGAACCCCAATGACGGCTACTGTTGTGGATGATGCGGGTCGCTTGGTCTTGTCCGCTCGCGGTGATGGCGCCGGATTTTTTACTCCTGAAACTTCCCGTGCCAAAGCGGTTGCGGCGGCGGCGTTTCGGCGCCCGACCAAGGAGATGGCGAACCTCAGGGAGTCGGCCCCGGCCTTCTGGGGCAATGTGGCTGCGGTCCTCGGCGGCGCGGCTCTGCCGAGCATTGGCGCGGTGCCGATTATCTCCGGTGGCAAGGTGATCGGAGCCGTCGGCTGTGGTGGCGGCACTGGCGAGCAGGATCACCTTTGTGCTGAAGCTGGAGCGGCTGCGATAAGTAACAGATAGGCGTGCGGCCAAAAAGGATGATCTCGATTACCATTCGTCCCCCCTCTCTGGTTCGTTACGAATGGAGTCACCATTAGAAGGCAGGTTGCAAGAGGCAACGATACTCCGCAAGAAATAAATTCCTTTATTTCCTCTCGTTTCAACTCGTCTGATGCCGTGATCTTTAGTAACGCGCACCTGTTTTCAATCATTCGGCGTCGGAGTAGGTCCGCACCAGTCACCCATCAGGTTCAAGGCTTTGGGAGTTCTCCCGTAACGGGAATCATCTCCCGCCCCTGGCAATCTTTGTTGACCCAGAAAACTGTCGGTACCACGCCGTGTCCAAGGTTTTAGGATTCACAACGCTACTACCTACTGTAATGCCGTCGAGTGGTCGCATGCCAGATGCCGTAAACGGTGTTAGGCGCCGAATCAGCCGCAGATCAGCAAATCGGTGAGGATTGGTAAATTGGGCGTGGTGGAAAACACGCGCGGCTGTCCTAGCTCTCTAGGTGCCGTGGGCCCAAGACGAGAGGTATTTTTTCTGATCCGGGGTCAGTTGGTCGATGCGAATGCCCATGGACGCGAGTTTCAGCTTCGCGACCCAGTCTTCCACCGCGCTGGGAACGTCGTACACTTCCGGCTTGAGATTCTTGCGGTTCTTTGCCGCCCATTCGGAGGCGAGTGCCTGGGTCGCAAAGCTCATATCCATGACGGAAGCCGGATGTCCTTCAGCCGCGGCGAGATTAACCAGCCGGCCTTCGCCGATGAGATAAATCGTCCGCCCGCCCGGAAGCCGGTAGGCGTCGACAAAATTGCGGACGTTCTTTTCTACCTTGACTGCAAGTCTGTCAAGCGCCTTGAGGTCGATCTCAATGTCGAAATGGCCCGAGTTGCAGATGACCGCGCCGTCTTTCATGACCTTCAGATGTTCCGCCGCGATGACGTGCATATCGCCAGTGAGCGTGATGAAAAGGTCACCGATTCGCGCGGCCTGCTTCATGGTCATCACTTCGAAGCCGTCCATCGCCGCCTCGAGGGCGCGAACCGGATCGATCTCCGTCACGATGACCTTTGCGCCCATGCCGCGCGCGCGCGAAGCCACGCCTTTTCCGCACCAGCCGTAACCGGCGACCACGATTCGCTTTCCCGCGATGAGCATATCGGTCGCGCGAATCACCCCGTCGATGGTCGATTGTCCGGTTCCATAACGGTTATCGAAGAGATGCTTCGTCGCCGCGTCGTTGACCGCGATGACAGGAATTTTGAGCGCGCCGTCCCTCTCCAAGGCGCGAAGGCGAATCACGCCCGTGGTGGTCTCTTCCATGCTGGCAAATAAATTGGACGCCAAGTGGGAATAGTCCGTGTGCAGCATGGAAACCAAGTCGGCGCCGTCGTCCATGGTTATAACCGGCCTGTGATCGAGCGCTGCGCGCAGGTGGCGATAATAGGTTTTATTATCTTCTCCCTTGATCGCATAAACCGGTATGCGATCGTGCTGAACCAAGGAGGCGGCGACATCATCCTGGGTCGAAAGCGGATTGGACGCGCAGAGAACCACGTTGGCCCCGCCGGCTTTGAGCGTCTGAACCAGATTGGCCGTTTCAGCCGTGACGTGCAGGCAAGCTGAAAAGCGCATGCCCCGGAGCGGCTTCTCCTTGCCGAACCGCTCACGCACGCGCTGGAGCACCGGCATGTCCTGTGCGGCCCAGAGAATACGTTTGCGTCCCGCTTGAGCTAAGCGAATGTCTTTGACGTCATAGTTTTTTGCCATCCCGGTGTTGACCTCCCCGCCCGTTCGCGACTAAGCGCGCGCCGCCGCTTTCTTGAGATCTTCCGCCCGATCGGTCTTTTCCCAGGTGAATTGGCCCTCTTCTGGCGTGCGCCCGAAATGCCCGTAGGAGGCCGTGGAACGATAGATGGGTCGCTTGAGTTCGAGGCTTTGAATAATGCCTTTAGGTCTGAGATCGAAGTGCTCCTGCACGATCTTGGCGAGCTTTGACTCAGGAATGACGCAGGTACCAAACGTGTCGACGAGAACCGAAACCGGCTGGGCGACGCCGATGACGTAAGCTAGTTGGACTTCGCATTTCTGCGCTAGCTCCGCCGCTACGATGTTCTTGGCAACATACCGCGCCATATAGGCCGCGCTGCGATCCACTTTGGATGGATCTTTTCCGGAAAAAGCGCCGCCACCATGGCGTCCCATGCCACCATAGGTATCGACGATGATTTTCCGTCCCGTGAGGCCGCAGTCTCCTTGGGGCCCACCGACCACGAAGCGGCCCGTCGGATTGACATGATAAACGGTACTCCTATCCAGATACTCCGCGGGAATCACCGCCTTGATGACGCCATCGATGATGGTTTCTTTGAGCTTCGCGTATTCGACCTCAGGGCTGTGCTGGGTGGAAATGACGACGCTCTGAACCTTCACCGGTTTCCCGTTGCGGTACTCGACGGTTACCTGGGACTTGCTATCGGGCCTGAGAAAATAGGCTTCTCCGCCTTTGCGGATCTTGGCCAAGTACTTCACCAAACTGTGAGCCATTTGAATGGGAAAGGGCATGAGTTCCGGGGTCTCATCACAGGCGTAGCCAAACATCATCCCTTGATCGCCGGCGCCCTGCTCTTTGTGTAGCCCTTCGCCTTCCGTCACACCTTGCGAAATATCCGGCGACTGCTGTTCTACGGCCGTCAGAATCGCGCAGGTGTTGCCGTCAAACCCCATGGAAGAATCGGTATAGCCGATGTCGCGAATGACGTCCCGAACAATGTCTCCGTAACTCACCTTCGCCTTACTGGTGATCTCGCCCGCCACAACGACCATTCCGGTCTTTGCCAGGCTTTCGCAAGCGACCCGGCTGTCCGGATCCCCGGCTAAATGAGCATCCAATATCGCATCCGAGATCTGATCGCAGAGCTTGTCCGGGTGACCTTCTGAAACGGATTCTGATGTGAATAAAAAATCTTTCCCCGTCATTGAAACACCTCCAGGGGCCTTTTCTGTGGAAAATGAATTGGTTATGTATAACGAATCAGAGGGGGGTATTCAACCTTACCCGTTCTCGTTGAATTTGCTGTTGACCAATTTCTCGACGGCCCTAACCGCCCGCTCCGCGTCATCGCCCGTCGCTTCGACTTGGATCTTACTGCCTTGAGTTGCGGCCAACATCAAGACTCCCATAATGCTCCGACCGTCAACGACCTGCCCGTCCTTGGAAAAACTCACTTGAGCTGTGAACTTGTTCACGGTCTGCACTAACAAAGCCGCCGCGCGCGCGTGCAGGCCGAGCTTGTTTTTGATCTCCAATTTCTTGACAATTTTGTTCATGCCTCTATTTTTCAATATCCCGGTGCTTTACATGAAACTGATAGCGGTCGACTTTCAGCCTCTTTTTCAATTCTTCCACAAGCACCACGGACCGATGGCGTCCGCCGGTACATCCCAACGCAATGGTGAGGCTGCGTTTTCCTTCCCTCTCATAGAGGGGCAAAGCAAATTCCAGAAGGGAATCCAACCGCGTCAAAAAACATGTGGTCTCTTCACGCCGGAGAACAAAATCGGCTACCTCGGGATCTAAGCCGGTCTTGTCCCGGAGTTCGTTGACAAAAAAAGGATTAGGCAAAAAGCGAACGTCTAACATGATGTCCGTGTCGTGTGGAGTTCCGTACTTGTAGCCGAACGATAGAAGGAAAACATTCATGACTCGGGTGCTCGACATGCGGCTAAAGTGCCGCTCCATTTCCTGCTTGAGTTGATGGACGTTCAGATCGCTGGTGTCGATTACCTGATCGGCCAGTCCGCGCATATTTTCCAAGGCCTTTCGTTCCCGGCCGATCCCTTCCTGGATCGACCCTGAGCCGGCGAGCGGGTGCGGCCGTCGTGTTTCGTTGAAGCGGCGAAGCAACACTTCATCCGTCGCATCGAAAAAAACCACTTGGACATGGTGACCCGCGGCGCGCAGTGTGGCCAGAACATCGGGCCAATCCTTGAGGAACTGACCACCCCGGAGATCGAGACCGAGCGCGATGCGTTTGGTATCTTCGCGATAGCCGTGGCAAAGATCGATGAATTTGGGGATCAAAGGCGCGGGCAGGTTATCGATGCAGAAAAAGCCCAGATCTTCTAAGGCGCGAATGGCGACGCTTTTTCCAGAACCGGAGAGACCGGTTATGACGATAATATCCAGACCATCGGCCATACGAGAACTAAAACTTCTGATCTTCTTGAGCGATGGTCTGAAAGATCTCTTGGCTCGTCTTTCCTTCCATCAACCGGCGTCGGAAGGTTTCGTCTTTCAGCAAACGCGAAATCCTCGCCAGAGCTTTCAAATGATCCGCGGCGGCATTTTCAGGGGCGATCAGCACAAAGAACAAGTGCGTGGGACCGCCATCCAAAGACGCAAAATCGACCCCCTCAGGACTGCGGGCGAAGACGCCCAACACGCGCTCCACTTCCCGGAGCTTTCCATGCGGGATAGCCACCCCCTCGCCGATCGCGGTGGTGCTGATGCGTTCCCGCTCCAGGAGAACTTCGAGTATTCTTTTCTTGTCCAAGGATGGATAGGTGGAGGCTAGCCAACCCGCAATCTCCTGGAGAACGGCGTTCTTTTCCCGGTTGGCCAGCGTCGGGATGACGGTTTGGACACTCAGAAAATCGGTGATCTTCACGCTTTTGCCCTTCTCCGACCGAGCTTGATCTTTCCTTTCTGCTTTTTGACCTGTCGCTCAATCTTGTCCATCATCAAGTCGATAGCAGAATAGAGGTCCTCCGTCTGCTCTTTGCCGTGGATCACGGTCCCGTGCGTATGGAGCTCGACTTCCGCCACTTGGAGATCCTTGGAATCCACTGAAAGAACAACGTGGGCCGCCAGCGGCCGAGAAAAATACTTACCGATTCGATGCACCTTTTCTTCGGCGTAACGCTTCAATGCGTCGGTGGGTTCCGTATGTCGAAAAGTGACAGAAACTTTTACCTCGCTCATACGATCTCGATCTGTACTTCTTATTTTCGAAAGTAAGGTTGTCGGCGCTTGGAAGACGGGAGAATCCCCATGGCCTCGCGATATTTGGCCACGGTCCGCCGCGCGATGTCGATGGAATCGTCGGATAACAGGACCGCGATATGCTGGTCACTGTAAGGCTTTCGTGGATCCTCCTTCGAGATGATCTCGCGGATTTTTTCTTTCACGCTCTCGCTGGCGACATCTTCTCCATTTTTCACGGCGATCGCGCTTTGGAAAAAATGCTTGAGTTCAAAGAGCCCCTGCGGCGTGTGAACGTATTTGTTCGCCGTGGCCCGACTCACGGTGGACTCATGCATGTGGATATCCTCGGCCACGTCGCGCAGCACCATCGGTTTGAGAGCCTTGACTCCATGATCGAGAAACTCTTGTTGGAATTTGAAAATGCTCTGAGTGACGCGATAGAGAGTCTGCTGGCGCTGCTGAATGCTTTTGATCAACCAAGTGGCTGCACGAACTTTCTCTTGTAGATATTGCCGGGCTTGTTCCTCGGCCACTCCTTCCTGCCCTGCCATGCGGCGATAAAGGGAACTGATGCGAAGCCGCGGCACACCGTCGTCATTCAGATAGATGACGTATTCATTGCCTATCTTTTCGACAAAGACATCGGGCAAGACAGTTCGGACTTCGTCCTGTTCGTAACCGCGGGAAGGCTTGGGCTCCAGAGAGGCAATCTGATGCGCTGCTTCGGCTATCTCGTCGATGGTCACCCCTAGATCGCGAGCCATTTTTTCGTACCGTTTCGATTCCAAGTGCGGGAGAAAATCGGCGACAATGCGTGCCGCCAGACTGTCGGCGAGGCTGAGATTTTCCAATTGGGCGAGTAAACATTCTCTCAGGTCCCGCGCGGCTACTCCGACGGGGTCGAAAAACTGGATTCGTTTCAAGACCGCTTGGACTTCTTCGGGAGTGCTTTCTGTCGCTTTGCAGACATCATCGAGGGGAAGCGCGAGGTAGCCGTTTCCGTCGAGATTGCCGATAATATAGAGTCCGATGGACTCCTCTCGCTCGGTTATCTTCGACAAACGCAGTTGCCAGATCAAATGATCTTCCAGGGACGTTTTTTTGGTCAGGCTGTTTTCCCAAGAGGGTGGCCCCTCGCCGTCGTCCGATGTCGCCTCAGCGGTCAAGGAACCATGTCGGTCGTTGGAGTGGGTGTCGAGATATTCCTGCCAATCCATCGTGCCAATCTTGTCGACCACCGACTGTTCCCGATTGATGACCAGTTCTATCGTCGGCTCGGGACTATCCGGTTGTACTTCGGACCGTATCTGTTCACCGGCTTGGGGTTCTTCTACGGGAGCTTCTTCAAGAGCAGGATTTTCCTGCAGTTCCTGAGAGACCATCTCTTGTAGCTCGAGGCGCGAGAGTTGCAGCAGTTTGATCGCCTGCTGCAACTGAGGCGTCATGACCAATTGCTGCGCGAGTTTTTGAACCTGTCGAATCTCAAGAGCCATAACTAAAATCTAAAACTTTCTCCCAAATAGAATTTTCGCGCCTTGGGACTTGTGGCGATGGTCTCAGGCGTGCCCTCTTCGAGGATAGACCCTTCATTGACAATGTAAGCACGGTCGCATATTCCCAGCGTCTCTCGCACGTTGTGGTCGGTGATGAGAATGCCAATTCCACTGGTGACCAGTCGGCGTATGATCTTTTGAATTTCGGTGACGGCGATCGGGTCCACGCCGGTAAAAGGTTCATCGAGCAAGAGAAAATACGGCGAGAGAACCAGCGCACGGGCAATTTCGACCCTGCGTCGCTCTCCACCCGACAAGGTAAAGGCCTTATGGGTCGCGAGGTGGCTGATACCGAGCATTTTCATGAGCGCCTGTGATCGTTCCTGTTGTTGCTCGGAACTCAGGTCCAACGTTTGCAAAATCGCCAACAGATTCTCCTCCACCGTAAGCCGCCTAAACACAGAGGATTCCTGCGGCAAATAACTGATTCCTGCTCGTGCCCGTTCGTAGATCGGCGCCGCAGTGAGATCTTCATCGTTCAGAATCACCTGCCCTTCATCCGGCGGCACCAAGCCAACCATCATGTGAAACGTCGTGGTTTTGCCCGCGCCGTTGGGACCGAGCAAACCGATAACTTCGCTGCCTTTGACTTCCAAGTTTACTGCATCGACAACGCGACGACCACCATAAGATTTCGACACCGCCGCCGCCCTGAGAATGCTCATTTCTGTTTTCCAGTTGCGGCATTTTCGTTATCCTGATTCTTCAGCTCTTCCGGGAAGATCGTCGCCTGTACCCTAACCTTGCCGTCACCCTCGGCGATCGCGCGATCTTGGTCCATATAGTAAACCACTTTGGTGCCCGTGACCTGACTATTGCCTTGGCGCATGACAGGGTTCCCGGTGAGAGTGACGGTCTTGGATTTGTCATCGAAGACAGCCTTTTCTCCCGTCGCTACGCGATTCCCCTGCGTCGCATTCACTTTTCCCTCGGCTACGATCTGCCTCATTTGCTTCGTTTCCGGATCGTAATAAGCGATCAGTGCCTCACTCCTCATAGTCATATCCGCCTGAATGGTTACCACGCGTCCCTTGTAAGTGATTGTGTTCTTATTCTGATCAACCTCCATCCAGTCGGCGGTGATATAAATCGGGTCCTTTTTGTTGATTTCGAAACCGGAGGCGCCCTTCTTTGTTTCTTCTTTGGCTGGCGGCGCGGCGCTGGCAGCAAGCGACACCGCCCATCCCGAGGAAAGAGACAACCCTATTAGAAGCAAACTGAGCAGCCAACGACGCATTTATCCCCCGCGCGCGAGATTCGAGTTAGAATCTTTTTTCTTCTTGGCCAGCGTATCAGGCTCGATTCTGGTCTTGACGTTTCGCAGCAGGCGCATTTTTCTATCGTCCAATTCAACTTCCATGCTCGAGCCTTCCAAGGCGAGCCCGTCGCCCACCATGGTCGTTTTATTGGGAAACACGATCTGCTGCTTGTCTGGCAAATAAACAGCGTGCTCGGAATTCAAAACATAGCCTTGGTAGGTCACCTCGACTCCTCCTTGAAGCTCCATTTTCTCGAGTTCCTTTTCATTCAAGTAAACATGGGCCATATCACCTGTTGTTTCCACGGTCTGCCCCTTCTTATCGTAATAATAAAATCGCGGCTTCTTGATGATCGCTTCTTTTTGCTCTTTATAGTAGTTCGCCTCGTCCCCGAAAAGCTCCCATACCTTCCGGCCTTCCTCGATCTTTGCCCGACGAAAATCCTTCATGTGCAAGGCCGAGTCGGGGAGGTAGTCCAAAGCCTTGAGGGGGTTTTTCCTGAACTCGCGGGCCTTCATAATCCAAATGCTCTCCGCCACTTTATAGCCCACGCCTCCGAGCGAAAGAAAAATGACCAGGAGCAAGATAAATCGTCTACGTTTACGCATGCGATTCTCCAGAAATCAGGTGCTAAAAATACCACTCTTTCCGGTGCGTGTAAAGCAACGGGCACGAAAATTGCACTTACCCCACAAATATATAGATAATTCTAGGCAGGATAATGTTTTTTTTCTAGGTCGTTCCAAATATTTTGAGCCCGAAGTAGCAGCTCCGAAACTTCCCTCACCGCCCCTTTACCCCCACTACTTTGAGTCACGTAATGGGCCTCCGACTTGATCCCAGACCACGAGTCTCGAACCGTGAACGCTAGTCCCACTTTGCGCAATATTGGCAGATCGGCGACATCGTCCCCCATATAGGCAATCTGCTCATCGGTGAGCCGGGTTTTTTGCTTGATCCGCTTGTAAATATCGGCTTTGTCCTGAACACCTTGGTGCACGATTTTGACCCCAAGCTCTCTTGCTCGATGATGCACGGCCTTGGAGGAGCGGCCTGTAATGAATCCGACCTCGATGTCTGCGCGTTTCAATTGTGCAATACCCTGACCGTCGCGCACGTCGAATCGCTTGGTCTCGTAGCCGCGATCATCGATGAAAATGCCCCCGTCGGTAAGCACCCCGTCGACGTCGAGCAGGAGGAGTTTGATCTTTTTGGCCTTGTTCCGGACCTTGAGCGGGATACGTTTCACAGGAGGGTTAAACGATGCCGGCCTTGAGAAGGTCGTGAATGTGTAAGATCCCGATTGGGACCAGATCGCCGGGTCTCTCGACGACAAACAGCGAGGTGATCGGACGTGGCACGTTCTCTTCCATTCTTGCGAGGGCTTGCGAAGCAAGGGCGTCTCTCTCGATCGATCTCGGCTTAAGGGACATAATCTCGTCCGCTCTCCTACTCAGAATACCGCCACCATGCGTTTGTAGCGCGCGGCGCAGATCACCGTCGGTAATGACTCCGATCAGATTGCCCCGTTTACCGGTCACGCCGGTTATTCCGAAACGCTTCGATGTGATAACGAGAATTGCCTCTTTCATGGAGGTTTCTTCCCGCACAAGCGGTATATCGGCGTCCCGATGCATCAAGTCCTCGACGCGCAGCAGAAGCTTCCGCCCCAGAGTCCCCCCTGGGTGGCGCAGCGCGAAGTCTTCCTCCTTGAAGCCTTTCTTCTCTAATAAAATAACGGCAAGGGCGTCGCCAAGAGCCAGAGCCGCCGTAGTACTCGCCGTCGGCGACAATCCGAGCGGACAGGCCTCTTCCTTTACGCCGGCATCAAGAACGACCTCCGCTGCACGCGAAAGGGTGGATCCATGATTTCCGGTCATGGCAATCAGTTTTACCCCTAATCGCCTGAGAATGGGGATCAGCCTTAGGATCTCTTCGGTCTCGCCGCTGTTAGAAATAGCGAGGACGACATCGTTTTGCATGATCATCCCCATGTCGCCATGATTGGCGTCACCGGCATGGAGAAAAAAGGCCGGGGTGCCCGTGCTCGAGAGCGTCGCCGCGATCTTGCGGCAGATCAATCCCGACTTCCCCATTCCGGTCACAACCACTTTGCCGCGGCAGCCGTGCAGCAACTCAACGGCCCGGACAAAACTATCATCCAGTCGATCCATGAGAGACAAGATGCCCTTCGCCTCGATGTTCAGGACGTCTTTCGCCCGCTGTAACGCAACCGCTTTATTCATCGTGCTGAATTGCCTTTCAGAATCCCGTCGAGCTGCTTGATGACTCGAAGCAACTCCTCGAACTCGTTCAAGGGCAGAGAGTTGGGACCATCGCTCAATGCACGATCCGGATCTTCGTGGACTTCCATAAAGAGTGCGTCGACTCCAACCGCCACACTCGCGCGTGCCAGTGGAGCGATGTATTTTCTCTCGCCACCGGAAGCCTTCCCTAGCCCTCCCGGAAGTTGCAGGCTGTGGGTCGCATCGAAAACGACGGGATAACCCAGCTCCCGCATCACCACCAGGGCGCGCATATCGGAAACCAGATTGTTGTAGCCAAACGAAACCCCGCGTTCAGTCACCAGCAGCTGGTCATTTCCCGTCGAGAGAATCTTTTCAATGACGTTGCGGATGTCCCAGGGGGCTAGAAACTGTCCCTTCTTAACGTTGACCACCCTGCCAGATCGGGCAACTGCAACCACAAAGTCCGTCTGACGACAGAGAAACGCGGGGATTTGCAGGATATCAATAACTTCTTTGGCCGGCCCCACCTGCTCTTTCTCGTGTACGTCGGTGAGCACCGGCACCCCAGTTTTCTGTTTTACCTCAGCCAAAATTTCAAGGCCCTTTGCCAAACCGGGACCACGAAAGGAACCCAACGAGGAGCGGTTGGCCTTATCGTAGGAAGACTTGAAGATATAAGGGACTCCGACCCGATCCGCCGCTTCTTTGAGCGCGGCAGCATGTCTCAAGGCAGACTCTCGGCTCTCGATCACGCAGGGACCGGCGATGACGGCCAGAGGTGCTCCAGCACCGATCTCGATACTGCCTACTTTAACCGGTTTAGCCGCCATGCGTGTCGATCTACCGTAGTGACTCAGGGGCGCGCAACCTTAATTCGCGGGACTTCTCTCAGGGCCTGACGGTTCTGCGACGCAGCTTTGATGAATCCTTTGAACAACGGATGGCAATCCATCGGGCGGGATTTGAACTCCGGATGAAACTGGCATCCGAGAAACCAGGGATGATCTTTAAGCTCGATGATCTCAACCAGGTTTCCATCCGGCGATATGCCGCTCGGAACCATTCCTTTTGCGGTTAACTGTTCAGCGTAGCCGTTGTTGAATTCATAACGATGACGATGGCGCTCGGAAATTTTCTTCCGGCCGTAGAGCTTCAATGCCGATGATTCGTCTTGCAAGGCGCACGGATAGGCACCGAGCCTCATCGTCCCGCCTTTGCTGTCGATCCCCCGCTGCGACTCCATCAGGTGGATGACAGGATGCGGACTATTTGGATCAAACTCACTTGAATTGGCCCCAGCCAGGCCGCAAACGTTGCGCGCAAACTCGACGACGGCCATTTGCATTCCCAGACAGATTCCGAAAAACGGAATCTGCTTTTCGCGCGCGTAGCGTATGGTTTCGATTTTGCCTTCGCTGCCACGGTCCCCGAACCCACCCGGCACCAAGATGCCGTCCGCTTGCGCCAGGAGTTCACCGGCTCCCACCTCTTCAACTTTTTCGGCCTCCACGTAATCCAACTCGACTCTAACTTCGTTGGCGATGCCGCCGTGGACCAGAGCCTCGAATAGACTTTTATAAGATTCTTTTAGGCTCATATACTTCCCGACGACGGCGACGCGGACCGTTGATTTCGGGTTGTTCAGCACCTGGACGATCTTTTGCCACCTCTGAAGATTCGGCGCCCCGGTCCACATGTGGAGTTTCTCAACGACCTGAGCGTCCAGTCCTTCTTCATGGAAGACCAGCGGGACTTCATAGATCCATTCCACGTCCTTAGCGGTGATGACCGACTCTTCTTTCACGTTGCAGAAATGGGCGATCTTCGCCTTAATCTTCCTATCGAGGAAGCGATCCGTGCGGCAAAGCAAAATATCCGGCTGGATTCCCAAACCGGTAAGTTCTTTAACGCTATGTTGAGTCGGTTTGGTCTTGAGCTCTCCGCCGCCGGTGATATAAGGCACGAGCGTGAGATGAACGTACAAAACATTTTCCCTGCCCCAATCCCAAGCGAACTGACGAATGGCTTCCAAAAAAGGCAACCCTTCGATGTCTCCGACGGTTCCACCGACTTCACAAATCGCGATATCGTAGCCTTCGGCCGCGGCTAAAATGCGCCGCTTGATCTCGTCCGTAATGTGCGGAATGACTTGCACGGTGCCGCCGAGATAGTCTCCGCGACGTTCCTTCGCGATAACGGTTTCATAAATTTGACCGGTCGTGCAGTTATTCTTGCGACTCATAGAGGTCGACACGTAGCGCTCGTAGTGTCCTAAATCTAAGTCGGTTTCCGCACCGTCGTCGGTCACAAAAACCTCGCCATGCTGGAACGGGCTCATGGTGCCTGGATCCACATTGATATAGGGATCCATCTTGAGTGTTGTTACTTTTAACCCCCGGCTCTCCATCAGCGCGCCAATCGATGCCGAGGCCAGTCCCTTACCCAGCGACGATACCACGCCGCCGGTCACAAAAATGAACTTGGTTTTTACGCCAGCCATGGCTTCCTCTCAATTCCTCAACTGGTTCAAATAATTTTTCGCCTTAACTAAATCCTCTGGGGTATCCACTTCCACCGGCCGGTCATCAACTGCGGCAACATAAATTCGATGGCCGTAGACCAGCGCCCGTAGCTGCTCCAATGACTCCGTCTGCTCGAGCCATGTTGGTCGAAGCCTGGCGAATCTCAAGAGAAAATCCCTTCGGTAAACATATAGCCCGAGGTGACGATGGCCCCAAACTTTTTGATCCGATCTAACTGTGGGGTCGCGGTACGGTGAGACGTCGTTGCGCGGGTAGGGAATCGTTGCGCGAGAAAAATAAATAGCAAACCCCTTGGCATCCGTGACAACTTTCACAATGTTCGGGTTATGCCATTCGTCCTCGTCGTGAATCGGCGTACAGACTGTCCCCATGGGAATCGAGCGGTCGCGGCGCATGGGCCGAACCGCTCGGGTGATCGTCTCTGCCTTAATGAACGGCAAATCGCCCTGCACATTGACGATGCATTCCGCTTTGATTTTCCGCGCGACCTCCGCCAACCGATCTGTGCCGCTCGCATGATCTTTCGCGGTCATCATCACTTCGCCACCGAAACCCCGAACGGTTTCTGCTATGCGCTGATCATCAGTCGCGACCAGAACACGATCCAAAACACGAGCTTTCGAGGTGCTCTCATAGACATGTTGGATCATCGGCTTGCCGCCGATTTCAGCTAATGGCTTTCCCGGAAGACGAGTCGAACCATAGCGCGCCGGGATAATCGCCACAACGGCCATAGATTCAATCGATTACAGGTACGCCGGTCCATGGAAGAAGGGTCATAGCCGAATTCTCGTCCCTAAAAATAAAAAACCGCAATGGCCCTCAGGGAAAGCGCATCACGGAATTTAAATATACGCTGAGGCTAGAATGGTGTCAATGAGAATCAAAGATGGTTTGCAACTTGACTTCTCGCCATGATGCTGTGGTAGGAGATAAATCAGCTCGTCGTTCTTTAAGGCAAGCGGACAGCGATTGCCGAAGGAGATGAAAGAATGGCAGACCTGACTAATGTAACAGCTGGCTACGCGACGATCGGACAGGGTGCCGGACCGATGATGGTGACGTGGAAGGCCGGGTTGTTCAAAAAGAATGGGCTGGAAGTCGGCAGGCCGCTTTTGATGGGTGGAGCAAAAGGGGTTGTGCGGGGACTCATGTCGGGAGAGATTCAGTTTGGCAATATGGCGGCGCCAGCGCCGTTGAGAGCGATACTAAAAGGCGAAGCCGATTTGGTTTTCCTTACCGGCGGTATCAACCAGCAATTCATTATGGGCAGACCGGGGATCGAACGCCGCGAGCAATTGGCAGGCAAGAAAATCGGTTTTGTCGGCGATGGCGGTTTGAACGACGCGCTGGTGAATTTTATCATCGAAAAGTTTGAAGCGACGGGTATTCTGGGCTTACATAAGGAACCCATATCACCCGGCGGCGATAGGGAGATTGAAGCCCTGCTTGGCGGCAATTGCGATGCAATCGTTATCACGCCCCCGGAATCTATTTACGCTCAAAGGAAGGGCTGTCATTACTTGGTAGATTTCGCTGAGTACGGCTTGAATTATTCTCTCGGTGGGATTGCGGCCCGCCGCGATTACGTTCAGAAGAATCCCGACATCGTCGGGAAGTTCATCAAAGCCTACGTCGAAGGCATGCACCACTATCGCACGGACCGCGAGTTTACGATCGAGGTCCAGGCCGAGTACAGCGGAATCACGGACCGAAGCGTTGCGGAGGAGACTTACGATCTCACGCAACCGGGAATGCCACCTATTCCCTATCCCGTTGTTTCCGCCCTCCAGATGTTGCTCAACTTCATGGTAAAGGAAGTCCCGGAGGCGAAACAGGCAGACGCCCGGCAATTCGTCGATGAGCGGTTTATCCGCGAGCTCGAACAAAGCGGTTTTGTCGCATCCTAGCCGGTTCCAAGGCTTAATCGTCATACGCATTGGCGGAAATCGCGTGAGGATTCCGAACCAAATAAGGATTGAATTCGCAGTGACCGTCCTCGCACTGCTGCTCTTTCCCGGAACGTTTCGGACTTTATTCGCCAGTAATGAGGCACTCGTCGAGGGCGCCAAGCGCGAAGGCGAAATCGTGTTCTATGCTTCGATGAACTTGGGCGAGGCAAATATCCTAATCGCCGAGTTCGAGAAGCGCTATCCATTCGTCAAGGTCAAACTGAACCGCACCGGCAGCGAAAAGCTTTTAAGCAAAGTTCTGACCGAAGCCAGAGCCAAGAAGCTCTTCGCCGACGTCATTCAGACGGTGGAATTCAGCATGCATATCTTCAATCGGAGCGGCGTGCTGGCGCGCTACACCGCGCAGGCCGATGCCCTATATCCGAAGAATTTTAAGGAAGCGGGATATTGGACAACGGTTTATTACAATCCCTATGTCGTCGCCTATAACACCCGTCTGGTGCCGCCACGGTTGGTTCCCAAAAGTTACGATGACCTGCTGGATCCCAAGTGGAAAGGAAAGATGATGATGGAGGGCACGAAGGCGGACTGGTTTGCCGGCGTGTTGCAAATCATGGGCCGCGAACGCGGCCTTCAATACATGCACAATCTCGCAAAGCAGCAGCCGGTGCTGCGAGAAGGACATGAACTCTTGGCCCAACTCGTCGCCGCAGGAGAGGGTTTGCTCGATATTAACATTCCAGCCTCTTCGGCAGATCGCATGAAAGAGAAAGGCGCGCCCATCGACTGGACGGCCTTAGGCGCCGCGCCGGCTGTGATGGTCGGAATCGGTCTTTCCTCGCAAGCCGCTCATCCGAACGCCGCGAAGCTGTTCATCGATTTCGCCTTGTCGCGCGATGGACAAAAAATCCAACAAGGATTTGGCAGACTCGTCGCGCGCGCCGACCTTGCGACGGAGCAACCTGCGGCGCTAAAAGAAATCAAAATGGTGCCGTTGAATCCGGCACTGGCGGAAAAGCTGGGTGAGTATACACAACAGCTCAGAACGATCTTTGGCAGTTAAAATATCTTCTTGATAAGCCGAGCAACTTGTGCGTAACAGGTAACCAAGGAGACTACCATGCGTATCATGTTCTTGAATCATTCATTCAAGCGCCATTCGCCGCAACTGGAAGCTCACATCCAGGAACTGCTTCGGAGCTATGCCTCGCCCGGAACAACCTTTGAGCTCGCTTATCCCGACGATCTCGGCGGGGGTGAAGTGCTGAGTCTTTTGGAAGAACGGAAGGCCCTGTCGGGCTTGCATCATATCTTGGAAACCCCGGCTTTGGTCCAAAAAGCCATCGAAGCCGAGCGCCTGGGATTCGACGCCGTCATGCAGAGTAATACGTTCGACCCCGGCGTCGAGGCGAGCCGGCTTGCCGTGCGGATCCCGGTGATAGGTTTATTGCGCGCGTCACTTCATTTCACCGCCAGCATCTGTGATCGCTTCGGCCTCATCGTTCCCCTGGAGACTCATATTCCTCACACTATGAGATTGGTGCAAACCTATGGCATGTCCGCCTTCGTGTCCGGGATCAGGACGGTCGGTCTTTATGACGCCGGCGAGTTGTCAGATTACCATGACATCATCGTCGAGCGCACCGTCGCCGCCGGCCGCGAGCTCGTCGAGCACGGCGCGCAAGCCATCATTCCACTGGGCGGAAAGATCTACCCCTATGTCGTCACGCCCGGGGAATTGGAACCCTCTATTGGCGTGCCGGTCGTCAACACGAAAGCCGTAGGCGTGAGCCATGCCGAACTCATGGTGCGGTCAAAGATCAGCCATAGCCAAAAGGCTTATCCTTGGTCTGCCGGGCTGAGTCCTGAAGCCGTTTCTCAGCGTTCAAAATGATGGTTTCGAGTCGGTTGTCATGGCAACGGCACAAGAGTAAAGAACTAATTCGTCGGTAAAGCTCTTGGGTCTTGAAATAACCAGAGCCTCTCGATAAGAACTCATTTTTTCAGAGAGGATACGGGATATGATCATTGACGGTGACGGGCACTTTTTTGAGACGGAAGAAATGTTTGAGAAGTACATGGAACCGCCACTCAGAAATTACCGCCCGAGACTGCTCAGCGATGACCAAGGATATAATTTCTGGGTGGTTGACGGTCAGACTGCCTACAGGAGACCATCCATACGAGGAGCGGGCGCTCCCGGGACGGCCGCGCCTCCGGGGAAGGCAATACAATCGGAGCGCCGCGCGTCCGTGGGCAGTCAGACCTTGACCAACCTGAAAGAGCGGTTGCACGACCTCGACAGAGAGTCCATTGACGTACAGTTTCTCTACCCGAGCTTCCTTTTGCACGTCAACGCGTGGCCGGATTGTGTTCTGGCCATGGGAGTTTGCCGAGCCTATAACACGTGGTTGGCGGCGACTTGTGCGCAAGCGCCCGATAGGCTCAAGGGCGTTGGGGTTGTCTCCCTGCAAGATCCCGAAGGCGCCGCCAAAGAGCTCGCCCGCATCAAAGAGCTCGGCATGTCTGCGGTGATGATCAACGGCACAGCAGGCGCGCAGCGGCTGGACCACCCTCATCATGATCCGTTTTTCGTCGAGGCGAATCGATTGAAGCTGCCCGTTGCGGTTCACTTCAGCCTGCAATTTCCTGTGGTCGACAAGCTTTTTGAGCACCATTTTCCGAACCGAGTGTTGGCGGGGATCTTTCCCATCATGGCGGGCCTCACCAGCGTGCTATGTTCCGGACTACTCGATCGTTTTGAGAACCTAAAGTTCGCCTTTCTTGAGGGAGGAATCAGCTGGGTGCCGGCCCATGTCGAACGCATGGACGACCATTTTGAGAATCCACGCTATGGCGCCCATGATTTGATCAGCCATCCGCCAAGCGAGTACCTGAAGTCGGGGCGGATTTTCTTTGGCTGCGAGGGGAATGAATCTTTCCTGGGTCGCGTCGTAGAAGAGGTGGGGGAGGATCTCTTTATGTATTCTTCTGATTACCCGCACGCCGATCGTACCGAAGGGACGGCCCGGTACCTTAAGGAAAGGGACGATATTTCTTCTGCGGTTCGCCAAAAGCTACTTGAAGATAACGCCCGGCGCTTTTACGAATTATCCTGACCGTTTCCGGGCTTGGCGGCAATGCAAGCCGGAACATGAATAAAACCAGGGCCTTCCGGGCGTCACCGGATTGCCCTTGGGGGCGAATTTCGTGGTCCTTTGAAGCATTTCCAAGTCGCTACGTCTAAATAAAGAAAGGAGGTGATACTGTGAAGAACGCACTTAAGGTATTAGTTGTCGCTTTGACTACACTAGCTTTCAGCGGTGTTAGCTTCGCGCAGGAGAAAAAGGCGACTCCAGCAACTCCGGCGGCTCCGGCAACAGAAAAGAAGTCAGAGATGAAATCCGAGAAGCCGAAGACCACGCGTATCACGGGTGAGGTCACGTCGGTAGATGCCAAGGCGGGTACGCTGACCGTTAAGGCAAAGGATAAAGAGACCAACCTGACCGCCGATACCAAAGCCAAAGGCGCGCTGGAAAAGGTAAAAGTAGGTGACATGGTTAAAGTTTCCTACACCGAAAAGGATGGAAAGATGGTCGCCAGCTCCATAGCTAAGACCGAGACCAAGGCTAAGACAACGAAGCCCGAAGAGAAAAAGAGCGACATGACGGAGAAGAAGACGGAGAAAAAGTAGTCTTCACTCGTTCGTCTCGCTTGAGAGAGGGATAGCTGGATCACCCGGCTATCCCTCTTTCTTTTTAAAAATGATTGAACGAGAGCTCCTCAACCTCCTATCGTCCACCCGGGACAACAGCTTGATTTAGGCCTAATCAATACTATAGAATTTTATTGTCTCTGGGTGAGGTTCGCTGTGTTCGGTCGCTGAAAGGAGGAGTGGAGATGGACCTGCCGAAATGCCAAAAATGCAATAATGGGCTTCTTATCCCGCTATCGGACTATGGGCAGGACGGGGCTTCGGTGGTGTTCAAAGCCTGGGCTTGTACGAATCCCGAATGTGGGTTCTCGCTCCGGGTGGACAAAGGCGAGGTCACTTACGGAAAGAGAATTGAGCCCAAACACTGAACGGGCTTATACGACCAGTTACTCTTGATTGAATGCCGCCATTCTAATTATCTCTTCCGCGATCAAGCGTTACCCGATCACGGCTACGCCAGCAAGCTCCGATTAAAACTCTCGATCGCCCGCCCAAAAAGCTCACAGCCTTTTTTTAAAGCTTCCAGGCAGCGCTGTTGCGTGACCGAATCCGTCGCATAGCACCGCAGGATTTCCGGCGCAAGCCACTCGTGACCCTCTTCATCGGCTAGCAGCGTATCCCGATAGATCGCTGCCGTCTGCGGATCGATCGACTCGACCCGTTCGATAAATGACTTCGAAGTGCGGGGAAAGAACTCTTCATGGCCGTATTGCACGCTCGCGAATAACTCACAGAAAGAGCCCAGGGAGTCATGAAAATTCCAAAGCTCCTTGAGTTCCTCGAGCGGATTTTTCCACAACGCATCGGGATCAGCATGCAGTTCTGAAATTCTTTTTCGTAAAATAGAGGCGTGCTTCAATTCATTGGCCACGTATTCCGATAGCGACTGTTGCAGTTCCAACTCAGGTAGACGGGACACCCAGGGCGCGCTGACTTCGGCGGCCTTTCTTTCCATCACAACTCCAAACTGCAGCCGTCGGACGACGATTTGCGGAGTGAGAGGCTTTTCGGCGCCATAGCTCTTGCGCTCCGCGGTCATCTTTTCCCAAAAGGCCTCACGATGATCGGACAATTGCTTGAGAAACTTGTCAGGGCTCAGCGCTTCCATCTCTTTTGCCTCCGTGAACGATTGACATCAAGAACCTTTTAGGTTTTAACAATACAGAAAATTACCCCTTTATGTAAAGGCTCCTTAACGTCATCCCAAAGCCTGATTTCCGCCAAAATTCAGTTTCATGAATTCAACTGAAGCCAAAGCGTACGTTGATCAGCTGTATCATGATCTTTTCCTTCATTGGGAACAAAAGATTCATCACGGTTCCTTTATGACCCAGCTTAGAGAAGGCCGCCTCCCGCTTGGCTGCATGCGCCGCTTCTTCAAAGATTGGGGGCTCTTCTCCGTGGAGGTTGTCGCTCTTAACGCGGTTTCGTATTACGTCCACCTGCCCTTTTTTGTCCGCAATTACGATCTCTTGCCAGCCTTTACGGAAAAAATCGCCGAAGAGTTGATCTCGCCCAAGCCCCCGGGACATACGTTGATCTTACTCGAAACCGCGAAAGCGTTAGGGCTTTCCCGGGCGCAGGTGCTGGAACAACCTGCCTCCGCCGCCGGGCGAGCTATCAGCGATTACTGCCGCCGCATGTTCCAGGACGGATCGATTATCGAACTCTGGGGGATGCACGTGTACGAGGAGACTCTCGGTCACTGGTCTAAGCAATGGGCGAATGCTCTCGTCTCCCACTATGGGATGACAACGCAGCAAGCCGTATATTTTACTGCCCATGCCGAGGCGGATTTGCTTCAGCACGACGGCCGAATGGGGCACGGCCCCCTGAACCGCATGATCCTGCAGCGTATCTTGGAGCAGGGAATGACGACCACAAAGCTCGGATACGAGCCCAAATACTGCGCCTTCACCATGGTCGATTTGCACTCCCTGATGGAAAACAATGCTCTCGAGAATCCCTATCCATCGTAGACTTGGCCATTCGGTCATGAGTCGGCAATCTGGGCGCCATGCACGTCAGGTTTCCGCTTAAGACATTGAATCGAAGTTGAAATTTATTGAGACATGACCGCAGTCGGTATTCGCTTGCTTGAGTTAAGCCTCGTATTCGTGTTTTTCTTGAGGTCGCTAACCGGTGCGAGTGAAGCGTTGCCCGGCAAATGGGAACTTCGTGCTCCCATGCCTTCAGCGCGAACCGAAGTAGCGGCGGCGGAACTCGGCGGCAAGATCTACGTCATGGGAGGCTATGAAAAAAACGGCGACCTCGTCGAAGAGTATGATCCTGCTAAGAATATTTGGCGCCGCCGCGCATCGCTGCCGCGTCCGTTACACCACATCGGCGCCGCCGCGGTCGATGGAAAGATCTATGTGATCGGCGGATACATGTCCGGCCAAGGCTCGACGGACAGCGTTTATGAATATGATCCTTCGACCGATCGCTGGCGCGCCCGGTCGCCGCTGCCCACGGCGAGGGGCGCGCTAGCCGTCGGCGTGATTGCCGGAAAGATCTACGCCGTCGGCGGCGTTGGCGCCAACGGCAAAAATACCAGCGCTAACGAAGAGTACGATCCCGCCCAAGACCGTTGGGTAAGACGAGCCCCGATCCCGACATCCAGGGACCACCACGCGATCGGCGTCGTGAACGGAAAACTCTATGCTATTGGGGGACGCATCAACGGCAGACACGACAGAAGTATTACGGAAAATGAAGAGTACGACCTCGCCACGGATCGTTGGCGGTCGCGTACGGCGATGCCGACGGTAAGAAGCGGGATTGTGGCGGCTTCACTTAACGGACAGATATTTGTCTTTGGAGGAGAATCCGGCTCTGGAACACACAATGAAACCGAGTCTTACGATCCCGTCAAGAACAACTGGCGCCGCTGGGCGCCCATGCCAACGGCGCGCCACGGATTGGGGGCGGCCATCATCGGACAATCAATTTATGTGATCTCCGGAGGACCGAAACCGGGAGCGACATTCTCTTCTGTGAATGAAGTCTTCACGCCTTGAGGCCGGATCATAATACCGCACGGAAAATTATGATCGACCAGCATCCTTGTTCTGCCTATGGGAGAGAATTGCAAGCCCTCGTGCGCATCGGTAAAGGAAAAAAATGAATCAAGTGATTTGAAATCCAGACTGCGGTCCCAGGAACGGCGCGGATTTAGGATTGGGGCGCTGACGAGAGTTCGACCAGCAAAAGCTGCTTTTGATTATCGAATATTTTTTGCAAGGCAGGCTCGATCGTTTCTTCTGCGGGAAAATCGACGCTTAGGGGATCGACGTACTGGTGATCCTTATAGAGTTCGAAATGAAGATGCGGGCCGGTGCTTCGGCCTGTCGAGCCCACATAGCCGATGACTTGACCTTTCTGAACCGATACGCCGTCACGAATCCCCTCGGCGAACTTGTCGAGATGCGCATAACGGGTCAAATACGTGGCGTCATGCTGTATGTCGATCGCCTTACCATAGCCGCCGTTCCAGCCCGCTTGGGAAATCACCCCGTCACCTACGGCACGAACCGGAGTTCCCCTCTGCGCGGCAAAATCCACGCCGGTGTGGGGTAAATTGGCTTTCAGCAAGGGATGAAGGCGGGAGTGGGTAAAATAAGATGTGATGTTGGTAAACTCCAATGGAAAGCGCAAGAATGAGCGAGCTAAACTCTTTCCCTCTAAGTTGTAGTAGTTGCCTTGTCCTTTCTGTTTCTCAAAGTAAATCGCGGTCAGTTTCTGGCTGGCGTTGATCAATTCAGCGGCGACGATGCGCAGCGAAGCTTTGGCTTCCTGACCTTTACGACTTCTCTTCTCGTAGACTATTTTGAAGCTGTCGCCTTTGTGGATGTCCTTTTCGAGGTCAACGTCCCAGTTAAAAATATCCGCAAGCTGAGAGAGTAACGTCGGCTGGATACCGGCTCTTTGCCCATCGTCGAAAAGTGAGTTTTCCACCGTTGCGCTGACCGTCTTTAGCTCGACGTCATAAGGCTTTTCACGCTTCTGGAAGAGGATTCCTTTGATGCCCTTTTCCCAGGTGAGGGTCGAGACATCATTATAGTCAACTTCCAACGCTTTAAGTTGGCCTGGCGCCCTCTGGCTCCGACCGTGTAGAGCCGGCTTAGAAAAGTAAAAGTGAATCTCTTTGCCAGGTGGTAAGGCCTGTGCTCCAAAGCTTCGTCGAACGGATCGAGTCCAGAGCTGTTTCTCGGTTTGAGGCAAGCGGAAGCGGCTTAATAGCTCCGGTAACGTATCACCGAGTTTTGTTTGTTGAACCACATGCTCGCGTTTTTCCAGAGGGTCGACGGGTGCAGGTTCCTGCCGGAAGAGCGCGTTGTGTGCTGGAGAATTGCTTATTTTTCGGGTCGAATCAGTCTTAGGTGTTGGTTTGCTCTTCGGGGTTTCTTTCCGGACGGTTTTCTGGGGGGAGCCCTCGGCGGCGGAGGGTTTCATTGCGACCACGGCGCTGAAAACCCATAGCCAAACCAATGTCTTGAAAACATTCAGAAAGACAGGGAATCGGTCTGCAGGCAATAAGTCACCGGTGCTTATATCTCGGTTGCCCAGGCGCATAATAAAAAAATCTTCTACTGAATAAACCGTTTTGTTCCGTGTGTCAACCGAAAAGTCTGAAATTCCGGGAGGAAAGCCTGGTCCCAACTTTCAAGCATCGCTAGTCAGGTCGGCGAAGAGCATGATTCTGGCGATAGTTTCAAGAATCAAGAACAGAAATGCCACTAATATCACGCGCTGTCTCATTGGCTGATTCTCGTAAACGTTGTCTGGTGATTCTGAGTTAATCTCGCCGCCGGTTCTTGGGCCAATTGAACCAACAAATTGGTATTGAAATCAGATCGCGCGATTTAGCCAACCGGTGGATATGGTAGTTTTCGGCCGCGCCGTTCCTCTGTAAGCTCTATCCGATAGGAGTCTTCTTGCTTGACTCACTTGATTGATCGGCTATTATCGAAAACAAATATGGATTGTTCAGATAATCCACGTTTGCTCATATACTGCCGTCCCGCTTAAGTCTCGGCGCCGCATTCCTACCGGGCCCCGTCGTCAGTAGCAAGTAGGACGGTTATTAGCCCTAGTAGGGGAATCATGCGGCAATTTCGCTTCAGTCCCGCCCTGCCCGAAAACCCAACTTTCACAGTTGGTGATGCCGTTATTTTGCTGGCCGTCACCACCATACTGTACGCCGGCGCACGCCTAGCCTTTCGCGCCCCTGCAATTATTGCCGGTCCCGATATTTCTCTCTCCCCCTTGGCTTTGCCGTGGTACGCTTTGCTTTCCGTCGGGCGCATGGCTGCTGCGTATTTTTTGTCGTTGCTGTTCAGCTTGTTCTACGGTTACGCTGCGGCGCGCAATCGCACCGCGCGAACCGTGCTCATGCCTTTGCTGGACGTGCTGCAGAGTGTGCCTATCCTTTCATTCCTTCCGGTAGTTTTGCTTAGTCTCAGCGCTGTTCTGCCTCAGGCATTCGCCGCCGAGGTTGCGGCTATCGTGCTTATCTTCACCTCGCAAGCGTGGAATATGACATTCAGTTTTTACCAATCGCTGACCACCATTCCAAGTGAATTGCGTGAGGCCGCCGCCGTGTTTCGCTTTGACCCATGGCTTCGCTTCAAGACCGTTGAACTTCCTTTTGCCGCGATTGGGTTGCTCTGGAACAGTATGATGAGCTGGTCGGGTGGATGGTTTTTCCTGATGGCCGCGGAAATTTTCAACGTCGGAAGCCGTGATTTTCGCTTGCCCGGTCTCGGTTCCTATTTACAGACCGCGGCGAACCAAGGAGATTCACACGCTGTTGTTTTGGGCGTCATCACATTGGTGGGGATTATCGTCTTACTCGACCAGCTGGTTTGGCGCCCCCTCATCGCGTGGACCGACAGATTCAAAATGGACATGGTAGAAGGGGATGAGCCGCCGAGCTCATGGTTTCTCGATCTGCTTTCACGTGCTTGGCTTGCAGAGCAATTCGGTACGCGCATATGGCGACCCTTCAGTGAGTGGATAGACGGAGAGTTTCAACGCCGTATGAGTGGGAGCATCGCT
>WNGH01007189.1_pt1 | contig 28231 bp, 26 predicted proteins | sample 5400631 | NCBI WGS metagenome assembly WNGH01 (sample SAMN13153373, study PRJNA577476) | soil metagenome | isolation source: 115 cm soil or saprolite under Garry oak tree replicate 1 | place: USA:California | collected 2016-06-15
AGCTGGCGAATTCCGCCGGCGCGAAGGTGGTCGATACCGTCACGCAAAAGTTGCGGAAACCGACCGCTCCGTACTATATCGGCCGCGGCAAAGCTGAATCGATCAAAGACTCGTGTCAGGATCAACAGGTGACCTCGGTCATTTTTGACGATGAACTTTCACCAGCGCAGGGTCGAAACCTGGAGAATTTGTTCGCGCGCAAAGTCCTCGATCGAACGCAATTGATCCTCGATATTTTTGCGCAACGCGCGCGTAGCCGGGAGGGCCGATTGCAAATCGAACTCGCCCAGTTGCAATACCTTTTGCCGCGCCTCACCCGGATGTGGCACCATTTGTCACGCCAGACTGGCGGTATCGGCACGCGCGGTCCTGGTGAAACGCAATTGGAAGTCGACCGCCGCCGCGTGCAAGAGCGGATCGCTCGGCTCGAACGCGAGCTGGAAGCGGTGCGCAAAACGCGAGCGATACAACGACAAGGCCGAAAGCGGCATCAGTGGCCCGTCGCCGCGGTTGTCGGCTACACAAACGCGGGCAAATCGACGCTACTGAATCTGCTCACCGGCGCCGATCTCGTAGCCGAGGATAAGCTTTTTGCGACGCTCGATCCCACCACGCGCAGTTTCGTTTTGCCTAACAAACAGCGGGTCCTACTTACCGATACAGTTGGATTTTTGCGAAAACTTCCCCACACACTGATCGAATCGTTCAAAGCGACGCTCGAAGAAGTCAGTGAAGCCGATCTGCTCATTCACATTGTCGATCTTAGCCATCCACGTGTCGATGAGCAGATGGAAGCGGTCGATGCGGTCGTCAAAGAACTCGACGCTTTCGGCAAGCAAACCCTGATTGTTTTCAACAAGATCGATAATTTGCCGAATCGCGAACTGGCCGAATCTTACGTGAAGCGTTTTCCCGGGAGCGTCGCGATTTCCGCGCGCACCGGAGAAGGCGTCAACACGCTGGTGCAAGCTCTGGAAAACGCGCTCAGTTCATGGCGGTTGCGCTCCCGCTTTCGCATTCCTTCGAAGGAATCGGCTTTGATCGCCGAGATTCATCGAGTCGGTCACGTGCTTGAATTGAAATACGAAGGCAATGACGCCTTGATCGTTGCCCACGTTCCACCCGAACTTGCGCAGAAGCTCGAACGCTACGCGGCGCGAAACTAGGCGGCGATCAAATCATATCATCCCCGAGTGTAACGAGGGATCTCACAATCGAAGCTCACACCATCTAATTTGCTCTGTTGAAAAGCCGAAACAGCGCAGCGGCGGATTGCAAGCGCTGTTAGGCGCGATACGTGTATAGCAAAATCCATCTTCCAATCCGCCTAGCTCCGTAGGAGCGGCATGAAAAAGCGACTGGTTTCCGTGTCGCTCCTATGGAGCTTGGATTGATTTGTTGGCCGAAGCCCTACAAACATGTCGTGCCTAATGGCGCTCCCGCGCTGCGGCACCAGCTTTTCAACAGAGCCACATTTAATCTAATTAGCGTGCCCAAAAACCTATGAGAGGTCCTTCACTCCGTTCAGGATGACCGCGCGAAGAATATTGACCGATTACATGAAGCCGATGACAACATGGGAACGCGTCGCGCAACTGGTGGATGTGCCGATTACGCAGTGCGAGACTGAGAAGACAAAGCCCGCACACAGGATTCAACGCGTGCCGCGATTTGCGACCAGCCAGTGCGATCGTTGGGTGTCGATGCAAACTCGAGCGCATCTCCGATCGCTAGTTTGATCGCCGCAGGTCGCGGGAGCTTTCGGCTTGGCGGCAGAGCCTCAAAAGCTCCAGCAAGACCGCAAGGCACCACCGGCACGTTTGTTTCTGCGACGAGCATCCCAAGGCCGTGTTTGAATGGCTTCATCGAGCCGTCCCGACTGCGGCCACCTTCGGGGAAGATGATGAAGATGGATTTCTCTTCCTGTAATTTCCGGCGCAAATCAGCAAGCGCGTGCGGGCCGCAATTTTTCCGCCACATCGGCAAGGCGTTGAGCATAATTGCCGAAAAGGTGCTGGTCACGGTGCTTTGAAAGAAAACATCGCCTGCGGCGATGGGAAAGGCGCGTTCGCGATGGCGGGGAGTGAGTGCTGCTCCAAGAGCCAGCGCGTCGAGATGGCTGCAATGATTCGCTGCGAGCACAAACGGCCCGTGCGCCGGTACCTTCTCGCGGCCAGTGATCGTGAGTCGATGCGCGATCGCGAAATAACTTCGCAGCATCGAAAAACAAACATGATGCGCGAGGCTTTCGAGAAGTCCACTTTCGCGCCGGACGCTGCGGAACCGCTCGCTCGGAGTCAGGCCGGTGTCGCGGGCAGGCTGAAGTTTCCAGGGTTCCATCAGATTTTCTATCCACTAAAGATTTGCTGCGGTTGGCCAACAGCGAAGCCGACAAAGTAATTGACGTAGTGAAACACCGCAGGCGCGACAAGAATCAGACTGTCGAACCGGTCAAGAAGGCCGCCATGTCCGGGAATGAGTTTTGCCGTATCCTTGAGGCCGAGGTCACGTTTGATGGAGGAAAGCATCAGGTCGCCGAATTGTCCGACCACGCTGACAATGATTCCAAGGGCCAGCAACCGAACGGGCGTGTCGAGCGCGGTGCTAAACCAGACAAAATGCGCGCCAAGCGCAAAGAGTGGCGTAGTTAGCACGATTGCTCCGAGCGCGCCTCCTACTGTCTTGTTCGGGCTGGTGTTGGGGACAAATTTTCGATGACCAAATAAGTGACCACAGATGTAGGCAAAGATGTCATTGAGCTCCACGGCACAGATGATCAGCAAAAGGATCGGCCGATAATTCCAATCGTTCGCTATGTAGCCAAGATGGCCGAGGGCGCTTCCGAAAAGAGCGAAGCCAAGCACACCCAGACCAATGCGCTGGATATAGCCCTTGGGTTGATCCGGGATCAATCCACCGATAGCAATCAATGCGACTGTCAACGGAAACAACGCAACAAAGAGTCGATACCAATTATCCAGGGCTGAAAACGTGACGAGAAGAATGCCGATTACCACGATGAGACTGATGGTTCGTTCCCGAAACAATCCGGTGATGCGGGCGTACTCCCGATAACAAAGAAAACTTAGCGTGGCCACGGCCAGGATCGTCCAAAAAGCGCCGGCCAGAATGGGAATCAGGATGAAGAGCGCTAGCCAGATCCAGGACAGATAACGATCCCAGAGTTCCTTTCTCTTATCGCTCGTGCCGTTGGCTGCCCGAGTGACGATAAAAATCAGCAGCGGTGCTAACAGAAGCAGAATCAGGACCGTCAGCGTCAAAACAACGGTCACGCGATCGTCAAAAGCGTGACGAAATCCAAAGAGTCGTTCGCGCGCGATCTGGCTCATTTCAGCGCGTGTGCGATTCGGCAGACTCGTCGAATAACAGTGATTGCACAGCCGGCAATGATGATTACGAGCCCAAGAGTCATCACACCGATCTGCGACTCGTTGAGCGTGATCATCTGCCAGGAACGCGGCGTGATTGCCAAGTACAAGCAGATGAGCGTGATGACGAGCATGCGATGTTGTTTTGCCATCGGGCCGCAGAACTCGTTAGGCGCGCCGGCGATCTTTCCTGCCGCACGAACATAAGCGGTAAAGATTGCCAGAATGGTCGCGATATAGCCCAGCGTCACATTTCCGCCCCAAGCGAAACCGGCTCCGATAAAAACGGCCGCGTCAGAGATGCGATCTGGAACTTCGTTGTAGAGCTCGCCGGTTTTTGAGGCGCGACCGGAAGCGAGCGCAACCATCCCGTCGAGCATATTTGCAGTCAGGCGCAGTTGCGCACCAAGCGCGGCGATGAGCCACAAGACTCGATAGTCAGCAATCGAAGTCGCGCCGAGAGCAATCCCCGCGACAATGCAAGCGCACATGCCGGCAATCGAAATTGCATTCGGCGAAACATTTCGTGAAGCTAGGCAAACCGTCGCTGCCTGGGCCCATTTTCGATTGCGAGTCGCGATCGGGCGGCGATCCATTGCTTCTGTAGCGGGTTCCCGCATAATTCGTTGCTTAAATCCATAGCAGGCCCTGAGAATAATACCCAGATGAAACCCCGGGAACGCGTCGCCCAACTGGTTAAAATGTGGCCGAAGGTTTATCCGGGAGCCCATTGCGAACTGGATTTTCGAAATCCGCTACAACTACTCGTGGCGACTATCCTTTCGGCGCAATGCACGGACAAGCGGGTGAACGTGGTCACGCCCGCGTTGTTCAAGAAATATCGGACGGCAAATGACTATGCGAACGCACCGCAGGCAGAGTTCGAAAACGCAATCAAATCGACGGGGTTTTATCGCAACAAAACGAAGAGCATTCGCGCGGCGATGCGCGCAATCTCCGAGAAACATGATGGAAAAGTCCCTGAGACAATGGAGAAATTACGCGCCTTGCCAGGTGTTGGCCGCAAGACGGCGAATGTTGTGCTGGGCAACGCGTTTCATAAAAATGAGGGAATCGTGGTGGACACACATGTCGCGCGACTGTCTCAGCGGCTTGGCCTAACGAAACAGAAAGACGCAGAAAAGATCGAGCGCGATTTGATGAAGATCGTGCCGCGCCAGCACTGGACGGACTGGAGTCACTGGCTCATCTGGCATGGTCGCCGGCGTTGTTTTGCGCGAAAGCCAGACTGCAGTCAGTGCGAAGTTTTCCGGTTATGCCCTAGCGGCAAAATTTTCCTGCGAACGGGGCAAGCGAAGAGATCAGATGAGGACACCGACTGAAACGCTTGCTTCTCTTGTCTGGAGGCGTCGAAACAGAGCGTCAAGGGTTGAGGATAAGCCTCCGGTAAAGTAATGGGCAACACCGGGATTGATTTTTTCACTGGGCTAAGGAACACTTAGCTCCCGAATTCATGCAGCAGATCAGCGCGTTTTCACGTCCGCAAACCGTTCCGAGTGTTCCGGCCTCCGTGCCGCGGACGAACTTGTGGATATTAGATTCCTGGCGTGACCTGATTCTCTACGTCGGCACCCCGCTGCTCCTGCTTCCGGTTTTTGCGCTTGCCCAGGCGCGCTGGAGTCCGCAAGACATTTATCTCTTCGTCGCGGCGTTTGGCGCGATGGGACATCACCTGCCCGGCATGATCCGCGCCTATGGCGATCGCGCGTTGTTCAACCGCTTCAAATGGCGCTTTATTTTAGCACCGCTGTTTCTGCTCGCGGTCTGCGTGGCCTTTCTCTGGTGGGACCTCAAAGGAATCATGCTCGTCGTTTTTTTCTGGGGCGTTTGGCATGGATTAATGCAGACCTATGGGTTCTGCCGGATCTATGACGCAAAAATGGGATCGTTCGCCGCGCTGACCCGCCGGCTCGATTTCGCCTCGTGCGTGATCTGGTTTGCTGCCGCTGTGGCGCTTTCCCCATTGCGCATGAGCGACACTCTCGACATCTATTACACCTGTGGCGGTCCCTTTATCTCGCCGGCCTTATTGCACCAATTCCAGCAGGTCATTCTCTATGGGGCGATCGGCGTTTCGGTTCTATTCGTCCTGCATTTTGGCCGAATGTGGCAGGCAGGAAAACGGCCGAATCCGGTAAAGGTTGCGTTGCTGGCCACAACCATTGCCTTTTGGTGGTACTGCAATAACGGCGTCGCGAACATTCTCGTCGGTATTGCGCTCTTCGAAGTTTTCCACGATGTGCAGTATCTCTCGCTTGTCTGGATCTACAATCGCAACCGCGTGGAGAAAGACAGCAATATCGGTGGGTTCATGCGCTTCGTTTTTCGAAGGAGCGGCTCGCTCATCGGACTGTACGTCGGCCTGGTTTTCGCTTACGGCTCGCTTGCTTATTTCAACGCCCATCTCGGAATAGAAACCGTGAAACGCATCCTCACTGGCGTGGTCACCGCTTCCACGCTGCTTCATTTTTATTACGACGGATTTATATGGAAGGTTCGCGAACGCTCCACCCGCCAATCGCTCGGGCTTGCCGGTGGGACAGCTGACGTTTCGTTGGGCGGGTTTCTCCCGGGCTGGGCCATACACGGGTTAAAGTGGGCAGCCGTATTTGTCTTGCCGCTAAGCGCTCTGTGGTTCTGGCAAGTGCATAGTCCCGTTGCCGAGATTCAACGGCGCGCATGGGTGGTAGCCGACGTGCCAGCCGGCGCCCGCCAGCATTCTGATTACGGACTGGCGCTGCAAAGGGAAGGCCAATTGGAGCAGGCGGAAGAACAATACAACATCGCGCTCGGTTTCAACCCGGCTGACGCGAAGTCGCTTATGAACCTTGCCATTGTCTTGGCGGGGCAATCCAAATTTGATGCTGCAGCGTCGCATATGGAGGCGGCGTTGCGTCTTCAACCCAACAACGGCGAGTTCCACCTCGATTACGCCGACTTGCTCCTGCGGCTTGGACGCAGGGATGAAGCAAGGCCTCACTATGAAGCGGCCGCGCGCCTGGAGCCAGACTTTCCGCGCACCCATTACAATTACGCAGCGTTTCTTGCCGCGGGAGGCAAAAATGATGACGCCATCGACGAGCTTCGACAGGTTGTACGACTCCAACCGGAATACTTGGATGCTCAACTTCGTCTTGCCGATGCGCTTTTTGAAAAAGGGGATCTCGAGGAGGCCAAAACGTATTACATTGCAGCTCTTCGCTTGGACCCCAAGCTGGTGGTTGCTTACAATAGCTTGGGCAAGCTTTATCTGAGCCAGGGACAGCTCTCTCAAGCCATTGTTCAGTTCAGGGAAGCGTTACGCCTTAACCCCGATTACAAAGATGCCGAGGAAAACTTACGCATCGCCAAGGCGGGCGACGCTCAAATTTTTCCGCAATCGCACAAGTAGCATCTGAATCAGCAACGCAGGACGCGCGACGTTTTGTAGGGACCAGTGTCTTCGCGCTTGGGCTATTCTCTTGCAAACGGAATCTGGATTTCCGCTCAAATCCGCGTAATTCGCAGTTTCGTCATGCACTTTTCCTCCATCGCATTGCATCTCAATCTGGATGATGCGTGGCAGAATGATGCGATGCGCCTGCCTGTTGTTGAGGTGCGCAATTGGGGGCCGCAATTGCGCTTCTCCGCGCCGCCGCGCCTGATCGCCGAATTTTATGCCGAACACGGGGCACACCTCGAGTCGCCTTTCCTGCTTTACGGCTCGGGCGATTTTCATTACTTGACGGCGCTCCGGCTGCGACGCATCGCCGGGCCGATCATTGTCGTGTCATTTGACAATCATCCGGATTGGGATGTGCGCCCGCCGAGATGGGGCTGCGGCGGATGGGTGAATCGCGCATTGGAACTTCCCAACGTGCGCCGCGTGAGTGTTTGGGGTTGCGGTAACTTCGAATGCTGGTGGCCTCACCAAATTTTCGGCAACCGCCGCGCCGAACGCGCGGGCCTTCTCGAGGTCCATCCGTGGGCGGATGAACGTCCGGTAAAAGACCGAGAACGTCGGGGCGCCATTTTGCGAGACAACTGGCGCGATCACTTTGAACGCTTTTTGAAACACATCGACGCAACGAGTGTTTACGTGACGATCGATCTGGATTGTCTTCGTGCCGAAGAGGCGGTGACGAACTGGGAGAGTGGCCGATTTGCAATTGCCGATCTTGAGTGGGCCCTTGGGAAATTGCGCGAGTCTTCCCGGATCATCGGAGGCGATATTTGTGGTGCCTACTCATCCCCGCATTACGCGCGCTTCAAACAACGTTTCGCTGCGGAATTCGATCACCCGAAACTTCAATTGCCGCCTATCGATCAAATTCGCAGGATCAATTCGGCTACGCTGGCAAAACTTTGGCCGCTGCTGGCTCGCGCCTGAATTTTTTGGAGGGGCGAGTTCCGCGAGCCCGGCGTCACAGGAGTTCCGCCCTCCATTACGAGGCGTCGCTAGCTGAGTGAAACCAGCACGATCCCTACGGTGATCAACAACGCGCCAATCGTCAGTTGCCAGTTCAGTTTTTCCTTCAACACGACCGCCGCTGTCACCGTGATGAAGATCACGCTTAAACCTTGAAATGGATAAAGATAACTAAGATCGAATCGCTGCAGCAATCCGAGCGTTAGAAAAAATGAGATCGTCATTAGAGTGATGCCTCCGGCAACCCGCGCGAAAAATTGGAAGTTACGAAAGCCGCTCTTTCTCGTTGACTCCATTGCTCTTTTGAGGACGAGCTGAGCGGTGACGAAGCTCAGCAGAGAAGCGACGATGAAGAAAAAGGCGAGGAAACTCACAAGCGTTCCTCTATCTGGGCGATCGGCTTCGCAACGAGCGCCAGACCTATGACGACCAGAGCAATACCGCACCAGCGGAGAGTTGAGATAAATTCGCCTAGGAATATCCAGCAGCCGAGCGGAACCAGGATATCGACCACGCGCGAAAGAGGAAAGGCGATCGTGAGCGGAATGTATCTAAGAACGTAAAGCCAGCTGACGAAGCTCGCGATGATCAGAAGAATTGCCCACCACACCAGTGGGGAAGCCAGGCCGTTAACTCCCGTCCAAGACCATGCGCTCTCTGGTTCCGCAACGTCTGCCGCGCCGCGTTTCAAGAGAAACTCCGACGCGAGTACACACAGCACGCTGAGAACGAGTTGCAGCCACGGATTGGCGAAACCAGCAGGTCGATGGCGCATTGGCTGATTTGTCATGTCGAGCGGAGTCTCCGGCAAAGAGGGGATTATTGTCTGCAGACGAAGCGAGGAAGCGAAAACAAAACGATAAGAGATTCCTCCACGTTGGTCGGAGCGACAATGACGGGTGCTCCGGTGCTGAAGGCGAATGAATTCACAATTCGTGCGCGTTGGGAAATTTGTGCAGTACCGGATCGTGACGGGTCGGTTCGAGATATTTCAGGGCACGACGAAATATCGGATTCAGGAATGCGGCCGTATGCCTCACGTAAAGGTCGAGCGGCACGAGCTCGCAGTCGAGATGCAGCTTGGGCTCGTAATTTAGCGGATTGCTGTAGTAGTATTTCAATCGTTCTTGCAGCGACCATGAAATGATGTCGCGGAGCGTGTAGAAATACAGGTGCAGATCGAGTGCGACGCCATAATCGAGCCCGATGCATTCATCGTAAATCGCGTCGTCACAGACGAGGCAAAAGCTGAAAGCAACGATTTTGCCGCTTTGCCTCCACACGAAGAAACGCGTTCGATCCGGCATGCGCTTGCTGATCGCATGGAAATAGTCTTTGGTCAGCGTCTCGAACTTCAACGGCGAGCGCTCGTGAACCTGAAGGTAAAGTGGATAAATTTCATCGACGTAGGGTGCGATATTGTTCACGATCTCCAAGTCGATTTTGGGCGCGCGCTCCGCTTTCCGGAATTTCCGGCGCAGATCTTTCCGAGTCGCCTTACTGAGCGTACGCAAATATTCGTCCCAGTTCTGGTAATCGAGCGGGAGCCGCGTCATGGGCATGCTGGGTATGCGCGCGTAACCGTTTGAGTAAGAACTTTCGAGGACTGGGCGATACTTCGCGGGAAAATCTTTCAGAACCGCCAGGGAAGCCCGGTTTTGCCGCGCATACGTCCGTAACACCGCGAACAACGCCCTCGCCGTCCATTTTTCATTCCTATCGTCGCACGTGCCGAGGTCACCTGTGCCGGCCGCGCAGCCAGCCATCAAAACACGCATGGTAAGAAAGCGGGGGAATTTCTTTCGGATAAAATCAATAGCGGAACGAATTCTGCCTGGCACGCCTTCGACGAGATTTTGCCGGACAAAAAACACCGGCTGGATTGCGCGCACGTTCTTCGAACTGTCTTCGATCACCAGATAGTGATGTTCGAAACCGCCCTTTAACGTTTCTTCGACGATCTCGTAATAACGATGATCTTTGCACTTATTCCGAAACGCGCGTTGCCATGCGTCACAATTCTGCAATTCGGCGAGCGTAACGACCTTCGCCACGCCCTGCGGAAACGGAATGGTGTTGCCAACTGACATGCAAAGAGAGCCCGCCGAATAAACCGATCGACCGGAGGAAAGGCATCAATTACTCAGCAACCGAAATTTTCTCAAGGCTTTTGGCGAACGAGATCGTGCCTGCCGTTGGTCTACTTATCGATCTTGCGGCGTTGTGTGACCAGTGATGACGGACACAAAACCGGAACGTGAACGAAATTGAGGAACGGCTTGTCGAACGTTTTTACTATTGGGTTCTATGTGAATGCTGTCGGAGAGGTTTCCGCGCGGTTGAAGTTCGTCGCAACGCTTGCAGCTGTAGGGCTGGCAATTGTTCTCGGCGTTCTGGATTATCTTACAGGTCGCGAGTGGGCAATATCGGCTTTTTACCTGCTGCCCACCTGCCTCGCAGGATGGATGGCCGGGCGCTCGGCGGGATTGGCAGTGGGAGCGCTCTGTGCGGGGGTGTGGTTCCTCAGCGACGTGTTCGGCGGGCCGGCGTATCAACATGCGCTGATTCCCGTTTGGAACGCCATCATGCTTTTTGTGTTCTTTTTCGTCGTTGTCTGGCTCCTGACCGCGTTTCGCAGTTCTCACTATTATCTCGAGCAAACAGTCGAGCGCCGAACTGCCGCGCTGCGGGCGGAAATCGAAGAGCGGAAACGGCTGGAACATGCCAAACGCCAAGCGGAACGTCTCGCTCTGGTCGGTGCGATGGCCGCCAAGGTCGCCCATGAAATNNTGAAATTCGCAACCCGCTCGGTTCAGTTTCCCTGAACCTCGACCTGATCGGGGAAGAACTTAATATCCTCCCGAATTCCGACGCCCGCTCCGACGAATGTCGCGTACTGTTACGGGAAATGCGTTCGCAGGTGGTGCGAATCCATGAGGTTCTCCAAGAGTACCTCCGATTCGGACGGATGCCGAAGTCTGAGCGCGCTGCCCTTTCTCTGAAGGGCTTGCTTGAAGAAAAACTCAATTTCCTGCAGCCGTTGCTTGATGAAAAGCATGTCCAATTAAGGAAGACGTTTGACCCGGATTTGCCACCGGTGCATGCCGATCCCGAGCAACTCTGGGAAGCCTTTTTAAATCTGATCCGCAACGCTGTGGAGGCGATGCCCGATGGAGGCAATCTGACCATCAACACGAAGAAGAATGGGACTGCCGCGTTGGTATACATCAGCGACAATGGTCGGGGCATGACCGACGAAGAAGCTCGGAACCTTTTCGTGCCGTTTTTCACGACCAAGAGCGACGGGACCGGCCTCGGCCTTGCCCACACTCAGCAGATCATCAATGAGCATGGCGGGAAGATTGATTGCACAACGTCGCCGGGGAAAGGCAGCACCTTTGCGATTCAACTTCCCCTGGCTGTCGAGGCGTGACACTTTTCCCACGAACAATGCCGGCTCACAATTCGGGCCGTTTTGTTGTCTCTTGCCCTGTCGCGTTTTCCACTTTGAGCACGCCGCTTCGAATGTGGAGGTCGCGTTGTGGGAACGGCAGCTCGATCCCGGTCTCGCGAAACTTGTGTTCGATGGCAAAATTGAGATCGCTACGATAGCGGCTCGGCCGAGCGCTCATCTCGCTGCTCCAGACGACGAGCTCAAAATCGATCGAGTTGTCGCCGAATTTCTGGAGAAAAACGCTCGGGGCCGGGTCCTTTAAGGTGTTCGGATTTTCCCGTCCGGCGGCGAGCAGGGCTTCGCGTACCTTGGCGATATCGCTGCCGTAAGCGACGCCGACCGGGATGCGAAATCGCACCCGCGGATCCCCATAAGTCCAGTTGGTCACGGGCGAATCGATGAATTTCGTGTTTGGCACAATCATGCTGATGTTGTCGTTGGTGCGAATCACCGTGCTACGGGCGCGAATCCGCTGCACTTGACCGGTGATCCCCGCTACTTCAACACGATCTCCGATTGTGATTGGTCTTTCGGCAAGAATCACCAGGCCGCTGATGAAATTGCTGGCGATATTTTGCAGCCCGAAGCCGACCCCCACGCCAACCGCCCCTGCGAAAACAGCCAGCGCGCCGAGATGAATGCCGGTATTTTCGAGAACAATCAAAACACCAACTACCAGCACGACGTTGCTGATGATTTGGGCAATGGCGTACTGTAGGGCACGATCTAATCCGCTATTGACGAGAAACCGATTGAAAAGAAAGCGCTTCGTTCTCGAAGAGATCCAAAAGACCGCCACGAGAAGAGCTACAAGCAGAAAAATCTGGAGAAGACTTAGCGAAACGGCGGGCAGAGGCGCATTCCAAAGCAGTGGAATTCCCGCTGCATTAATTGCGCTGACCGTGAAAAAGACGATGGCGGCAACACTGAGAATCGTTGTGACGATCGCGAGGAAATTGGTGTCAATCTTAAAGCGGCTGAAAAACCGGCGGACGAAACGGCTTTGCAACATCCGGGAGATGATGAGCCCAGCGGCAAAAAGACCGACAAACGCGATCAGTCCCAGAAAGCTGACGTAGTGGCCTCCTACTTGGAATAGGGGTCGTTCAAAAAGCGAGAAGCTCATCGGAGATTAGTCTGAGCCTCTTGCCCGTCTTCGCAACCTGTAAGCAAAGAAACACGGCAAAAGCCGTGTTTGTTGCACTGCGAAATCTGTCCGTGGCGAAATGCCGCGTCGACTACTGTTTGGAAGACTTGTCTTCGATGTATTTAATGACGTCGCCGACCGTTTGAAGTTTTTCGGCGTCCTCATCCGGTACTTCCACGGAAAATTCTTCTTCAAACGCCATCACCAGCTCGACGATGTCCAGCGAGTCCGCACCCAAATCTTCAATGAAAGACGCCTGTGGCGTAACCTGCTCCGGGTTCACACCGAGTTGCTCCACGATGATGTCCTTGACCTTCTCTTCGATTGATTTTTCCGCCATAAAATTTGTTTGGTTCGGGGTTGGTTGCGCGTGGAAAAGCTTAAAGCAGTCCGCGCACAGGATGGCAAGTAAATGAATTAGAGAGCTTGTCAATCAATTTCAGGAATTGTAGAGGCGCTTGCGCCGAGCGCTAGGAGCGGGGCCACAATTTACGGGTGAGGACAGCCGTCGCTACACGTTGGCGTTTACTTCCTGTCGCATTCGAGTAGATGGAAATGATGTCCTCTTCCACCGCCGAGCCGATCGATTTGCTCGATCTCAAATTGCTGCCTGCCTGGGTGAAAGAACCCGAGGCAAGGAGTTATGAGCATTACGCGGGCGAAGAGGAGGGAGGGGAGTTACGTAGTCGGCAGCGTCCGCCGCGGTCTGAACGCGAACGCCGAACATCCGACTTCAGATCCGGCGAACATTCAAGATCCCAGGCGAATAAAAAGCAGCCAGCGCGATTGCGAAAGAAGATGGGCGGGCGCGAGTATCGTCTGCACGAAGCCAAAAATCGGCCTTCACAAGATCGGCATGCGCCTCCGGTCACGCAGATGCCGCCAGAAATCACGATCCGTTTTCTGCCATACGCTCTCGCATTTGATAACGTTGTCGCGCAGATCAAGTCGGGCTCGGTCGCCTATTCCGTTTTTGCCTTGGCGCGTTTGTTTCTGGAAAAGCCGGAACGCTATGAGGTGCGTTTGACAGCCAAGACGGAATCGTCGCTTTACCAACTTGGCGAAGGCAGCTCAGTCTCCCTTACTGGAGAATTTCTTGAGAGGAACGCATTTCGATTTGCGTGCGAGAATTTCTACAAAATCGACATTACGCAATCGGATCCAATCAAAGGAAATTTCTCGAATGTCGCGCGATGCAGGTTGAGCGGCACACTTCTTGGCCCGACTAATCATCATAATTATCAACCGCAGCTCCGCAGCCTTTATGAGCAGCGCTTTAGCCGTCGGATGAGCTTTGCCGATTATCAGCGGCAAATCGAGATCGCGAACGACCCGGCGTTGATCGAGCGATGGAAGGAGGAAGCGCGAACAGTGACGACGTATACAACGTCGCGCGAGGAAACACCCTCGACATTCTCGTCCGCAGCGGAAGCAGAACGGCATTTTCGTTCGAAGTATCTGACGGGCCTGCTGCACAGCGTAGCGGAAGTGATCATCGGCGGAGTTTTGAGCCGGCGTTTGCACGATCGTGCGCTCGATCGTGCAATTGAAGATGCCTGGACGCGCGAGGTCCGCTCGCCCTCGAACATGATGCAGGAACTGGCGAGCAGAATGCGAGAGAGTGGGCTCAATGTGTTTCGGCATCGCCGCGGCATGTTGTTTGTCTCGCCAATCCGGGTGCGACCTTTTGTCCACGCGCAAGCTGAAGTATCTTCGTCGGTGAATGCGATTCTCGGCACGCTGGCAGCAGTGACGGGGCTTAATCGCAAAGAACTTTCCGAAAAAGTGATTACTGATGTTGCAACCGAAGACCGGGACTCGCGCAAGCTCGCCCTTGCTTCTGACCTTCACTGGTTGATTAGCGAAGGTTACGTAATCGAGTTCAACGATGGCTCGCTGGACCTTCCCCGAGGAAAAGCGAAGGCGCAGGAAGGTGCGGCGTCGGCCGGGCCTGCCCCAAGCTTGTCGAATGGTCCAGCTGCCGAGCCAATGGAACAGGCATTCGCAGAGGTGGGCGCACCTCCAATACCGAGCGAGCTTGAAATCGGCGGCAGCTAAAATCTGCTGCATCGGGTAGCGCACGCGTGTCGCGTGTTGGCGATGGTGTCTCACCATTGCGGACTTTCTTGTGGGTCGAATTCAAAGCAAAGTTTGTTGTGGCAGGACACCGCAATCAACACGCGAGACGCGTGCACTACCCAATCAAAATCCGCGCTGCGCCGCGCTAGATATCACTCGCCGACGACCTTGAACGAGGGCGCCGAACTACCGCCTTCGTAGCGAACGATTTCATTTTTCTCGTTCAACAGGGCGATGCATGGCTCATGAGCCGCCGCTTCTTCAGGTGTGTAACGCGCGAAACTCATTATCGTGATGCGATCGCCGACTTTTCCGAGGTGCGCGGTGGCACCGTTCAGTTCGATAATTCCGCGCTGCGGCTCTCCGTAAATCGCGTAGGTTTCGAAGCGTTCGCCGTTACGCAGATTGCCGACGAGGATTTTTTCGTACTCGAGCAGCCCAACCAATTCAGCCAGATCAGATGAAATCGTCAGACTGCCTTCGTAATCCACATTCGCGCCCGTCACGGTAGCGCGATGGATTTTGGATTTGAGAAGCGTGAGTTCCATCGACAAACGCTAAATTGACAATCAAGTAGCTCTCGTTCAGAGCTAGATAACGCCGGCTTTTTTCAAAGCGCGATAGGCGCCATTCTTGTTGATCGTCTTAAGACCGCGTGTGGTCACGCGAATACGCACAAATTTCTTCAGCTCCGGCACCCAAATCCGGTGCTCATGCAAATTAGGCGCGAAAACGCGCGCGACAGTCTTCGTGATATGGCGGCCAACTCCGCCCTTTTTCTTGGCCAGACCACGCCGGTGAATGACGCTGCCCCGCGTCGCTCTCGATCCTGTAATACTGCAAATCCTTGACATGATGTGCCCCCCAAGAGGCGCGTAAGCTGCCGCGCACAGACGCGCTGGTCAAGTGAATCTTGAACGGCAAATGCGCGGCGCGGTCAAATTTATCTCGCTTAAGAGATCACCGGTTTCGCAAGATCAACAGCGCATTTGAGGCATGACGCAAAAAGATAATCAGAAACTGCGGATCGGGATTGTCGGAGCGGGCAGCATTGTCCGCGCCCGTCATTTGCCGGCGTTAAAGAAGCATCCTGAAGTCGAGATCGTGGCGGTCTCGAATTCGACTTATGAGAGTTCGGAAAAGTTTTGCCGCGAAAACCTACCGCACGCTACGCCGCTGCGAAATTGGCCGGAACTGGTAGCGCTCCCCGACTTGGACATTATTTGGATCGGCGCGCCGCCTTACATGCATTCGGCGGTAACGATCTCCGCGCTTGAAGCCGGCAAACACGTTTTTTGCCAGGCCCGGATGTCGATGGACTTGGCCGAAGCCGAGGAAATGCTCGCAGCATCAAAGCGTTATCCCGAACTGGTAACGATGCTTTGTCCGCCCCCGATGGGGATGCGCGCCGATTTGCTGGTGAAAAAGATCCTCGCTGAAAATTACATTGGCCGTCCGCATCACGTGCGACTGCAAAGCTTTACGAGCAACTATTTGGATCCGGACGCGCCGCCGCATTGGCGGCAAAGAATCGAGATCAGCGGGTTGAACGTACTCACGCTGGGGATTTACGTCGAAGTGTTGCAGCGCTGGCTCGGCGACATCACTGGCGTCTTCGCGCGCGGCAAAATGGTGGACCCGGTGCGCCAGGGTTACGAAGTGATCATTCCCGATTTGTTGACGGTCCTGTGCGTGTTTGAAAATGGCGCTGAAGGCGTGCTCGAATTCAGCGGGGTCGATGCCATGGCTCCGGGCGATCGACTTGAGATTTACGGCAGCGTTGGCACGCTCTTTTACGATTTCGGCTCAGATGTGGTGCAGGTGGGCAAGCTCGGTGATCGCGCCCTCCACGTTGTCGATCTTCCTCCGGAGTTGGAAGGCGAATGGCGCGTAGAAGAAGATTTTCTGGCTGCGGTGAAATCGAAAGGCCGCATCCGGCCGCGTCCGAATTTTGAAGAAGGCGTGCGCTACATGCGCGTCGTCCAGGCAGTCGCCGATTCTCGCGCCCGCAACGAATGGGTAGAGATCAAAAATTAAGCTATTGTAATCCCGTCTATAACTCGGATAGGTCGCGTAACTCCGTACAAACCTTGTTAAGCCTATGAAAACCACGCTTCCCTTAAAGTTCATCGCAATCATTTTCCCGACAATTTTGCTTTCATCGGGATGTCAGAAGGAGACCGCTGCCACAAATCCCAATTCTCAAGGCAAAACTGAATTACATGAAAACACAAAGCCTCTGCAGGCCGCAGATCTCGTCGGATACGATGGAACAAAACTCAGGAAGAGCGTAGATCACATCACAGAGGCCAACGATAAACATAATCAGGAAATAGAAAAGATGGCCGAAACCGAACCAGACCAATAATGAAGCCTAGCGAGGCGGTGCAGCCGACGGCTAATGCTCCGAAAAGTAAAAGGCGAAATTAGAAAGTAGAAAACGGCCGTTGTTTCCTTGGCCAGTGCATTCACGCGACGAGGTTGTTGCATCCTTCCAAGCGACTTTTCCAAAGAGTAGTTGGGCGCGCGTCCTAGAGCTGCTCGACAGTTATGGCGTGGAACCGTACGAGCAGGAACGCGAACGAGTGCAAGTCGCCATCTTGAAGCTCAGTGCTGGAAGCGAAGCGAAGGTGCGTGAGTACGTAGCTGTGGCAAAGCGCGATTATCGCGACGTGCTGTTTTGGGCGGAATATCCGGAAGAATCGAGATTGGACACACCGGAGAAAAGACAAAGGATGAGAAAAATGCTTGAGAAATTCGGAATCGAACCGCCGAGAGATCTTTGATTCACAGATTACGCGGAATCAAAGCGCCGCCGCGGCGCGCGCGAGCGCGTAACCGATCAAGCCGCTGGCGGGGAGAGTGAAAAGCCAGGCCCAGATAATTCGCTCGACGACTGTCCATTTCATGCCGCTAAATCGTTTCACGGCGCCTACGCCCATGATCGAAGTGGAGATCACGTGCGTGGTGGAGAGCGGAATTCCGTAGTAGCTGGCGGCTTGAATGATCAATGCGGCGGTGGTTTCCGCGGCGAATCCGTGCACCGGCTGTAGTTTCACCATCCGATGGCCGAGCGTGCGGATAATTCGCCAGCCGCCCGCGGCTGTTCCCACCGCCATGGTCGCGGCGCAGAGACCGATAACCCAGGTGGGCAGAACGAAAACTGGCGTCTTGAGAAAATCTAGCCAGCCAGGCAAATGATCGAAGCTTCCGGCTTTTGTGCCGGTAAAAAGCGCGAGCGTAATGATACCCATTGTTTTCTGGGCGTCATTTGTGCCATGACTGTGCGCCATCCAGGCCGCGCTGAAGATTTGCAGTTTGCCAAAAAGCGATTGGACAAAGTGCGGCGTGAAGCGATGGAGCGTGACGAAAAGCAAAAACATCAGGAGCGCCCCGAAAATAAAACCTGCGAATGGAGAGGTAATCATTGGCACAACGACTTTTGGCCACACACCAGCGTTCCATTTTATGACTGACCAATTGCCGCGCGCAGCGGCCAAGGCTGCCCCGCAAAGTCCACCGATCAGCGCATGACTCGAGCTCGACGGCAACCCAAACCACCACGTGGCGATGTTCCAGGCAAACGCAGCAATGACCGCGCAGAGAACCGTCGGCATTGTGACGACGTTGGTGTCCACCAGCCCCTTGCCAATTGTCGATGCCACTGCGCCGCCAAGAAGCGCGCCGGTGAGATTGAAAAATGCCGCCATGGCGATCGCCTTGCGCGGCGTCAGAACTCGTGTGGAAACGACCGTGGCGATCGCATTAGCGGCGTCGTGAAAGCCGTTGCTGTATTCAAAAATGATCGCCGCAACGACGACGGAAAAGAAGGTCAGCATAGCCGCAGCCGGCTACGAGTATTTCAGCGCGACTTGAAGAATGATGTTTCCTGCGTCGCGGCAGCGGTCGATCACCTTCTCCAATAAGCCGTAGAGATCGTGCAGAAAAACGATACGTTTCGGATCGTAATCGCCTTGGAAAAGATCCCGCAGCCGATCCAGTTCGAGTTGGTCCGCGTCACCCTCGATGGCCTGGAGTTTGGCATTCATCTCCCGCGCAGTGCGGGCGTCAATCCCTTTCCGTAATTGTTTTACCATCGCCAGCACCGTTTCGGCCGCCTGATCGAGCAACTCGACCTGCTTTTGAAAACTGTGTCCGCGCAAATCTTCTGGGCAGATCAAAATGCGTTCGCCGATCTTCTCCACGGTTTTCGGTATTTTATAAAGAGCAGCCGTTAATTCCTGGATGTCCTCGCGCTCCAGCGGCGTGATGAAAGTTTTGGAGAGCTGCTCGGTCAGTTCCTGCGTGATTCGTTTATCTTCGCGACGGCTGTGTGCAAATTCCTCTAGATTCTCGGGCGTCTCATTTTGTTGAAGTTTTTCCAGGAGCGCGACCAAATGATGCACACTGCTGTCCGCCTGTTGTGCGCTTGCCTCCAGCAAATCGTAAAACTTTTGGTCGTGCCCCAGGATTTTTTGGATCGACAACATAGCCGTCTCTTCTTTCTAACCGGGCGCGCTGACCCCGGCCAGTGAATTTCTCACTAGAACATTTGGGATTGATTGCATCGGTCAGAGCGGGGATCGCTGGTCCCGGCTACAGCATGGCGCCGCGCATGATTACTAGGGCGATGCTGAAATAAATCATTAGTCCTGTAACATCGACAAGTGTTGCAACAAAAGGCGCAGATGAGGTCGCCGGATCGGCGCCGAGGCGTCGCAAAACGAAAGGCAGCATTGACCCGGAAAGCGATCCCCATAAAACGACTCCGACGAGCGCTACACCGACTGTAAGCGCCACTAGCGGCCAATGGGGCCCATACAACTGCCGATGAAAATAACGATCCCCAACAACCGACCAAATGGTGACACGCGCCGTACCGATCGCGCCGAGAATTGCCCCTAACGAAAAACCGGCACGAATCTCTCGACCAGCCACTCGCCACCAATCACGCAACGTTACTTCGCCCAGCGCCATCGCCCGAATGATCAATGTGGAAGCTTGCGAACCGGAATTACCGCCGCTGGAAATGATCAGCGGCAAAAACAATGCCAGTACGACGGCCTTGGCGATTTCATCCTGGTAATTGGCCATCGCCGTCGCCGTCAACATTTCGCCCAGAAACAAAATCACAAGCCAGCCGGCGCGTTTGCGTATCATTCGCCAGAGCGGAATGCGCATGTAAGGCTCGTCCAGTGCCTCCATGCCGCCGAACTTTTGGATGTCCTCCGTTGCTTCTGCTTCGGCGACATCGAGCATGTCGTCTGGGAATCGCCCACGCTCAATGCGACGAATGTCCGGTCTCGGAAGTCGCTTACTTTTGCCGTGAGTGGTCTGAGCAGAAACTCGCGCATGCGGATATCGTCGATCAGTTTGCCCCGATCATCGACGACGTAGACGACGTTAAGCGTCTCGCTGTCCTGGCCGTGTTCGCGCACGAAATCGAGGACTTGCTGGACGGTCCAACCTTCGTGCGCAGCGATGAAATCGGGCGTCATCAAACGGCCGACGCTGCCTTCCGGATAACCGAGCAACGATTGTGCGATGTGGCGTTCCTCTGGCGTTAGCAGCCTGATCAACTGGCGCGCCGCCGCGCTTGGCAATTCTTCCAACAGCGCCGTGCGATCGTCTGGCGACATTTCATTCAGAATGCCGACCACCTGCTCGTGCGCCATGGCGCGCAACAATTTCTGCTGCGCATCGAGATCGAGATATTCAAACACATCCGCCGCCAACGCATGAGGCAGAACGCGAAAGATGATGACCTGTTCATCTTCGGGCACATCGAGAATTACCTCCGCGACGTCGGCCGGCGGCCACTCGCGAAACACTTCACGCAGCGCGCCGAAATTACGCGCGTCGATCATGCTCTTGATTTCTGGCTCTAAGATTTTGCCGACCATAAATGCAGCGCCTGCGCCTGGCGTGTTTTAACATTCGCATTCGCGATGCGCAATGATCCGGGAGCACACGCGCCTCACGTGCAGCACTTAGCGCCCTCGCCAAGCGCGCTCATTGTGGCAGGCACGCGCCTCGCGTGCAGCACTTGGCGCCCTCGCCAAGCGCGCTCATTGTGGCAGCTACGAAGTTTTCGGTGAGGCCCCGAAAACGGCATGCAAGGCCCGCGTGCTCCCCAAACTCTCCGTGTTTGGAAATTTGCCGGAAACCGCTCCTTGTCATCCGACCGAAGTCGAGGAATCTCTTAAAGGTGTGTTGTGGCGCGGATTCTGTCTCCGCTTGGAATTTGCGCGAAAAGAACCAAGGTAATTCCTATGCCGGCAGTTGCGACAGGCTCAATGATTCGGCGTGAGATTGGCGACGATCAGCTTTGCCTCCTTACGTTTGATCGCCCCGATTCGGGCGCGAACATTTTCGACGCCGTCACTCTCGATGAGTTAAACGAACAGCTCGATTTTGTAGAGAACGAGAGTTCGTTACGCGGGGTGATTATCGCGTCGGCGAAAAAATCGATTTTCATCGCCGGCGCGGATTTAAAGACGCTGTTGGAACAAGCGCAAACCAGGGATATGCGCGCCTTCATTGCGGAGGGACAACGGATCCTCAATCGGCTTGCCGAATTGCAAATTCCGACTGTTGCGGCAATCCATGGCGCCTGCGCGGGCGGCGGCTATGAGGTCACCTTGGCCTGCGATCATCGCGTTGCGTCGGACGATCCAAACACACGTATCGGTCTGCCGGAAACGACGCTTGGGTTAGTTCCCGCATGGGGCGGCTGCACGCGCCTGCCGCGCTTGATTGGTGCTAACAAAGCCGCCGACGTTATTTTGAAAGGGAAGCTTTACTCTGCGCAGGAAGCCTTGAAGCTCGGCTTGGTCGATGAAGTCGCACCGCGCGATCAACTGGTCGATCTTGCGCGAAAGAAATTGCGCGATGGGAAACGCAAACCTTCACCCGCAGCGAAGCTTGATCAGGAAATTCCCGCTCCGCGCAATCACAATCCGGCGCCTGCGCGCGCGCTCGAAGTAATCAAGAAAAGTCTTTTTGCTTCGACTCAGCAATCGCTCGCCTTTGAGCTGGATACGATTGTCGATCTTGGCAAAACCGAATCGACGCAAAACCTGATTCGCAATTTTTTCCTGGCTGAAAAATACAAGAAAGGATCCGCGAAGGTTCCCGCGCAAAAAGTCGTGCACGCCGCCGTGATCGGAGCTGGCGTAATGGGTTCAGATATCGCGCAGTGGCTCAGCTCTCGCGGCGTCACTGTAATTCTACGTGATATAGCGCGGGAGCAGATCGATCGCGGCCTGGCTAACATTGAGAAGACTTACGCCGACGCCGTAAAGCGGGGGTTGATGAGCGCGGAAAAAGCAAAAGAGGGACGCGCCCGGATTGTGGCATCGACTGCACCGATGGAATTGCGCGATGTGCAATTTGTGATCGAAGCCGCCTCCGAAAAGATCGAGATCAAAAAAGAAATCTTTCGCGAGTTGGCGATGCAGGCTGGTCCGAAAACGATCGTCGCCACAAATACGTCGGCCCTTCCAGTCGGCGAGCTCGCCGATGCGACCGTTTCACCAGAGCACGTTATCGGCCTTCATTTTTTTAATCCGGTTAGCCGGATGAAGCTCGTGGAAGTTGTCGTTGCCAGACAAACGTCGGCGGAAACGCGCGAGCGGAGTATCGCCTTCGTACGGCAAATTGGGAAATTGCCGGTGATTGTGCGCGACAGCCCGGGTTTCCTGGTGAACCGCGTTTTGTTTCCTTATTTGCTCGATGCCGCTGAGCTTTTCGAGAGCGGCTTGGATGCGAACAAGATCGACAATGCACTTCTGCAATGGGGAATGCCCATGGGCCCCCTGCGATTGATCGATGAAATCGGCGTCGATATCACTGTGGATATTGGCAACACACTTGAGAAGGCCTATGGGCGGCGCGATCATGTTTCGACCGTCCTGCTTTGGTTGCGCGACCAAAAGATGCTCGGCTGCAAAACGGGCGGCGGTTTTTACAAATACGAGGCTAAGACGCAGACTCCTAACGACTCGCTCACGAAGTGGCGGCGCGCGTTGCATGGCGAGCCCGAAGGCGCCGGGGGACCGAACATTCCTCCGGACTGGCACCGCGACCCTCGTTTGCGGCTTAACGAAGAGGACCTGGCGCACCGGCTCATTTTCCTGATGGTCAACGAGGCCGCGCGTTGCGTGGAGGGGAAAGTGGTCGATTCGCCGGAGGACGCGGACTACGGAATGATTTTAGGGACCGGATTCGCACCATTCCGAGGTGGGCCATTGCGTTTAGCGGAACATTTTGGACTGGATAAAGTCGTCGACGAACTGGAACGCATGGCGCAGAGCGAAGAGAAATTTTCGCCGTGCGAAATATTAAAAAAGCATGCTCGCGATGGAACGAAATTTTATGAGAGTTGACATTGGAAGACAGGCGTCCTCGCCTGTCGTGGCAGACAGGCCTCCCGGCCTGTTGATCGTCACTTCTCCCAATCACAGCAGGCTGGAAGCCCACCTGCCAAGACAGCCTGGAAGGCTATCTTCCCAATGAAATCGCCGCTGGAAGCGCCGGAAAAACAGATAGCTGCGGAAACCAGCGCAAAGTCCGCCAGTCGGACGGACTCGTCCCATGGCGAGCCGGAAAAGCCAGGGCCCGCAGTCATTGACACGTCGAAGATGGCCAAAGGCCAGCGCGAAGCGCTTGAGCTGGCCGAGGCCGCGCGCGATCCGCTCGAGGACCGCGGCACTTTCGCGAGCAATCTTTTCATCGGGCGCTACGATTTCGATCGGATTTATCCGTACCCGGCACAGAGCGCAGAAGATCGCGCGGCCGGCGAAGATTTTTTGCGGAAGCTGGAAAGCTATTTGCGCAATCACGTCGATCCGGACGAGATCGATCGCACTGGTGAAATTCCACCGGAAAATTTCAAAGGACTCGCGGAGATCGGCGCGTTTGGAATCAAGGTGCCGAAGAAATACGGCGGGCTCGGTTTGTCACAATGCAATTATGGGCGCGCCGCAGTTTTGCTTGGTAGTTGGGACGGAAACGTGGCCGCGCTTGTTTCCGCGCATCAGTCAATCGGTGTTGCGCAGCCGTTGCTCTTGTTTGGAACAGAAGAGCAGAAACAAAAATATCTGTCGCGGGTCGCGAACGGGGAAATTTCCGCGTTCGCCCTGACCGAGAGGCACGCCGGCTCAGACCCGGCGACGATGAGTCTGCGCGCCGAGCCGACTTCTGATGGTTCCGAGTTCATTTTAAATGGCGAGAAACTTTGGTGCACAAACGGCGTGAAAGCGGGCGTGCTTGTTGTCATGGCCCGCACGCCGCCGAAACTGGTGGGCGGCAAGGAACGCAAGCAGATCACCGCGTTCATTGTCGATGTTGGGACGCCGGGATTGGAGATCACGTATCGCTGCCGGTTCATGGGATTGCGCGCGCTTTACAACGCGGTTGTGAAATTCACGAATGTGCGCGTGTCTCGAGAGAACATCATCTCGAAGGAAGGCGCAGGATTGAAAGTGGCGCTTACTACGTTGAACACCGGACGCCTCACTTTGCCTGCGGCGTGCGTGGGCCTTTCCAAGCGGCTGCTCGAAATCTCGCGCAAATGGGCGGGCGAACGCATTCAATGGGGCGTGCCCATCGGCCAACACGCCGCCGTCGCTGGCAAAATCGCCGAGATGGCCGGCAACGTTTTCGCCATGGAAGCGATGACGTTTTTGACTTCTTCGCTGCTGGACCGGAAGGCCGGCGATCTGCGAATCGAAACGGCGATGTGCAAAATGTGGGCAACCGAAACGACCTGGAGAATTGCCGATGACGCGATGCAAGTGCGCGGCGGCCGGGGCTATGAAACTGCGCAATCGCTCGCCGGCAGAGGCGAACCACCGATCGCGGTGGAAAGATTCCTGCGCGATTGTCGCGTGAACACAATTTTTGAAGGTTCGAGCGAAATCATGCGGCTCTTTATTGCTCGCGAGGCGCTCGATCCGCATCTGAAAGTCGGCGGCGCAATTTTCAATACGCAGTTGCCTATGTCCGATCGTGCAAAGGCGGTTTTTAGTTCCGGAAAATTCTATGCCGGATGGTATCCGCGCCAGTGGATGCCGAACGGCGCGGGCAAGATCGACAATTTACACGAGACGTTGCACGGTCACGTCAACTACGCGGCGCGCACCAGCAAACGGCTCGCGCGTGGTTTGTTTCATGCCATGGCGCGGTTCGGCCCGAAACTCGATCGCGAACAATTATTGCTCTCGCGTTTTGTCGGAATCGCCACCGAACTGTTTGCCATCAGCGCGACGTGTTCCTACGCGCAATGGCTACTCGGCCAAGACAAACCGGCCGATGAAATTCTTTCCGTTGCAGATTACTTCTGCCGCTCTGCACGAATGCGGATCGACAATCACTTCGCCGGCACGCATCGCAATGTGGACAGGCGCGGTTATCAGCTCGTGCAAGATTTGCTTGCCGGAAAACACACGCTGTTGCGCCACGGCATTGTGTAGCACAGCCATCTTGGCTGTGAGGAAACCGGGCGTCCCGCCTGGTGGAGATCAAAAAGCTATTCGGCAGGCGAGACGCCCGCCGGACCCCACAGGCAAGATGCCTGTGCTACAACGATTGACCGCGCTCGACCCCCAGATTACGCTCAACGGATGAGTATGCCGCCCGTGCTCACGGAAGCGGCTTCACCTCGAAGCCGCGCCATAAAGAGCGAAAAACAAAAAAGAATAGCGCCATCGAATGTCCTCGAAATAATCGAGCAACACGTATTGCTCGACGGTTTCAAGGTCATCGTTGATCTGGAAAAAAGCCGCGGTTCGTATTTGTACAATGCCGCCAGCGATCGGCGGCTGATTGATCTCTACGGCTTCTTCGGCTCGATGCCAGTCGGCTTTAATCATCCGTATTTCGATAATCCGGCGGTACAGGCCGACCTCCTGCGCGCGGCCAAAGTCAAAATCGCGAACTCAGATATTTACTCGGAGGACTACGCGAAATTTGTGGAGACGTTCGAGCACGTCGTCGGTTTGCCCCCGCTCGATCGCTATCTTTTTATCGAGGGCGGCGCACTTGCGGTGGAAAATTGTTTGAAGGCGGCAATGGATTGGAAGGTGCGCAAGAACATGGCGGCCGGTCACGGCGAACGCGGCACGCAGATTCTGCATTTCCGGCATGCCTTTCACGGTCGCAGCGGGTATACGATGAGCCTCACTAACACCGATCCGCACAAGACGGATTTGTTCGCCAAATTCGATTGGCCGCGGGTTTCATGTCCGTGCATCGATTTTTCGTTGCCGGAATCGAAGCGTGAAGCCGACGTGATTGGGCGCGAAGCGACCGCGGAGCGCGAGATCCACGAATTCATCGAGCAGCGCAAGATCGACATTTGCGCCATCATCATCGAGCCGATCCAGGGCGAAGGCGGCGATAATCATTTCCGCGGTGAATGGCTGCAAAAGCTCCGAAAAATTTGCGACGAAAACGAGATACTCCTTATTTTCGACGAAGTGCAATGCGGCATGGGAGCGACCGGCCGCAATTGGTGCTGCGAACATTTTAATGTTTTGCCAGACCTGCTGGCGTTCGGAAAAAAGGCGCAGGTCTGCGGCGTGATGGCGGGTCCGCGCCTCGATGAAGTGAAGGACAACGCGTTTCGCTTATCCAGCAGGCTGAATTCGACCTGGGGCGGCAATTTCACGGATATGGTGCGCTCGACACATTACTTGCGCCTCATCAAAGAAGAACATCTGGTCGAGAACGCGGCAAAAGTAGGAGCGTATTTTCTGGATCAACTCCACGATTTGCAACGGGAAGAGCCAATGATTTCCGCCGCGCGTGGCCGGGGAATGTTTCTCGCCTTCGATCTTCGAGACGCAAAAACGCGTGAAGAATTCTGGAAGGGCTTCTTCGACCTAGGCGTTCTCACGCTCCGTTCCGGCGAGAATTCGATCCGTTTCCGTCCCCCGCTCGATCTGACGGCGGAAGTTGTCGATGAAGCGATGGAGTTGATGCGCAAATATTGCCGGAAAATGCGACGGTAGCGTTGTAATCGGGATCGCCGATCCCGGCCACAGAAGATATGGAAAACGTCCTTAACAGACTCGGCTTGGCGGACGTAAACGACGGCGTCTTCTGCTGTGACTGGCGCGGCAGCGGCGCGAAGATTGACAAAATCTCGCCCATTGACGGGCAACGGCTCGCAAGCGTGCGCTCGGCTTCCGACGACGATTACAAGAAGGCAATCACGCGCGCGCAGGAAGCATTTTTGAAATGGCGGACGACTCCCGCTCCCGTTCGAGGGGAAACTGTGCGCCGACTCGGCAACGCGTTACGCGAATTGAAACACGAGCTCGGCCAGCTCGTCACACTCGAGACCGGAAAAATCATCGCCGAAGGCGAGGGCGAAGTGCAGGAGATGATAGACATTTGCGATTTCTCGGTCGGTCAATCGCGAATGCTTTATGGCCTGACGATTCAGTCGGAGCGGCCAAGTCATCGGTTAATGGAACAATGGCATCCGCTAGGCGTCGTAGCCGTGATCACCGCGTTTAATTTTCCCGTCGCAGTGTGGTCATGGAACGCTGCGCTCGCCGCAGTTTGCGGCGATGCCACGGTTTGGAAGCCGTCGGAAAAGACACCACTCACTGCAATCGCCGTCACAAAAATCGCAGAGCGCGTCTGCCGCGAGACAGGCGCGGACCCGGCGATTTTCACTTTGCTGATCGGCGACCGCAAGACGGTTGGCCAAAAACTAGCTGACGACGCGCGGATTCCACTGGTCTCTGCAACGGGTTCGGTAAATATGGGTTTGAACGTTGCGAAAACGGTCCATGCCCGCTTGGGCAGAACGATCATGGAGCTTGGGGGGAACAATGCGTTGATCGTTGCGCCCAGCGCCGACATCGACATGGCGACGCAATCGATCTTCTTCGGCGCAGTGGGCACCGCAGGACAGCGCTGCACATCCACGCGGCGCGTGATCATGCACGAATCGGTTGCATCCAAGGTTCGACGCAAACTCTTGGCGGCATACAAATCGCTGGCAATTGGGAATCCACTCGATCGCAAGACCGTGGTGGGGCCGCTCATCGATAAGAACGCTGTCGATCTTGTTCAGCATTCGATTCAGCGATTGAAAGATGAGGGCGGTGAAGTTCTTTACGGCGGGGAACGGCTCACCGTTCCCGGCGATTGCTACATGAAGCCGTGCCTGGCTACCGCAAAACCGGATTATTGCTTTATTTGATGACCTATCGCGACTTCGCCGAAGCGATCGCGATCCACAACAACGTGCCGCAAGGGCTGACCTCGTCGATTTTCACAAACGATGTACGCGAAGCCGAGAAATTCCTGAGTGTGGTGGGAAGCGATTGCGGAATTGCCAATGTGAACACCGGCACAAGCGGCGCGGAGATCGGCGGCGCATTCGGCGGCGAGAAAAATACCGGCGGGGGCCGCGAGAGCGGCAGCGATTGCTGGAAGAGCTACATGCGCCGCCAGACGAACACGATCAATTTCTCCAGCGAGCTGCCGCTTGCGCAGGGGATTCAGTTTGGAGCAGGCGAGGGGAGTTCGACCGCGTAGTTTGGGGAGCGCACGCGCCTCGCGTGCTCATTTCGGCGCCTTCGCCGAAGTCCGTCTGGAAAAGTTCGCGATGGCGAGGCGCCCTCGCCAGCACGCGAGGGCGCGTGCGCTCCCCAGAAAATCAGCGAGCCGTAGTTAGCTCGAAAAGTTCGTCAAGCTTCTCGGCCTTGTCGAGG
>WNGH01001035.1_pt1 | contig 28227 bp, 26 predicted proteins | sample 5400631 | NCBI WGS metagenome assembly WNGH01 (sample SAMN13153373, study PRJNA577476) | soil metagenome | isolation source: 115 cm soil or saprolite under Garry oak tree replicate 1 | place: USA:California | collected 2016-06-15
GCATCGTCGGTCCCGCCGAAGGGACGAAGCCCCGCGAAGTGCTTAAGAAAAAAGACTGGATGCGGGAATTCGACGAATCGCTAAAGTAACGGCAACATTTCCAAACTGAACCCGCCCCGAACAATTGCCAGGACGATTCAGTCTCGACATCGCAACTCTGCGCCGCTACAATTTTTGAATTCCTACGGTGCCGGGGTAGCTCACCGGTAGAGCGCGGCCCTGAAAAGGCCGGCGTAGGCAGTTCAACTCTGCCCCCCGGCACCACTTATTTTTCAAGCAAATACGCACGGAACCCGCATTTTAGGCTGCTTTTCTTTATGTTTAACTTTCCACGATTCTGATGAGGTATGCTGAGGTGAGATCCGGTCTGAATAATGCAGATAATGCAATTTTAATGCAATTCGGGCCTCGATCCGGAGTGGAAACTTCGGGCTGACCTGGCACGGTCTAGGCTCGGCCCCTATAGGGCCGCGCTCTGTTGAATTGCAGTGTTCTCACGCAGGTCACGTTCGCTCTCCGCGATGTTTGACCGAAGGTAGTGCCGAGCGTACCCTTCCCGAGTGCGTAAGCTCCGCATTTTGCTGGCTGAAGTCGTCGGCCTTGGTGTGCTCATAGGATGGCTACTGTGGAAATATCCAGAACTGATCGATGACATCATTCCCTGGGTCGCCTTATTAATTGCGTGGCACGTCACATGGGAATATGTGCTCGATACGGAATGGACCCGTCGCGGGGCTGCGGCTATCGGAAAGAAGGTGAATCCGTTGATTGCGTGGCCGCTGGTGTTTGTGCTGGGAGGGACAATTTCCCTTCTGTACTGGAAAGGAATTCCCAGGTCTATTTCTGCCTTGGCGGTGACGGCGACGCGCCGTGCTGCCATGAAACCAAACCAAGCGAGTTCTGGACATGATCAAACATTGAAAACCGAAACGGCTCCACCACGTGAATCCGCACCACCGAATCCGGTGCCTGCTCCGCCGCGCCCGATATCAAAATCAGTCCGATTCTCTACGATAATTCCGTTCTCCGCCGCAAACCCAAACGTACCGATACCACCAAACTCCAACGTCGAGGATCCGAAGATTGATTTTTATCGCGACTTGATAGGCTTAACAATCCGGCCAAATCAGCCTCCAAATGGGACGGTGTACAAAGAACGGAATTTTAACGACGCAGGGTACAGGTTCATTTTTATCACCCGTCTCATGCAATATTACGTTTTGCACTCACTGCGAGTCTTGCAGGGAGGTAGGCAAGGTACGAGATGGACGGCCGGAAAAGGAGTCACACCGATCGATGTAGCGCCCATTACCGCGCCGGATGCGGCTCCGTACTCTACCGAAGCACTGCTTCGCACGTTGGGCGGCAATGAGTTCCTAAGTCAGTCTGACATTCTGCTCTGGAAAGCGCGGCCGTTTCAGCCTCCAGTTGGGACAACCATTAAGTTAGGAGACCAAGGACCTGCGGATCGCCCATTTGAATGTAACGTTCAGTTGGAGCGGCCGGGTTATTACCGGATAAATTTCATAGTCAGCCCAGGTGTTGCCATGAACGGGCAAGTGCCTGCGGGATTCCAAACGTCTATCACAAACGTTGACTCCTACAGCGTGACGGTTGCGATGAATTATGAAGTGCAAAGGAGAACGGACCACGGATTTGAGCCTGAGGCGTACGTAGAATGGGCTGAAAGCTTGTTCTCTGGCCTTAAAAATATCATGGCTCCGTAAGGTCTCTTCCGCCAAAAATCCAACGTTGCCAATTCAATCATCGGGTGTTAGGTTCTCGGCGCTTACATCCCGAGGTGCCTCGTGCCAAATGCTCAATTGAAGTTAAGGAAGGCATCACCTGAGCGGCTGCGTTCGCTTGGACTTGATGAGGTGTGGCTCCAAGAGCAGATCGCACACGATCCTTCATTGCTCAATCTCGGCGACGAAATGGCGATCATCCGAAAGGAGAAGCCGCAGCCGAGCGGAGGCCGAGTTGATTTCGTGATGGCTGATCGAGACGGCGAAACCTGGTACGAAATTGAACTAATGCTTGGAGAAACCGATCCGAGTCATATTATTCGCACGATTGAATATTGGGATGTGGAGCGCCAACGGTATCCGACACTTGAGCATCGCGCTGTTATTGTGGCGGAAGTAATCACTGCCCGGTTCTTTAATGTCATCCGACTTCTTAACCGTGCTGCCCCGATCATCGCAATTCAATTGAGCGCCTTCCGATTTGGCGATGAAGTTGTCCTCCATTTCACGAAAGTTCTTGATATCAATGAATCTGCCGCAGACCCGGAGGATGCGGAGAATGCGGAGCCGGCAGATCGCGCTTTTTGGGAAAGGAAAGCTAACCACGAATCCCTGGCCGTGGTCGATTTCATCAAGGCGCTGGTCCCTAGTACGGATGGCGAACCAAAACTCACCTACAACAGGCACCATATTGCTCTGGGAACGAGCGGCTACAACTTCGGTTGGTTCCACCCTCGCAAGTCTCCGCACTGCAACATGCATATCAAAGTCGGCGCTGAAAAACGTCAGGACATCATCAAAGGATTGGAAGGGGCTGGCATCGAAGCAGAGAACCAGAGAAGTAACTCAATTCGTCTTAATCTGACTAGCAAAGACATCCAAGATCATCGAGACCAAATCGCCGCTATGATTCGAATCGCCGAAGAATGGTCTCACCGCTAGAAGTTTCATGCCCTTTGTATTGTCCGCTCACCTACGGTACTGTGGTACGGACGTGCCGGCGCCGTGATCTCTTCATCGTCTCGCTGATATGGCCCCGCCCTTCTGCGCGTCTGCTAACCATTGTACTTATTTGATGACACACTCCGCGGCAAAGGTCTCCTTGAAAGTCGCCGGAAGCCCTGATCGAGCGCCTCTGCGGCTTCGGGAATCTGCTTACTTCGCGGCGCTCGGAGCCGGCTTCGGAGCCGGCGTGCTGAATTGGACCGTATCCGCCACGAGCTTGCCTTCGGTAGGCTCTTTCGCGTGAATGACGACGTCGTCTGCGGTACGACGGCGACGGTTACCAATGCGTTCGCCGTGGTCTTCACGGTGATGGAATCTTTAGCCACGCTGGCCACTGTGCCGATCACGTGCTGTTCATCGCCATGAGCGAAGGCCGCCGCAGCAATCAGGGAAATGCAAGCAATGAGAATCAAAGCGCGAGTTTTCATTTTTCTCCTCTTAAGGGATTTTACGCGATCCCGAAGCGGATGTCCGCTAACATTTCCGCCGGTTTGCGGCGGCGAAATGGCACCACCTGATGAACGTTCGCGCGGCGCCTTAGTGATTCGGAATCTGCACGGCTGCCGTGATCACGCAAATCCACAGCAGAATCTCGGTGAACGCGGCGAACCTGGCAATTCCGGGAGCATCGCTCGTTTGGCCCCACTCACGCGCTTTGCGCTGCACGACCACGTGCCAGATGAGCGCCAGCGGAACAAACATGCCGAGCTTCCATTGAAACGCGACATTAGCGATAAATGCCGTCGCGATTCCAGAGAACAGCATGAACCCGCCTGTAAGAACGATGGCAAAGCCAATCCAATTCCAGGCGAAAAGCTCCTGCGCAAGTTGCGCGGCCGTGGAGCGCCGGCTACCCACTCCGAGAAGCCGCAGATCCAAAGCGAAATTGGTCCCCAGCCAAATCGATAGACCGGTGAAATGAATCAGCTGCACAAATGGGTACGCCCATATCGATTCGCGTGTCATCAATCCCCAGGGAGTAGCCTCCAACCACTTGGCAAACGCAACCAGCGTATCATGCATAGTAGAGCGGCCCTTTCTGTCGCCGAAGTAAGGAAAGTTTTAGCCGAGCCCTTCGAGCGCCGGAATCTCCGACGCGGAAAGGATCGTCGCCACCCAGAGCAACAAAGAGATCAGCGCGATGATCTTCGCGGCCCGGGGTACCGCAGGATCCCGCGCCCACCTCCGCGCGCCGCGCTGAACGATGAACGCAAACACCGCCGATACCGCAATGAGCGTTAACTTGACGTGGAATACCTTGTCGGGCGCCCAATCGCCGGCGTCCGTCGCGAACATCAGGAAACCGGAAATGACCGCCAAGGTAAATCCGATCCAAGCCCAGGGGAAAAGCTGCTCCGCAAGCTCTCCGATGCCCCGCCTGCGCGCCGCAATGCCCATGACACGCAGATCCACAACGGCAATCGATCCGATGAACCAGAACATGGTCAGATAATGAGTCACTGCTACCGTCGAATACATCCAGCCTGTACTGCCCAAGGTTTTTACCCAACCCATTTGTTCCAGTGCCTCCCACATTTGGGTCTCCTCCTTGCCACGCCTTCATGATTCGAGCCCGCTGGCGTCTGAGCCGCCAGCACTCTTATACTTCATAACTCCCCGAGTTCCAACTCTCCTTTCGTTCTCGTTCTCGTCGTGACCGCGTATGCGCTCTTAGGCGCCTCCGTTTTGCGGACGAAACCTGTAGACAAGCGGCTGAGCCGTAATTAGCAAGGGATAATATTCAGTTTCTCCCCTAGCAGCGCGTTAAATCGCTGCAAAAAGTGTTTTGGACTGCTCTAGTGCTGGTGTCCTTCTGCGGGTCGTTTCGGAGCTTCACCGCCGTTCAGAAACTTTTCTTCCTGCTGTTCCTCAGCGCGGTCCGCTTCAGTTTTGGGGTTCAGTTTTTTCATGTCCTCCAGCTCTTCGGAGGTGATCTGCGGCAGGTGGCGGATGAACAGAACCAGCTTCCAAGTCTCGGCATCGCCAGTTGGCTGATCCTTACCCGAAATCGAGCCTGAAGGCGGGCCGAAGGCGGGCATGCCGCTCAAGCGCACGCCATTCTCAATCGTGTAGTAGAGCTCGCCATCACTCTTGTTCTGTGTGTCGGCGTCGCGCATGTTGGGAGGCTTGGGGTATAGTCCTTTGCCGAACAGCGTGTCTCCGCTGCCGTCGTTAGCGTGACATATGGCGCAGTGATCGGCGAAGTGCTCCTCTCCTTCACGAACATTCTCAGCCGTGGGCGCATACGGATTTTTCAGTCGGTAGGCTGCCGGCACGGCAAGGCTCTTGGCGATACCTGCCGCAAAAGCCTCGATCCAGGAAGGATTTTCGCGAGCACTGAAGCCCCGCCGCACCAGGACGGTTGCGTAGATCGCCCCGACGGCAAAGAGGGCGATCACTGCCAAAAGAACTAGCTTCCACCTTTTCATGTCGAGTTCTCCTGCTCCGCGAACCGGCGTGCGCAGCGGAATCAGAACGCGAGAGTTGCAGTCTTAGAATGCCACGGTCAGCGGATCAAGGGTACCGCTGCCCGAAAGGATTTCAAGCGATGCAGGATTGAGGAAATGAGCGAGTCTAGGCCGTGACCTTGGTGAACAGACCGTAAAGCGCCAAACCCACTCCGCCCAGAAACAGCATGGCCGCAAGATAGGTTACGGCAGGGTTGACGGAAACGGGGAGATTCAGGCTATCACTCCGAAGGGCAACAAAGTGGATGATCAGTCCTAGCAGCATATACAGGAATCCTCGCCGGATCTGACTGCCCTTAACGGCAGTCGGCGCTGGCGCGAGCCGCACTTTCGGAACGACCTCGCGGCAATGAGGGCAATGCGGGTGGTTGCTGGGGACGGGTTTGCCGCAAAAGACGCACTGCCGCGCGCTTGCGATACTTTGTTGAAAGCTGCTCATGCCACCAACCTCGTTCTCTTCCTGGAGAACAGCCGACTTCTTTGAGCAGCATGGGCGTCAATCGTGCGCTCGTCAATGAAGCAGAAGTACTTATGAGCGAATCAGCTATCCCAGGAGTTAACCCCAGGGAAGCTCGTACGAGCGATTCCTTATTCCAACTTTGATCCCGTTTTCCATTGCCAGTGTAGTCGTTGTGTACAGTCACTCTCATTTTGAACAACGGATAATTTCTATCCAGCCGCCTGCGATCATAAGCTCTTATTACTCAAGTTCTTAGAAGAAACCGGGTGGCCCTATCCCTGCTTTAGTTGAAGTAGAGGCCAACGACAGTGCTCATCGAGTGCATCCTGATCAGCTCGTCGCTCTGCCAAGCGGTGAAAGACACGCCGGACAAGGCCGTGTTCCCGACAAAACAGAGCGCTATCGTCGCCGTGCTGAAGGACCGGCCGGTGATGGCGCTGATGGCCCTCGATGTGACCGTCAAAACGATGGACTATCGCCAAACCGAGCGCGATTTCACCCTGGGCGGATTCCAGGAGCACAACCCGGTCCTGCGTCCGATGCTGGGTTATCCGGCGGCCATGTATGCCTATGGCGCAGGGTATGCCATGGGCGCGGCCTGGCTGGGGCACAAGATGCGCACGTCACGTTTTGGCCTCGTGCGCAAACTTTGGTGGTTGCCCCAAACCTATAGCATTGAACAAAGCGTGTGGGGATATGCCTATACGCGCACGCACTACCATTAGGAGCGCCTTTGCAGAGGGATGCGTGGATGCTGACGCTGCCGATGGAGCGAAGCGAGAGGAAAACGACCATGAGACAAATTCCCGAGGTTCTGCAAAACGAGCCGCTGAATTCAGCTTTGAGTGCCGCCGAGAATGCATCGGGTGACGAGGCAACCAACACGATGGTCTGCGTTTACGGACACGGGCCGACCAAGAATCCGTTCTACGAAGAGGCGCGAGCGGTCAGCACGAGCGCCGCAGGCGCTTTACTCATCCTTAGCGCCGCTGTAAGCCGTGGGCAAAAGTTGCTGCTCCTCAACGGCACGGGAAATGAGCCGGCGGAAGCTCAAGTTGTTCGCGCGCGCACGCTGGGCACTCAGATGTTCGAAGTCGATGTCGCATTTCCTGTTCCGCGCCCCGATTTCTGGCGACCATCTCATCGAACTGCAAAGACGAGCCATGGTCCGGAGAAGCGGCGCTCTCCGCGCATAAACCTGCCGCGGGGAATGACGGTCGCCTGGCAGGCCGCCCACCTGCGGGACATCTCGCGTGTCTCATCGCTCAGCCTGGGTGGCCTCTTCATCGAGGCGGCCGAACCGGTCGGGGTGGGTGAGACGGTTCAAGTGCAATTCGATATTCCCAGCGGCGAGGTTCGCGGGCAAGCTGTGGTCCGACGCTCAATCCAGGGCCAAGGCATGGGCGTTGAATTCACGGAACTGCCTGCAGGGTCGCGAGCGGGGCTTAATGAACTCTTGCAAAAGCTGCTGGCCCGAACCCGAAGATCATAGCTAGGCCTGCGGAACGTAACTCACTCAACTCGATCCCAAACGCAAACTCCGATTCCTCGATCCGCTCTCAAAAGGGCCGGCGTTTTTGTGCCGCCCTTTTCCGGGTATCTCCTAGAAAAAATCTACCAAAGCAGCTTCAAGCCGAGCTAAATGGAGCGGCTCCCTCCTGTCCCGAGCACCGGATTGGGAGATGCCTGGTCAGGCGTCTTGCAGCCACAGCCGAGGTTGGTGGTAAAGCCGCCGGAAGGATCAGCGAAGCCCGCGCCGGCCGGATTGCAAGCGTGGTAGCGCATAGTCTAAGTAACATGAAGAGAAGCTTAAAGAAGAAAATTCTAGAGGAAACGAAAACTAGACCGAACATGCTGCTTTCCGAGGAGGCTTGCCGAAGAAGGCTGTTTGCGGCATTCTTGAGCACTTTAATCAGCGTTTGCAGCTCACCTGAAAATTTGCGGGGGCGAATGGCTACGCAATTCATTGTGCATGACAAGGCCGATACTGTCGGCGTGGTGGTGGTTGAGGACGTGCGCCCCGGCCAGGAGTTGACGGGCTGGATCATGCAGACGGACGAGACGATTTCGCTGAAGGCTCTCGAGCCCGTGCCACTCGGCCACAAAATCGCCCTCCGGGACATCAAGGCCGGTGAGACCGTTTTGAAATATGGCCACGACGTCGGTCGCGCGGTGGCCGATGTCGGCAAGGGCCGGCTTGTGCATATCCACAATCTGAAGACCAAGAGGTGGTGAGAATGGGCCGATACGACTTTTACGGTTTTCGCCGCGAGAACGGCCGCGTAGGCATCCGCAATCACGTGGTCATTCTGCCTCTCGACGACCTCTCCAACGCCGCCTCCGAAGCTGTGGCGCACAATATCAAAGGGACTTTGGCCCTGCCGCATCCCTATGGCCGGCTGCAGTTTGGAGAAGACCTCGAACTCCACTTCCGCACTCTGATTGGAACCGGCTCAAATCCAAACGTCGCCGCCTGCGTCGTTATTGGGATCGAGCCTGGATGGACAAGCCAAGTGGTGGAAGGCATCGCCAAAACTGGCAAATCCGTGGCCGGTTTCTCCATCGAAGGCAACGGCGATATAAGCACCATCGCCGCCGCATCGCGAAAGGCGCGCGAGTTCGTTCAATGGGCTTCTGAAAAGCAGCGGGAGCTGTGCACGATCCAGGAACTCTTCATCTCCACGAAATGCGGCGAGAGCGACACAACTTCAGGCCTGGCTTCCTGCCCCACCGTGGGCAATCTCATTGACAAGCTTGATCCGCTCGGCGCCACCACCTGCTTCGGCGAGACCTCCGAGCTGACCGGCGCCGAAAAGGTGTGCGCCAGCCGCGCCGCCAGCAAGGAAGTCGCTGACGAGTTCATGCGCGTCTTCAACGCTTACCAGGAAGTCATCGAGCGCCACAAGACCAGTGATCTCTCCGACTCCCAGCCGACCAAAGGCAACATCGCCGGCGGTCTGACCACCATCGAGGAAAAAGCCTTCGGCAATCTCCAGAAGATTGGCCGCAAGACCAAGTTCATCGACGTACTCAAGCCAGCGGAACCGCCGGCGAAAGGCGCCGGCCTCTATTTTATGGATACTTCTTCGGCGGCAGCGGAGTGCGTTACCCTACAAGCCGCTGCGGGATTCGTGGTGCACCTGTTCCCGACCGGCCAGGGCAACGTGATTGGCAATCCCATCGAACCGGTCATCAAGCTCACCGCTAATCCCAAGACGGCGCGGACTATGGCCGAGCACATCGATCTCGACGTTTCCGGGCTCCTTCGGCGGGAGATGACACTCGATCAGGCGGGCGATCGGTTGATCGACATCACGATCCGAACCTGCAATGGCCGCCTCACCTGCGCCGAGGCTCTGGGACATCGCGAATTCGTGCTGACCAAGCTTTATCAGTCGGCGTGAGGCGAAGGTTGCCCACCGAAAGCATGTGCAGACCATGAAACTGCCGCCGCGCTGCCCACACGGCCCACCACTTTGCCGTCCTCGCGATCCCGGCCCACACTGTATTGTTGGAGATGTCCGGCACGATCAAATAGCCCTGCTGCGGATCAGCGGAAAACTCAACGCCACCAGCTGCGCCGTGGTTCAAACTCCATCTCGCCAAGGAAAATTCCTTGACGAACTTGCCTTCTTTTAAGGGCTTGCCGTAGGCGCCCCAGCCTGGCTTCAGCGGACAGATGACGGGGTATTCTGTGTAATCCACGAAGGCGAAAAACGCTTCCGGGAAACCTGTGGGGTATCTCCGAGAGATTCACTTGCCCACGTATCGGAGCAAACTCATCTCCCGAGAAACGGGAGCCTCGGAAAGTGCGACCGCAGCGGTTCCCGCTAGCCGCATAGCCGCAATCACGAGTTGCCTGCAGCCCGAAACGCCCTGACAGTTGTGCGGAAAGAATCCCTATAGGGGGTGTTAGACTGTATAGCGACGATCCGAGGTGTTCTCATGGAAACCCACCAGAGATGTCCTTATCGATCAGCTGACTCGCAAATTGGAATCTGTGGAGGAGAGCATCAGAGCACTTAAGGCAGCGGCTAAGGTTGACCGTCACACAGAGCGGGTTCGTGCGTTCACTGCGGATTTCAGAAAAGCCCTGCGCGTCAGGCGAGAATTGGAAAGACAGCTCAGAGCGCTCTCCTGCCCATTGTTTTGCGCTCTTTGACACACGGCTAAGGCGCCCTGTGGACGCGAGACTCGCACGCAGAAGGAGACAATAGTGCTCGACAGCTGGGAAAATCACGGAGTACTGTACACGATTGATGCGACAGATGGATCCGGCGGCATAATCACCGCGAAAAAGGAAGACGAGAAGACTCTTTACAGCCGCATTGTTCCAAAACGGGTGACCCGCGAAGAGGCTGAGAAGTTGTTTGCGGTCGACTTCGCAAAATGACGAATCGCATAGGGCCCAAAGGCCTTCTGCGCATGCGAAGGTTTGGCTCTGGCCGGGCGCAGTGGTTTCCGGCGCGCCACTCTACGGCGCGCTGCTTGGATGGATCGGGGGGCACGCGCATTCGGAAACTGTACATCGGACCGTCACCGCGTAGTCTGAGGTGTTCCATAGTCTGGGGCTAATATGCTGACAGCGATGATCAACTTGAGCGCAACAATCACCTGTCCTAACTGTAACGCTAGTGCAACAGAGACTATGCCGAGGGATCGGTGTCAGTTCTTTTATGAATGCCGGAATTGCCACACGGTCCTGAGGCCCAAACCCGGCGATTGCTGCGTTTATTGCTCATACGCCGACAGGCCCTGCCCATCGGTTCAACAGGCAAGGACTTGCGTTTCGGCTGCGCAGTTTGGGAACTGAATGCAACTACAGTAAACCTTGTAGTTACGGCAAAAATCGAAGCAGCAGTCGCTCAATCACAGAGTGAAAAATTACCGCCCCGACAAGAAATCCCGCCAGGTAAGCGATTGAGCTCCTCACGCCCTGGGCGGCGAGGACGTGCTGGCGGAATGGGCAGCCGTTGGCGAGCGTGGAGAAATAACCAACGCCGAATCCGCCGACAATGGTGAGCAGTACGGTAATGGCGTCGGCGGAAGCGAATGGACCGGAACGGGAGCCATCAAAGAGCCCAAACAGCGGGAACGCCACCCAGGCAGTCAGGCCAAAAGCAATCAGACCTCTCAGCAAATAGGTGTCTCGCACGAGGACGAAGTCCCTGATACCGCCTACGAAACACATGCGTGATCGCTGGCCGAGATAACCCAAGACGACTCCGATGACGAGAGTGGCAATTGCCGCTGTCATCGGGTGGCCCTCCAGCGCAACCAGAGAGTCCCTAGGATCACCCCGGCGACCATTCCGCCAAAGCCCACGAGGCCGAGTACTTCACCTGCCGCCGAACGCAACAGCAATCGGATCGAACACCCGCCCGCGAGCAAGGCGGAATTCATCACCAAGGCTCCATAAAGGAACGTCTTCAGGGAATTATCCGGGCTGCTCCAGCGGAACTCTTTGCTGGTCGTTGATGCAAGCAGCGCGCCCAGCAACACGCCAATGACGGTGAGTACCGGAAATACGAGGGAGGCCGGTGCGACTGTCAGGTGCGTGCCAGCGGCTCTGTTGATGGTCCAATTCAACAGATCGCGCGCGTGACACGCCATGCAGATTCCATACGCCTCGGGCGGCCGCACGTCAAAGAAGGTGCCAGCCATAACTGCCAAAATGCCGGCGACTACACCCAGTTGCAGCGCCGTCACACGGATGGCGCGTGCTCGTTTCGATGTAGTCCCTGTCACCGAGGTGGCGGTCGTCGCCATTTCAAATGCCCCGCTCAACCGGGCTCATCGGCGCTCCAGCTGGGAAATATTCCAATCGTCGGTGCGGGGCCGATAGAAATGAATGCCGTCAATCCGCACATTCTTCGCCGCCAGCAGTGCGAGAACGTTCTCCCGCAGAGCGTATTCGAATCTGAGCGCGACTCCGCAATTTGGACTTAGATCCTTTGGGCCAGGAATAAGGCGCGCCGCCAAACCATTGCGTTTCAGCACCGTTTCCGCGCGAATTGCGTGGTGCGAGGCAAAAAAACTGATCAGGCCGTCCATGTTCTGGCCGCTTCCTGATAAGGAACTGTGGTTCCCCTTGCCGCCCATGCCGCGATCTGGCGTAGCGCCTCGAGCCCTTTCTCAATTTCCGCAGGTGTGTTGAACCAGCTAAAGCTGAAGCGCACGGTTCCCTTCGAAAATGTTCCCAAAGTGAGATGTGCCGACGGCGCGCAATGCAGGCCGGTGCGCGCCATGATGCCAAACGACTGATCGAGAATCAGTCCCACTTCGGAGGACAACGCACCCTCGATATTGAAGGAGACGAGACCGCATTGAAGCGCCGCGTCCTTTGGTCCGTACAACATAAGCCCCGAAATCTCAGACGCGCCCGCAAGAAACTGCGCGATTAACCTCTGTTCGTGCGCCCTCACGGCTTCGATACCGAGTTCCAAGAGAAGACGTACTGCGCCTCCCAATCCAGCTATGCCAGCCAGGTTCAGCGTTCCGCTTTCGTGGGCATCCGGGAGGAATTCGGGTTGTATCTCATGCGCTGAGTCGCTGCCGGTACCGCCGCGCATGAGCGGCGCGAGCGACAGGCCGTCACGAATATAAAGGCCGCCTGTCCCAGTTGGGCCGAGCAAGCCTTTGTGTCCGGTGAACGCCAACATATCTACGCCCAGTGCCCCAATATCGATAGGTATCACACCGGCTGTCTGAGCAGCGTCCACCAAATAAGCGATTTTCGCCTCCCGCGCCAGTGCAGCTAGGTCGGCCACCGGATTAATCGTGCCGGCCACATTCGAGGCATGTGTGGTAACGAGAAGACGCGTGTCCGGCCGAATTGCACGTCGGACAACTTCAGCATCAAGCCTGCCGTCGCGGTCGCAGGCCACCACTGTGACCTCGACACCTAGTCCTTCGAAACGCCGCAGCGGACGCATAACTGAGTTGTGTTCCATGCTGGTTGTCACAACGTGATCGCCGGGCCGCAGAAGTCCTTGAATCGCAAGATTTAACGCATGGGTAGCGTTGTGAGTAAAGATAATACGGCTCGGATCTTGCGCATTAAGCAATTCAGCGACGGCTTCGCGTGCGTTCTCGACAATACGCGCCGCGGCAATAGACATGCGGTGACCGGATCGGCCGGGATTTCCACCCGCCTCGCCAAAATATTCGTCCAGAGCGACGCGGACAGCCGGAGGTTTCGGCCAGGACGTTGCGGCGTTATCAAAATAGATCATCGAGACAGCCCTGTTTCTACCGTTCGAGCAATCGTTCGTCATTCAAGAGCTGCGGCCGCGGTTGTGGGGTTCGCAATAGATCGCTGCACTGCCCCAAGCCGAGACGGGTCTGCCCCTGAAAATCGATTTGCACGGTCCGCACCTCGGGAAATTCAGTAAGCGTTGCAATCAGCCCTAAAAGCACGAGCCGCATACGTTCCGGTTTATCGAGCGCCAACGTACGGATGGACGGCGTATACGTAAAATTCAGTGATAACGATCGGTCGGCCTCGGCATATCCGTAGCTGAGGAGCTGAACGTCGGCTGGGAAGCCGGCCAATTCCGGATCACCCGGCCCCGATAGATAGGCACCCAGCGCTGCGCGAGGACCTGAAATGGAAGTAGGAACGGCTACCAAGCCGTTCGGCGAAGCGTAATACAAGAGCGCTGTGCGATTCGCGGATGTCACGACCGGGTTCCCTTCGACGCTCAGCGCGACCGAAGTCACACCCGGCAATGCGGTCATTGTCTCGATTACTGCGGCTTTCGCTAGATCCGGTCGGGTATTCCCATCGAGAAATGCGGCCGAAAGGTCGATGTGTGCTGTTCCGCCGGCAAGATTGACGGACCGAATCTCAACACCTGGTGGAATCCAGCTCTTCAGCGAACTCCTCGTGTCAGGTCCGGCGAGCAAGGCGCGCAGCGCCGCACTCGGCAAATCGTTGCTGACAGGCATTCGTCGCGAGACCGGGAAAAGCGACGTACCGTCAGAAAAATACAACGTAACCGTCGCCGTTCTCGCCCATGGCCACCACTCGCCGAATCGAAACGGGGGCTTTCCGGGCGATAGGTTCCTTAGCCAAAATCCTGCTGCGAGCACGGCGAGCAGACCGAAAATCTGAAGAAAGCGGACCAGTCGATCATTGCCCGTTCTGGAATTTGCCGTGGTCTCGCGGAGCTGAAACGGCCGATCCAAAGTGTCTCCCAAAGAGAAACACACGTTATAAGCTGCAGATGGTTGCATCCAGAAGAATTCGCGGCGAAGTGTCCGACACAGGGCACAGCAGCCATCCGCTCCTCGGGATTATACGTTCTGGTTGCGGCGGAAGGAAATACTCGGTGCCAAGAGGACCATTCCTTAGGCGCAGTTTCTCCAGTTTTTCCTGAATCTTTCTCGCCAAAGCACCGATCTCATTGGGAATATCCGAAGGGCGGGGCCGCGACTCTGCTGATTGTGTTCGGTGATGGCGTTATTTATACTCAGCGGCAACCGCCTTTTTCGGCGCGAAAGTTCACCTCGCCGCGGCGAGTGACTTCCGCATCAAGACCCAGTTGGAGGAAGCGAATGAAAGCATATCGATCCGTCGCTCTCGCGCTGGTTGTTCTCCTGGGCGTAGCCCTCACGGCGCGAAAGGTGCAGCTCGGGGCGAGGCCAGCCCAAGCGCAAAACCGGCCCGCGGCACAGGCTCCAGCAAATCAGGGTCAGGGGCAAGGCGCTCCGGGACAAAATGCACAACAGGGTTCCGCCGGACCCGCGACCGATCTTTTGAAGCAGATGGGCGTGAACCAACCCGATTACGGTATCAAGATCACCCAGACCTTCGATGCCAGCGGGAAGCCAGCCTATGAAACAAAGGGCGGCGACCTGTTGTTCTTCACGAATGCAAGTGTCAGTTACAACTCTACCGCCGATAAGCCGATGGTCATCGTTATTAACGCCAGGACGCGAAAAATCATCGCCTTGGCCGACATCGATATTCCATCTACGCCGCACGGAATCACGCTTTCGCCAGACGCAAAATACATTTACCTGCCCTCGGGCTTCTCGATTGGCGTCGGAGGACGGCGCGGAGGAAGCGCACCAACTGCGGTCATTGACGCGAAAACCCTCAAGCTTGCGGCACTGATCAACACCGGCGGCGAGACTCACCACACGCAGGTCGTGGCGGACAAATACGTCATGTTCGATTCGTTTGCTGGACCGCTGCCCATTTTTCTGCTCGATCCCACAACAAATAAGGTAGTGCGCGGCATTCCCGCGGGCGATTTCAAAGGCAATCCGTACATCGGGTTCGCCTCGCCGGACGGCCGATTTATCTATGTGACCGTTCGGCCGGGCATCCCTCGCGATGCAAGCGGCAGGGAGATTGACGGATGGCTCTCGAAAATCAACCTGGAGACGATGCAACAGGTGGCGACCTTCCCCGTCGGACCTGGCCCGGTCTGGACGGCGATAACGCAGGACGGGAAAACCGGCTACGTCAGCCTGAGCCTGACGAACAAGCTCGTGAAACTTGACCTCGACACGGGGAAGATCCTCGGTGTTGCGCCTACAGGCCGGGGGCCGTATGGCATCCGCCTTTCGCCAGACGAGAAGATCGCCTATGTCGCGAACAAAGGCGAGGGCCAGGGACAAAGAGGCGCTACTTTCTCAGCCATTGATACAAACACGATGTCAGTGATTCGCGAGCAACTCTCGTGCCCCGACGGGCAGTGTCAGGCTGATCACATCGTCCTTTCGCCCGACGGCAAGGAGTTGTGGATCAGCAATAATCTCGGCTCCCTCACCATCTTCGACCGCGAAAGCCTGAAGATGCTCGATACAATCCAAACGCCGAAGCTGGCGGATCCACATGGCGGCACTTTCGTGCAGATCGCACCGGACAATCGCAGCGCCAAGGTAGTCTCTGACATTGGCGGCCCTCACGGTGGTGTGAACCCTTATGCGGCGTCTGCGCAAACTGCAGCGCCAACGCCTGCGCGGAGGACCGCTCAAGGGGGCGGAGCTTCCAATGTCGTGGCAGTCGTCGCCCGAAACGTTAGGTTCGAGCCGGCAACTCTCGACGTGACCGCCGGACAAAAAATCTCGTTCGACCTCGATAACGCCGATCAGATCGATCACAACCTGGTGTCGGCCGAGGCCGGGTTCCAGGAAGTCATCCTCGCGGCTGGGCAGAAGAAGACTATTGAATGGACGGCGCCTGCCAAGCCAGGCATGTACAAAATCATCTGTACCTATCATCCCGGCATGGAGATGATCGTAAACGTGAAATGATGGAAACCGCGATTCTTTTCGTGTGTTTGCACGATGCGTGCGGACTTGAGATCAGCTAGCTTTTGGGATCGAGTGAACCGAAATGAGAGATGGAATTAGCAGGTTACGGTGGGTTAGGGCGGCGACCTTGACGCTCCTCGGACTCGTCGCTGCGTGGTCCTGGCTATTCCTGGTCTCGAAATGGGGACCTGCAAAACGGATCGATATTCTGACCTTCAAAGCCGGTGTCACGTCCCGAGTGATGCGCACGCTTTTGAGATTCCCTGAAACATCAGTGCATGAACACGACGCTGCAGGCATGTCCGCCATCTACGCCACACCTGAATACTACGCAATGACCGAGCAGGATCAGGACGCGGCGAAATTTCAGCCCGACAAGTTCGCCGTCTTTTACCTCTTCGAAGACATCCACATGGGCGAACTTCCCGAGGCGCCGCCAACGGCCACGCTGCGACTCGATAACGGAGAGCAGCTTACCGCGGTAGACACCACAGTCCTTAGAGACTCCTATCATCATCGTGTTAGCGTGATTCGCTTTCCCAACACCGATGCCCAGGGTCAGCCGTTAATCGGCGGCAAGAGATCCTACTTCGAGCTTGTAGCTGAGGAGGTACAGAACCAAGACGGACAAACCATGCGTGGTGCCTCCATGATGCAGTTGATGCCCGGAATGCAGATGCCTGGCGCGCAAATCATGCGCTGGGATTTGCCGATTGTGTACCCGAAAAACTTGAAGGGAAGCGACCTCTCGTTGCCGACGCTCCTTGCGCTGCTCGCCGGGCTGCTAGCCGTGCTTTCTCCATGCCTGCTCCAGCTCACGATTTACTATACGTTCGCCTTGGCGGGCATCGGCATGCAACAGACCGCAGCGGGAATCATTGAGGCTCGGTCGCAGGTTATTCGAACCGCGCTGCAGTTTATCGCCGGCTTTACGATCGTCTTTACTGCAACGGGTTCACTCGCCGGATTGGCCGGAGAGAAACTTCACATTTCAGGATTCATGGAGAACTGGAATCGCCCCATGGGTATTGCATCCGGGCTGGGGATGCTGATCGTTGGAATTTGGGTAGGCCTTAACGCCGGGGCTCCGGGCCTCTGTCGTCTTCCCGTTCCGGCCGTGCTGCGTGCGCGGCGACCATGGCTGGATAGGCTCAAAGTGATGTTCATGGGATCTGCCTTCGCGGTCGGATGTTCTACGTGTTTTGGAGGCGCGCTCTTTATTTCGTTGATGATCTACGTTGGGACCGTAGGCTCGCCCTTCCTCGGCGCGTTCGCGCTGTTCCTCTTCTCCCTGGGCATTGCCATCCCGTATCTGCTTGCCGCCGTCTTCCTTTCCCGAGCCTTGCCACTTTTAAATTCCGTGCAGAGGGCGGCGGGTGTCGTAGGCCTGGTTTGCAGCTTCGTCCTCGTATTTTTCGGTGTGATTTTGATCACCGACAATTTTCACGTTCCCAGCAATCTCTTGTATCGCCTCTACCTTGGTCTCTGAAATAGGAGTTGATCGCCGCGCGATCTCGAGCGCCTGTTCGACGAGACCATTACCGACCACTGGCCTTTAGAGGAAACGGTGTTAGACTGTTTGAGAAAACTGACACATCGACTGTAGTGCATTCGTAAGTCATTGAGGGGACGTAGTTCAGTTGGTTAGAACGCTGCCCTGTCACGGCAGAGGTCGCGGGTTCGAGTCCCGTCGTCCCCGCCATTCTTTCCTTTCAGGTCGCCACACCACCTATCGAAACCGGCTCCTCGCGTGCCGCGCGATTTTATCGAAGCGATAACTGAATTCTTGGGCCGAGTACAGCCTCTTATCACTCAGCGCTTTTTCGTGAACTCAGTGTACACAACCGTTGTAAAATCCGGAAACTGAGCAAGATCGTAACCCGGAGCAGGACCGGTTTCGCCCAGAGCTTGCTTGACCTGCTCCAGGGATTTGCCCTGTGCGACCATCTTCTTCACTTGTTCCCGCCTCGCCTCCACACGCGCAAGCCTCTGCTGCACATCGGCTTTCGTTTGCAAGTCGCCATGTCCAGGGACGTAAGTGTCAGCATTCAGTGCGAGGAGTCCTTTTACGGTCTGAACCCAGCCTTCGGCCGACCCATTCTTCTGCTCCTTGATCATCGTGTAGGCTTGAGGCGACCGGACGTTGCCGCAGCAGCTGGTGGCAATCACATCTCCGGTAAAGACGATCTTCTGCCCGGGGAGGTACACCTGCAAATCACCACTCGTGTGCGCCGGCGCAAAATGGAGCACATTGAGCCTTACGCCATTGATCGTGAGCGATTCGCTCTTCGTCAAGGTTTTGTTTGGCAGGTGATCCTGCGGAGAAGGGTTACGGGAATTTGCCGTCGCTTGTATGTCCTTCTTACAGTCTTCGTGGGCGATTATGGTCAAGCCCGGCGGGAAAGCCGCCAGACCATTAACGTGGTCGGCGTCGCTGTGCGTCAGAATCACGGTCGTGACCGGCTTGGGCGTGAGCTTGGCAATCTCGGCTAACATTTGCTTTCCCGAAGCCGGAGCTATCGTCGCGTCCACAACAATGACGCCGTCCCGGCCAATAATGAAGCCCGCATTCCCGCCACCGCCCGCGTCCGCCCAATAAACGCCGTCGCTTACCGACTTTACGGAAATCGCCGGGCCCTCCTGAGCGTTAGCCACAGCGGCGAATGCGCTTAAGCCCATGATCAACGCAAATCCAACGGTCAGGTTCCGGTGACATTTCATATGTGCTCCTTTGCCGCCCGTCCAACCCATTCGCATCCGGCATGCCAGCCACTGAGCGGAAAAGTTGTTAGCCACCTACCGCTGCGATCTTGGGCATTCAGTTGGCGTAACCCGAGGTTGCGCCAGCCTATACTTTGGCCAGCCACCGATGTCAAGGCCTTTTCAAGCTGTATTTGGCGCATTTTCACTTGGTTCACGCCTTCCTTGATTCATTCATAAGCAGGCGCTTGCGCGTGGCATCCGAAGGGTTATTGCTTGAATCTACAAATGCGTCCCAACCGACGGTAGGCCATCGGCGATTTCTAATGCTAGTCTGTCAGGGATCGGGTCCGGCCTCCTTTTGAAGAACTTAAATCGAGAAAAGAAGGATACTTCATGCTCACTAAAACAAAGGCTTTAAGCTGCGCTTGCGCAACTTTGTGTGCAGCTTTGCTGATGGCCATCGCTTTGCCGCAGCGAGCTGCAGCCGATGCTGACGATCCGCCGGGCCGCGTGGCCCGGCTAAGCTACCTGCACGGGTCGGTTTCTTTCCAGCCGGCCGGCGAATCCGATTGGGCCACGGCCACCATCAATCGCCCCCTGAGCACGGGGGACAAGCTCTGGGCCGATGCAGATTCGCGCGCCGAATTGCACATCGGTTCGGCTGCGATCCGTCTGAACAACAACACTGGTTTCTCCTTTCTGAACTTGGACGACCGCACGGTGCAGATTCAGCTCTCCGCAGGCACGCTGAGTATCCGCGTGCGACGCCTGGGCAAAGAGGAAGTCTTCGAAGTGGATACTCCCAACCAGGCATTTTCGATTTTGCGGCCCGGTGAATATCGGCTCGAGGCCAGCGAAGATGGGAACAGCACGATTGTGGAGGTGCGGGAGGGTAAGGGCGAAGCAAGCGGCAACGGCCGTACCTACACCATCGAGTCGCGCGAGCGAGCTTCGCTGAGCGGCACCGATAGCCTCTCTGCCGATATCGACAAGATGGATAAACACGAACGCGACGCGTTCGACAATTGGTGCGAGGAACGCGATCGCCGCGGGGAACACTCGCGTTCGGTTCGCTACGTCTCGCCGGAAATGGTCGGCTACGAAGATCTGGACGAGAACGGCGTCTGGCGCTATGACCCCGAATATGGAGAGGTTTGGGTGCCTACGGCAGTAGCTGTCGGCTGGGCGCCCTACCACTATGGCCACTGGGCCTGGATCGCGCCGTGGGGCTGGACCTGGGTGGACGATGCGCCATGGGGCTATGCGCCCTTTCATTATGGACGCTGGGCCTATGGCCGAGGAGCGTGGTTTTGGGTTCCCGGGCCTGTGGACGCGGCCCCCGTGTATGCTCCTGCACTGGTCGCGTTTGTGGGCGGCCCGAACTTCGCTGTCGGAATTGCGGTGGGCGGCGGCGCGGCAGTTGGCTGGTTCCCGCTGGGCCCGCGAGAAGTGTACGTCCCCGCATATCGCACGTCACCAGACTACGTAACCCGCGTGAACATTTCAAACACGAACGTGAGCCGCACGACAGTGACGAATGTCTACAACACCACGGTAGTCAACAACACCACGGTCGTCAATAACGTCACCTATGTGAATCGGACGGCGCCCGGCGCGGTGACTGCGATTCCCACCACTGCATTCACGAGCGCTCAGCCGGTAGCTACCGCCGCCGTCACAGTGAACCAAAGCCAGATTGCCAAGGCATCTGTCAGCACGCAGGCTGCGGTGACTCCCACACAAAGCAGTGTTCTTGGACCTGCCGAACACAAACCAGGCAGAGTCGTGCCGCCGGGACTGGCCGACCGGCCTGTAGTCGCGAAGACTACGCCGCCGCCACCTCCGGTATCGTTTGAGCGGCAGGAGTCCGCGCTGAAGGCGCACCCAGGCCGCCCTCTGGAGCGGAACGAAGTCGAGACGTTACGCCCCGCGAACGTCTCGCATCCGCTCGTCAAACAAACCTCGCCGAACCCAGCACAGACGCCAAATCCGAATCGCGGTGCGGGCCAGGTAGCAGGAAACCCAGGAACTCCTAACCGTCAGCCCGAAAGCCCAGCTAATGTTCGCGGCAATGGAGTCGGCAATGGGCCGGCAAACAATCCTTCTGCTGGCGCACCAGCGCGTAATGATCGCCCCGGTTCAGAGCGACCCGGTAATCGCCCGGCAGTGAGCGAAGCCCCCAATGCACAGCCGAACTTTCGGCCGGGACAGCAAAATCGGCCAGAACAGCCCGTGAGCACGCCGAGCCCAGCGCCAGGCGTGCCGTCTAACGAGCGGCCCTCGAACGCGCAGCCGAGCTACCGGCAGCCATCTCCGGGCGACCGGCCGAACCCTGGCTCGCCGTCCACCGAGCGGCCTGCGATAAGCAACGAGTCTCCAAACAGACCCACAAACGCCCCATCGAACGAGCGGCCATCAATCAATAGCCAGCCGCAGAGCGCGCCGGCTCCGCAGCCGTCTAACGAGCGGCCTACGAGAAATAACGAGCCTCCAAACAGACCTACAACCGCCCCATCGAACGAGCGGCCGTCAATCAATAGCCAGCCGCAGAGCGCGCCCAGCGCTCAGCCAAACGATCGGCGAGTCGAGCAGCCATCGAACGCGCCTGTCAGCCGTCCCGCAAACGTGCCGGTTCCGCAAAACCGGAATGTGGCGCCTCCTGCACAACCATCAGGCAACGTCCGTGCGGCTCCCGAGAATAAGGGACGTGCGCCAAATCCTGCTCCGGCCAAGTCCGACAACAATTCATCCAGTAAGAAGGACGAGAAAAAGAACTAGTTACCAGGGCCAACGACAGCTGGAAAAAAATCGGTCTCTCAGGATTCCATTCCTGAGAGGCCGATCTCATTTCTGGATTAGGAAGGTGTCGTCTTCGTAGAACTGAACGATGTGTGCCTGTTGATCGTTATCGCGCCAGGCGGCGAGGGTATCATTCACTTCGGCTAGTTCTGCGGGACCGGTTTGCAGCCGCTCAAAGTCGCTCATGAGTTTTCCCCCAAGATCACATCCATCGCGCAGTAATCAACGCAGGCAGCGTAACTCTATCAGCGGACTTTTCGAAAACCCCTGCAGGGAATCCTTGAGATCTGCGCCCTTTCTTATCTTACTGGAGCCCGGGCGCAATTCTAGTGACCGCCGTTTTACGTTGCCACCGATCACGGCGAAATCCTGCCGGTCAAAATGACCGGGACATACGACCATCAATCCTACGGCCTCGAGAAGTAATGAAGTAAGATCACTCTGCGGAACTTGCTCTTTTCGAGGGGCGGCGTGCCGCTGGAGATGCTGGCGGCATTTTGATACCCTCGAAGGGCGGTTACCGCGCGCTAGGGCGGTTGTACGTTGTAACCGCACCGGGAAGATTCTGTTCGTCGGGCACAATTCCGGTGCCGGGCGGGATAGCAGGCGGGAGGTGTGAGAACGGCATCTCAGTTTGCGAATGGACCTTTCAGCGCGCGAGCACTACTTTAGGCGTAAGGGCCGACGTGCGGAGGCATGGCAGCGCGAATTCTCCGCTTTAGCGCTTCCTCCCAACGAGGATATCGGCGAGAAATATGTGGCCTATGTAGCGATAGCCAGACTGGCAGCGACATTCAGATAGATTTACCGACCGACAATTTGATTGGGCGCCGGTGATATGTTCGAATTCTTGTTCAAGTATCCCGCTTCGGCGTTTTCCAGAGGCGAATTAGTTCTGCTGGCCAACTGGCCGAGGTGGATACTGGGTATTCTGCTTCTGGCGACGAGCGCGGGTTTCGCCGTATTGCTCCGAGCCAAACTTCCCAAAACCATTCCTGCTCTCCGAAGTTGGCGCATGGCTGTCCTGTGGTTTCTGCAAACCGCCCTCGCTGCTCTCTTGCTCACGCTTCTGTGGCAGCCGGCTCTGATGGTTGCCGAGCTGAAGCCGCAGCAAAACATCATCGCCGTAGTTGTCGATGACTCCAGAAGCATGGGAATTACGGAAAACGGCAGCACCCGGCAGGCGGAAGCCGTCAAAGCGCTCCAGGGCGGCGTGCTCTCCAGTTTGCAGAAGCGGTTCCAGACGCGGCTCTATCGTATGGACAGCAAGTTGAACCGCATCGACGGCCCGGATGAACTCCACGCAGCGGCGCCGGTAACGCGTATAGGCGATAGTCTCAAACAGCTGGCGGATGAAACCACAGACCTGCCCATTGGAGCTGTGGTACTGCTGAGCGACGGCTCCGATAATTCCGGCGGAATTGATCTGGATACCATCTCCGCGCTGCGCGGCCGGCACATTCCCGTGCACACAGTTGGATTCGGCCGCGAGCAATACCAAGACGTGGAGATCAATGATGTCAGCCTGCCCACTCGCGCCCTGGCGGACTCACGGCTGGCTGCAAGCGTCAGTTTCCACCAGCGGGGATATGCCGGACGCAAAGCCATGCTCGCTGTGCGCGACGGCGCGAAGGTGCTAACAACCCGCGAGATCACCTTCGGTCCCGACGGCAATATCCAAACGGAGAGCCTGCTGTTCAATGCCGGCGCGGCGGGAGCCAAGCCTCTTTCCTTTTCCATCGACCCTCTTCCCGGCGAGGAAAACCGCGCCAACAACGCGCTCACCCGGCTCGTGGACGTCAGGTCGGAAAAGCGGCGCATCCTTTATATAGAGGGTGAACCGCGCTGGGAGTACAAGTTCATACGCCGCGCGGAAGACAACGATCGCATCGTGCAAATCTCTTCCATGATGCGCACCAGCGAAAATAAAATCTATCGGCAAGGAATCGCGGATCCCAAGGAGCTCGCGGAGGGATTTCCGAACAAGGTCGAGGACCTCTTTCCCTATCAAGGCATTATCATCGGCTCGGTCGAGGCGAATTACTTCACGCCGGAACAGCAGGAGTTGATCAAGGAGTTCGTCGACCGTCGCGGCGGCGGGCTGCTGCTGCTCGGGGGACGTTACGCGCTGGCAGACGGAGCTTGGGGCGTATCGTCAATGGCGGACCTGCTGCCGGTCGTGCTTCCAAATCGCAAGGGCACCTTCCATCGTGATCAACCCACCGTGGAGCTTACGCCGGCAGGAGCGGAAAGCATTATTTGCCGCCTGCTGGAAGATCCGGCGAAAAACATTGATCGCTGGAAGAAGCTGCCTCCCCTGATGGACTACGAGGAAATCGGGACACCAAAGCCTGGCGCCGCAGTGCTGGTCGAAACAAAAGTTGGCAGCCGCAACCTGCCGCTTTTGGCCACGGAAAATTATGGGCGCGGGCGCACGGCAATCATGGCCACTTCTTCCACGTGGCACTGGCGCATGCTGCTGCCGGTCGAAGACAAATCGCAGGAAGAACTCTGGCAGCAACTGCTGCGCTGGCTGGTCTCGGATTCGCCGGGGCGAGTGTACTCCTCGCTTCCCAATCCCATGCTGTTTGATGATGGCCACGTGCGCGTATCCGCCGACGTTCGCGACAAGAAATACATGCCGCTGGGCGATGCGCGCGTGGAGGCCCATTTCCTCGGTCCGCAAAACACGGCCTCGCTCGTGGAGATGACCCCTGATCCAAACTCCCCGGGCATTTTCAACGCCGAATGGGCCGCGGAGAAACCGGGCACTTACACCGTCGAGATATCGGCGAAGCGCGGCGATGAAGACGTGGGCCGCGATACCCTGATGTTCCAGCGCATCGATGGCGTGGCGGAGAACTTCCATACCGAGCAGAATCGGGAACTGCTCGAAAAGCTCTCTTCGCAAACCGGAGGACGCTATTGGCAGCCGCAGGAGCTCGCCAAGCTCGCCAACGAAATTCCCTATTCCGAGGCCGGCATCACGATTCGCGAGGCCAAGGACCTTTGGAATATGCCGGTGATCTTTATTTTGATTCTGCTGCTGCCGTCATCGGAATGGCTTCTGCGCCGGAAGTGGGGGCTCGTGTGAAAACGCGCTTGCGGGTCGGCTTGGGCTTGCTTTGCATGTTCCTGTCGGGCCTGAACGCTCGTGCGGCCACGTACTACGTCACCATCGCCGGACTGGGCGGCGAGCGCGATTACGAGCAGCGCTTCGAGGGTTTGGCCAGCGATCTGGATAAGCTGCTCAAGGATTCCGGCGGCACCCTTCGCGTCTATACCCTCTCAGGAAAGGATGCCACACGCGCCCACATCAACGAAATTTTTGCCACGCTGGCGCGCGAGGCTAAAGCCGAAGACGATCTGGTGGTCGTTCTCATCGGCCACGGCTCTTTCGATGGCGCCGAGTATAAATTCAATCTGCCCGGTCCGGACATTTCTGGAACCGAGCTGGCGAGTCTGTGTGACAAGATCGCCGCTAAGCGGCAGCTGATCGTCAACACGACCAGCGCCAGTGGAGGTTCCGTGCCGGCCCTCAAGAAATCAGGCCGGGCGATCATCACGGCAACGAAGAGCGGCACGGAAAAGAATGCCACGGTCTTCGCACGGTATTGGATCGAGGCGCTCCGCGATCCAGCGACCGATGTGGATAAAAATGAAGCCATCAGCGCGCTCGAAGCGTTTCAATACGCGGAACGCAAAACAGCGGAGTTCTACGAGTCCCAGAAGCGGCTGGCCACCGAGCATCCTCAATTCGAGGACACCGGCAAAGCCGATCCGGTTCGGGCGCCCGCATCGGAGAGCAACGAAGGGCTGCTCCTCTCGACCTTCACCCTGGTGCGCATCGGCGAAGCTCAGAGAGCAGCGGCCGATCCCGCCAAGCGCGACTTGCTGGCCAAGAAAGAAGCGCTCGAACAAAAGATCGACAAACTAAAATACGAAAAAGCGGCCATGCCCGAAGACGAATACAAAAACCAGCTTACGGCCGCTCTGGTGGAACTGGCCCGCGTACAGCAGGAGCTCGAGAAGTGAACAGAAAGGCCCGAGCCTCGGTTTTGGCTGCGGCGCTGGCGGCTGCCCTCAGCGGCGCGAGCTTCGCCCGCGCGGCCACGCCCGAAGAATGCCAGGCCCTGCGCAAGCATGGGCATAATGATCAGGCGAACACATGCTTTGAGTCGCTGACCCAGGCCCGCGAACCTGCCATTCGCGCCGAAGCTTTCTGGGGCCTGGATATGTATCAGGAGGCGAACAACGAATTTCGCACTGCGGTCGCGCAGTCGCCGGCAAACGCGAACTACCGGGTCCGCTGGGGACGACTGCTGCACGAGCGCTTTAATAATAAGGACGCCGCCGATCTCTTCCAGGAGGCCATCCAGCGCGATCCCAAAAACGCCCAGGCCTATCTTGGACTGGCTCTGGTGAGTGCCGACGGCTTCGACAACAAAGCCGTCGAAGAGGCGAAAAAAGCGATCGAACTCGATCCCAAGCTCGTCGAAGCACACGAGTTGATGGCCAACCTGACGCTGGAGGATTCCGATACCAAAGCCGCCGCGGCGGAAGCTGACGAGGCACTGAAGATTTCGGCCGAAGCCCTGGACGCCATGGCCATTCACGCCGCCATCGAAGTGCTCGCGGACCGCTCTCCGGATAGCTGGCTGGCGAAAGTGCGGCAGGTGAATCCGACGTACGGCGAAGCCTACGCCCTCGTGGCACACCATCTGGTACTCAACATGCGGTTCAACGATAGCGTGGCCTACTACCGTAAGGCGATCGAAGCCGATCCCCGGTTGTGGTCGGCGCGCTCGGAATTGGGCATCCAGCTGATGCGCTTCGGGCAGGAGGACGAACCTCTTCGACAATTGGAGTTGTGCTACGACAACGGTTATAGGGACGCGGCCACGGTAAACAGTCTCCGCCTGCTGGACAGTTACAAGAACTTTCTTACCTTCAAAGATGACACCACCATCATCAAGCTGCACAAAAAAGAAGCGGAGCTGCTGCTGCCGTACGTCCGCGCCGAGGTGAAGCGCTCCATTGCCACGTACGAAAAGAAATATAAGATGAAGCTTCCCGGGCCGGTGCAAGTGGAGCTCTATCCGGATCATGAAGACTTCGCTGTGCGCACGCTGGGAATGCCGGGCCTGGGCGCGTTGGGTGTCACCTTCGGCGAAGTGGTGGCGCTGGATAGCCCCTCCGGCCGCCCGCCCGGCACCTATCACTGGGGCCAAACCTTATGGCATGAAATGAGTCACGTCTTCATTCTCACCGCTACGAATTCTCGTGTGCCCCGTTGGTTTACCGAGGGGCTCGCGGTACACGAGGAAACGAACGTCTCGCCCGAATGGGGCGACCGCGTCTCGCCGGAAATTCTGATTGCCATTCGCGATAAGAAATTGCTGCCGGTCGCCGACCTCGATCGCGGTTTTATCCGGCCCGAATATCCGAGCCAGGTGATCGTCTCCTATTTCCAGGCCGGGCGCATTCTGGATTACATCAAAGACCGCTGGGGCGACGACAAGATTCTGGACATGGTGCACTCCTATGCCCAGCTCAAGACCACGCCCGAGGCCATACAGCAGAATCTCGGAATGTCTCCGGAAGAGTTCGACAAGCAGTTTCTGGAGTGGCTGTACAAGGACCTCGGCAAGACCGCCGCTTCCTTCGACGAATGGCGCAATCGTCTCAAAGAGCTGGCCGAAGCCGCCAAGAATAAAAACTGGGACGAAGTGCTGCAGAAAGGCGACGCCGTGCGCCAGATGTATCCCGATTACGTAGAAGGTGCCAATCCCTACGAGTTTCTCGCCGAAGCGCATTTGGCCAAAGGAGACAAGAAAGCGGCTGCCCAAGTGCTCACCGAATATGAAAAGATTGGCGGGCGCAGCCCGGAGGTGCTAAAAGAACTCGCTTCGCTGGAGCAGGAAATCGGGGATCCCAAAGAGGGTGCCGCGGCCCTGGAGCGCATCAACTATATTTATCCCATGGACGAAGAGCTGCACCGCAAGCTTTGCGACTTGTGGTTTGATCAGAACAATCCGGCTGCCGACGTACGCGAGTGCAATGCCGTTCTGGCCATGCACCCCTTGGATCAGGCCTCGGCGCAATTCGACGTAGCTCGCGCTTACTTCGCTGCGGGCGAACAGGATCAAGCGCGCAATCATCTGCTTTCGTCGCTGGAGGCCGCGCCCGGTTATCGCCCGGCTCAGAAATTGCTCTTACAGCTCGAGGACTCCCAGAAAGGAAAATGAACAGTGGCCACGCTCGCTGAACTGAATCTGGACTCGGTAGAACTGAAAAGGCGCGTCGAACGTTTTCAATCCGTGCGTGACAATATTCTCGCTCAGGTTCGGCAAGTCATCGTCGGCCAGGAAGAAGTGCTGGATCAGATTCTCACCGCCTTGTTCGTCGGCGGCCATTGTCTCATCACTGGGCTTCCCGGCACGGCCAAGACCCTCATGGTTCGCACCATCGCCCAGACGCTCGGTCTGGTCTTCCGTCGCATCCAATTTACGCCGGACTTGATGCCCTCCGATATCACCGGGACGGACATCATTGAAGAGGACCCCACTACGGGTCATCGGCGATGGACCTTCGTTCCCGGTCCGATCTTTGGAAATATCGTGCTGGCCGACGAGATCAACCGCACGCCGCCCAAGACTCAGGCCGCCCTGCTGGAAGCCATGCAGGAGCTTTCCTGCACGGTTCGAGGGAATCACTACCAGCTGCCTTCTCCCTTTTTCGTGCTGGCCACGCAGAACCCCATCGAGCTCGAAGGCAC
>WNGH01001078.1_pt1 | contig 28211 bp, 20 predicted proteins | sample 5400631 | NCBI WGS metagenome assembly WNGH01 (sample SAMN13153373, study PRJNA577476) | soil metagenome | isolation source: 115 cm soil or saprolite under Garry oak tree replicate 1 | place: USA:California | collected 2016-06-15
TCGGGGCGGCTGACCGCCAGCTCCTCGCGCTCCTCCTCGGTCCAGGCCACGCGCACCGGATCCGTCCAGATCAGCAGGGGCGCCGCGCGCGGCATCGCGCCGAGCGTGTCGGCGAACGCGATCTTGGCGTGCTGCTCGCAGTAGACCGGCAGCTCGACGCCGAGCAGCCGCCCGACGCGCGCGACGAACGGTCCCGCCGCATTCACCACGCGGGGCGTCGCGATCGTCCGGCCGCTGACCGCCACCGCGCTCACGCGGCCGCCCGTCGTGCCGATCGTCTCCACGCGTCCCTGCATCAGCCGCACGCCCTTGTCGCGCGCGCGCTCGAGCATGTGCATGCCGAGCTGCTGGCCGCTGAGCCAGCCGCAGCGCCGGCCGTGGAACAGCGCCACCGTGTCATCGGCGAGGTACGGGAAGTGCCGGCGGATGAGCGTGCGGTCGGTGATCACGTCGACACCCACCGGCTGGCCCTCGAAGCCGTCCGCCGCCGAGGGCCGATAGTCGCTCGCGGCGCTCGCGTGGACGCGCGCAGCGCCGGCGCCGAGGTCCGCGGCCTCCTGGGCGGACTGGATGAACCGCGGGATGCGCCCGGGATCGGCGCTGGCGAAGAGGTAGCCGCGGCGGTTCATGCGAAAGACGTTGCCGCTCTCGCGGGCCAATTCTTCCAGCAGGTCGATCGAGCGGTTCATGGCCGTCACCATCGCGTCGCCGGGGCCGGGCCATACATTCCGGTAGCACTCGGTGGACTTGTCGCTGGTGAGCGACAGCGGCGGCCGCTCGTCCACGAGGACGATGTCGGTCACGCCCTGGCGCGTCAGGTGATAGGCGGTCGCGATGCCGGCAATCCCGGCGCCGCAGATCACGACCTCGGCGGTGTCCGGCGTCATGGGCGCCACGCTACCACGGATGCCCGGGGTATATGATCGGGGCGTCGTCTCCATGCACGTACGCGCCAACGCCCGTCAGCGTCTCCGTGAGATCGCCCGCCGCGCGATGATCGAGCGCGGCCTCGAGCCCGAGTTCTCGCCGGCCGCGCGCGCGGAGGCGCAGGCGCTGACCGGCCAGGCCGACGGCGGCGATCGCACGATTCGCGACGCGCGCGATCTGCTCTGGTGCTCGATCGACAACGACGACTCGCGCGACCTCGACCAGCTCACCGTCGCGGTGGACGCGGGCGGCGCCTCGCGGGTGCTTGTGGCCGTCGCGGACGTGGACGCCGGCGTGCCGCAAGGGTCGGCGCTCGACACCCACGCGAGCACGAACACGACCTCCGTCTACACGGCCGCGGAGGTCTTTCCGATGCTGCCCGAGCGCCTGTCCACCGACCTCACGTCGCTGAATGCCGCCGAGAACCGTCTGGCCCTCGTCGTCGACATGACCGTCGACGCCGACGGCGCCGTCGCCGCCGGCGAGATCTATCGCGCGCGGGTACGCAACCGCGCGAAGCTCGCCTACAACGCGGTGGCGGCGTGGCTCGAGGGCCACGGCCCGCTGCCGCCGGCCGCGGCCGCCGTGAAGGGCCTCGACGCGAATCTGCGCCGGCAAGACGCGATCGCCCAGGCGCTGAAGGCGCTGCGCCATCGGCGCGGCTCGCTCGCGCTCTCCACGATGGAAGCGCGCGCGGTGTTCGACGGCGACGCCCTGGCCGACCTGCAACCCGACGAGGAAAATCGCGCCAGGCAGCTCATCGAGGACCTCATGATCGCCGCCAACGGCGTGACCGCGAAGTTCCTCGACGCGCGCGGCGTCGCGTCGCTGCGCCGGGTGCTCCGCACGCCCGAGCGCTGGGACCGCATCGTCGTCCTCGCCGCCGAGCACGGCGGGCGGCTGCCCGCCTCGCCCGACGCGGCCGCGCTCGCCGCGTTCCTGCTCGCCCGCCGCGAGGCGGATCCCGAGCGCTTTCCCGACCTCTCGCTCGCCGTGGTGAAGCTCCTCGGCAAGGGCGAGTACGCGCTGGCGCGGCCGGGCCACGAGCCCGCCGGCCACTTCGCGCTCGCCGTGCGCGACTACACCCACGCCACCGCGCCCAACCGCCGCTTCCCCGACCTGATCACGCAGCGGCTGGTGAAGGCGGCGCTGGCGGACCGCGCGCCCGCATACGAGGCCGAGGAGCTCGATGCCCTCGCGCGGCACTGCAGCGAGCAGGAGGACGACGCCGCCAAGGTCGAGCGCCAGGTGCGGAAGTCGGCGGCGGCGCTGCTGCTCGAGCACCGCATCGGCGAGCGCTTCGACGCGCTCGTCACCGGCGCCGCCGAGAAAGGGACGTGGGTGCGGATCACGCGGCCGCCCGTGGAGGGCCGGCTCGTGCGGGGCGCCGACGGCCTGGACGTCGGCGATCGCGTCCAGGTGCTGCTGAAGTCCACCGACGTCGAGCGCGGCTTCATCGACTTCGAGCGCGCCTGAGCCGGGCGCGCCTTGCGCGGCGCCGGGCTTGGTGTAAAAATCAGCCGCCTCGTAGGAGGGGCCCCGCCATGCGCACACGCCGACTGGTGCTCGCCGTCCTGGCCGCGCTCGCGTTCGTCACCGGCGCGTCGGCCGCTCCCCCGAAGGACGCGATCGTCATCGGCCTCGTGGCCGAGCCCGTGACGATGGATCCGCCGCAGATCACCGACCTCAACTCCGCGCGGGTGACCAAGCGGATCTTCGAGGGGCTGGTGGGGCAGGAGCTCGGCAGCTACAAGCTCGTGCCCGCCCTCGCGCACTCGTGGGACATCTCCAAGGACGGCCTCACCTACACCTTCAAGCTCCGACCGAACGTGAAGTTTCACGACGGCACCCCGTTCAACGCCGAGGCCGTGAAGTTCGTCTTCGAGCGCCAGCTGAACGACAAGGGCCCCTACTACGCGACGGGCACCTATCCCTACGTGAAGGGCTTTCTCGGCAACGTGGCCGGCGTCGAGGTGCTCGACGCGAGCGCCGTGCAGATCAAGCTCAAGGCGCCGCTCACCCCGTTCCTCCAGTACCTCGCGCACCAGTCGCTCTTCATGTTCAGTCCCGAGTCGCTGAAGAAGTGGGGCAAGGACGTCGTCAAGCACCCGGTGGGCACAGGGCCGTTCAAGCTCGAGATGTGGGAGCCGGGCGTGAAGGTCGTGCTCGCGCGCAACGACGCGTACTGGGGCGGCGCGCCGAAGATCCGGCAGGCCATCTACGTGCCGATCGTCGAGGCGCAGGCGCGTCTGGTCGCGCTGAAGACCGGCGACATCGATCTCACGATGGACGTGCCGCCGGACAGCCTCGACGAGCTGCGCCGCGACCCGAACCTCGTCGTGGCCGAGAGCAACTCCTCGGCGGTCTGGTACGTCACCCTCAACACGCGGCATCCGATCCTGAAAGATCGGCGTGTGCGCCAGGCGCTGAACCACGCCGTGAACAAGGAGGCGATCATCCGCGACATCCTGCGCGGCACGGCCATCGTGTCGCGCGGCCCGATCTCGCCCGCCTACGGCCCGTACTACGAGGAGAACACCGCCCGCTATCCCTACGACCTCGAGAAGGCACGCGCGCTCCTCAAGGAAGCGGGCCACGCGAACGGCGTCGAGCTGACGTTCCTCGTGCCGGAGTCGGGCTCGGGCATGCAGTCGCCGGTCGAGATGGCGACGGTCATCCAGGCGAACCTCGCCCAGATCGGCGTGCGCGCGAAGATCCAGACGATGGAGTGGGGCGCCTACCTCCGGAAGTATCTCGAGCAGCCCGACATGGCCGAGATGTCGTGGAATCCCTCGATCGGCGACCCCGACCACATGATGTACATGCTCCTGTCCTCCGACCGCTTCCCGCCGGCCTTCAACGGCGGCTACTACCAGAACGACCGCGTGGACGACCTCCTGCGCCGGGGGCGCACGACGCTCGACGAGAAGGCGCGGGTGCCGCTCTACCGGGAGGCGCAGAAGCTCGTGGTCGAGGACGCGCCGTGGATCTTCGTCGACCACGGCAAGCAGGTCATCGTCCACCGCAAGCGCGTGCAGGGCTTCAAGCTGCACCCGAACTTCGACCTCGTGCTCACGCCGGTGTGGCTGCAGTAGCGGACGAGGCCGAGCTCTTCCTGGCGCTCGTCCGCCAGCGCTACGGCGCGCGGCTCGACGAGGCCCAGCTCGCCCTCGTGCGCGAGACACTCGAGGGCCTCGCGCGCGATCTGGCGGCGCTGCGCGCAGCCACGATTCCCGACGACGCCGAGCCGGGCCAGCCCTTCGCCGCGTTCCGCGCGGAGCCGTAGCCCCCGGGGCCACACGTGAGCGTTGCGTTCCGCACGATCCGCGAGCTCGGCGCTGATCTGCGCGCCGGGCGCCTCTCGCCGGTCGCCCTCGCCGAGGCATGCCTGGACGGCCTCGAGAAGACCGGCCGCCGCCTCAACGCCGTCGTGACGCTCACGCGTGAGCGCGCGCTCGAGCAGGCGCGCCGCGCCGAGCGCGAATTGAAAGGCGGCCGCGACCGCGGGCCGCTGCACGGCATTCCCTACGGCGCCAAGGATTTGTTGGCGACCTCGGGCGGCATTCCCACCACGTGGGGCGCGGCGCCGTTCCGCGAGCGCCGCTTCGACTACGACGCGACGGTGATCCGCCGACTGGAGGACGCGGGCGCCGTGCTCGTCGCCAAGCTCGCGATGGTCGAGCTCGCGGGCGGGATGGGCTACCGGCAGCCTAACGCCTCGTTCACGGGCCCCGGGATCTCGCCGTGGGCGCCCGACGCCTGGAGCGGCGGCTCCTCCAGCGGCTCCGGCTCAGCCGTCGGCGCCGGTCTCGTGCCCTTCGCGATCGGCTCGGAGACGTGGGGCTCGATCCTCGCTCCCGCGACGCTCTGCGGGGTCACGGGCCTACGGCCGACGTACGGCCGCGTGAGCCGTCACGGCGCGATGGCGCTCTGCTGGACGCTCGACAAGCTCGGTCCACTGGCGCTCACGGCCGACGACTGCGGGCTCGTGCTCGACGCGATCGCCGGCCCAGATCCCGCCGATCCCAGCGCGGCAGCGCGGCCGTACCGCTACGACGCCGCCGACCCCGGACGTCCGTTTCGCTTCGCGGTCGTGCGGGGCGCGGCCGATGCCGCGCAGCCTCCGGTGCGGGAGGCGTTCGCGCGCGCGCTCGACACGCTGCGCACGCTGGGCAGTGTCGAGGAGATCGCGCTGCCCGACCTGCCCTACGAGGCGATGACGCGCATCATCCTCTGGGCCGAGGGCGCGTCTTCGTTCGAGCGGCTCATCGAGAGCGGCGGCATCGCCGACCTCACCGCGCCCGAGGACCGCGCCACGCCCTACGCGCGCGACGCCATCCTCGCCAAGGACTATCTGCGCGCGCTCCGCCTGCGCGGCGTGGTGGCGCGCGAGATCGACCGCGCGCTGAGCCGCTTCGACGCCCTCGTGGGGCCGAGTCGCGGCGCAGTCGGGGCGCGGCTCGGCGCCGAGTTCCGCAGCCCGATCCGCGGCGGCGTGCCCGATGTGCTCGGCGCCATCGGCGCCGCGGCCGGCCTGCCCGCCGTCGGTGTGCCGTGCGGCCTCACGTCCGAGGGTCTGCCGGTGGGGCTGCAATTCCTGGGGCGGGCGTGGGACGAGAACGTCGTGCTCGCCGCGGCGCGCGCGTGGCAGGCGGCGACGCCGTACCATCGACAGCGCCCGCCGCTGTCGTAAGATCGACGCCACGATGACCTGGCAATCGGAGATGGACGAGCTGAGGCGCCGCGAGAGCCTCGCCGAGGAGCTCGGCGGCCCGGAGCGCGTGAAGCGCCAGCACGCGGGCGGCCGGATGACCATCCGCGAGCGCATCGCCAAGCTCGTCGATGCCGGCACCTTCCACGAGGTCGGCAAGATCGCCGGCAAGGCCACCTACGACGCGGCCAACGACCTCGAGACGTTCACGCCGTCGAACTTCGTCTTCGGCCGCGCAAAAGTGGACGGGCGCCCGGTCGTCGTCGGCGGCGACGACTTCACGGTGCGCGGCGGCTCGGCCGACGCCACCATCAAGGAAAAGCACCTGCAGTGCGAGACGATGGCCCACGAGCTGCGGCTGCCGCTGATCCGCCTGGTCGAGGGCTCGGGTGGCGGCGGCTCGGTGAAGACCATCGAGACGACCGGCCGCGCCAACGTCCCGGGCGTCAGCGGCTGGGAGTGGGTCGTCGCCAACATCGGCACGGTGCCGCGCGTGGCGCTCGGGCTGGGGTCGGTGGCGGGACTCGGGGCGGCGCATCTCGCGGCCGCGCACTACTCCGTGATGATCAAGGATCTCTCCGCGCTGTTCGTCGCGGGCCCGCCCGTCGTCGAGCGGCTCGGCCAGAAGCTCACCAAGAACGAGCTGGGCGGCTGGGAGATCCAGCTCAAGGCGGGCGCCGTCGACGACGCCGTCGACACCGAAGAAGAGGCGTTCGCCCGCGTGCGGGGCTTCCTGTCGTACCTGCCGTCGTCCATCGACGAGGTGGCGCCGCGCGGGCCGCGTGACGACGACCCCGCCCGCCGTGTGGACTGGCTGATGGACGCGATCCCGCGCGACATCCGCAAGCCGTACAAGATGCGGCCGATCGTCGAGGCCGTCGTGGACGCCGGCTCGTTCTTCGAGATCGCGCCGCTCTACGGCCGCTCGGTCATCACCGGGCTCGCGCGCCTGGACGGCTGGCCGGTCGCCGTCATGGCCAGCGACCCGTTCTTCTACGGCGGCGCGTGGGCGGCCGACACCTGCCAGAAGGTCGAGCGCTTCGTCGACACCGCGCAGACGTTCCACCTGCCCGTCTTCTATCTGGTCGACTGCCCGGGCTTCCTGATCGGCCTCGATGCCGAGCGCACGGGGACGATCAAGCAGGGCGTGCGCGCGATGTCCGCCATCTGGCAGACGACGATCCCGTGGTGCTCGGTCATCGTGCGCAACTGCTTCGGCGTGGCCGGCGCCGCGCACCGCAACGGGGGCCGCTACTGCACACGCTACGCGTGGCCGTCGGGCCGCTGGGGCTCCCTGCCGCTCGAGGGCGGGATCGAAGCGGCGTATCGGGCGGAGATCGACGCGGCGCCGGATCCCCGGGTGAAGATGGCGGAGATCGAGGAGCGGCTCACGAAGCTGCGCTCGCCGTTCCGCTCGGCCGAGACGTTCTGGATCGAGGAGATCGTCGATCCGCGCGACACGCGGCGCCTGCTCTGCGAGTGGGCCGAGCTGGCGGCGCCGCGGCGGCGTCCCGGCCCGTCCGAGCACCGGATGCGGCCATGAGCGGCCCGACGCCGGCGCTCATGAGGCTGTGAGGGAGAGGCGCCCCGGCGACCCCGGGACGCCCCCGCTCCGCTACGCGCCCGCGAACAGGTTCTTCTTGATGATGGCGTGCACGCCCCAGTTGCCGTCCACCACCTGCGTGATGCCGAAGTCCACGCCGATCGACATGAGCGAGATCGCCTCGTCCTCGGTGAGCCCGCGCGTGGTCATGAGGAAGTGGCGCATCTTGCGGAAGGCGTCCTTGAGCGCCAGGTCCACCGACGACTTGGAATAGATGTCGCTCTGCGCGTTGGCGCCCAGTTCCGCGAGGTACTTCGGATAGCTGAAGCCGTGCAGCACCCACTCGTCCTGCGTCTCGAGCAGCGGGTACTCGAGGCCGGCGAGCGCGGTGCCGGCGAGCGTGTCCTTCTTCCTCAATATCAGCTGGAACGTCCCGGTGAGCGAGCACTCGATGGCCGTGCCGCACAGCTCGGAGTCGCCCTGGGCCGCGTGCGAGTCGCCGGCGGAGAGCAGCGCGCCGGGCACCGCCACCGGGTAGTACATGGTCGCGCCCTTGCCGATGCGCCAGTCGTCGATGTTGCCGCCCACCCAGTGCGGCGGGATCGAGTCGACGATATCCGCCTCCGACGGCGCGAGCCCCAGCACGCCGAAGTGCGGGCGGATCGGGATGCGCACGTTCTTGAGGATGCCGTGGTTCTCCCTGACCGTCCGGTGATCCACGGGCACGCCGGGGTAATCGATGATCTTGTGCACGACGCCGTAGGGATCGGTCTGCGGCGTCCACTGGAAGTTGTAGAGCGCTTTCGCCCAGTTCCGGTCGCCGCTGGTGTCGACCTCGTAGATCGTGATGACCTCGCGCGGCTTCGGATCCGTCATCAGCTCCTTGTAGTGGAAGCCCCACCACGCCGCCGCGTTGCTGCCGAACGACTTGCCCTTGTACTGTGGATTCGCGCACGGCCGTGGCTTCACGTCGATGATGCGCACCTCGAGGATGTCACCGGGCATCGCGCCCTTCACCGCCACCGGCCCCGTGCAGATGTGCACGCCGAGCCCCTCGCCCGCGCCGCGGCCGAACAGCGTCGGCTGCATCGGCCCCGCGCCGCGCCGGTCCACGCCCTTGCGCTGGCGGTCCCAGTAGAAGACGGCCTCGGCGCCCGGGTCGCCCTTCACCATGCGCTCGGCGTCGTCGTTCGCGTGGTGCGTGAGCACGTCGATGGTGACGAAGTCGCCGGAGCTCACCTCCACGAGCGGCTTCAGCAGCTTGCTGAAGTAACCCCAGTGCACGGTCTTGTCGGTGGCGGGCACGTAGTAGTGGTTCAGCGTGCCCGGCACGCGGCCGGGCTGTGCCTGCGCGGCCACCGCGCCCAACCCCAGCGACGCGGCGGCGCCGCCCGCAACCACCGCGCCCTTCAGGAAATCGCGGCGCCCGTTGTCCTCGTCGTGACGCGCGGTGCTGTGCGGTGTGTCGTCCATGCCGAGCTTCCTCCCGTGGCTGGCGTGAGTGAACGTCGGCTCGACGCTGAGCGGTGGTGGCGGCGGTGCCGGAACCGGGCCCGATGGTACCATCGCCCCCCATGAGCGGCGCGACCGAATAGGAGACTCCCATGGACCTCGACGAGGCGATGCGCACGACGTTCTCCGCGCGGGAGTTCACCGCGGATCCCCTGCCCGACGCCGCGCTGGCCGACATCCTCGACCGCGCGCGCTTCGCGCCCAGCGGCGGCAACCGCCAGGGCTGGAAGGTCATCGTCGTGCGCGACAACGCGACGCGCGAGGCGCTGGCCAGGCTGACCGAGCCCGCGGCCAAGCGCTACATCGCGCAGCAGAAGAACGGCGAGAACCCGTGGAACACCATCGACCCGCCGCGCGTGGACGCCGCGACCATCGAGCGCACCGAGCCGCTGATGCGGCTCATCGAGCCGGTGCTGAAGGCGCCCGTCGTGCTGGTGATCTGCGTCGACCTCAAGGTCGTCGCCTCCACCGACCAGCACCTCGACCGCGTCGGCGTCATCAGTGGCGCGTCGATCTACCCGTTTGCCTGGAACATCCTGCTCGCGGCGCGCGCGCGCGGCTTCGCCGGCACCATCACCACCCTGGCCGTCGCCCAGGAGCCGAAGCTCAAGCAGCTGCTCGGCCTGCCCTCGCACGTGGCCGTGGCGGCCGTGATGCCCCTCGGCCGTCCGGTCAAACAGCTCACGAAGCTCAAGCGCAAGCCGGTGAGCGAGTTCGCGATGCGCGAGCGCTGGGGCGGCCCGCCGCTCGCGTGATACTCTCGCCCGCATGGCCCCGCTGCAGATCACGCCGGTCCACCCGGTGCTGGGCGCCCGCGTCGAGGGCGTCGACCTCACCGCCGCGGTGGACGACGCCACGTTCCGGAAAATCCACGACGCGTTCCAGGAATACTCCGTGCTGATCTTTCCCGGCCAGCGGCTCACCGACGCGCAACAGATGGCGTTCACCACTCGCTTCGGCCCGCTGGAGACGACCATCAAGTCGATCGGCCAGGAGCGACGCCTGCACGAGAACATGGTGGATCTCTCGAACGTCGACCCGAAGGCCGAGGAGCGGCTGATGGGCTGGAACGACCGACGCATGCTCTACCAGTCCGGCAACCAGCTCTGGCACACGGACAGCTCGTTCAAGCCCGTCCCGGCGATGGCGTCGCTGCTGTCGGGACGGGAGGTCCCGCCCACCGGCGGCGAGACGGAGTACGTGAGCATGCGCCACGCCCACGCCACGCTGCCCGCCGGGCTGCAGCGCCGGCTCGAGGGGCGCGTGGTCGTCCACAGCATCCTGTACTCGCGCAGCACGATCGCGAAGGGACTCTTCGATCCCGAGCACGAGCAGGAGCTGCCGCCCGTCCGCCAGGCGCTCGTGCGGACGAACCCGTTCAACGGGCGCAAAGCCATCTACATCGGCTCGCACGCCTGGTACATCGAAGGTGTGGACGACGCGGAGTCGCGGCGGCTGCTCGACGATCTGCTGGCCCACACGACGCGGCCCGAGTGCGTCTACCAGCACCGCTGGACGCAGTGGGATCTCGTGATGTGGGACAACCGCGCCGTGCTCCACCGCGGCCGGCCGTGGGACGCGGAGCGCTATCGCCGCGTCATGCGCCGGACGACGCTGGCCGGCGAGGGACCGACCGCGGACCCGCCGTATGCGACGCGCACCCCCGCGTGGGACGGCATCATCCCCGAAGGCGTCGGCGTCTGAAAGCGCTCGCCGCCGCCGCGGGACTGCTGGCGCTGCTGCTGGCGCCGGCGCCAGCGCCGGCCCAGGGGAACTTCGAGATCCAGGTCTACGGCAGCGAGCTGACCGCGCCCGGCCAGACCATGCTCGAGCTGCACAGCAACACCGCCGTCACGGGCACCACGCGCACCGAGCACCGCATCGTCCGCACGCAGGGCGCGGCGCACGAGACGCTGGAGGTGACACACGGCTTCACGCCGTGGTTCGAGACCGGGTTCTATCTCTTCACGAGCGTGCAGCCCGAGAGCGGGTGGGAGTGGGTCGGTGATCACATTCGCCCGCGCGTGCGCGTGCCCGAGTCGTGGAACTGGCCGGTCGGCGTGAGCCTGTCGCTGGAGGCGGGGTATCAGCGGCGCGCGTTCTCCGCCGACACGTGGACGCTCGAGATCCGCCCGATCGTCGATCAGAAGCTCGGCCGCTGGTACTGGGCGTTCAATCCCGCGCTCGAGCGCTCGCTCAAGGGCGAGAACTCGGGCCGAGGTTTCGGGTTCACGCCGGCCGCCAAGGTCTCGTACGACGTCACCCCGCGCGTCGCCGCCGGCCTCGAGTACTACGGCGACATCGGGCCGATCGACCGGATCGATCGGCCGCGTGACCAGCAGCACCTGATCTTCCCCGTCCTGGACATCGACCTCGGCCCGCGCTGGGAGCTGAACTTCGGCATCGGCGCCGGGCTCACGCCGGCCACGGACCGTCTGATCGTCAAGATGATCCTCGGCTATCGCTTCGGGCCGCTGCCCCCGGCGCACTGACCACGTCGGCGCGCGCGTGGACCCGACCGTTGCCGAGTGATCCCCGGTCGCCTATCCTTCCGGCGCGGCGGCGCTGACGCCGCCCGGGAGGATCCCATGCGCGCTTCCATCGGCATCACCCTCGCCCTGACGCTCGGGCTCATGACCGCCGTCGCCCACGCTCAGTCCTGGCGCCCGCCCGCCGACGGCCAACGCTGCCCCTCGAAGTGGGGCGCCGGCGACGAGCGCGGCTCCGCCAACCACATGAAGCCAGCGACCGTCATGCGCGCTGCGCAGCTCATCAAGACCGGCGAGGTCATCGAGCTGGGGCACGTCCTCTCGTCGGAGATGCCGATCTCCTCCACGCGCCAGTTCAACGTCCACGTCAAGCGGACGTTCATGAACCCGCAATCCAACCGGCGCGGCAGCAACGAAGAGGTGCTCCTGAGCGAGATCGGGCAGGTCGGCACGCAGTTCGATGGCTTCGCCCACCAGTCGATCGAGTACAGCCACTACAACTGCTTCAAGACCGACGAGATCGCCACGCGCACGGGGTTCACGAAGCTTGGCATCGAGAAGGTCGGCATGCTGATGACGCGCGGTGTGCTGATCGATGTCGCGGCCCTCAAGGGCGTGGACATCCTGGGCGACACGTACGAGATCACGCCGCAAGACCTCCAGCAGGCGCTGCAGCGGCAGAACCTCAGCCTGCGGCCCGGCGACGCCGTCCTGATCCACACGGGGTGGGGCCGCTTGTTCGCCAAGGACAACGCGCGCTTCATGAAGACCTGCCCTGGGATCGGCGTGGCGGCGGCGGAGTGGCTGGCCAAGCAGGATCCGCTGCTCGTGGGCTCCGACAACTGGCCGGTGGAGGTGGCGCCGAACCCCGACAAGGAGATCTCGCTGCCCGTCCACCAGATCATGCTGGTGGTGAACGGCATCCACCTGCTGGAGATCATGAAGCTCGACGAATTGGCCGCGAAGAAGGCCTATGAGTTCGCGTTCGTGATGCAGCCGCTGAAGCTGAAGGGCTTCACGGGCTCGACGGTGGCGCCGAGCGCGATCCGCTGAGAGAAGGGCGCCCCGCGTTTCCCGGGGCGTCCCGAACGTTGGGGGTATGGGGGCCATTTCGGGGCCCCCATCTCCTCAAGTCAGCGACTGTCGGACGAACACGCCGGCGTCGAACTCCTCGGCCACGCGGTTGTCCTGATCGAGCAGCGCGTCGCTGTCGACCTCCGCGAACTCGATGGCGCCCATGTCGGCGAACGCCTTCTGCACGCCCGGGCCCCAGAGCCCGATGTCCTTGACCGTCGGCACGATACGGCTGAACAGGCGCTTGCGGAACATGCGCATGTTCTCCGAGGCCATGGCCACCTCGATGGCCTCCTTCACGGGCAGGCCGAGGTTCTCCCACAGCTCCTTCTGGTTGAAGCGATCGCGCATGTGGTAGCAGGCCTGGACGACGAACTCCTCGCGCTCCGCGCGCTCGGCATCGGAGAGCTGGGGATAGAAGTCGCGCAGCGCGAGCCGGCCGAAGGCGACGTGGCGCGCCTCGTCCTGCATCACGTAGGCGTTGACGGAGGCGGCCAGCCGGTTCCTGGCGAAGTCGCGAATGCGCTGGAAGGCGGCCAGCGCGAGGCCCTCGATGAGGATCTGCATGCCGAGGTAGGTCATGTCCCAGCGCCGGTCGGTCAGCACCGTCTCGAGCAGCGACTTGAGGCCCGGCGTGATCGGATACGCGATGCCGAGCTTCTCGTTCAGCAGCCGCGCGTAGGCCTCCACGTGGCGTGCCTCGTCCATGACCTGCGTGGCGGCGTAGAACTTCGCGTCCAGATCCGGAACCGTCTGCACGATCCGCGCGGCGGCCATGAGCGCGCCCTGCTCGCCGTGCATGAACTGCGAGAGGGTCTGCGCCTGCTGGTGGTGGCGCAGGTGGACCTTCTCCTTGTCCGTCAGCTTCTCCCAGATCGCCGAGCCGAAGATCGGGATGAGCCGATCGTCGATCTCCTGGGGATTCTCGGGATCGAGGTCCTGCGACCAGTCGATGCGGGTGGCCGCGTCCCACTGCTGCTTCTTGCCCTTGTCGTAGAGCGCGAGCAGCTTGGATCGCTCGTCCTCGTACTCCCAGGTGAAGGACGTCTGCGTCTCGCCCGAGAGCGTCCAGCCGGTCTGCTCCACGGGTAGCTGATAACGGAACATGGTCGCCATGGCAGGGCCTCCTGACCCGTTCGCGTAAGTCTACGTCATCACTGGCGTCCACGTCCGAATTGACGCTGAGACGCCAAACACCTAACGTGGTTCATTGATGTCCGTTCCCCGCCTGTGGCCGCTCCTGGCGTTCATGTTCGTCCCCGGCGTGTTCGCCTGGTGGAGCGGGCGCCGCCTCGTCCGCAAGCGCGACGATCCCACCCTTGCCGAGCGCCTCCTCGCGCGCGCCGAGCACGCGCAGCGCGTGACGTTGCTCAGCGCGGCGTGCCTCGCCTTCGCGGCCGGGTCGTACTACTGGTTCGCCGTGCTCGGCCTCGTGCTGGGCCACTGGATCGGCGACTATCCGTCGCGCCGTGTGGTGCTCGACGAGCAGTGGGCGCCCGCCACCTACGTGCTCTGGCACCTCCGGTTCCATCTCGCGTGGCTCGGCTTCTGGTTCGCCCTGCTGGTCGCGCCGACGGTGATCCAGGCGTCGGGCGTCTGGCGCTGGCCCGTCGCCGGCACGCTCGCGGTGCTGCTCGGCCTGTGGGCGTGGCGCTACACGGAGGCGTTCGTCTGGCTCGTGCGGGCCCGCCCGCGGCCGTGGCGAACGGAGTGGCAGCCGATCGTCGACCGCGCGCGGGCGACGCGCCCTCGACTGTTCGACATGCCGGTGCCGGGCGGACGCTTCGTCAACGCCTTCGCGTTTCCGTCCACGCGCGTGCCGAGCGTGCTCTTCACCGATCCCGCGCTGGAGCTGCTCAGCGCGCGCGAGCAGGCGGCCGTCTTCGCGCACGAAGTCGCGCACCTCGAGCACTACGATCGGCGGCGCTGCCGGATCGTGTCGGCCATCACGTACGGACTCGTGGCCACCGCGACGCTGGGCGCCGCCCTCGCCCTCGACCGGCTGCCCGCGGGACTCTTCATGCCCTTCTGGTCGCTCGGACTGATCACGGGCTTCCTCTGGAAGACCTCGCGTCACAAGGCGCACGAGACCGAGAGCGACGTCCGTGCGCTCGCGCTGTGTGACGACCCCCAGGCGCTCATCAGCGGGCTGACGAAGCTGGCCATCGCCGGACGCATGCCGCGCCGCTGGAGCTCCGAGCTGGAGCACGGCTCGTCGCACCCGAGCCTCGCCCGCCGGCTGCACGCGATTCGCCGCGCGGCCCCGATCCCGGTCATGCCGTTCGACGACACGCTGGTCGTCGCGACCACGCGCCCGACGTCGCTGGTCGTCCTCGACCGCGACGGGGTGTGGTGGGTCGAGGCGCGCGATCCGGCGGAGCGGGATCCCGAGACTCTGCGCCAGACGGCCAGGTCGAGGTGGTCGGTGCCGTACGACGAGCTGGTCGAGCTGCGCGTGCGCGTCTTCTGGTGGGGCGGCGGCGCGTCGCTGGTCGCGCGCGACAGGAGCGGAGCGTCGCGCGCGGTGCAGATCGCCCCCACCGAGGTGGAGGCGCTCCAACGCAAGCTCGACGCCGTCGAGCATCGGCTCGCCCACGACACGCTGGTGCCCGAGCCGCCGGCGGCGGTCGGACGCTTCACCGCGATGGCGCTCGGGTTCGTCGTCGTCTTCGTGGAGGGCTTGCTGTCGCTCGGGCTGATCACGGGGCTCGTCGCGATCATCCGCCCGAGCCGCGCCGCCCTCGCGGCCGTCGCCGGAGTCGCCGGCGCGTGCCTGCTCGTCTTCGCCGGCGATCTCGGCGTGCGCAGCCCGACGTGGCCGACGCTCGCGTACGCGGCTGCCGCGGGGCTCGTGTGCGCGATGGCGGCCTGGCTCGCGCGGCAGCCGCGTACGTTCGACGGCCGTCCGGCCGACTACCTTCCCACGATGGGCGCGCTGGTCCTCGTGGTCGCGCTGACGTGGGGGCCGCTGGTCGCGCACCTCGTCCGCACGAGCAAGCGGCCGGCGGTCGCCGTGCATCTCCTCGGGGGCGCGCCGATCCTCTGGGCGGCGCTGTTCGCCCTCGCCGCCGCCCTGCTGACCACGCCCCGCCGCGGCGTGAGACGGTCGGGCGCTGTCCTGCTCGCCGCCGCCGCGCTCGTCGGCCCCGGCGTCAAGCTCGTGGACACCCTCCTCACGTCGCGACCGACCGTCGTCGGCGAGACCGAGCACGGCACGCTGCCGCGCACGGCCCAGCTCGAGTTGCCGTGGCGGGTCGGCGTGCTGCGCGTCTCGCCCGTCGGCACCCGGGCCGCGGTGATGACGCGCGAGGCGGCGCGCGCGCCCGACCGCTTCCTCGTCCTCAGGCTCGAGGGTGGCCGAGCCGACCTCGAGGGCCGCGACCTTCGCTTCATCGACGAGCGCAACGCGCTCACGCTCGTCGAGTCCGCCACCCACATGAGGCTGCAGCATCTCGAGCTCGCGGAGGCGAGCGCGTCCGCCGACTGGAGCATCGTGCTGCCGCCGCTGACGACGCCCACGGTGTCCTCCGTCAGGGGCTCGGGCTGGGCGGTGGTCGGCTACGACGGCGACACCGAGGAATTCGTCGGGCTCGTCGGCAGGATCGGCGGCCCGGGCGTCAGCCGGTACCGCTGGGCCGTCGACCAGACGGAGAGCGTGGATTCGGAGGCCGTCGAGATCCTCCCCGACGGCCGCGGCTTCCGCGCCATCGCCGGTGTCACGAGGCTGGCGCGGCTGCCGTGGGGGACGTGGATCTACGATCGCGGCGTCCGACGGCAGACGCGCGTGTGGCGACTGAACGGCAACGCTCAGGACCTCGTGGCCGTCTGGCCCACCGCGGCCGAATGTCACCTCGTCGACCACCGTGCCGCCGACGTCGTCTGTGTCGGCGACCGCAACGAGCGCACGCTCGTCTGGCGATTCGGGCTGGAGGCGGGTCCGACGCGTCCGCTCGCGGTGCGGAACGTCGCCCGCCGCACCGGCGTCAGCCCCGACGGCCGCTTCGTCGCGCTCTGGGGCAAAGAGGATCTCGTGCTGGTCGACCTCGATCGAGCCGAGGCGACGCGACGGCCGCTGCCGCCGGACGCCGGCGTACCCACGCATCTCGTGCCGCTGGGAGATCGCCTTGTTGCGCTCTTCCGCCGCCCGGGCGCGACTCCCGTCCTCGAGGTCTTCGACACGCGCTGGTAATCGGTGGTGGTACACTCGGCGACCTGACAAGGAGGTCCGGTGCGATGAAGATCCTCTTCGCCGGCGCAGGCGCGATCGGCAGCTACCTCGGCGCGTTCCTCACGCGCGCAGGGCAGGACGTGACGCTCGTCGATCCGTGGGCCGAGCAGGTCGAGACGGTCCGCGCGAAAGGCATCTCGGTCACCGGGCCGCACGACCCGTTCGAGGCGCGGCCGGCGATCTTCCACCTGCACGAGGCGCAGCGGATGCCGCGCGACTTCGACATCGCCTTCGTGGCGATGAAAGTCTACGACACGGCGTGGGCGGCCCAGCTCGTCGTCCGTCATCTGAAGCCCGAGGGGTTCGTGGTCGCGGCCGAGAACTGCTGGCCCGATCCGATCGTCGCGTCGGTCGCCGGCAAGGAGCGCTCGGTCGGCCTCGTGATGTCGAAGATCGGCGTGGCGTCGTGGAAGGCGGGCCAGGTCGAGCGCGGGCACGAGCGGGGCGGCGCCACCGGCCACGACGTCTTCCGCGCCGGCGAGCACGACGGCACGATCACGCCGCGCACGCAGATGATCGCGGAGATGCTCAAGGTCGTCGACGGGGCGAAGGCCACGGACAACCTCTGGGGCGAGCGCTGGTCCAAGCTCTGCGCCAACGCGATGGGCAACCCCGTGCAGGCGATGTCGGGACTCGGCTCGTTCGAGATCGCGTCCAGCGAGGTCGGCCGCGCGATCACGATCCACCTCGCGTCGGAGTCCGCGCGCGTCGGGCTCGCGCTCGGTTACACGATCCCCAAGATCAACGGCGCGCCCGTCGAGCAGTGGGCCGACGCCGGCCGCCGCGAGACCTGGCAGGCGCTCGATGAGATGCTGACCCCCAAGTCGGCGAGCGGGCGCAACTGGAAGGCCTCGATGGCTCAGGACGTCGCCAAGGGCCGCCCGACGGAGATCGACTACATGAACGGCTTCGTCGTGGACAAGGGCCGTGAAAAGGGCATCCCGACGCCGGTCTCGGCCGCCGTCGTCGAGACGGTGCGCGAGATCGACCGCCGCGAGCGCAAGCAGTCGCCCGAGAACATCGGGCTCACGCTCAAGCGCGCGGGGGTCTGACGCCGCGCCCGGCTACGAGCGCGAGCGCGCGCCGAAGACGCGCTCGAGCTCGAAGGCGGGCGTGACCTCGAGCTGATCGTAGCGGCAGTCGCGCGGGCGCTTGTCGGGACGCCAGCACAGGAATTTCGCGGCGTGCCGGAAGCGCGTCCCCTGCATGTGGTCGTAGGCGACCTCGCAGACCCGCTCGGGCCGGAGCGGCACCCAGCTCAGATCCTTGCCGCGATTCCACCGGCTGGTCGCGCCCCGCATCCGCTGGCCGGTCGCGCTCGCGTCCTCCTGGACCTCGGCCCAGTCGCGCCAGGGATGGTCTTCGAGCGCATGCTCGCGCAGGGGCGCCAGCTCGGTGACGAGCTCGTTGCGCGCCGTGTTCGTGAACGCCGCCGTCACGCCGACGTGGTGCAGCGCGCCGTCCGCGTCGTACAGCCCGAGGAGCAGCGAGCCGATCATCGTGCGCTCGCCCTTCTTGTGCCACCGGAAGCCGGCCACGACGCAGTCGGCGGTGCGCGCGTGCTTGACCTTGATCATCGTGCGCTCGCCCGCGCGATAGGGCGCGTCGAGACGCTTGGCCATCACGCCGTCGAGCCCCGCGCCCTCGAAGCGGCGGAACCAGTCCTCCGCCAGCGCGCGATCGTGCGTGGCCGGCGACAGATGCACCGGCGGCGCCGCACGCGCCAGCCCGCGCTCGAGCCGCTCGCGCCGTGTCGCGAGCGGGACGTCGCGGAGGTCCTCGTCGCCCAGCGCGAGCAGGTCCCAGGCCACGAACGCGGCCGGCGACTGCGCGGCCAGGAGCTTGACGCGCGACGCGGCGGGATGGATGCGCAGGAGCAGCGCCTCGAAGTCGAGTCCGCCGCTGCCGACGATGACGATCTCCCCGTCGACGACGCAGCGCTCGGGCAGCGCGGCGGCCAGCGGGGCGACGAGCTCGGGGAAGTAGCGGTTCATCGGCTTCTCGTCGCGGCTCTGCAGCAGGATCTCGTCGCCGTCGCGGAATACGAGCGTGCGAAAGCCGTCCCACTTGGGCTCGAACTGCCATCCCTGTCCGTCGGGCAAGGCATCCGCAGCGCTGGACAGCATGGGCGCGAGCGGCGGCGCGAAGGGCAGACGCATGGCTCCAGCATAGAGGAGTCTGGAGCCGACGCGAGCGGTCGGCGCGGCCCTAGCCGTACTGGATCGCGATGATCTCCGCCACGAGGGCCGGGCGCTCCTGGCCCTCGATCTCGACCGTCGCTTCCGAGGTCACGCGAAAGCCGTTGCCGTCCACCGGCTCGACGCTGCGGATCCGGTACGACCGGAGCCGGATGCGCGAGCCCGCCGGCACCGCATTGGTGAAGCGCACCTTGTTGCTGCCGTAGTTCAGCCCGCGCTTGCGCCCGGTGACCTTCACCAGCGTCTGCGCCATGCGCGGCACCAGCGCGAGCGTGAGGTAGCCGTGGGCGATCGTCTTGCCGCCCGGCATCTCCTTCTTGGCCCGCTCGACGTCCACGTGGATCCACTGGTGATCGCCGGTGGCGTGGGCGAACTTGTCGATGATCGCCTGGTCCACCGTCATCCAGTCCGACGGTCCCAGCTCCTTGCCGACGTGCTGCTGCAGCTCGGCGGGCTTGTCGACGGCCAGCGTCATGCCGGCAGCCGCTCGTACATCCAATGCACGTCCTGCCCGTGGAAGCGCGCGACGTGGTTGGTGGGCGCCAGCGGCTCCGAATAGAAGAACTCCGGCAGCTCGTCGTCCTTCTCGGTGAAGCCGGCGCGGCGGTTGAACTCGTGCTCCAGCTTCAGCGTCTCGCGCCCCAGCGCCGGGAAGAACTCCTTGGTGAGATTCGTGCCGAGCGCGCCGTTGAGGGCGTTGGCCAGCCACTCGGTGTTGGGCTCGGTCACGCTGCGGCCGAAGATGCAGAGCCCGAGCGAGTCGGTGGCCGCGCAGTTGATCTGCGCGATCAGGCTCTGCTCGAGCAGCGCGTTCAGATCCATCTCGCGCGTCTTGAGCCGCGGCAGGTTTCCGGCCGTGTGATCGGCGCCCTGCGCCGTCGCCATCATCGAGATGCCGGTGGCTTCGACCACCCGCGGGTCGTAGGCGCTGATCGCCTGCTTCTTGATGACCGGCACGCGGCGGACCTTGTAGTGCTGCCCGACACGCGCGGTGCCCTGCGCCCAGATCCTGCCCTGTGGCGTGCCCTGCATCATCTCGCGCAGGCAGGCGGCCATGAACTTCGCGTCGCCGAAGCGGCCGAGCCCCGCCTCCATCAACACGGCGAGCGTGGCGCCCGTCTCGATGGTGTCCACGCCCATGTCGTTGGCGATCTCGTTCAGCCCCGCGAGGTCGTCGGGGTCGGTGAGGCCGCAGTTGGAGCCGAGCAGGCCGAGCGTCTCGTACTCGACGGGCGAGACGATCTCCTTGCCGCTGGCGTCCACGTAGACGTTGCTGCACTGGATCACGCAGCCCGGCATGCACGCGTGCGTCTGCTCGCCGCCGCGCCCGGTGTTGAGCGGCGCGATGAACTGGCCGCCCATCTTGAACGTCTCGCCCGCCTTCACGTCCGCCAGCTGGCCGGCGCTGAAGTTGCGCACGGGCAGCCCGCCCATCTGGTTCTGCACGTCGGCCATGCCCATGGTGCCGAGCGGCTGGTAGAAGTTCGTCACGATGCCATCGGCGAGCAGCATCTTGCTGTAGTCCTTGATGGACGCGTTGGTCTTCTTGGGATCCGCGAACGGCGGGATCTTGTCGAGGTCGAGCACGATCGCCTTCACCTTCTTGCTGCCCAGCACCGCCCCCACGCCGCCGCGCGCGGCCAGCCGCGAGGGTCGCAGGTCCTTGTCGGTGAACGCGATGCCCGCGATGAGCCCCTGGTACTCGCCGACCGGCCCGCAGAGCGCCGTGGCGACTTTCTTGCCGTAGCGCGCCAGCAGCATCCGGTTCGCCTCGAAGTTGCCCTTGCCGAGGTAGGGCCGGGCGTCGTCGAAGTCGAGCGAGCCATCCTTCTTGAAGTGCAGCACGACCCAGTCGGGCGAGGCGCCGTGCAGGGTGAAGCCGGCGATCCTCAGCTGGCCCATCCCGTAGCCGAAGGTGCCGCCGCCGTTCGCCTCCTTGATGCCGCCCGTGAGCGGGCTCTTGCAGCCGACGCTCGTGCGGTTGGCGTTGGAGAACGACGAGCCGGCGAAGGGACCCGCCGAGAAGATCAGCGGATTGGCCGGCGACAGGGGGTCCACGGTGGCCGCGCCCAGCTCGAGCAGGGTCCTGGCGATGTGGTTCCGGCCGACCTTGACCAGGTCTTCGCCCGCCAGCTCGCGCTTCGTGACCGTCCGATCGCCCAACTGGATGTCGTAGTACGTCCGCATTTATAGGGCTCCTCTCGGTCACAGAGTATACTTGAGCGTGATGCCCCTGCGCTTCGACCCGGGCGTCGCCGAGCAGATCCTCACCTATGCGCGCCTTCTCACCGCGCGCGGCTACGTCCACAACCAGCTCGGCAACGTCGCCATCCGCGTCCCCCACCCCGAGCACGAGCACGGCGTCGTCTACACCAAGCACGCCGGCGTCTCGCTCGAGGAGGCCACCGCGGACAACGTCGTGATCACCGACGTGCCGACCGGCGCGCTGCTTTACGGCACGCTGCCGACGAGCGTGGGCCACCAGCTCAACCGGGAGATCCTGAGACTGCGTCCGGACGTGGGCGCCGTGATCCACGTCCACCTCGACGAGATGATCGCCCTGTTCGCGTCGCGCGCGGTGAAGGAGCTGCGGGTGCTGTCGCTCGAGTTCCCGCTGATCATGGGCCGGCCGCCCCTGCTGCTGCCCTCGCACATGGACGTCGAGCAGGATGTCGGGCCCGTCGGCGGCTTCATCCAGGACACGAACGCGATCATGATGGAGAACCACGGGGTGACGACGCTCGGCACCACGCTGTCAGAGGCCTACCACCGCCTCAACACGCTGGCGGCCGAGGCGCGGCGGGTCGCGCAGGCCGAGATGCTCGCGCGTGCCGCGGGCACCGAGGTCGCGTACCTGGCCCCCGACGCCGTCGATTTCATGTACCGAAATTCGCGGGACCTGCAGTACGCCTCCCGCGATCGCCAGGCGCAGCCGATGTAGCACGAACGCGAGTTGGGGGCCATGTCGGCGCCCCCCATGTCCGTCAGCTCGAGACGTTCACCACCCGCACCGCGCCCGAATGCCCGGATTTCGGGCCGTTTCGTGCGATTTCTGCGCGCCTCTCCTGCGTGGAGCGCTGCGACTTATGCAGCCGCCTGCGGTATGCTTTCGTCCTGATGCGCCCCGCCACCCGGACGTGGATCGCCGTCGTCATCGTCGGCTGCGTCCTGGCGGGCGGCGCGTACGCGCTCACGCGTCCCGGCAAGGGCCAGGGGGGCAAGACCTCGGGCGGCGCGTCGGCAGCCCCGGGGCCGCGCGCCACGCCGGTGGTCATCGCCCTCGCTCGCGCCGGCGATCTGCCCGTCGCCCTCACCGCGCTCGGCTCCGTCACGGCGCTCAACACCGTCACCGTCCGCAGCCGCGTCGACGGCCAACTCCTGAAGACGCTCTTCAGCGAGGGCCAGCTCGTGCGTCAGGGCGAGCTGCTCGCGGAGATCGACCCCAGCCCCTTCCAGGCGCAGGTCACGCAGGCGGAGGGCCAGCTCGCCCGCGACATGGCGGCGCTCCAGAACGCGCGGCTCGACCTCGAACGCTACCGCGTGCTCGTCGACAAGGAGATGATCGCGCGCCAGCAGTTCGACACCCAGGCGGCGACCGTGCGGCAGGCCGAAGGCGCGGTCAAAGCCGACCAGGGCCAGCTGGAGCTCATCAAGGTCCAACTCTCGTACACGCGCATCACGGCGCCGCTCTCCGGACGCGTCGGATTGCGTCTCGTGGATCCCGGCAACATGGTCAAGGCCAACGACCCCGGCGGCCTCGTCGTCATCGCGCAGATCGAGCCGATCGCCGTCGTCTTCGCCATCCCCGAGGACAGCCTGCAGCCGGTGCTGCGCCAGTACCGCACCGGCAAGGCGGTGCCCGTGGATGCCTACGACCGGGAGGGCAAGAAGAAGCTGGCCACGGGCGTGCTGGCCGCCGTCGACAACCAGATCGATCCGGGCACGGGCACCGTGAAGCTCAAGGCCTCCTTCCCCAACCACGACGGCGCCCTGTTCCCCAACCAGTTCGTGAACGCGCGCGTGCTGCTGGACGTGCTGCCGAACGTCGTGCTGGCCCCCGGCGAGGCGATCCAGCGCGGGCCGCAAGGGGCCTTCGTGTACGTCGTGAAGCCCGACGGCATCGCGCAGATGCGCCGGCTCGAGCTGGGCCCGAGCGACGGCGGGCTGGTCGCGGTCAAGCAGGGCCTGGCCGCCGGCGAGGCGGTCGTGGTGGACGGCGCTGAGAAGCTGCAGGACGGCGCGAAGGTCGAACCCCGGGAGCGGGCCCCCGCGCGGACGCGGTCGTGAACCTGTCGCGGCAGTTCATCCTGCGGCCGGTCGCGACGTCGCTGCTGACGGCGGCGATCGTGCTCGCGGGCGCCATCGCCTACCGCCAGCTGCCGGTCTCCGCGCTGCCCCAGGTCGACTACCCGACGATCCAGACCGTCACCTTCTACCCGGGCGCGAGCCCCGACGTGATGGCCTCCGCGGTGACGGCGCCGCTCGAGCGCCAGTTCGGCCAGCTCCCCGGGCTCAAGCAGATGACGTCCACCAGCTCGTCGGGCTCGAGCCTCATCACGCTCCAGTTCGATCTCGCGCTGGCCCTCGACATCGCCGAGCAGCAGGTCCAGGCCGCCATCAACGCGGCCTCCTCCTTCCTGCCCAAGGACCTGCCGAACCCGCCCGTCTACAGCAAGGTGAATCCCGCCGACGCGCCGGTGCTCACGCTGGCCCTCAGCTCGACCGCGCTCCCGCTGACCGCCATCCAGGACCTCGCCGACACCCGGCTCGTGCAGAAGATCGCCCAGCTGCCCGGCGTCGGCCTCGTCACGCTCTCCGGCGGCCAGAAGCCGGCCGTGCGCATCCAGGTGAACCCGGCGCTGCTGGCGGGCTACGGCCTCACGCTCGACGACGTGCGCAACGTGGTCGCCGCCGCCAACGTCAACCAGGCCAAGGGTAGCCTCGACGGCCCGTACCAGGCCTACACCATCGGCGCCAACGACCAGCTGCACCAGAGCGCGCAGTACCGCACGCTCGTCGTCGCCTACCGCAACAACGCCCCCGTGCAGCTCTCCGACGTGGCCGACGTGATCGACGGCGCCGAGAACGTGCGCCAGGCGGCGTGGATGAACGACCGCCCGGCCATCGTCGTCAACATCCAGCGGCAGCCCGGCGCCAACATCATCGAGGTGGTGGACCGCGTGAAGCGGCTGCTGCCGCAGCTGGCCGCCGGCCTGCCCGCCTCGGTGAAGGTGGAGGTGCTGACCGACCGCACCACGACCATCCGCGCCTCGGTGCACGACGTCCAGTTCGAGCTGATCCTGGCCGTGATCCTCGTCGTGCTCGTGATCTTCCTCTTCCTCCGCAGCGCGGCCGCCACCTTCATCCCGGGCGTGACGGTGCCCGTGTCCATCGTCGGCACCTTCGCGGTCATGTACGCGCTCGGCTATTCCCTCAACAACCTCTCGCTCATGGCCCTCACCATCGCCACCGGCTTCGTCGTCGACGACGCGGTCGTGATGATCGAGAACATCGCGCGCTACATCGAGGAGGGCGAGGCGCCGCTGGCCGCCGCCTTCAAGGGAGCCGGGCAGATCGGCTTCACGATCCTGTCGCTGACGGTCTCGCTCATCGCGGTGCTGATCCCGCTGCTCTTCATGGGCGACATCGTGGGCCGGCTCTTCCGGGAATTCGCGATGACGCTGTCCGCGGCCATCCTGGTCTCGGCCGCCGTCGCGCTCACGCTGACGCCGATGATGTGCGCCAAGCTGCTCAAGCGCCCTGAGGAACGCAAGGAAGGACGGTTCGCGCGCGGGGCGGAGCGCGCCTTCAACCGCGTCGTGAGCGCCTACATGACGTCGCTGCGGCGGATCCTCGCCCACCAGCCGGCCGTCCTCGTGGTGGCCGCCGTCACCCTGGTGGTCACGATCGCGCTGTACGTCAGCATCCCCAAGGGCCTGTTCCCCGTGCAGGACACGGGGGTGATCCTCGGCATCTCGGAGGCGCCGCAGAACGTCTCGTTCCCGGCCATGGCCGAGCGCCAGCAGGCGCTGGCGCGCATGATCCTGAAAGACCCGGCCGTGGTGGGGCTGTCCTCCTTCATCGGCGTGGACGGCACCAACGTCACCCTCAACAGCGGGCGCCTGCTCATCAACCTCAAGCCGCTCGCCGAGCGCGCCGGCGTCACCGAGGTGATCGATCGCCTGCGGCCGGCGCTGGCCGACGTCGCCGGCATCGCGCTCTACCTGCAGCCGGTGTGCTCGCGCGCCTGCGCGAGCAGCCCGTGCTGCGCGACGTCGCGAGCGACCAGCAAGACGCGGGGCTGGAGGCCATCGTCACCATCGACCGCGCCACCGCCTCGCGGCTCGGCATCACGCCGCAGATGGTGGACGACGCGCTCTACAACGCGTTCGGCCAGCGGCAGATCTCGACGGTGTTCACGCAGCTCAACCAGTACCGCGTCGTGCTGGAGGTGAAGGAGGAGTTCCGCGCGGCGCCCGAGGCCCTCGGGCGCGTCTACCTCCGCTCCAATCCCGCCGCCGGCGGCTCGGCGCAGGTGCCCCTGGCCACGGTGGCCAGCGTCCAGGCCTCGCTCGCCAACGAGCCGATCCTCATTCTGGCCGCCGTCATCACCGTCTACATCGTGCTCGGCGTGCTGTACGAGAGCTGGGTGCACCCGGTCACGATCCTGTCCACCCTGCCCTCGGCGGGCCTGGGCGCGCTGCTCGCGCTGATCCTCATGCGGCTCGAGCTGTCGGTGATCGCGCTGATCGGCATCATTCTGCTGATCGGCATCGTGATGAAGAACGCGATCATGATGATCGACTTCGCCCTCGACATGCAGCGCACCCAGGGGCGGCCCGCGCGCGAGGCCATCGAGGAGGCGTGCCGGCTGCGCTTCCGCCCGATCCTCATGACCACGATGGCCGCGCTGCTCGGCGGCGTGCCGCTCGCGTTCGGCGGCGGCGTGGGCGCCGAGCTGCGGCAGCCGCTCGGCATCGCCATCGTCGGCGGCCTCATCGTGAGCCAGCTGCTGACGCTCTACACGACGCCCGTCATCTACCTCGCGTTCGACCGGATGGGGGGCCCCGAAATGGCCCCCCATACCCCCCATCGCTCGGACGCGCCCCGGCGGAGCCGTGGCGCGCCTCGGGATCAGCCCACGGAGACGAGCGAGTGAGCATCTCGGCGCCGTTCATCGGCCGCCCCGTGGGCACCACGCTGCTCACGGCGGCGCTCGTGCTGGCCGGCGTGCTGGGCTTCCGGCTGCTGCCGGTGGCGCCGCTGCCGCAGGTGGACTTCCCGACCATCCAGATCGTGGCGGGGCTGCCGGGCGCCAGCCCCGAGACGATGGCGTCCGCCGTCGCGACGCCGCTCGAGCGCCAGTTCGGGCGCATCGCCGGCGTGACCGAGATGACGTCGACGTCGTTCCTCGGCGCCACGACCATCACCCTGCAGTTCGACCTCGCGCGGGACATCAACGGCGCCGCGCGCGACGTGCAGGCGGCCATCGCCGCCGCCGCCGGCCAGCTGCCGCCGAACATGCCGGCCAACCCGACGTACCGCAAGGTCAACCCGGCCGACGCGCCGATCCTGATCATCGCGCTGACGTCCAACACCGTGAGCCGCGCCGCCATGTACGACGTCGCCTCCACCGTGCTCCAGCAGAAGCTGGCGAAGCTCGAGGGCGTCGGCCAGGTCTTCGTGGGCGGCGGCTCCCTGCCCTCGGTACGCGTCGAGCTGAACCCGGCGGCGCTCGCCCACTACGACATCGGGCTCGAGGGCGTCCGCAACATGCTGGCCAACGCCAACGTCAACCGGCCGAAGGGCCAGCTGCACGGCGCCGACCGGTCGTGGGAGATCCGCGCCACCGACCAGCTCCGCTACGCCGCCGAGTACGCGCCGCTCGTGGTCGCGTGGCGCAACGGGGCCGCCGTGCGCCTGACCGACGTGGGCTACGTGCGCGACGAGGTCGAGGACCTGCGCGCGCTCGGGCTGTCCAACGGCAAGCCGGCCATCCTGCTCGTGGTGTTCCGCCAGCCCGGCGTCAACATCATCGACACGGTGGATCGGATCCGCGAGGAGATGCCGATCCTGGCGGCCAGCGTGCCCGGCGACGTGCAGCTGACCGTCGCGCTGGACCAGACGGTGACCATCCGCGCCTCCGTCCACGACGTCGAGGTGGCCCTGACCATCGCCATCGGCCTCGTGGTGCTCGTCGTCTTCCTGTTCCTGCGCGACTGGCGAGCGACGCTGATCCCCGGCGTCGTGGTGCCGGTCTCGCTCGTGGGCACCTTCGGCGTGATGTGGTTCATCGGCTACTCGATCGACAACCTCTCGCTGATGGCGCTCACGATCGCCACCGGCTTCGTCGTCGACGACGCCATCGTCGTCGTGGAGAACGTGATCCGCCACCTCGAGGCGGGAATGCCGGTGGCGCAGGCCGCGCTGGTCGGCGCACAGGAGATCGGCTTCACCGTGCTGTCCATCAGCGTCTCGCTCATCGCCGTCTTCATCCCGATCTTCCTGATGGGCGGCCTCGTCGGCCGGCTTTTCCGCGAGTTCGCCGCCGTGATGTCGATCGCCATCGTCATCTCGCTCCTGGTGTCGCTGACCACCACGCCGATGATGTGCGCGATACTCCTGCGCGCGAAGCCCAAGCCCGAGGTAGAGCGGCGCGGCTGGGTCCTCCGCTTCTACGAGAGGACGCTCTCCTGGACGCTGCGGCACCCCGCTATCGTGATGCTGATCGCGGTCATCACGTTCGCGGTGAACGTCTGGCTCTTCGTGGTGATCCCCAAGGGGTTCTTCCCGCAGCAGGACAACGGGCGGATGGCCGGCGTCCTCGTGGCCGCGCAGGACGTATCGTTCCAGGCCATCCGCGAGAAGATGGTGCGCTTCGTCGAGATCGTGCGGACCGATCCCGCCGTCGCGACGGCCACCGCCTTCACCGGCGGCGGCGGCGGCCGCGGCACGACCAGCAACACCGGCCGCATGTTCATCGCGCTCAAGCCGCGTGCGGAGCGCAAGCTCAGCGCCGACCAGGTGATCGCGCGGCTGCGGCCCAAGCTAGCAGAGGTGCCGGGCGCCACGCTGTTTCTCCAGGCGATGCAGGACGTGCGCCTGGGCGGGCGGGTGAGCCAGGCGCAGTACCAGTACACGCTGGTGAGCGACAACCTCGACGAGCTCAACGCGTGGGCGCCACGTCTGCTGGCCGCCATGCGCAAGATGGAGGAGCTGCGCGACATCTCGAGCGACCAGCAGGATCGCGGGCTCCAGGTGCCGTTGGAGATCGACCGTGCCAGCGCCGCGCGCGTCGGCGTGACCACGAAGATGATCGACGAGACGCTCTACGACGCCTTCGGCCAGCGCCAGGTCTCGACGATCTACACGACGCTCAACCAGTACCACGTCGTGATGGAGGTGGCCCCGGAGTACTGGCAGAGCCCCGAGGCGCTCTCGCAGATCTACGTGCGCGGCGCCTCGGGCAACATGGTGCCGCTCACCGCGGTCACCAAGTTCGGGACCAGCCGCGCGCCGCTGCAGGTGA